>Ga0078894_10002456_pt1 | contig 14075 bp, 13 predicted proteins | sample LauGreSu1BDMLBSD_2_FD_67506 | JGI IMG/M metagenome (GOLD analysis project Ga0078894, IMG submission 67506) | Freshwater lake microbial communities from Lake Michigan, USA - Su13.BD.MLB.SD (version 4) (version 4) | ecosystem: Environmental > Aquatic > Freshwater > Lake | place: Lake Michigan...
AGCAGGGCACGGCGCACCTCTTTCAGGGCGCCATCCACGTTGGTTTCGCTGATCGAGCCCTGGCCGCGCAGGTTCTTGACCGCGTCTTCAAACCGCTGGGAAAGCTCGTCGAACATCAGAAATGGAGGCGGCTGGAGGCTGGCGGCAGCAGCCGCAGTTGCCGCGATCGTAAAAAGTCGCCAGCGTCAGCTCGCTTTGAAGCAGTTAGTTCGCTTTGAAGGCCGCCAGCAACCAGCGCTCGCCATCCCGGGCAAACACGTAGGTGTTGCGAAGGGTGGTGGTGGGCGTCTGTGACAGCAGCTTGCCGCTGCTGTTGCGGCGTTCGTCGCTGTACTGCAGCGTCACCTCGGCGGCAATGCGCTGATTGGTGCGGTCGCTCACGTTGAAGCTCTGCACGGCCGTGGTGACCGTTTCCGTTGCACCCGCGCTGCTGTTGGCTTGTTGTAGCTGCTGCAGTCGCTCGATCTGAGAGCTACGCGCTAGGTCGGTGAGTGCAGTAGCTGGTTGTTGGTCGGCAAGAACAGCCGCCTTGGCGGTGAGCCAGGCCTCGAGCAACTCCTGCAGCTGGGCATCACTGGGCTCCGCCGCGGTGAGGGGGAACGCCGGTGCGGGTGGCTTGGGTAGCGGTTCAGGGGCCAAGGGCTTGGGCTGCTCCAGGGGCTGCACCACAAGCCGCTGGGCGGGTTCCGTGCGGGGACGAAGCAGGAGCCAGCCGCCAAGGGCGACCACAATCACGAGTCCGCCAGCCGCCGGAAGAGTCCAACGCGGCAGATCCTGCAGCGCTGGAAGGGGTGGCAGTGCAGGAAGCTCTGGCAGTCGCGGCCAGCTCCAGCGGGGGCCATCCCAGAGATCGTCATCCTCTGGTTCCTCCTCAACAGAAACCACTGCCTCAGTTGGGGCGCCGAGTGTTAATTCGGGCCAGCTCAGAGCTGGCTCTGTTGGTTCAGTGGCAAGAAACGCCGGCTCTTGGGGTGTGCGAGCTGTGCTCTGGCGGCCCCTGATGCGGTCTTGCTGCTCCACATAGGCCTGCACGTCGCGGTCAGCAAACCAGGCCTCCAGATCGACATCGGCCTCGATATCTCGGAACCCCGGCAGCACCTCTCGGCTCAGCCAGTCGCGGCAGTAGGCACACAGGCGTGCAAGGGGGTCATCACTCTGTTCCTGGGCCCATTGGCGCAGATCAGCATCAGCGCCTGCATCAAAGAAGGTCTGGGCCTGGTCCACCTGACCCAGCAGCAGCTGTTGGCACGCCAGAAACACTTCAGTGCCGGGCTGGCCGCCGGCCTGTAGACGTTGGAAGGCCGCCTGAATGCGTTCAGGCTTGCGCTGAACGAAACCGGCAGCGGTGAGGGCAAAGCTGGCGAGAAAGTCGGCAGTGGCAGAGCCGGCATCCGCCCAGCGGCTGAACAGATCCACCTGCTCCTGCACCGTGAGGAATTGACGGATCTGCTTGAAAAAGGGCTGGAATTCGGCCTGGGGGAAATCGGGATCCAGGTCGCCCTCCAATCCACCCCGCTGCTGCACGAGCTGTTCCAGAAGGTTGATGCCCTCCTGTCGCGCTGACATCGCTGAAAGATCACGGCTGATCAGATCGAGCACGCGATACGGGAGCAGGCTTTTCAGCTCACGATCCAGTTGGCGGCGCTGCTCAGGCAGCTGGCCCATGCGCTGCAGCAGTTGTAGGCCCTGTTGAAGGGTGCGGGCGGCGGCCTCAAATCGCCGTTGGTTGCGGCAATCATTCGCCGCCGCTTGACAGGCGAGACCGGCAAGGAGCGTGAGATCCGCTTCTCGGCTGCTGCCCAGGGCGGGGGCTTGGGGGGGCTGGAGGCCGCGACTGGCTGCTTCGAACGCTTCTTGCGCCTGGCCCGCTTCCATCAGCAGCAGCAGGCCGCCTACCTCGCGAGACGGTGGAATCTCAAGCGCGGCAATGGTGCCTTCGCCGTTGTCAGCAATCGCCGTGAGCTCACGTTCATAGGTGTGGCGACGCTCCTCGTCACTGAGGAGTTCAGCGCTGGCATTCAGCAATTCGGCCCTGGCTTGCAGGGTGTCCTGGGTGAAGCCTTGGTCTGGCACACGATTCAACCGCTGTTGCAGGGTGCGCAGCACGGTTTCGCTGTCGGTGGTGGCACCCACACCCAGCAGACGGAAATGGTCGATCGGCAGTTCCAATCCGCCCGCTTCGCTTGGGCGTGACTGTAGTCAGAGTCAGCGGTTTTGGCCCCTTTCTCCACACCGTTTGGTGATGGACCCCGTACAGTCGCCAAAGCATCTGAGTGGCCGGAACGCCGGAAACGCGCATGACACAGGCAGATCTCGGCCAGAGCGTTGCCAGCAATGGGGCTCCCGCCTGCTCCGCCGATGTGAATGCGGTTGGTCTCCACGCGGAGCGCCTGCTCAACCTGTACCCCTCCACACCCGCTGTGGTGAGCCGGGATGAAGGGTTGATGCTTTATCGCGACATGACCCTGGGTCGACGCTTCGAAGACAAGTGCGCCGAGATGTACTACCGGGGCAAGATGTTTGGCTTCGTGCACCTCTACAACGGCCAGGAGGCCGTGAGCACGGGCGTCATCAAGGCGATGAAAATGCAGCACGACTGGTTCTGCAGCACCTATCGCGACCACGTGCACGCCCTGAGCTGCGGCGTGCCAGCCCGCGAGGTGATGAGCGAGCTGTTCGGCAAAGAAACCGGTTGCAGCAAGGGCCGCGGCGGCTCGATGCACCTCTTCTCCAAGGAGCACCACCTGCTGGGTGGTTACGCCTTCATCGGTGAGGGCATTCCGGTGGCCCTCGGTGCTGCTTTCACCAGTCGGTACAAGCGCGATGCCCTCGGTGATGCCAGCAGCGATGCGGTGACCGCCGCCTTCTTCGGCGATGGCACTTGCAATATTGGTCAGTTTTATGAGTGCCTGAACATGGCGGCGCTGTGGAAGCTGCCGATCATTTTCGTGGTGGAGAACAACAAGTGGGCCATCGGCATGGACCACAACCGCGCCACCAGCGACCCCGAGATCTGGCGCAAAGCTGCTGCCTTCGGTATGGCCGGTGAAGAGGTTGACGGTATGGATGTGCTGGCCGTGCGCGGTGCCGCCCAACGCGCCACTGAGCGGGCCCGCGCTGGTGAAGGTCCCACCTTGCTGGAGTGCCTCACCTACCGCTTCCGCGGTCACTCCCTCGCCGATCCCGATGAGCTGCGCGCTGAGGCGGAGAAGGAGTTCTGGGCCCAGCGCGATCCGATCAAGCAACTGGCAGCTCATCTCATCGAGCACAACCTGGCCACCGCTGATGAGCTCAAAGGCATCGACAAGGAGATCGACGCCGAAGTGGCTGACTGCGTGGAGTTCGCCCTGGCTGCTCCCGAGCCCAAGCCCGAAGAGCTCACCCGCTACATCTGGGCGGAAGATTGAGGGATGAATCGCTGGCTGTTGCCGCGATTCAACTTGTGATCACAGTGCATGCAGCCGGGCCTGCTCCTTGGCAGCTCGAAACACCAGTGCATGACGCTGCACCAAGGGCGTGAGCTCGTCATAGCCGCCGCCAATCACGGTGGCCACGGGGATCGACCGCCTCAAGCAGGCATCCAGCACGAGCCGATCTCGGTTCAGTAACCCGTTGCTGCTCAGGTTGAGCCGCCCAAGCCGGTCGCCATGGTGGGGATCCACGCCGGCGTTGTAGAGCACCAGATCGGGTTGCACCCGATCGAGCAGCTCGGGAATGAGGTCGCCGATGGCCAGTAAATAGTCGTCATCGCCCAGGCCATCGCCGAGGGGTAGGTCGACATCGCTGGTTTGTTTGCGTAGCGGGAAATTGCTCTGGCAGTGGGCTGAGAAGGTGAACACCCGTGGATCACCAGCGAAGATCGCTGCTGTGGCATCGCCCTGGTGCACGTCGAGGTCGATCACCATCAGCTGTTGCACCAGCCCTTCCGTCAGCAGCACCCGGGCTGCAACGGCGCAATCGTTGAAGATGCAGAAGCCGCTGCCGTGGTCGGGGAAGGCGTGATGGGTGCCACCGGCTAGGTGGCAGGCGAGGCCGTGTTGGAGAGCCAGCCTTGCGGTAAGCACGGTGCCACCCACCGCCAGCCAGGTTCGCTGCACCAGGGGCGTGGTAGCGGGCAGACCGATGCGCCGCTGCTCGGCATGGGTGAGTTCGCCGTTGGCAAAGGCCTGGTGGTAGCGAGGCTCATGGACTAGCTCCAACCAGCGACGCGGAGCTGGCAGGGGCTGGTGGATCTGGGGTTCTCTGGCCAGGCCCTGGTCCAACAAGAGTTGATGCAGCAGCCGAAACTTGGCCATCGGAAAGCGATGGCTACTGGGCAGCGGTGCCGAATAGGATGGGTGGTAGACGAAGGGAGGGTGCACCCAGGTGCCAGCCGAGCTCTTCAGTGTCCACCGGTGAGTGGGAGGTTGCTGAATCCCCACCAGAACAGGGCGATCAGCAGCAGCAGCGACACCACGGACCCCAAGGTTTGGAGCGTGTTGCTCTCCCCCTCCAGCCAGCGCCGATAGGCGCGACTCACGGCGGGCACCAATAGCCAGGAGGTCGCCGCCACACACAGAGCGTTACTCACCAGCATCAGCGTGGAACCTGATGCACGGGGAAAGAGTCCATGCAACACAGGGGTGAGCAGCATTGCTGTGGGATACAGCGTGAGCAGCACCAGCAGGTTCACCTTCCAGGTCGGAACGCTGCGTTTAATCCGCCGTGAGAGCCAGCGGCCGTAGCCAAACCAGTTGCCCTGGCCCTGGGAGCGAAAGCCGGCTTCCTCCTCCTCAAGCAGCAGTAACTGGCGCCGCTGCGGATCATCCAGCCAGCTCATGCATTGCTGAATGGTGTTGAAACGCATGCTGGTGCGGAAGACGCACACCTCGGGGTGCCGCTCGATCAGCCGACGCTCAAGGCTGATGAAGCCTTCCCGCTCACTGGCCAGCTCGCGCATGCGTTCGCTGAAGTGATGGAAGCGTTCGAGATGGCGTGGGTCCACCCGTTGCTCGAAGTGATATTCGAACGAATCAGGTCCCTCGGTCATGGCAGCACAGATCCCTGTAGACCCAGCAGATCGCGGGGCACCATCGCGTGCACGCCTTTGTTCTGGTTCACCAGTTGGGTGATGCGCACATCACAGGCGAGGCTGCAGAAGATGTAGGCCTGCTCACGGCTCCAGCCCGTTAGGGCAGTGAGCCAATCGAGCATGCGGTGCGACGCCTGGCGAGCCGCCTCGTCGAGATCCCCATCGAACCCCATCGTGATCAGGTGGGTGGGTGTGAGAGCGCGGGGGGCATCGAGTTGGCGGCCGGGATGGAGCACCAGTTGGAATTCCCCTTCCAGGCAGGTTTCAAGGGCCGTCACATCCATCTCGCCATCGCCCTGCACGGCATGTCCATCTCCGGCGGAGAAGTGAGCGCCGGGTACAAACACTGGCAAGAAGAGCGAGGTGCCAGCGATGAGCTCCTTGTTGTCGATGTTCCCGCCGAATTCGCGTGGTGGCACCGACGACACCCTTCCACACTCCTCTGCGGGTGCCGTGGCGAGAACTCCAAAGAAGGGTCGCAGTGGCACCTCAACCCCCCAGGGCAATTGGGTCGAGCAACGCTCGCGGTCGATGGGGAAGGTGTTCTGCCGCGGCTGGTGGAACTCGTCGGGCAGGGTTCCTCGTCCGGGCCTGATCAGGTTGTAGCCCCAGTCGGCAGTGAGCCTGATCGCCTCAATCTTCACTTCGAGGCAGTCGCCTGGTTGCGCACCGGCCACGGCAATTGGTCCGGTGAGGATGTGTGGCCCATCCATGGGCATCACCGTTTCGATGATGTGCCGGTGAGCCGGGCCCACGATCGATAAATCGCCTCCAAGATCGCCACGGCCGCCCGAAAAGGTTTCGATCACCACCCGATCGCCCGACTGCACTTCCAGGCAGGGAAGGATGTCGGCCTGGAGATGCCCCCAGTGGATGGTCTCGGCTGTGGCTTTGAGCGTGTGCCTCACATGCTGGTCGGCATCCTGCGGGTGAGGTGGCGCAGCTTGCGCAGGGCCTTCAGTTCCACTTGGCGCACCCGCTCGCGCGACACGTCGAGCATGCGGCCAATCTCGGCGAGGGTGTGGCGCTCTTCACCCTCCAGCCCAAAGCGCAGCTCCAGCACCTGACGCTCTTGGTCGGTGAGGTGGCTGAGCCAGCGGCCCAGCTGCTCGTGGTGCATACCGCGCTCGACCTGATCAAGCGGCTCGGCTTGGCTGCTGTCGGCGATCAGATCACCAAGGAAGCTGCGGCCTTCCTCTCCGTTGACCGGAGCATCCAGGCTGGAGGTTGTGAGGGCCTGGCGCAGCAGCGAATCGAGCTCATCGATCGGCATGTCCATCGCCTCGGCGATCTCCTTGCGGCTGGGCATGGCGCCGAGCTTGTGGGCCAGCTCAAGGCTCACCTTGCGGATGGCGGTGAGGCGCTCCGAGAGGTGCACCGGCAGGCGGATCGTGCGTGACTGGCAGGCGATGGCCCGGGTCATGCTCTGGCGGATCCACCAGAAGGCATAAGTGGAAAATTTGTAGCCGCGGGTGGGATCGAATTTCTCTACGGCCCGCTCCAAGCCGAGCGAGCCCTCTTGGATCAGATCCAGCAATTCAAGACCTTTGCCCTGATATTTCTTGGCAACGCTCACCACCAGGCGAAGGTTGGCTTTCATCATCCGTTCCTTGGAACGGCGACCCACGCGGATGGTTTTTTTCTCCTTATCGGAATAATCCTGATCTCGCTCTTCTTCTGTCAGGCGCATCATCGCTTGCACCTGGTTGCCTAGTTCAATCTCTTCGGCAGGCGTCAGTAGTGGAACGCGACCGATCGTGGAGAGGTACCAGCTGATGGGGTCGCTGCTCCGTCTCCGACTAGTGCCGCCTGGAGAAAGCCCGGACGCGGTCATGAACCCTGATCTGGAAGTGAGAGGAATCTCCTATGGGTTTTGCAATAGCTGTTGTGATTTCAGATGCGCTTCAGCTTTCCGAAGTAAAAACACACACATGTGTTGAGACTCACGTAATGGAGAGAAAGCCTTAGTTGTTTTTTGTTTCTTCATTATTTTTTTCTTGCTGCTCGAGGAACGCCGCGGCGGCCATGGGGGTTGCCCCTCCATAGCCCAGTTCTTGGGCTGCTTGTTGGCCAGCGCTGGCATGGGCCAGGGCGCTAAGGGCCAGCAGCGAAGCATCCGCGCCCTGGCCGTTGGCCATGGATCGGGCCCCGAGACCACCGCCATAGCCCGCCAGTACATCGCCAAGCCCTGCCCGTGCGGCGGCGTTGCAGGCCTGTCTCAGCTGCCAGCGGCGCCCATCAGCTGCGGCGATCACCGTGCGGGCGCCTTTGAGCAGCACGCTGCAGCGACTGGCTCTGGAGGCCTCGGCCGCAGCCTCCAGGGGAGGCAGAGCCGCCAACTCTGGGAACAGGCGCGCCAATTCCCCGGCATGGGGAGTGAGCCAGGTTGGACCCTGCCGCTGCAGAAGCCAGGCCTGGGCTCCAAGTTTTGCCAGGCGGTTGAGGCCATCGGCATCGATCACCAGCAAGCCCGCAAACCGTTGCAGGGGCTCCCAGGTGGACGCGGTGTCGAAGCAGTCGCCCAGGCCGGGGCCGATCACCACGGCATCGAGTCGTTCAAGGGCTGAAGACGGCAGAGCGTTCAGTTGGAGGCTGCCATCGGGATGGCTTGTTAAGGCGGCATTCACCACCACGTGGGGCTGGCTGATCCAGAGCTGCCCGGCCAGAGTTTCCGGCAATGCGGTCCGCAGGCTGCCTACACCGCTGGCACTGGCCCCGAGCAGGCAGAGCTGGTTGGCACCCCGATAGGCCTCGCTGCCGGCGATCACCAGCAACCTGCCGCGTTGGTATTTAGACGCTGCTAGAGCAGGCTGAGGCCAGGGTGCCGTTGTTAAGTCGCGGCGATTCAGAGCCAAGGGTTGCTGCAGCGGCAGGGTTTGCAGCAGTTCGGCCGGCAACCCGAGGTTGATCCGTTCGAGCTCACCCACCCAGGCGAGGGCGGTGTCTTGCGCAAAGCCTTGTTTGATGAGGCCGATGCTGAGGCTCAGGCTGGCGCAGGCCGCCACGCGTCCCAGCGGCAGGCCTCGATCGGCGCAGAGCCCTGTGGGGCCATCGATGGCGATCAGTCGATCGGGTTGCTGGCGCTGTCGCTGCTCCAGCAGTGCTTGAAGCCGCTCGTCAGGGGCTCGGCTCTGACCGATGCCGAAGAGGGCATCGATCCAGATCGCTGGATCGGCAGGATCAGGCTCCTCGCTCTGGCGCTGGATACCGAGCCAGCAGGCATGGCGGAGATGGGCATTGGTGAGCGGTTTGTGGCGCTCAAATGGGCTCCAGATCTGCACGGCGATGCCGGCCAGCTTCAGCTCGCGCGCCACCACCAGACCATCGCCGCCGTTATGGCCAGGACCCACCAGCACCAGGGCGCCGTGCCGTTGGAACCGCGGCCACCAATCGGGTTGCATCAGCCGCTGTGCCACCGCCAGGGCGGCCTTCTCCATCAGCGCCTCCACCGGTAGGCCGCTGGCGAACAGCTGCTGTTCCAGGGCTGCCATCTGCTCGCCGCTCACTAGTAGATGGTCGGCATTACGGCTGGGCCAGGTGGACTGAAGCAAGGCAGGCCAGGAGGCGGCAGTTCCATGATGGAGAGATCGCCTGGATCAAGCCGCAGGGCTTGATCGTTTTGTTGGTTTGGCTCGTTTTTCTGCGATTCCCAGTGCCGCTGATCCATCGGTGGCTGCCACACCGGCCGGTGCCTCTACCCTGCAGCGGCTTGCCGCCTGGCCAGGAGAGCACCGGGTGGCCGTGGGGCTGTCGGGGGGGGTGGATAGCTCCCTCACCGCGGCGCTGCTCGTGGAAGCGGGCTGGCAGGTGGAGGGCCTCACCCTCTGGCTGATGAGCGGCAAGGGAGCGTGCTGCGCCGAGGGATTGGTGGATGCAGCCGCGATCTGCGAGCAATTGGGAGTGGAGCACCACGTGGTGGATTTCCGTGAGCACTTCAAAGAGCAGATCGTGGATTTCTTGGTGGAGGGTTATGCCGATGGCATCACGCCGCTGCCCTGTTCCCGCTGCAACCGTGAGGTGAAGTTCGGGCCGATGTTGCAGTGGGCTCACGAGCAGCGCGGCATCGAGCGGATTGCGACTGGCCACTACGCCCGCGTCTGCCACGGTCAGCAGAGCGACAACGGCCGCCATCAGCTGCTGCGGGGGCTCGATCGTCAGAAGGATCAGAGCTATTTCCTCTACGACCTTCCCCAGGAGGCTTTGGGCCGGCTGGTGTTTCCGCTGGGAGAGCTCACCAAGGCTGATACCCGCGCTGAAGCGGCCCGCCACGGTTTGCGCACCGCCGAGAAGCCCGAAAGCCAGGACCTTTGTCTGGCTGACCACCATGGCTCGATGCGGGCTTTTCTCGACACCTACCTACCGCCTCGCCAGGGGGAGATTGTGCTGAGTGACGGCCGGGTGGTGGGTCAGCACGACGGCATCCAGCACTTCACGATCGGCCAGCGCAAGGGCCTAGGGGTGGCCTGGAGTGAGCCATTGCATGTCGTGCGCCTCGATGGTGCCATGAATCAAGTAGTGGTGGCTCCGCGCCGGGATGCAGCCCGCAGTGATGCCGTGGTTGGTGCGGTGAACTGGGTGTCGATCGCGCCCCCTGAACAACCGCTCGATGTGGAGGTACAGGTTCGCTACCGCAGTGGAGCCGTGGCGGCCCGGTTGTCTCCACTGCCGTCCACCGAGGTGGATGCTGCTGCTGGTCGCCCCCATCGTTGCCGTCTGGACTTTGCCGAAGAGCAGTTTTCGATCACGCCAGGGCAGGCTGCGGTGTTCTACGCCGGTGATCGGGTGCTGGGGGGTGGCTTAATTCAGCGCTGATGCTGAGATCCCTCTACCAATAGGGGTCGGTAGACAGCTCCACAGTCAGCGCGCCGCTGCGGCTGGCGGGCACGGTGGCAATGCAAGCCCGGATCGTGCTGCCATTCACGTCGATCTCGCAGGCGCCGCAGCTCCCCCCCAGGCACCCTGTTGGGATCAAGAAGCCTGCCTCGCGGGCCGCGTCAAGCCAATCTCGGCCGGGGAGGCATCGGCTGGTGCGTCCTTCTGGCCAGTGGATTTCTATCTCGTTCATGGCTCGCTCAGCAGGGGCTGCAGATTGATGTGCTGCTCAAAGGCATCGGCCAGTCGATCGAGGAGTGCCTCGCGTTGACGGCTGTGGTGAGGTTGCTGTTCGCTCAGCATTGGCAACCCCTTGCGAGCTCTCAACTGGTTTAGCCAGCGGCGGCGCCAGGGTCCGCTTTCAAAAACACTGTGCAGGTAGGTTCCAGCCACGTTGCCTTGCACCCAGCCCAGACCGGCATCGGCGCAGAGGGGCTGACAGGGCTCAATCGCTGAGCTGGAGCCGCGATGCAGCTCGAACCCTTCAATCTCGATCGGTTCCAAGTTGCTTTCGCTCACGCGGGGCCACAGAGCCGGACTGCAGCGTTGGCGCAGGGCCTTGGTGCCGCCAAACACGGTGCGCAGCGGCAACAGGTTGAGACCACAGCTGTTGCTCGCGCCGTTGCAGCTTCCCTCCAGACCCTCTGGGTCGTTGAGTTCGCGGCCCAGCAGCTGCATGCCGCCGCAGATCCCGAACACATGGCCGCCGCCTTTGGCATAGCGCTGCACCGCTGCTCCCAAGTTGCGGCTCTGCAGCGCTTCAAGATCCCTGAGGGTCTGCTTGCTGCCAGGCACTAACACCGCATCGGGATTGCCAAGCTCCTCGCCAGGGGCCACCCAGCGCAACTGCACCGTGGGCTCGGCCTCCAGCGGATCGAGATCGGAGAAATTGCTCAGTGAGGGCAGCTTGAGCACGGCGATCTCAATCTCAGCACCGCGTTTGCGTCCGCGTCGTTCCAGCAGATCCAAGGAGTCTTCCGGCGGGAACAGTTCATCCAGCCATGGCATCACGCCGATCACCGGGATGCCGGTGTTGGCCTCCAACCAGCGTCTGCCTTCATCAAAGAGTTCACGGCGCCCGCGGAAGCGGTTGATCAGTAGCCCGCGGATGAGCGGGCGCTCCACCGGCCGCAGCAACGCCAGCGTGCCCACCAGTTGGGCGAATACACCGCCCCGCTCAATGTCGGCCACGAGGATGCAGTTGGCGCGCAGGTATTGGGCCAGTCGCAGGTTGGTGAGGTCGCGCGGTTGCAGGTTCACCTCCACCGGGCTGCCGGCCCCCTCCAGTACGAGGCGACCTTCGGGGTGGGCCGTCTGCAGCTGGCTGAGGGCGGAGCGAATCGCCGCCCAGCCGGGCCGGAACCAGTCGCGGTAGTAGTGCTCGGCGCGGCAGGTTCCTACTGATTCACCCAGGTGAATCACTTCACTAGTGCTGTCCCCCTGGGGTTTGAGCAGCACTGGATTCATGGCGCACTCGGGTTCAAGCCCCGCCGCCCAAGCCTGGAGCGCCTGGGAGTAGGCCATCTCACCGCCGGCTTGATCAACCCAGGCGTTGTTGCTCATGTTCTGCCCCTTGAAGGGCAATGGCACCTCCCCACGGCGCCGAAGCACCCGGCAGAGGGCCGCCGTCATCAACGATTTGCCGGCGCCGCTGCTCGTGCCCAGCACCATTAGGGGGGTCGGAGATCTCACAGCCGCGGCTGATGGCGACGCAGCCAATGCTTCAGGCGCATGAGCCAGTTGGCTGGGGGGATCGCATCCCTCCAGGGCTCAAGCGCTTGCCGCCCAAGAGGGGTGAGGCGCACCCGTTCGGTCAGTCCCTGGCCATCCACCTCTCGGCGCAGTACACCAAGCTGGATCAGCCAGATCAGGAGATCTTCTGTGGCGTTGGTGCTCAGCGGCCAATCGTGTCTTGCTGCGAGTTGGGTGCTGCTCAAGGCTCCCTGCTCCAGCTCTTGGTAGAAGGCCAGCGCAAAGGGAAGGGAGCGCACAGCCTGGCGGGCGCGTCGTAGGGCGCGCTGGTCCTGGGGGCTGAGGGCTTGAGCCGTCACGTAAGCAGTACCGCGTTGGTGGCTTCAGCTGGCATTCTCGGGCTACGCCTTGCTCACCGTTGACCGTGCTGCTGCTGGCCTCTGCTTCCCCGGCTCGCCGCCGCCTGCTGGCGCAGGCGGCCATTCCCCATCGCGTGCAGGTGAGCGGTGTGGATGAAGAGGCCATCACCGATCCCAATCCAGTGCAATTGGTGCAACGGCTGGCCCGAGCCAAGGCGGCCGCTGTCTCGGCTGCGCTTACCAATCCCGGCGACAGCGATGTTTTGGCGGTGTTGGGGTGCGATTCGGTGCTGGCCTTCGAGGGTGAGGTGTTTGGTAAACCAGCCGACGCTGATGAGGCGATCGCGCGCTGGCGGCGGATGACGGGTCGCTGGGGAGAGCTCCACACCGGCCACTGTCTCTTGGCGCTATCGGCTGAGCAGCAGCGCATCACCACCGTGACGACCAGGGTGCAGTTCGCGCCATTGAGCGATGCGGAGATTGATGCCTACGTGGCCAGTGGCGAGCCGCTGCAGTGTGCCGGTGGGTTTGCTCTCGAAGGCCGCGGCGGAGCGGTGGTGGAGCGGATCGAGGGTTGTTTTTCCAATGTGATCGGGCTCAGCCTGCCGCTGTTGCGGCGCTGGCTCACGGATGCATCCATGCACTGATTTCTTGCAGGCCCTGCATCAAAACCGCCTCGCTCTGTTGCCATCGCTCGATTGCCGTGGCTAGGGGCTGGAGTAGCACTGCTGCATCTCTGATGAAATCGACTGCGCTGTTGGTTGCCGGATGCCTCCTGGCCATGAGTGGTTTCTCTGCCAACGCCTCCTCGTTCGAGCCGATCGAACTGCCGAAGACCGCTCCCGCTGTTGAGCAGCCTGTGGTTGCTGAGCAGAGCCATCTTCAGGCGGCTTCATCCGCCATGCGCAGTGTGATCAGCCGTGACGGTGATCTGCCCTTGGAGTTCAAAAAGCCCACAGGGCCCCGCGGCCACAACCTGCTCAATCTCAGCTTCTGAGCTCAGGCACCATGAAAAAGCCCCCGCCTTGTGGCGAGGGCTGAGAAACCTCTTCGATCGAGTGAACGATCAGTCGAGGTCGGGCATGGCGAGAGTGGGCTCGGCCTTGCGGTCGATGCCTTTCTCGAAACCGGCAGCCGCAGCGCGGGCGCGGCCGGCGTGCCAGAGGTGACCCACCAGGAAGAAGAAGGCGAGCACGAACTGAGTCGCAGCCAGCCACTGGCGGATGTTCACGAAGTTCACCGAGTTGGGCTCGGTGATGATGCCGCCCACAGAGTTCAGAGACGCGTTGGGGGCGTGGGTCATGTATTCAGCAGCGCGGCGCACTTGCCAGGGCTGAATGTCGTTCTGGAGCTTGTCGAGGCTGAGGCCGTTGGGGCCACGCAGGGGCTCCAACCAGGGACCACGGAAGTCCCAGAAGCGCATGGTTTCACCACCGAAGATGATTTCGCCGGTGGGGGAGCGCATCAGGTACTTACCGAGACCGGTGGGACCCATGGCGGAGCCGATGTTGGCGCCGAGGCGTTGGTCACGCACCAGGAAGGTGAAGCTCTGGGCCTGGGAGGCTTCGGCGTTGGTGGGGCCGTAGAACTCCGAGGGGTAAGCAGTGTTATTGAACCAGATGTAGGCCGAGGCGATGAAGCTCATGAAACTCAGAGCGCCTAGGCTGTAGCTCAGGTAAGCCTCACCGTTCCAGATGAAGGCACGGCGCACCCAGCCGAAGGGCTTGGTCACCACGTGCCAGATGCCGCCGAAGATGCAGGTCAGGCCGAGCCAGATGTGGCCACCGATGATGTCCTCCATCGAGTTCACACCGATGATCCAGCCTTCGCCGCCAAAGGGTGCGCGGGTGAGGTAGCCAAAGATCACACCCGGATCGAGGGTGGGGTTGGTAATCAAGCGCACATCGCCGCCACCGGGTGCCCAGGTGTCGTAGACGCCACCAAAGAACATGGCCTTGAAGACCAGCAGCAGGCAACCCACACCCAGAAGGATCAGGTGGTAGCCAATGATGTTGGTCATCTGGTTCTTATCGCGCCAATCCTGCGAGAAGAAGGCGGAATAGTTCTCCAGAATTTCGGGG
>Ga0078894_10002458_pt1 | contig 14069 bp, 11 predicted proteins | sample LauGreSu1BDMLBSD_2_FD_67506 | JGI IMG/M metagenome (GOLD analysis project Ga0078894, IMG submission 67506) | Freshwater lake microbial communities from Lake Michigan, USA - Su13.BD.MLB.SD (version 4) (version 4) | ecosystem: Environmental > Aquatic > Freshwater > Lake | place: Lake Michigan...
TGCTGGTGGCGGCGGTGGCGGCGGCGGCGGTGGTGGTGGATTACCTGCAACATGCAGTTTATTTAATGTGAAAGATGCCCCTTCACCTATTACACCTGAATATATAGATTTAACTCTCGCTGTTTTACGAGATGATGGGGTTCCTATATTCATGGATAATGAGCTCTTAGGCTTACCTCTTGCTAGCATTTTCTATTCACTTTTGCAGAATTTACCAGAAGATATTACACCAGCTGAAATCCCTATAATAATAGAAGATTTTCTGAAATCGTTTAATTTTACAGATGAAGAGATTGCATATATAGTACCTCGTGTGAGTGCTGCTTCCATTGGGACTGCTTCTGCTTCTGCTCCTGCTGCTGCTGCTGAGGTTGCTCCTCACAAACTCGGCAATGTATTTAGAAAAGGAACAGATTCTGATAGGGAAACACTTCAACTATTGGTTGATAATTATGGTGCTATAATTCCTGGATTTACACCTACCATTCCTGAAATTATACCTGAGGAAGAGGTTGGTGAAGGCGATGGCGATGCTGCTGTGGTGGAAGAATTTGAATATTTAAATCTTCAAGGAAAAAATTATAGCTATCCTCAGACAATGTCACAGCAACAATTCTCACAAGAAGCTGTAAATGCTCCTGCACCAAATAATAATGCATTAGTATCTGCCTTCATTAATAGCCTAGAATATCAAAATTTCATAAAATTGAAAGAATATATAAAGAGTGTTTCTCCTGATGTAGGTGCTGGAGGCGCTATGCCTTTTGGCACACCGCCTCGCCCTCTTATGAAGAGGATTGATATAACTGTCCCAAAGCTGAATGAATTGGGCCAATACATACAGGCATTTTTACTGAACAAAGGAACCAGCGGAAGTGGAGGTGGAGGTGGAGGTGGAGGTGGAGGTGGAGGTGGAGGTGGAGGTGGACCTGTAGCACCAAAATTTAATCCTCAAGAAATTGAATTGTTACGTAGATACATAGAACAAAAAGAACAACAGTTGTTGCCTCCTTCACTTTCTGGGAGAAAAAGTCGTTCTGGTGCTCGCAATAATTTGGATGGTGCTGATAATTCCCCTTCTTCGCCAAAGGCAGTAGCTATAGGAGGAAGAGGTTCTCCCGTTCCAATAGGAAGAGCTTCTCCTGTTCCAATAGGAAGAGGTTCTCCCAAACCAAGGCATTTTCCTAGACGCTCCAGAAAAAATTCTACATTTAGAAAATGAAGAATTCATGGAAGGAGCGGCCGCTCATGCTTCCTGAGGCACCGGCCGGCTGCCTTTGAGGAAACATTGAATACTGATAACCCCAGTTATATTTAACTTTAAGCGATTCTTGATGATGGCGGGTCATCTAGAATCAAAGTTTCCTGTCCCCCTTGTCCAACATAACCCGTTTTATATAACAGGTCTCCGTGTAACCTCGCATCAGTAAAGCACTAAATAAGATGTGGTGCAAGGATACTAAGAACATGGGGCCAACCATGTAGGTCGAAGGGGTGGCACTGGAAACTTCGGCGTCACAAGAGTCATTGCCCTGAGATACAGCTCGTCTGCTCCGCCCGTTATATTTTCGGAAAATATAACGACCGAAGATACAAATGTCATTTTTTAGCTCGTAAAACGATATAAAAAATGGCGGTCCGACTGGGAGTTGAACCCAGGACTTTCCGGTATACGCTGCTAACATGTGAGTTGGGTAAGTCACAACAACAACACATATCCATGGTCTTCCCCGAAAAACCACGTAATAACAGCCGAATGCTCTAACCAACTGAGCTATCAGACCAACGGGGAACAAAATTCTTCTGAGCCGGAATTGAACCAGCGACTTGGGGAGGATTGGTAAGAGCAGCGAAATAATCATCACTACAATCCCCCGCTCTGCCAACTGAGCTATCAGAAGAAGGGGCGTAACGCTTCTAATAAAAAGACCCCCCAGGAGAATCCACCACCTCCTAGTGTATATCGGGGGATATTCTTTAGACCTTTGAACGCAGTTCAAAACTCCACGAATTTATAATATTCAATCCAACCCTAAAAATTTACGCCCAATTTTGCTCGTAATAAACATACCACATCCTGAGGCAATCTGTGCATAAAAAATAGGAGTTCTTTTTGTACAGCATAGTAAATAAAAAGATAATATGAAAAACATCAATGAACTAAGCCAGAATAAATTTGTAAACAGGTCCATTCTCTTATATAAAATGCTAATAATTAAAATGTTAATCTAGTATTACGGCCGTAATATACACGGAAGTTAATTTAACAGTATGAATAGAAAGAAATGCAGAATATGTTTGGAATGACTAACGGAAAATATTTTGGAGAGCCACCTTTGTATGTAGATAAAGCATTAAAACCAGGTATGACTGATATACCAAAAAGAAGTGTAATACAATGGATACGCGAATCTCCCTTTATTCTTATAACATCTCCGAATTTCATATGGGCTATTATTTCTCTATTCGTATATAATATAGCACCATATAATCTAAGCATAAATTCACCAGCATATATGTCACCTATTCATTCAGCATTTTTTCTAGAACGATTTCCTCTATGGTGTAGTATAACACTTGGTTATTTTTCATTTTGGCATATGTCCTTATATGGTTTTGGTATGGCGAGTCGTCCATTCATAGAAGAACGAACATATAATATAAATAAAGTAATACACAACGTCTTTTGGACTACATCAGGTGTAGTCATTTGGACTCTCTTTGAAAACGTATTTGCATATTTATGGGCTACTGGCCGTTTATCTTATATTCCTGATACAATATCGTTCTCTACACCATCAGGCATAATGAGATTTACTCTTACTCTAATGGGCATTCCTGTATGGCGTAGCATACATTTTTATTTCGCACATAGATTTCTTCATTATACACCTCTTTATAAACAAGTCCACAGCTTACATCACAGGAATACCGATACAGAGCCATTTTCTGGCCTATGTATGCATCCTGTAGAGCATTTGTATTATTTTTCTTGTATACTACCCAGCCTTATCTTTTATTGCAGTCCCTTTGCATTTGTGTGGAATGGTATCCATTTACTATTGAGTCCTGCTGCGAGTCATAGCGGATACGAAGACCACTTCCAAAGTGACCTTTTTCACTATTTACACCACCGATATTTTGAGTGTAATTATGCGGGAAGTGATGCAGCATTTATGGACATTGCATTCGGAACATTTAAGGCATCTTTCAATGAGCATGCTTTGGATAAATACGGACCTAAGCCACGCGAAGATGCCAAGAGCACATTATTTATTCTACCTACAAAAGAATTTATTCTCTATCTTCTAGGCTCTTATTCTTGTATAGTACCATGGGCATATTATAGTATTCAAAAATATAATGTATCATCAAATACTGCTTTAGCTTTATCTTCACTTGTAGGAGGAGGACCTATTTTACTTTCTGTTTTATTAACTAATATATTTTCAACAAACAATACATCTCATCCTGTGAAAATGTCTGTAATGGCAAATCTTCTACATCTATTCTTTGGAGTAGTGTTTTGTGCTGTCCCTTTAACATATGCTTGTTTTCTTACAATTTCATAGACAGTCTAAAAAAATTGATTTTTTGGTTTTTAGAAGTTTGGATTCACTGCCATGCTAGAAAAAGTCATGAGTGTTTTCACGAATATACTCTTTCGCGATACTAAGACAATCCAGCCTGTCTTAGGTCGCTGGTGTATATCGTCCAGAGAATACAGCAACCGAAAAATCGATATGGCAAATATAGACCACTGCGGAACATGTTACTATGTTAAGAAGAACCATGAGAAACTTAGGTTATCAGATGATAACAAGGCAAAGGAAGAAACTCTGCCAAAATAATGACCGCGCGTCTAAATTTCCACGAATTCATCATCCACGTATCTCCCAATCCATTCCCCGATTTTCCCCCCATCTTCACAATCAAACACCATCCCATTTTCGGAAATCCAGACTTCTATATCCCCAACCTTCTGCTTTCGTATGCGATAGGAATCTGTCTCCATCATCACAGGGTCAGGAGCCGCCTCCTCGTATTTCTTCTCCACTTTGTAAAAGATATTCAGCAACGTACCTGCCTTTTTTGCTACTGCAGGCGCAGCCGCCTTTGCTGCTGCCCCAGGCCCAGATGCTTCTGCCGCTGTGCCAGCAGCCCCAGCCCCCCTTGCCGCAAAAGCCTTCGCCTTGGCACCCTCAGCCTTCCGCTTCCTCATCTCCATCTCTTTTACACCCATCCTTTGAACCTTCCAGGGCTCAGCCCCCGCCGCCACCACCACCTGTTCCGCTGCCGCCTGGCTCGCAATCGCAGCCGCTAACCATTCCTTATTTGTCGGCTCTCCATGTTTATCCACCTGCATCCAATACCAAGGACTCCCATACAACTTGGAACCTTCGGATATAGGCTCCGTAAGAAGGCCATGTATCATCCGCGTCTGGCATTTACCATCTACAGGACGACCCTTACAATACTCGCAAATGGGAGAATCCCCTTCAGGAGTATTTTTACAAAGAACGATGCGACATGCCGTCATACATTGCGCAAGCCGCTCCGATGTTTTTCCCCAACTCGTCAGACGAGCAAGACATCGCCGTTTTTCCATGGTGACCTTTCAACCAGCCCCCAGCCAAATTCAAGTTTTGCCACATCACGCCCCACCAAACATAGAATAAAACGTCCTCTCTAAGAAACAGCATTCTTCCACGAGTATTCCGCGAGAAAACTGGCACGCATCATATAACTTCTGATAATACGCCAAGGGACGCTTCTGTATTCTTTCCCGTCCAACAGAAATCCAATCCCCTTTTACCCATGCCTCTTGTGATTGCCGATACGATATGCCTGCAACGTCCCGCCTCCATTCGGCAAATGTCTTATCGCCTACAGATTTGCATGAAAGCGACGATATTCTCCACTGAAAACGAGACTCAGGCGGATCTTCCAGCAGCTCCTCATACCCAAATACACCATTTACACGGCATTTTGTATAATAATATGTCAATGGATACAATGGCTGGTAGGTGTTATCACATAAATTAGCCTGGCTAAAAAAAGTCACTTCTGGAAGAGAATTATACCGTGAAATAATATGCCGCAGAATTGTTTCCGCTCTTACTCCGTAATTTGGAACAGAAATAACCTTCGCTCCCTTTCCTAAATGAAAGTCGTCTCCCTTGTTATACACAGTACATAAATGTTCCATTCCATCTGTCCAGAACAACGGCTCATTAAAACGAGTAATCACTATCTCAAAATTCGTTCTATCCAGATATCTGAACCTATTCACCTTTAATACAGATTCTAACTTACACGACGCCATTGTTCCTTATAAAGCTTTTATACGGGAGAATCTACTGCCTCCACGGTAGCAGCCACACTAGCCGCCTTTACGGAACTACTCGCATACACCGCCAACGTTCTTGCGCTCGGGTCCTTCGTCTCGGGCGACCATTGCGGCATCCAATACGGCCAGTAATCCCCCGTATTCTTATACATACTTTCATACAACGACCGATAATAAAACGATTCAGGCGTAATGGGAACAGGCGAAGGGAATTTCTTCGCCAACTGCTCCCAATCCGAAGGAACAAGCCCCCTCTCCAAAATCCGCTCCTGGATTTCCTGGAACCAAGATTTCTCGGAAGTACTCACTCCATCCGAAAACGCCTCCTTTGTCCGCCACAGCACGTCGCGAGGCAAATAATCCATCTCTGCAAATGCCCTCCGCAATAAATCCTTCTCTACTCGCCCACCTGCAACGGGACGACGCAGCTCTGTAGGCACAGACATCGCCACACCTACGAACTGTTTGTCGAGAAACGGCGTCCTCGCCTCCAGGCCGTGCGAGCTAATGCTCCTATCGGAGCGCAGCACGTCATACCGATGAATCCCAGCGAGAAGACGCCCCGTCTCCGCCTCAAATGCATAATCATTCGGCGCCCTGTAAAAATACAGGTATGACCCCCACACCTCATCTGAGCCGTCCCCATTAAACACCACCTTACACTCGGTTCTACGACGAATTTCTCGCGCAACGAGCCAGTTCCCCACCGACGCCCGCACGGTAGTAATATCATATGACTCTATATCACGAATCACATCCGGTATTGCAGCAAACATCTCATCAGCCGTCACGACAATCTCGTGATGCTCGGACTTAATCCAGTCCGCCACAAGGCGAGCATATTTCAAATCACTGCTCCCATGCATGCCGATGCTAAACGTCTTCAGAGGCGCAGCCCCAGAATCCATTAGCATCTTCTGCACGCACGCCGCGACGAGAGAAGAATCCAAGCCCCCGCTCAACAGTGCCGCGACTGGCCTCTCCGTCATCAGACGTTTCTTCACAGCCGCCAAAAATGAGTCGCGCACGGCGGATAGGATAGCCGCTTCGCCCGAAAAGACCCCCTTTAGCCACGGCACCATATGATATACTCTCTTTGACACAATGCCCACACTATTTACACGCCACACCTCGCCCGGTGGAAATTCGCAGATTTTTGCATAACTTTCCACGAATCCTTCCAGCGCCTTCCGCTCACTGGCAAACATCGTCCCCCGAAATTTATCTTCGGACCAATACAACGGACGAACGCCATACGGGTCTCTGGCGACGACATATTCATTTGCTGAAGCATCATATAACACTAGCGAAAATACACCGTCTAGCGCCCGACAAAATGTCACATCGTTCCCACATGAGTTCCAAAGCTCTCCAAGCACCTCACAATCTGACCCACTCTTTGACACATATCCAAGTGCCCCCTCAATCTGCCGAGAATTGTAAATCTCTCCATTACACATCCAAGATAACCCATCGTCTTGTGTAAAAGGTTGCATTCCATCTGGATTCAGCCCATTGATAGCCAGACGAGTGAATGCAAATGTTGCGCCTCCGATTTCCTGGATACGAGTTCCCTCAGGCCCACGTGCCACGATATGCTCTACCGCCTTGGATATCTTCTTAGTGTCGACATAGACACCTTTCGCGTGAATCCACACCCATATGCCACACATAACTCTAGAATACTTAATCTAAAACCTTAGACCGCTAAAAAAACCCTCACGGCACCGTAAAACAAGAAATCTATGTAGATAGACAGAATGGAACCGAGTGATATAATCCGTCGAAATAATGAAGTAGTTATAGCTGCTTCAAAAGTGGCATCTGCCAGGTCTAAAAACCCCGCATATACACCGGTCACCGTTAATTCCATAACAGCCGTAAGCACAATGACATTTGCTTCAGCCGATGATAAAATGACATTTGACGACGGTATGAGATATTTGGACTATTCGGTGGGAGGTATTCCTGTACTATCTTCTGCTCCCACATTTTCCGCTGACCGCCTTGCATTAGGAGAAGGGCCTCTTGTTTATCCTCGCGTATTAGTCCTCCCTTCCAAAATCACATCTTTGGCACTTGCTCGCACACAAGTAAGCCCAAATTATGCATTCAGAGTTTCTTGGTATGGAGGATTTGGAGCGACTTCGTATTTATTCACTAGAAATGGTGCATCCATAAATTCATATGCATATGCTAATGACTTGAGTCCTGCCTTAACTTCACAGGTAATCATATTCAGTAATAATGCAGTAACTCTTTTTCCAGGGGATATCATTGTCGTAAAAGCAATCACGGACGACGGTTCGACAAGCGCCTCATATACAATCCCGCCCCTTGCCACCGCCCCCACGTCAATCACGACGACCGATATTACAATAGCAGGATTCACCATAACCTGGATGGGCAATCAAGGGGCTGTAAGATATGAATATTCCATAACGTCCAACAATAGCGCAACAAATGCTGCAATGATAAGTAATCCGCCACCATTTATCGATAATGGTCGTTTAACAAGCTCTGTAACATATTATGGATTGAAAAGTTCCACGATATACACTGTTACAATTACGGCAATTAATGAATTTGGTATTCCCACGGCTTTTCCGCCTGTTATTATTACCACCTCAGATGCAGCGCCACCTACAAAACCATCTATAACAAGCCTTACCAATTTAACAACCACCAGTTTTGATTTGGCATGGACAGGCGGCGTCGGCGCATTATCCTATATGTTTACAAGAAATGGAGCGTATATTTCACCTAGCACAGATAATTCTCTATTTAATCAAACTGTCAGTTTCACGAACTTACTGCCCGAATTATTAAACAGCGAGCAGATTGTGGTTATTGCAACCAATACACTCGGGTCATCCTATTCACTTCCATATACACTACTTCTACCTCCAACCAGACCCGATAATTTAACAGTTGTAAACCAAAGCGCTGCAGGCTTCACATTGACCTGGACTGGAGCGATTGGCGCAACCAGTTATACCTATACTAGAAATGGAAGCCTTATAACACCCACCACAAACGATGCTCTTGTTTCACGCATGGTAATATTTACAGGGTTGAATTTCTTAGAGGGCGATTCTATTGTAGTTACTGCATTCAATAACTTTCCAACAGGAACTGCCTCGTTTCCATTTATATTGGCTTTACCTCCAACAAGACCTTCTTTAACATGTTCAAGCATAACACCTCAAGGCTTCGCACTAACATGGACTGGGGGAACGAACGCCACCTCTTACACATTTTACAGGTCTAATACTCCCATTATACCTACTACCCCTTCAGCGCCACCGTATTCTGGCTCTACTGGAGTTACATTTACCTTACTTTCTCCAGAATTAATCAACGGAGAAGAAATAACTGTCATTGCCACAAATGCAATCGGCTCCACTCGTTCCTATCATTTTGAGCTGGGCTTTGCTCCCACGGCTCCCACCAATATTTCCGTATCCAATGTAACTCTGAGAGGGTTTAATTTAAGCTGGACTGGTGCCTTTAGCACAACAAGTTATACATATACAATCTACGGATATGCTACGCCTTATACGGTTGCCGCTGGCAAAATAACTCTAAATAATGCATTGACTTCTCAAAATATAACCATTGCCAATTTGGACGCCGATTTGGTAAATGGATATCAAATTGTAATCACTGCAACGAATTCTATCGGCTCAACATCTTCTGCGCGTTTTACTCTTGCAATGCCTCCCACGAAACCCTTTGGCTTAGTTGTATCGAATGTTACAACTCTGAATCCTGCCACTCCTTCCACTACAGGTGGATTTACACTATCGTGGTCAGGTGGTGTTGGAGCATTGTCATATACTTATACGAGAAATGGAGTAAATATCACGCCTTCCACAGATGCTTCGCTGACCTCTTCCCCCAGTGTTACATTTACCAATTTATCCCCTGATTTATTTTACGGCAATCAGATTGTAGTTATAGCGACAAACACCACCGGCTCTACACCATCGTTTCCTATCATGATAAACATGGCTCCCACTGAGCCTGTGAATCTTGTCGTTTCCAATCTAACGCCCAGAGGATTTGACTTGAGATGGGATGGGGGATATGGAGCAACTGTATATACTTTCAGGCGCAACGGTCTAATTATAACCCCAGTTTCAGCTACAGATAATTCCCTTTCCACACAATCCGTTACATTTTCGGGTATTTCGCCCGATTTTGTCAATGGCGACCAAATCGTAGTTTTAGCCACAAATGGAATAATTGGGTCAACTTCTTCTGCGCCTTTTACATTATCTATGCCGCCCACGAAACCAACAAACCTTTCTACAAGTTTATCTGGCTCTTCTCTAACTCTCACATGGTCTGGTGGTGTAGGAGCATTGTCCTATACGTTTATGAGAAATGATAATCTCATTTTCCCCACAACCATAAGCCCAAGTTCCCAAACTGCCACATTTTCGGGACTTTTACCTGAATTTTCATATGGGGATCAGATTGTTATCATTGCATCCAATACGGCCGGCTCTACCTATTCAGACCCTACATTCCCAAATCAGGCTCCTTCTTCTCCCACGGATATTCTCATAACAAATTTAACATCCACTGGATTCCATATGACATGGGAGGGAGGATTTGGAGCGACATCATATACATATAGGCGTATAAGGGGTTCTTTATCTCTAACACCTCTCACAGATAATTCCCTCGTTTCAAAAACTGTGGTATTTTCATTTGGCACAGATACACTTGTATCTGGAGATCAGATTCTACTTACCGCTGTAAATCCTTCCGGCCAAATTTCTTCTACTATAAATCTTACCATGCCTCCTAGTAAACCAGTGCTTTCGGCCTCGTTATCAAGTTCTTCTGTGAATAGCTTTGGTATAACATGGACTGGAGGAACAAATGCCATGTCTTATACATTCAGCAGAAATGGACTCCCTATAACACCTTCCGCTATTACAAGTAGTTCTGCCACATTTACGAATTTATCTCCTAATCTAATCCCTGGAGAGCAGATTATTGTTACAGCGACGAATGTTGGAGGCTCAACATCTTCTGATGTATTTTTATTACCCTTGCCGCCCACCGCTGCAACAGATATTGCTGTCTCAAATCTCACACACCGCAGCCTAAAGCTAACATGGTCAGGCGTCATTGGAGCAACTGGGTTCGAATATTCTCAGAATGGAACTCTTATAACGACGAGTTCTGACCAAACAAACACATCCGTTACCTTATTCGGAACATTTTCATCTGGAGATATACTTATTATAACATCTAAAAACATTTCTGGAAACACACAATCTATACCAATCTCCCTATTACTCCCCCCTACAAAACCTCAAATATCATCATCTTCACTAATCAATGTATCAGGGTTTACTCTACAATGGACTGGAGGCGTTGGAGCCACGTCATACGCGTTTACTCGCAATGGTGTATCCATAAGTCCTTCCACAGATAATTCACTAACGGCTACCCCATCTGTCACATTTACAAATCTATCACCAGATTTGACATTTGGAGAAAATATAGTAGTTACTGCAATAAATACAGGTGGGTCTTCCTCGTCTCTTCCTATTACATTTAGCACACTCCCCCCTACAACTATCACGAATATGGTGGTATCCAATATGAGTTCCACAGGATTTTACATATATTGGTCTGGTGGTTTAGGCGCAACTACCTATTCATTTACTCGTATAAGAGCAGGAGCTTCTAATTTCACATTAATCGCTGCAACATCTACCTTACAGTCTGCCACATTTTCTGGACTAAGCTTACAAGATGGAGACCAGATTGTAATTACTGGAACAAGCGCTCAACTAATAAACACATCTTCTTTGCCAGTCACGCTTTCTATACCGCCAACAAAGCCTACCAGTCTATCGGCCACTTCTGTAAGCTCAACAGGCTTTTCCTTATCGTGGTCAGGTGGACTTGGTACCCTCACATATGCCTTTACTAGAAATGGATTTGCAATAACACCTTCCACCCAGACAAGTAGCTCTGCCACATTTACCGACTTATCCCCTGTTTCATTCCCTGGCGACCAAGTGGTCGTAATAGCGTCAAATAATTCTGGAACAACATACTCTTCGCCTGTAAGCCTGCTTATGAAACCGGCCCCTCCTATGAATCTTTCATTTGTGAAGAATGGTGGTGCATATACATTAAGCTGGGATGAAGCAAATGGCGCAACCAGTTATACATTTACACGCCAGATTGGCGGCACAGGAACTGAATTCGCAATCATTCCTGATACAGATAACTCGCTTTTATCTCAATATGTAGTGTTTTCAGAGCAGAGTCCCCAGTTTGGCAACGATGATATAATAACAGTGAAAGCGACGAATTCCACTGGAACTACAAGTTCCAGCATCGTGATAAATCTATTACCAGGAACTCCAGATTTAATAACAGTGAAATCTGTCACATCATCTTCTTTTACATTATCTTGGTTAACTCTCCCTGGTACAGAATGGTATAATTTCATGCTAAATGATGTGGCGATAATCCCCAGTGTAAATAACTCATTATCTCTATCACCAACTGTCACTTTCCCAACGTCGGCAACTCTTGTGTCTACAGATAAAATAACGATTATTGCTGGAAATACTTATGGAACAAGCACTACGAGTTTTACCTACGGTCAAATTCCTAAGATAGTTTCTGGAACGAACATTGTAAAAGTTGGCAGTGCAGTCACTTCGTTTAGAGTAACTTGGGCCGACGCATCAGATGCTGCAACATTTGGAGCAAATATCATTAGTCTTTCTGGAATGGTTGACTTTACTTTACTAAACAATACCAGCATGGATTTTACATCCGCTGCAGGAGTCACAAATTCCGTAGATGTCACCATTTTCGCTATTACACGCTCAAGAATACGTTTATCATCGCCGAATAAGGTAACAATTACAGCTTCCACGGCAACGGCAACACTATCGCCCGTGTAAAACTCTTACGAGTCATTATGCTTTCTGCATTTTATTCTTCCGTCTTTGTAGTTATACAATGGACGCAAGTGAATTGATTCGCAGAAAGTTACAGGCTACGCTTTCTGCAGCGGCAGTGGAAACCTCTAAAAAGGCCAATCCCGCGTTTATACCTACCACGATAAATAATATTACTTTGTTGAGCACAATAACGTTTGTGTCAGAGGACAATAAGATTAATTTTGATGCTGGTATGAGATATCTATATTATGATGCCGCGGGAATTCCCTACTTGTCCACGATGAATTTCTGCGCCCAGCGCCTCCCTAAACAGTAATAACACCTTTTAGAAAAGATGCCCGAGGCCCAGGTCAAAAAAACAAAAGCAGAGCGAGTCAAAGAATCTGTTACACTGCTGAAGAGGCTGATGGAAGTCGGCATACATTCCGAAGACCTCGGCTACAAGGCCACCAAACAAGTCCTGGACACCTGGATTTCTGATGGCGCCCCTAAAACAGAAACCATTGATTTTGCGCGATACGGTCGCATAGGTCATTTGACTCTTCCAGAGCACTCAGGAAAACCTCCCACTTTTTTGTTGAAAGCAACGGAGGAGCTGAAAGAACAACTGGCCGATGACTAAGGAGACCACCTTCGTTTTGAATAAAGTTTTCGTATTATAATATAGAATGGATGTTGAAAGCAGCGCGGTTACGTTTGCACCTGGAACACGAAGTTATAATGGGCCAAGTGGCAGAGAGCGAACCTATTATAGTTATTCGGGGCCTGGTAAATCTGGAATTCGCAGCCCAGCAGAATTCAATTACGTACCCAATCCCACATACGGAGGGGGTCCTATCACAATACCCAAAGCAAATTTATGGTCTTCTAGAAGCAACGAACTGAAGGTAAGAAGTATCCCCGTTTTGAATAGAGGTCATCCATTGCCACCACCTGGCCCTTATTCCACAAATGCTAAGATGGACCCTCTTGGCGGAATGCTCGTGCAGAATGTGTTAAGTAATCCGGAAAGTCTAGACTATATGCCCCATTCTCAACAAGCAATTCTGTTTTCAAAATTACTAGAAAATCCAAATGCATATCCTTTTGAAAATATATATACGGGGTCCGATGGTAGATTATGGATTCAATATAGCCCTATTGCAGTCTATCCTACAAATCCCAGTAATCCTTACGATAAGAGTCAATATTCTACATTACTAACACCTCACATGCCTATAGTTAACGCAATACGCCTTGGTCTACGGTTGCCTGTGAAAGGCGGTGCCAGACGTACAAGAAATAAACGAAAGGCTAGAAGGAAGACGAATAGAAAATATAAAAGGTCCCCCACCAAGGCCTTAACGGCGGCCGCCCATAAATAATAGATGCCTATCCTCGCAACTATGTCTGCCATGGCAACATCCGCAATCGGCAAAGCAATCGGCTCTGCTCTTATTTCTTACTCGACTCATTATGGGATGACCAAGATGTATAACGCCGCGTGTGTGCCTGACGGACTGTGGGGATTTTTACAGGGAATGGTGACATCTGGAAGTCCTGTCTGCCAGCTGGGTGTTCAGGTAATCAGCTCTACGCAGGTGTCATATTCATCCATCATCATGATGGGCATTTCCCGTATTCTGTTGGACATTGTTGCTCCTTCTTTGCCTGGAGGGAAGGCCATGGAAGCAAATGCTGCGGCCTCTTCTCACATTTAAATTATGAAGCGAATCATCAGATGAGTGCTTCAGCAGAAGGCTCGTTATACGAGCTCGTCTCCCGAGGCA
>Ga0078894_10002459_pt1 | contig 14055 bp, 20 predicted proteins | sample LauGreSu1BDMLBSD_2_FD_67506 | JGI IMG/M metagenome (GOLD analysis project Ga0078894, IMG submission 67506) | Freshwater lake microbial communities from Lake Michigan, USA - Su13.BD.MLB.SD (version 4) (version 4) | ecosystem: Environmental > Aquatic > Freshwater > Lake | place: Lake Michigan...
GGCATGTGTACCCGTCACGCTGCAGGATACGTTCCCGAATGCGTCGCCACTGGCTTGTGCTGCCGTTGTCTCTGAGTGCGCTTGCCATTAGTAGAACCCATGTTTCACGTGAAACGCCCACGCATGGCATGGTGTTTTATAACGTTTTGTTATGTACTTGATTGTTGCGTCAATCTGTCTGAATGGGTCTAAGTCACGGTAATGCGTTGAGCGCATTTGACCTAATCCATAGTGTGACCCGTTACGGGCAACGTATGACCACCTTGACTCTTTGGTAATGATCGCATTGAAGCATTGAAATTGCTTATAGTCCAATAACCTGGAGTGTGCGTATAACTTCAAATGGTCTTTGGAGTAGTTGGCAGCGTTGGCAGTATCTGCCCCTTGCAGTGCGATAAAGGCTGAAGCGATAAACACCAGCAATGATTTCTTTTTATTTATCTTTGTTTTACTTTCAAGATTTAATGAAAGAACTTCATTCTGTTGAAGATTGTTCAAAGGCTTCGTGTGTTGTATGCGTCCAGCGTACACCCCACTTGCAAGCCCTACACGCTCACGCAACGCCAATGACTTGATAACGACTTTATAACGATTTGATAACATTTTGTTATAAATGCCCGTCCACACTGTGGGTTTGGCTTGTGGATAACTCATAGATTTAACCAAATCACTTGGAAACCGTATTTTTTAAATGTTGCCATTAAACGTTCAATGTTTTCAGGTTCAAGGTATCTGTCACTTTGAATAACAACAACCTTGTCCGATAATTCTGTGATTTGTGCGCTCATTGGTGACCCCAACCCGTACCCTTAAAGGAAATGCCAAAGGTTGAGTACACCCGACTCATGTTTTGGTTGCAGCAGATCGGGTTTCTTTCCTCGTGGATTGACTTATCCACCTCAACACTGATTTGGCACACCTGGCATTTAAACTCATAGATTGGCATTTGATGTCCCAACTAGCGCAACGGTCATTGACCCGCATGAGTTGCACTGTATCGTTTCCGTGCCTGGCGGCAATAGATCGGTCACCCTGACAATGGTTTGTTGTGTTTTCTTCTTGCACAATCGGCATTCAAATTGCAGTGTTTCCATAAGTACTCCTAATTAGATTTTCAATTGGTTGCAGGTTGACCTGAGTCACCCACCAATTTGGCTGCTTTGAGTGTCTGTACCGTGGCTTTTGAGCCATTGCAACGGGTATCCAACCCGCAATGAAATAATGCGGTGATTTGCCCGTCACCAGCACTGCAATGTCTGTTGGTCGGTCGTACTCGTGAATAATCAACTGCCCTGCTAAGTAAGGCGTGTATTTGACCTCAATGCCGTTGCCGACGTCAGCGCGGTCTTTGTACTTTGACTCAAAAGGGTCATAGTTAAGATTGAAATACCTGGCAACAACCCATTCACTGGCGATTGTTTCTGCGTACTGTGCAACGTACTCAGGAAAATTCAACTGTGTGTCATAGCGTTTTGCACCGTCAGGGCGTTCGTCAGTGCGTTCAATGCGTACCAATGCAGCCTTGACGCATGTCACTTCATCTTCATGGGTCAATTGCATTTTCATCTGCATGCCCCACAAAACCAAAGTATTTTGATACCTGACAAATGCTTTTGATAGCCAAACTCATCTAAGCGTTGCAATGTTTCGCAGTTGTCACAACGTTCAACCTTGTATTGAGTTACAACCTCGCCGCCTTTGAGCAGTGTTGCCGTCATGGTCTGTGGGTTGATAAGTTCGCAATACTCACTCATTGGGCACGCCATTTTCCATTTGAGCCAAAGACGTACCATTGCGGTTGGCACTGGTTTGCCTTTTCGCGTTCAGGGCAGAAATAGCCAGCCCAGTCGTCACCGTTTTTCTTCTTGCCAGTCTTCCAAAGTCTGTGACCGTGGTTGCACAATGGTGCTTCTTCGACGATCTGACCGCCCAATTGTCCGTCAATCTCAGCAATTGCGTCACGTAAGGTCACTCCGTCGGCTGATGACCCAAATGACGGTGTGCCTGCCATTTCCGCTTCCCCGGGCGTCTTGTAACTTGCAATTTCGCCATGTTTTGTTACCCACGGGTCATAGTCGTCAGCGGTTGATTTGGCTACCTTTGCGCTGAGTGTTTCCACTTTTTCCATGTCCTGGCGGGTTGGGCGCTTATCCGTACCCAACAACAACCCAATGCAGCGTCCAATGCTGCTTGTGACCGTATCCTCAACGAAGAATTTCTTCATTTGCACGTTATAGGTCGCCACGTTTCCAAACGCGTAGTCCATGGCTGAAGCCTTTTCGTCTTCGTACTCTTTGAAAATCTGAGTTTGAACGAGAATGTAACCCTTCTCCGCATTGAATTCAATGATGTTGTTTTCAATACGCCCTGCAGGGTGCGTTTCCCAAAATCGCTTAATGCGAGCCGCAACGTCCTCGTAATTGTCCAGGAAGCCCGCCATTTACTTCACCGCCTTATTTGCAATGTGACGAACCATTGCTTTACGACGGGCAATGCCTTCGCGCTTGCCTTCTTTAAACCCTTTGGCATAGCCAGCCGCAGCGGCTAAAACCATGAGTGAGATAACGCCAACCAAACGCCCCAATGTTGCAGGGTCTAATAGATCAAGAACCATTTGAATTTCTCCCGAATTCTAGGCGGTAACTGCTACCACCTGAACTCAGGGTGACGCATGATTGGCGCGCCGTCAACTATTAGGCGTGTTTGTCGGCGTGTCTTGTGGCTTTGGCTTTGATTTGAGTCCATTGCCAGCAAGCACACCACCCAATGAACCAGTCAGGAAAATAGCCAGGGTTTTGAGTAAGTCAATAAATGCTGCGTCATTTGGTGCTTGTGCGCCAATTGGCTGAGTCACAAAAATGAGCGCATAAGTTATGCCAATTGTGACAATGAGGAAAACCATTGCCAGGGTTGTGCCAATTATCAAAATCAGTTGTGCGTGTACTTCTTCGGGTGATTTACGGCGTGCGGGTTTGTTGTACGACTTCTCCAATGATGTCGTCAGTGCATGTTCCAGTAGGGACGCACTGCGGTTTCTGACATTCCGCGTTTGTCCAATTTTCGAATTCCTGGCATTCATAACGTGTCCAACCCTGGTAACCGCAGGCGGATAGCCCCAAAATCAGCCCCAAAAAAAGGGCTACCGCTGCGGCTTTTCGGGCTACTTCCCCGTTAACCCGAAACTCTGATCATTTGGGTTGAGCCAGCGCAAAATGACTGGTGCAACCGCGGCGACGCCGCCCATTGCAAGGGTCTTTGGGTCTTGCACGCCTGCCATGTATAACGCGAGCGCCGCTGCCATAAATGAGCGTGCCCATGAGGCTACGACTGCTTTGGTTTTGTCCATTTTTTTGTCTCCTTCTTTGGTTTATCTGCCGCCTTTGGCATTTCAACTGTTGGAAATTCTCCCTTGTAGGGGACAAATTTTGGAATTCCAAAACCTACGATTTCTTTGCCTTCGCCGTATGATCGAACTTTCACCATGACCATGCCGCCGTTGCGCTGGTCGCCTGTCCCGCTGGTGTTTCCTTCGATCGTCAAGCAAGTCTTTGAGTCAATAAGTCCAACGACAATTCCAATGTGTGAAATGCGGTCAACGCCGTCATGTGGAAAATCCATAAATGCCAGGTATCCCAACTGCGGAATGTTTGACCAGCGTTGCATTTCCTTGAATTTGTGCGCGCCTTGTGCAGTGCCAACAACTGAATGAATTTTGACGCCCGCTTCATTTGCGCACCAATTGACAAATGAACCGCACCACGGCAAACCGTCTGCCTTTGTAAATTTGCCGTACTTTGTCAGGTTGTCGCCTTCTTCGATCGTGCCGACTTCAACTGCTGCAACTTCGATCAACCTGGCATTTGTGCCTTGCGGGTATGTCATCTGTTAAAACGGTTTTCTGCTATGTCTTTTTCATACTGGGTTATTTCATCTGCATTCATGTCACGAATGATTTCTTCCCCTGTTGTCGCGTTGACAATTTTGACCTGTGGTTTTGCCATTATTTCACTCCGTAAATGTAAATTGTTCCGCCCAATGTCCCACCCGAGTCTGCAAAAAATGTGATAGACGTTATTGCCGCGCTTGCGTCATAAGTTGAAGTAATTGTAGAAATAACTCCATCTGTTCCGTCATTCCCGCGTGATTGGACTGAAACGTCAATGTGATCTGTTGAGGTGTATCTATAAATCCAAGCGGCGGCATAACCCAATTTTTGCACCGTGCTGCTGCTTTGTAGTCTTTGGATTAGTTGTGCAGCAGTCGTATTTAAACTAAACCCTGAAAGCGTTGACCCTAAAGATCGAATGTAAGAGTTATTGTAATTTGAACCTGTGTCGCCGTTGTATCTAATACCTAAACCGTCACCATTTGTTGTTGATGTAATTCCCTTAGCATAAATAAATAAATGCTTGTAATTGCCACTTATTGAACTGACGGTCGTTGATGTTGTTGAAAGAGTTGTTGTTGATAACAACGTATAAGACTCATCTGCAACCCATGCCAAACCTGTTGAAGCAGTTGAGTCAGCAGACAAAACCTGTCCATTTGTTCCGACTGCAAGGCGGGCAGGTGTATCTGCTGCGCTTGCTGCAATTAAATCACCCTTAGCGTCAACGATCGTATTTTGAACTGCGTTTGAGTCGTCTTGTGCAACCCATGTGAAGTCCATGTCTGTGTTTGACGCCTTAGACAAAACCTGACCTGACGTGCCGCCTTTAAGGTCTGCCAATGATGTGTCAACGGCTTGTCCAAATGTTTCAAAATCGGCGGGCAGGTCTGTGACCAAATCCGTGGAAGTGGGCATTTGCCACCCGAAATTACTGGTTGGGTTTGTCATGTTTTCTCCTTATCAAGTGACAATTGTTGCACGTGCCCAATCAAGCGTTGGCGACACGCCCGACCAGGTGAAAGTGTTTGCGATTTCGTCCCACTGCAATGCCTGCAATGAATAAGCCACTGGTGAAACATTCATTGAAATTGAAAGGCGGTTATAGCCTGCCTGAAATGACCAACCTTCAACAAAACCCTGAAAGATTGAACCCATGTTTGAAGGTAGATCGTTAATTGCAACGGGCATTCCCATGAAAATGCCAATGAGCGCGTCACGGTCTGAGTCGTCAACTTCAGGGTTTGTCAGGTCATAGGTTATTTCGCTGAAAATTGGTTGTGGGTCTTTACGCAGTGCCAAATAGAAATCTGCCTGATCAGTCGCGTCAACCGAATTGTGCAGGGTTGTGTTGATAATTTGCGAAAGTGTGCCATACGCAAGAATTGAAGTTGGGTCGCTTGCGCTGACTTCGCTGCTGCTGGTCGCACCGTATTTGATCGTTAAATTGTTGCGAACGTCCCCAGCGCGGGTTTCAGTACGCAAACCCGCAGCACGTGCCTGGTTTGCCGTTATTTGGACGTAACCGTTGTTTGATAGGTATTGGCTGCGGTGTGTTGCGTCAGCATAAGAAATGCGACCTTGTGCGTCTTCATAAATGTAACCAAGTCCTGAAGTCGCCAATGCTGAAACTAGCGAATAAACGTCTGTGCGGTCAGTTGATCGCGCTGCCAATTCATAGTCACCTGGTCGGTCAATTTCACCCAAGCCAACATTGCCAGCCGTTGCCCATGTTGCAGTTGGGCTATAGGTTGCCCAGGTTAATGCGCCTGGAACTTCTGCCCAAGTTTCCAACAACAAGTCTGAAAGTATCGTGTAAATCTGATTGCCGTCATAGTCCTTTGAAAGAACCCCATTTGTCAACGCCTTTGGCAAACGCGCCAATGCACCTAATGCCGTGATCGAATAAGTCTGAGTGAACATGGTTGAACCCACGTCGCGAACTTCCAACGCTATGTCAACAACATTTCCACCAAAAATTGGGACATAAGCGGCTGAACTATCTTGAACCTCAATTGAAATTGTTGAGTTGATTGCAACGGGAATTGTCGTTTGCGCAAGGTCAATCAGTTGAATGTTTGTATAACCAGCCTGTGCCTGCTCATAAATGTTTGTGCGTCCGCTACGAATGGCCAGGTTTGCCAAAATTGCGTCAGTGTATTCAGTACCGTCAATTTTGACCCGCCAAACGGGTGACCATTGCGTCATGCGATTTGCAGGCTAGTTGCGCCACCTGTGCCGCGATAGTAGGAATTGTTCAAAGTCTCAACAATGGTGCGGGCAGTGCCTTCTTTATCAAATGCACCCGTTACTGTCAGGTTGATCGTTGTCCCGCTGGTAGCCGCTTCAGCCGTGCGGAATGAGCCAGCATTGAAAGTACCTGTTACGACGTTAGTTGAAGCCGCTGCGGCAGTTGCTGCCGTTTTTGCAGCCGTCGCAACGCCACCACCTGAAGTTGTTGTGCCACCAGTTGAAGGCGTAAATGCAGGCAATGAAGTTGAAACTGTTGTGCCTTTGCTTGCTGGTACTGAAACCGCTGGAATGCTAACTGACGGCACTGAAATCTTGCCAACGTTTGGCAAAAATGGAATTGCATTGTAGGCAGAAATCAAGGCGTTGATACCCGTCACCGCGCCTGAAATCAAGCCGTTTAAAACTCGCACAACTCCAGCAATGACGTCAATGACACCCCCGGCGATTTTGCCCGCCATTGTTAATGCTGCGCCCAAATAGTTGCCAATAATTGGCGCAAGATAAGTTTGAATGTAACCGCCAAATTCTTTGAAAACTTCCAGATTGTCACCAATTGCGTCTTTGATGTACCCAAAGGCTTTGACAAGTCCGTTAATGATAGGCGTAAAAATGTTTGTGATGATGTTGCCAACTGTTGTCAGCACGCCACCAAGTCCATTGCCGTTTAGGCTGAATGCACTTGAAAATGCGTTGATGACTGGCAACGCGTTTTGATTTATGAAGTTGATGACTTTTTCAAGAATTGGCAGCAATGCAAAACCAATTGTTTCTTTGGCTTCGTCAAATGCAACTTGCATGCGAGCAATTCGCCCTGCATAAGTGTCGGCGTTACGAGCAGCAGCCCCACCAAATAAATCTGTGAGTTTGCTTTGAACCTGCGTGAAATTCATTGTTTTCAGTTCGGCTGATGAAAGTCCAATGCCCAACTTGCCCAATGCCGCAGTGTTTCCGTCGTACGCCTTGCCCAATGCGTTGGCAACTGTTTCAAGCGGTTTGCCTGTTGCGGTCGAAATGTCAAGTGCAGTTGTAAGCAAATCTTGTGCTTGTGTTATGTCGCCAGTTGATCGAACCAAACGAGCCAGGGCAGGGCGCAACTGATCATCTGCAACGCCTGACGCCAATGACATTTGAAGGATAGATTGTTCGGTTGCTGCAATTTGTTGCTTTGTTGCACCTGTTGCGTTTTCCAACGCCAATGCCAATTGTGTTTGCGCCTTTTCGTCTTCAATGGCTGCTTTGACGCCTTCAATGCCAATCTTGACCGCATAAGCACCAGCGGCTGCGGCTGCTGCAACAAATGCTGCGCCGACGACTTTGCCGACTTTGCCCATTTTGTCGCCGAATGTTTCGACGTCTGCCGTTGCGGTTTTTAATGATTTGTTGAGGTTGTCAACGTCACCAAGAATGGTGAGTTTAAGCGTGCGACTGCCTGCCATTAGTCAAACCTCTTCACTATTTCGGAAAACCCATTTTCCCAACGTTTAACGATCTCAGGCTGAACGCTTCTAAGAGTTGGATAAATAAACCAACCGCGTGAGCCGCGACCTTCTCGCCCTGACCAAACTGGAAACTGCTTGTATTTATTTGAACCGAATTCAGCACCGCCCCAAATTTGTTGCGTTGTGCCGCCGCCGCTTAATTTCTGCCCTGCGTAACCAAATGAAATTTCACCAATTTTTGACGACTTTGAAACCTTTGAACCTTCAGCAACTTTGTTGTCTTGACGGTTACGGGTTTTGTTGCTTGCTGCGTCAATGATTTTGCCGCGAACCCATGAAGCCAACTCAGCAGAATTCTTTTTGGCTTGTGCTAAGGCTTCGTCGTCCATTGCTTTAAAGGAACGGGTAATGGCACGCAACTCAGCCTTGTCATAGGTAATTGAGTCACTTGCCATTTGCCCGTCCTTCCAGTATTTCAAGCACTGTCAAAATGTCCTCAGCCGTTTCAAATTGTTCCTTTGGCAAGTTGGTCGCGATAGCCAACTCCCAAACAATTCTGTTTAGGCTTCCGACTGGGTAACTTTTGGGTTTGCTTCACCAACCACAACTTCAGCAATGGTTTCTGTCCACGCTTCAATTGGCTTGACTGGCTTACCAGCGGCTTCACGCTTCATGGCGTGATAGGCAAGAAATACCAAATCGGAAATTCCGATCTTTTCCTGTGCCTGGCTAATGGTGTGCCCTGTGTGCTTTTCCCACTTTACCCACTCAGGTGGCGCAGCCGTATAGGTCGCCTGCGCCCCGTCGTTGTATTCAATTGTTATTGGTAACTTCATTTTGTCTCCCGATTGTTAGATTTTAACTGAATGTTTCAGTAGGTGTTCCCACCACTGTGAATGATAGGTCAACTGTCTGCGCGTCAGGTGCTGAACCGCCGACTGCTGGAAATACTGGCATGACATTAAATGCAAAAACTGCACCTGTCACGGCAGTGAGTGAAACCGCCAAAGTTGTATTTGGTGCAGTCTCGCATGCAGTCCAAAGTGCCTCACACAATGAACCTGAAGCGCCCCAATCAGCAAGCATTGAAACGTCAAATGTCCATTGGTCGTCAATGTGCTTGTAAGCCTTGCCGTCAAGTGTTTGGTACGTCTCAATTGTTGGTGAGTTTGCAAGCGTCGCAGCGGTTGCCTGTGCGTCGTATGAAGTGGTTGCAATCGTCAAAGTGAGATCGCGACCCGTGATGATTGTCGTTGCCACTGGTACTCCTTAGGTTGTTTGGGTGTAATGTGTTGAAACGTTGATGTCTGCAACGAGCATTGGCGACTGTCCTACTTCAAGAACTGTCGGTTTCTCTATGTTTCCAACAACGTATCCTGCGGGCATAGCCGCAAGAATTCCCATGATTAGTTTTTCCAGGTTATCAAGTGAACCTGCGTTGCTATTTGAAGCAACAATTGCAGTAATTGCAAAATTTAATTGAACCTTCACCTGGCTTTTGCCGATTAAAACAACTTCCATGTACGGCGTTGAAGGTACAACCACAATTGCAGGTGGAATTGGCGACTCAGGAACGCTTCCGTAAACGTTGGCGGCAAGTGATGAAAACGCGTTTGCTAAGGCTGCGCGTGTGTCAGCAATAGTTGAAGCGGTCATTGAACAACTGTTTCAACGTCCAGGTAAGGCATAAGCAAGGTTGAAACTCTATTGGTCAAACTGCGTCCCATGCGGTAAGGCGTGCTTGTGAAATCAACGCCTTCAATTTGTCCACCAGCGGCAACGCGTGATTGAAATACTTCAACGCTGACTGCAAGAATTGCAGACTCAATTGCTGGTGTGTTTGCATAAATGTCAGCGGCTGAATAACCTGAAAGTGTTGCCATGCCGTTTGGAATGATGTCGCGCACTGTCACGTCTGATGATGTGAGTGCAGCGGTGAAAGAATAAGGCGTCACGCTTGTGACTGTATGCGTTGCGCTAAATGGTGAAGGTAAACCAGTGACAATGACTGATTGACCAGCAACAAAATGATGTGGGCGCACTGTGTAGAAATAAGCAACATTTGTTTCTAAACGATACTTCTCAACGCCTGAAGAATTTGCAACCAGCATTGGCAAAATGACTGCTTCGCTGGTGTTGATAATCTCTTCCAAATAAGCGTCTGAATAAAGGGAAACGGACACGCCAAGCACCGTGCGCAATTGGCTTGCAGTTACTATGTTTGGCATGTCCGTTCCTTTCGATCTGCTGCGCTACGTTCGGGAGTGACCGCAGCGCATGACTAAGTGGCTATTAAGCCTTGTTGAACTTGAACGCGCCTGCACCGATCTTCGTTGCAATTGCGCCGTATCCGTACACCATGACTGAAATCTGACCTGAAGCGATTACGTCTGCGCGTAGTCGGTAGGTTGGTGACTCATACCATGTGTATGCGTCAGGGTTAACGATAAGCATTGAACCGTCTGTGTCTGTACCTGCTGCAGTGTTTGCAGTCACGTAGAGATCAAGTCCTGCAACGTTTCCACGAATTGAGTCAGGACGAACAACGCCGCCTGCGTTCTGTGGTTGTGCTGCATTGTAAATTGGGCGACCTGAGTCGTTCAATGTCATGAGGTTTGCCCACTGTGATGTGTTAGCAATGATGTTTTTCGCAAATCCCTGTGTGCCCGCATAAACTGAAGCAGCACCGCGAGAAACGAAACCAAGCAATTCAGCAGCAGTTGGGTAAGTTGTGATTGTTGTACCGTCAGCAGTTGCACCTGAAATCAACGCTGCATTCACTGCAGTGTCAGTTGCCTTTGCATAAGCAGCAGCCATGTTGTTCAACAATTCGTTGAAGAATAGCGGTGAAGTGCGGTCAAGCAATTCAACTGAAAATGTCTGTTGTCCTGCGTACTTCGCAACGTTAACCGTTACGAATGCAGCATTTTGGTCAGTCTCTGAAGGTGCTGAACCTTCTGAAGTTGCGGCAACTGTTGGCATTTGTGTGATCTTTGGAATTTCAAATGACATTCCAGCGTCAGGCAATACGCCGCGAGAAATCGCGTCAATGTTTGAACGTGTTGTGTTTGCAAGTCCGTTGATTACTTCGGTCAACTGACGTGTAGGCACTAAACCTGCATTGTCTGTGACGTCTGCCGCTGCGGCAACGTACTGACGAGCATTCTCGTCACCCATTGAAGCGCGGATTGTGTTTTCAAGGTACTTTGCAGCAGTGAATTCCAGGCGTGGGCGTGTGTATGACCCACCAATTGCTGGCTTTGCTGCAGCGGTGATTGACTGTGCGGCTTCGACCGTCTCGACGGCTTCCGCTGGTGTGACGGTGTTTTCCACTTCGTCTTCTCCTTCTGTTTTTACTTCAGGCTCAATTGTTGAGTCTGAAACTTCATCTTCGCCTTCAGTTGCAGCGACTTCAGCAACGCGGGCAGATCGAATTGCAGGTTCTGACGTCAATGCGACGCCTGTCAACTCACCCTTCAAAATGCGCACTGTTCCGTCTTTTAATGTGTCGTATTCGTCAAAATAAACTTCAACGCTGAAACCGTCACGCAAACCTTCAGCCGCTTCAACCAATGCGTCATTTCCTGCAGTTGTTTCAGCAATTTTGAAAGTTGCGTCAATGCCTTGATCGCTTGACTCAATTGAAAGTGTTTTGCCAATGCGACGTGTGCGGTCATGTTCTAGGTTGAGCAAAACTGCAGTTGGTTCAATTGAACCTGCCGCAAATTGCACCTTGCCAATTGACGCGTTTCCAGTTTCCTCAAATGTCACAATGCGCCCGGTGATTGTGCGACTGTTTGAGTCAGCCGCAGTAATCTGCATTGGTGTGATTACTTTTTTGCTCATAGCAACATGTCCTCTTCTTCTCTGATCTCGTCAATTGACATTGCGCCAATGCGATTTAAAATCTCGTATACCTGGGCGCGCTCATAAGGGTTGCCACGTAGGAAATCGTCCAAATCAAATGAAACGCGGTTCCCTGCAGGTGTGAAGTCCTGGAATGAAAGGCGTTGTTCAATTATTGACATGTAATTGCGGAAAGCGAAGTCAACCAAGTCGCGACGCTTATCAAGTGCGTTTGCGTAGGTAAATGATGACTGTTGGCTATCTGTAAAATACGCAGGCAAACCGCATGCGCGCGCTAATTCCAAAGAAACATAATTGCGTGCTTCATTCAGTTGCAAATTCTTTGGGTCAAACCCGACTGCTTCCATTGTTACGTCAGCATTCAAAAACGCGGTTGATTTATTTGCGCGAGCAGTACGCCACGCGTTTAAAATCTTTGCAACGCGATCTGCTGGCAATGATGTGCCGTTTGATTTCAAAACCATAAGTGGCGTTGGCTCATTTGCAAAATTCAATGAAGCCTTTTCAAGTGCTGCAGCGGCTTTGATTGTTCGACCTGCACGAGAAAGCAAGCCTTCTTGTGTATTTGGAAAAACAACTAGATTTGACGGGTCAACTGGTGTTCCGTCAATTTCATAACTGTCAATTTCTGTGCCGTTTGCATTTGTTGTGATTGAAACGCGTTCAGGTGCGACACGTTCCATTGCGCGAATTTTTCCAGTGTCGGCGTACCGTTCCATAACCCAGCCATAAGCAGAATTGTGAAAAAACAAATCTGAAATTATCCATGACCAAAATGTTGAGCCAGGGATACGCGGGTCAGGCTGGTTGATGACACGAGGTTGGGTTACTTTCTCACCTGTCGCTTCATTGCGTGTGTGCATTGGCAGTGAAGCAATTGTCTGAATGATCGAAAGGGCACGTGCGACCGTTGGAACACTCATTGCTTCAGCGCGGTTTGCAGTTTGTATTCCGTAGAAATAGAAATTGTTGTTTTCTGTGAAATACGGTGCAAGCGACGCTTCTACGTCTAACGGCGCGGCTGGAACGGCAGCGGCGACGCGTGGCGTGAATAGATCAAATAAACCCATGCCTGAATTGTGTCAGGCTTATACGATCAACCCACCATGATGTCAAGATCATTCTCTGGGCGTGTCGCAAAGTGTGTCACGAGCGCCGTTGCCACTGCACCGCACACTGTTGACTGAGTTGCACGCCTTCCAATAACCCAACCGTCACCACGACGTAATTGAACCGCTGCCAACACTTCTTCAGTCAATTGGCTTTGTCCTCTGTGCTTTAGGCGGTTTGAATTGACCGCAGACAACAATTCGTCACACGCCTGCGGGTAAGCATTATCCATTTCAAAAATGGGAATGCCAGCAGGTGCAAGGCGGGCTGCTACTGCGCCAGCGGTTTTTCTACTGTAAAGCACGTATTCGGTTGGATACTTGCGGGCGTACTCAGCAAGGTCGTTTGCAATTTCTTTGTCATCTAACTGGAGATTGTTTGACCATGTGTGCAGCAACTTGACCACGAACTCTTCACCGCCCAATTTCTGCGCGCCAACCAGGCTTGCGTGCTTTCGGTCAGGTGAAAGGTCAATTGCAAGCCAGGTCGTTTTTTCAACGTCCAGGTCTTTTGATTTATCCAGGCAATTGCCCCAACTGGCAGCGTCCACGGCTGAGTTGATCGCCACAACCCAACGGCACAACACTTCAGTCATTACAACGTCAGGCGGGTCATTCAAAACGCTTCGTACGTTGTCCTCATGGATAGTGATACCCATTGCAGGGTTTGCGTGCCGTGCATTCTCAACGCTGATTTCGTCGGTTGGTGCTGACCATTCAAAATAGCCAATTTCATCTTCAGCCCCGCCGATCTTAGCCAGGGCGCGTTCACGAAAAGAATTCAGTACTACGGACGTGCTATCGCCAGCATTTGTGTAACTCATTACTAAAGGGTTAGGTGCAGCCATGAGCGTATAACGCAACGAAGCAAAACTTTCAATGTCGCTCATTTCGCGCAATTCGTCCAGGTGAATGGTTGACGGGCGAGAAACACCACGAGCAGCCGAACCGCCTGCCCTGATTATGAAGCGATTGCCGTTGAGTGTCTCGATTTCTTCGCCGCCGTGCTGCCAGCGTATCTTCTTGACCTGTTTTGCCAATGCGTCGTTGCCTTCAATGATGTTGACCAATGACCTGAATTGTTCCAGGGACGTTGAAAGGCGGTGCGCCGACCCGATCTGCAATGGTTCGTCCCAAAGGAACAACCCGCCCAAAATTCTGATCAGTTGCAAAAATGATTTTCCATTCTGACGGGCAACCACAATGCAGTTGACTGGCGTTGCCCACCTACCGTCAGGCTTTACTTTGTGCGTATGTTCAAGGGCAAATTTCTGCCAGGGCATGAGGTCAATGCCCACGTCAGTGGCTAAATCTATGAGTTCAAGCCCCTTTGAAGGCAAATCGTTCAGCGGTGTGTGAATTCTAGGCGTAGAAATGCCCAATAGTGGTTCTGTGTCCCTACCCAAAACCGTTTGAAGCCCGTTTGAGGCTTCTTTGTCCCTGTTCAGGTCTTCTTGGGTCGTCTCAGTCATTTTCGTGGCTCTTTGAGTCGTTTTTGGGG
>Ga0078894_10002460_pt1 | contig 14051 bp, 4 predicted proteins | sample LauGreSu1BDMLBSD_2_FD_67506 | JGI IMG/M metagenome (GOLD analysis project Ga0078894, IMG submission 67506) | Freshwater lake microbial communities from Lake Michigan, USA - Su13.BD.MLB.SD (version 4) (version 4) | ecosystem: Environmental > Aquatic > Freshwater > Lake | place: Lake Michigan, USA...
ACAAAATGGAATCTTGTAGCAGACGGTACACAATGGATCGGTGACTGGGCTCCTAGCACATATTATAATCCTGGAGCCATTGTAAAATACGGTGCCTTAATTTATATTTGTAAAAATGGCCACACTTCAGCAACATATACAGCTCCTACCTATTTAGGTCTTGAAGACGATCTAGAAAAATGGGAACTATTTGCAGAAGCGTTTAATTGGGCAGGCACATGGGCAACTGCTTCTAGATATAAAATTAATGATTTTGTTGTCTATGGTGGAACAACATACATTTGTACAGAAGGCCATGTAAGTGCAGCTACTGTAAGTTTAGGGCTTGAAGATGACTCTGATAAGTGGGATTCTTTTAATAATGGAGTAATATACCTCGGAGACTGGTCAGGATCTAGCATTCGATATAAAACTAATGATCTAGTTAAGTACGGTGCTAACTTATGGATTTGTACAGCATACCACACTAGCTCGGCATCATTTGATGAAACTAAATGGTCGTTGTTCGTAGAAGGTTTTGAATTTGAAAATTCTTGGAGTAGTGCAACCGTATATCAACCCGGCGATGTTGTAACTTACGGTGGTTATTCTTATATTTCTAAAACAAATCATTCTAATAAACAGCCAACATCAAATCCATCTGACTGGGCTGTCTTCGTCACTGGCTTTAATTTTAGAGGAGAGTACGACATTGCACTAAATTACAGGGTAGGCGATGTCGTTAGAAATGGATCTTATACCTATACTGCCCTATTAGATAGTATCGGTACCGCAGTAACTAATGAAACGTATTGGGGTCTTTTAAATTCTGGATTTAGATGGACAAATGTGCCAACAACCTATAGCGGAATTGCATCAACTACTCTTACAGGTTTAGGTAGTGGTGCAAGATTTGATGTTATTAGGTCATCTACTGTTTATACCTTAACAGTTGCATCTGGATTTGAAGGTAGTGGGTATGCTGCCGGCGACAGACTAAAAATATTAGGTAGCTCATTAGGAGGCGTTTCTCCTGCTAATGATATTACTGTTACAGTAAGTACAGTAATTACTGGAGCAATTGCTACATTTACACATTCTGGTGGGTCAGTAACCTGGTCGCCTAACGTAGATTATATCTTAGGGGATGTTGTAACATTTGGTGCTAACAGTTATATATGTGTTGATGCACACACCTCCGCAACATTAAATAGACCCGATAACGATGCTATTGGTAATTATTGGAACTTGATGACTGCCGGTTCTGAAATAAACATCCTTACTACCACTGGCGACTTAGTATACATGGGCCAAAACGGCCCAACTAGACTACCTGTAGGCATTAACGGACAAGTATTGCGTAGTCAAGACGGCTTGCCTATTTGGGCAAACTACGGTTTAATTAATAACCTTGTATACGTTGGGCCTCTTGGTAGTGACATTCCTTACCCAGCTGCTGGAGCAACAATCGATCAACCATGGAAGACAGTTCGATATGCTTGTAAGCAAATTGAAGAAGGATATTTAACACCTAATACAAAAGAAATAATTGCTAGAAACAAGCAATTTATAATGAAAGAAGTTTCAGCTTGGGTGACATATAATTATACATTTACTATAACTGCTTCAGATGCTCCAACTGACAGATTTACTGTTGCAAGTAATGCAAATTTAATTGCTAACATGCCAGTTAAATTTAGTGGATCTACATTTGGCGGCATTACAGCCGGTACAGAATACTACATTAAAGATAAGATCGGTACTACACAATTTACTATTAGTAATGCATCCGGAGGCACACTAAGACAAATTGATACCGGTAGCGGCTCAATGACTATGCAGTTATCATACGATGCTGTTAAATGTGAAAGAGATGTTGGCATGATTGTTGAAGCAATTAAGCATGACATTTCAAGAGGTGGTACAATGAAAACTACCTATGCTGCCAAGACTTATTTTACTACAGCAGGTAATGCATATATTACAAATAACTTTGGAGCACAGACGGTACAGACCATTGCAGCTTACGAGTACATGGCTGATCTAATAGCAGACGTTATCACGCAAACTCCGACAACTAGTTATCAATTGTTTAACGGAGTTACGGATGGAGTAATTCAATCAGTAGATACATCATTAGTTGCCGAGCTAGGTACTGATGTTAAAGCAAGAGATTTAATAGGAATTATAACTACTGCATTAGATCTTGGGTCAGTAACAGCTATCCCTATTCAACAGGTACCTGCTACAACTATATCAGTTAAAACAGGTACATTTAATGAAGTATTACCAATTGTTGTTCCTGAATACACCGCAGTTGTAGGCGATGAACTTAGAAGTACAATTATTCAACCAGCTAGAGCAACTCCGCTACTAATTAATGATAAGGCTAAAACAACATCGGCTCTTAATAGAATCAATACAGTAGCCGCTGACTTGATTCAAAACATTACTGTAACACCTACAAGCGGCAATACAGAAACGCAGAAGTATATTGGTGGATACGTGGGTAGCGCAACAGTAGTATCAGCAGTGGCTACTAAAACTAGTATTATTAGTACAATCACACAGAACGGCTTAGGATCAGTACCTGCAACATCGTTAACTGACCCTACTAGTTACGACGCTGGTTATTTTAATGCTAGAAGATTGCTAGTATCAAATACAGCATTTTTAAAAGCTGAAGTTAGTGCTTGGATCGATGCACAAATTTTAGCAGGCACACCTCCGTTTAACGGATTTACATACGCTGGCGCACAACGTACATCATGCGAACGCGATATTGGTTATATTATCGACGCACTTCGTTATGATATAACTTACGGCGGCAACTTAGAAACTATTGTTGCAGCTCGTTCTTACTATTCTTTAGGATCTTTTGTAGAGCCAGCAGGTGAAAAAGCTCCGTTACTAGCAGTACTGACCTACTTAAAATCTATTATTAATTTTATTGCTGAGGCTGATAATACATTTGGTGGCTCTGGAAAAACTCCTGCTAACAGCCAAATCCAAGACGATAGCGGAACTCCTGGGTCTGCAGCAGCTAGCGAGTTTTTAGAAGATAGATTACAAAACTTAATTGATTTTATAGATACTGAAATATTACCAGATGTTATAGAACCTTCTACAGCATGGGTTGATGATGATTTAGTTGCCGCTAAAGCAGCAATTTTAAATTTAAAATTAGGTATCCAAGACGGTGCTATTAACTATATAAATTCTACATATCCAAGTCTTGTTTACGATGAAATTCTATGTAAGCGCGATGTAGGATATATGGTTGATGCTGTAGCATACGATTTAATGTTACAAAGTAACTTCCGCTCAATTAAAGCAGGTATGAGCTATCGTCGAGGTATTACTTCTACAGAAGTAGTTATTGACGATCAATTAGCACCTACTTTATCTACTGTTGCATATATAGAAGACGCCATTCAAAGTATTGTTGGTGGCCAAGTTGGGTCAGTAGGTAGTACTCTAGCAGTTGATAGAGTTGAATCTAGTTGCGATGTAATTTACGACATTGTTAACAGTGGCAACGGAACTGTTCCAACAGTAAGTTTACCAATTCCAACAGGCGGCACTAATAATAGTTTCACTGCTGGTTTCTTAAATGCTAGAAATCAGATTCGTCAAAACTTAGCATTTATTCAAGACGAAGTAGCTGCTTATTTGAACACTTATTACAATGCAATATGGGTAAGTTTAGGTGCAACAGGCCAAGCCGGCTGCCGAAGAGACACACAATTTATTATCGACGGAGCAGTTTATGATCTTACTTACGGTGGTAACACACAGTCATTAATTGTAGGTAGTGCATATTATAGTAATTATGTATCAACAATTAATACTACTGAAATAGCAGCTACAGTAGCTGCCTACGCTAGAATTAAAACTATTGTAGGACAGATTGCACAAAAGGTATCTGTAACACCTAGTGCTGGAAATACAACACCTCAAGTTACTACAGGAGATGCAGGTTCGCCTACAGCAGCAACTTTTGCAGAAGCCCGTGTTCAAGATGTTATCGATTGGATTAACAATGAATATGCAAATGCTACTATTGCCCCAGATATTTCTTGGGCAAGTGCAGAACTTCAAGAAGCGTTTGCTGCCCTGCAAGATAAAAAAGCAGAAATTGCACAAGACGTTGTATGGTGGGTTTACAAATTCCATCAAGATTTGAACTTTACCGAAGATCTTTGCCGTAGAGATACATTGTTATTAGTTGATGCTATCAGCTATGACGTTGTGTTTGGCAGCAACTTTGCGTCGATTCAAGCAGGAAAAGCCTACAACAGAGGAATACCTAGTGCTCAACTAGTTAAAACTAATCAACTTAGAGCAGAACTAGGTGCTATTAATTTCTTAAAATACAAAGCTAAACACATTGCGGCCGTAGGTGCCGTGGCACAAGTTGATGCAATTATATCAGACATTACTGGATTTATTAACGGTGGGTCTGTTCCAAGAATTCAATTTGCAAACCCTGACACAATAACTAGTGCATATGCCGCAGCCGCTGTCTTGTTACAGGATAACAAAGCTTTTATTAAAGCAGAAATTGCTGCTTGGATTGCTGTACAAATCGCTGGCAGCGTAACAGGATTTGTTGGATTACAATTTAGTGCTGAGAAGTGTCAGCGAGATATTGAGTATATTTTAGATGCTCTTCGTTACGATTTAATCTACGGATACGGAGTTGGCGGTGTTAGTAACACTGCTGTTAGAGTTGCCGGCCTTGCTTATTATTCTGGAGCAGTATTACAAATTGATTCTGGAGATAAAACTGCTACATTAGCAGCATATGCTAGATTAAAAACAGTAGTACAGGCAGTAGTTCAAGATAATGCAGTTTCTGCAAGCGCAGGTAATACAGTTTCTCAAGTGAGAGCTGTGATAAATCAAACTGTTGGTTCTGGCGCTACAGCTACTAGCTTAGGATCATTAGTTGATGTTATTACTAATATTATTGATCTAGGACCCGTTAACGGAGTTCAGTCTGTTACAATTACAACAATTGCCGGCGGTACAACATTCACTAGCGGAACACACGGACTATCAGTTGGTGACTTGGTTATTGCAAGATCAACAACTAATGGCTTAACTGTTGATACAACGTATTATGTTGCAAGCACACCGTTGAATACTACATTTACACTAGCAAGTACATTTGGCGGAACTGCACTTACAACCTTTACAAATGGTACAGGATTAAGTATTGTTGTCTCAACTGTAAATAATCCAGGAACGTCGTGGACAGACGCTGGACTTCTAACACAGTTCTCTGGAGTACAACTAGGTAGAGCAACAACAATAACAGATGTAACAAATTATATCAATGATGCTTTCCCAACATTAGTATACAATACTTTAACATGCCAACGAGATTTAGGTTATATTATTGACGCAATTGATTACGATATGTTATTTGGCAGTACCTATAGAACTATAACTGCTGCTAGAAGTTACTATCGTGCTGCGGCATCTAATGTATTAGACAATCAAAAGGCAGCAACAGTGTCTTCCTTTAGATATTTAAAGACTAAATTATTAGCACTTGTTAACTCTAATACTACAGCCTATAGAAGAGTAAAATGGTTAATGGATATTGTTATTAACGTTTTACAAAACGGTATTGGCTCAACATCAGAAGTTACAGGCACAATGACATATAAAAATGACATTGGGTTGTTTAATGCTGCACAGATATTAAACTTAAATCAAGAATTCTTAGCATTAGAAGCGACTGCATGGATTGCACAAAACTTTGGAGGAACAGTAACTACAACTACTGCAACTACTAATGAATTTACAACTAGTGCTTCACATAATTTGTCAGTAGGCGATCCAGTTGTATTCTCTGGAACAATTATCACAGGTAGTTTAGTTATTGTTGGTACAACTTACTATGTAGTGTCAACTCCAACACCAACAACATTTACAATATCTACAACTCAAAACGGCGATGCTATTGATATACTTTCAGATGGCTCAGGATCTATGACTGTTAGATATTCGTTTGATGTAGATGCGTGTAAGAGAGATATGAGAGAATATGTTTTAGCAATTGCCTATGATTTAGGTTATACAGGTAACTACAAATCATTAAGAGCCGCTGAACTTTATTTAAATGCTGTTAATGGTTCAGAGTTGTCAAATATGTTCTATGTAAGCAATGCTACTGGTCTACGTAACTGTACGCTGAACGGTCTAAACGGTACATTAACTGAAGAAAACGACTACGGTACCCGTCGCCCAACAGCTGGATCATATGTTGCATTAAATCCAGGATTTGGTCCAAACGATCAAAGTGTATGGGTTAACACACGATCACACTACAGCCAAAACGTAACATTATTTGGTACAGGTTGTGCAGGTGCAAAAATTGACGGCGCCTTACACGCAGGCGGAAACCGTTCGATGGTTAAGAACGACTTTACAACTATTATATCAGACGGTATTGGTGTATGGTGTTCTGGGGCTAACTCATTAACAGAACTTGTTTCAGTATTCGCATACTACTCGTATTCTGGGTATCTAGCAGATTTAGGCGGACGCATTCGTGCTACCAACGGTAATAGTTCATATGGTTCATACGGTACTATTGCCGAAGGTACTGATACATATGAAATCCCAATTAATGCTGTGCTAGATAACAAAGCCGTAGATGCTACAATTTCAACAGTAGTTGGAGATACTACTAATGTAGTGTGGAGACTAGAATACGGAAATGCTGGTGTTGGGTACACTAACGCAAATTTTGGTATTAGCGGAGACGGTATCAACGCTACAACTGATGGTGATGAATTTAGAGATTCAGCGGTATTTGAAACAAGAATTATCGACCTAGACGACGGAAATGACATTGGTGGTAGAAACTACGTTAATGCTTTAAATGCCGCTCAAGGTGGTGATAGAACTAGTATTACCATTGCTGCTACTGATATTGCATTGTCTACAGCCTATACAGGAATGAGAGTACAAGTTACAGCAGGTTCTGGCGTTGGACAATACGGTAATATTTTAACATATAACAACGGTACTAAAGTAGCTCAAGTCTACAGAGATAGTTTTGAAGCACTAACAGTAACAGGTTCTGACGCTACTGCAAATACTTTAACAGTGGCAAGTACGGCAACATTGTATGTTAACATGCCGTTCTACATTACTACTGCCTTAGCAGGTCTATCAGCTAATACAGTATATTATGTAAGAGCAGTATCTACAACAACAACATTTACTGTATCAACAGCTTCAGGTGGCTCATTATTTGATATTACAGCAACAACAAGCGGCCAAACAGTTACACTCTTGGCTGCAGGTTGGGATCACGTTGTTCCAGGCTATACTATTGCAGCAGGCTTAGACTTAACATCAGGCTATGTAATTGAACCTAGAATTAGTTATACACATCCGGGATATACTTCGACAGCAAGATCGCTTATAGGATCTACTACTTGGAGAGCTATTGAATACGGATCTGGTAGATATGTAGCAATTGCCAGTGGTGCAACTAATACTTCATATTCAACAGACGGTATTACATGGGAAGCAGGCGGTGCATTACCATCCTCTGCAACGTGGAATGATTTAGAATTCGGTGGTGGCTTTGGTGCAACTGCTACTGCTAGAATTGGCGGCTTAGGTGGCGAAGGCGCAGTTTTAGAAGCAATTATGGGTGTAACTAACTCGATAGGAGCACCGGGTGTTGACCAAGTTATCGGTGTTAGAATCATCGATGGCGGTAGAAATTATACTACTGCGCCAACTATTGTGTTTACACCAGTAACAGGCGGCGCAGGCGCAGTTGCTATATGTACTGTACTAAACGGAAAAATCGATGCTGTGTACGTAGATCCTATCGAGTATCCAGGAACTGTTAACGGTTCAGGATACCTTGCTCCGCCAACTGTTACTGCTGTTACAGATCGTGTGTCAAAAGTTACTATGGTTACCTATGGTAGAAGATATGCTGCACCTCCTGTAGTGACATTTAGTCCGCCAATTGCTGGCGCAACTACATGGACTGATAGCGGTAGCGCCACTAGCGGAACTTACTACGTGTATCAAAATATAAGCACTAGTCCGTATGTGACAAACTATTATCTAGCAACATCTAGTGGTACATTTAGTTCAACTGCTCCAACATTTACTAGCGGTACTGGTAGCTCAGGAACATACGGTGTTGGGTTAACCTATGTTGGAACGCTAGCTATAGGAAGTGCTGTTGTTACTAATGAAGGAGTATCTAGTATCACTATTGATCAAAGCGGATCAGGTTATACCTCAACTCCTACAGTGACTTTACAAGACACGTTAGGAAAATTTGTAACTATTGCTAATGGTTCTAATGTAACTGCATACTTACCAATTACATCAGCATCTAATGCTGCATGGACTTCAGGCGGAACATTGCCGGCAACTAATTTTGTATCATTAGCATATGGTATTGCAGGCACCGGTGTATATGTAGCTGTTGGTGGTGCGAGCAGTGCAGCATCGAGTACTAATGGTGTTGCGTGGACTACAAGAACTATAACTACTCTTGGTTCTGGTACATGGAGTTCTGTAGCATACGGTGCTAGAAGATTTGTTGCAATCTCTACAGGAAATAACGTAACAGCTATTTCAACAAACGGAACAACATGGGCAGCTGGCGGAAATCTACCAAGCTCGACTACTTGGACTAGTATTACTTATGGTAACGGACGATTTGTTGCTGTTGCAAGTGGTGGTAGAACTGCTGCTTACAGTTATGACCTAGGAGTAACGTGGGTTGCAGCTACTAGTGTAGGTGCAGGATTACCTGCAAGCAGAACATGGGTTAAAGTTCGTTATGCACAAGGACTGTTCATTGCAGTGGCTAACGGATCACAATATATTGCAACTAGTACTGACGGTGTTGACTGGACTGAAAGAGATATTAGTGTCAGCAGCAACTGGCAAGATATTGCATTTGGTAATACTAGTGACAATCCTCTATGGGTAGCTATATCTAGTACTAGCGGTACAATAGCAAGATCTATTAGAACTGGCGTTAAAGCATTAGGTAGAATGAATGCAGCTTCAGGCACTATCACTGAAATTAGAATGGCCGAGCCAGGCTCTGGCTATCCTAAAGGAACAGTCACAGCTACTACTGCATCCACTAATGTTATTACAACAACCGATACTACTAATTTGATTGACAGTCAGCCTGTTATATTTGCAGGCTGCGATGCAGGCGGATTAGTAACAGAAAAGTTGTACTACATAATTGGTTCTACTATTGTAGCTAATACAAGTTTTAAAGTAAGTTTAGTTGCAGGCAGCGCAACTCCAGTAGTGTTAACAACCACTACTGGATTAACTGGAAAATATCGTGCAGGCCCGATTGTAACACAGTTTGATCCAAACAGAGTACAGTCTGCAGCTTTGAATCCTAGAACAAACGACGGCGCATTAGGCAACCCAACATTTACTAATAGAGGTACAAGTTATACTACATCAACTGCTGATGTGTTAGGTGACGGAAATGCAGACTTCTATCAGCCAAGTACATTTATTGCAGTAAGAGATCTATACGAAGTACCACAAGCAGGTTCTAATGTAGTGTTTGGTTCAATTCCGAACGTTTGGTATAAGCTAGTGGCTGTTACTAATGTGCTAGGCGATGCTGGAGAATATACAGCAACGTTCCAAATTAGCCCAGGTTTAAGTATACTTGAAGCACCAATTGACGGTGATTCTGTAACTACTACTATCAAGTATAGTCAAGTTCGTTTAACTGGACATGACTTCTTGTATATTGGTACAGGTAATCAAGCAAGAACTAACTATCCGTTTGTTGATCCTACTACTGCTAGTATTGCAGTGCAGACTAAAGCTAGTGGTGGAGGTCGATGCTTCTTTACATCAACCGATCAAGACGGTAACTTTAACGTTGGTGGATTGTTCGGAGTTCAACAGTCAACAGGTACTGCTACATTGAACGCAGATGCGTTTAATTTATCAGGACTACAGAGCTTGCAGTTAGGGGCTCTAAACATCGGAGTTGGGTCAGCTATTATTACACAGTTTAGTACAGATCCGTACTTTACTGCTGATAGTGATAATATTTTACCAACACAACGAGCAATTAAATCTTACATCACAGCACAGATTGGTGGCGGACAAAGCTCGTTGAATGTAAATACACTAACAGCAGGTGTAGTTTATATCGCTAACGATTCGATTACAACAACCACAGGCGCTCAGTTGAATATCAAGTCTAAGATGTTCTTTACAGGCGGTGTAGATGGTGCTCCTGTAGCACTAGGATACTTTTTATCAAGATAATGGAGAAATAAAAATGGCAACAGGAAGATTAGGCGTTTTTGCTATAACAGCAACTACAAACACAACAGTATATACCGTACCAGTTGGATTTTACTCAATTTGTAACGTGTCTGTTACAAATAGAAATGCGTCAAGTACTATTACACTTAGAGTAGCAATGAGTGCATCAGGCACACCAAACCCTGAAGAGTGGCTTGAATACGATACAATTGTAATTCCTAACGGAGTTTACGAGCGTACTGGTTTAGTACTACAAGCTGGACTAAATATTGTAGTATATTCATCAACAGCCAACGTAGGGTGTACGGTGTACGGCATCGAAACACCAACAACATAAGATTAAGCGAGATAAAATATGGCACGTTTTAATACAGGAGCTAGAACCCTTGTACTATCATCAACAACGATACTAAGCTATGCGTTTACTGGAGGCATTGTTTCTCTAACTGGAGCAGGGTCTTATACAGTTACCTTAGCAAGCCCTGTATCATTCCCAGGAACGACCCAAGTATTTTATAATGCATCATCAGCTGCTTGTACAATAGCTACTCCAGTTGGTCAGCTTAGAGGTCCTGGATTTACAGCAGGTGCATTTCAGACATTAGAAGCTGGCGCTAGCATGACATTTGTATCCGATGGATCAAACTATGTTATTGTTAATACTGAAGGCAACATTGTTGTTGGTAGTACAGCAACATTTACCGGAACACTGACAGCACCAACTGCACAAGGTTCTACTGCTAATAGTGGTACACTAACAATTCGATCTACCAGCAGTACTACTAAGGCCACTGCTGGTATTTTAATGGATGAGAGTATTGCGTCAACAACAACTAGCACAGGTACCTTAGTAATAACTGGTGGTGCAGGTGTTGGTGGACAACTAAATGTCGGCGGCGCAACTAGTACATTCTCAGGAAATACTGCTAGTTCAGGTACTACTTCAGGTACTGTGGTAATCACAGGCGGTCTTGGTGTAAGTGGCGCAATTTATGGTGGATCCCTACAAGGAACTAACGTTGGATCGAGCACACGCGGCACTGGAGCATTTACAAGTTTAGCAGCCAATGCCGCAGTAACCTTTACACAAGGTACTAGTTCGTCTGGTACAGGCTCTGGTACATTAGTAGTTACAGGCGGCACAGGTATAAGCGAAAACTTAAATGTAGGCGGCACAATAATCGGCGGCAGTTTACAAAATACCCCAATTGGATCGAGCACACGTAATAGCGGCGCATTTACCAGTTTAACTGCTAACACTGCTGTGACATTTACGCAAAATGCAGGATCTAGTAATACAGCAAGTGGTACACTAGTTGTTACTGGCGGCGCCGGTATTAGTCAAAACTTGTATGTTGGCGGTGTTATGCGAGTAAATGACGGCACTGCATCTAGTAGCACTGGTAGCGGAGCATTTGTAGTATCTGGAGGTATTGGTGCAGGCTCAACAAGTTATTTTTCAACACTTTATTCTTCTAGTTTGAATGAAACTTCTAGTATGGCAATTAAAGAAAACATCAATCCTATTGAAAATGCGTTAGAAAAAATCATGCAATTAGAAGGCGTTACATATGATCGTATTGATGATCACCGATTTGAAGCTGGCCTAATTGCTGAACATGTAAATATGATAATTCCAGAGCTAGTTGGTAAAGATTCCGACGGTAATCCGGATAGTGTTATGTATAGTAAATTAACTGCTTATCTAATCGAAGCAGTTAAAACACTGAAATTAGAAATTGATAAGCTAAAAGGAAATTAATAAATGGCAACGTTAAATGATACAACAATTAATAGTGCAGGATATCTGAGACTGCCACAAGGTAATACCGGACAGCGCGGTCAAAACGGTGCTGGTAGTATCAGATGGAATACTGATCAAGGTGCGGCTGAAATTTATAACGGGTCAGGATGGTCACGGGTGGACGTTATAGCACCTCCATTTCCACCAGGTCAGTCAACGTATACTAGTCCCGGAACATACACATGGACTGCACCTAGTCCTGTTAGCGTAGTACACGTGGCAGCTATCGGCGGCGGCGGCGGCGGAGCAAACACCTGGGCTCAACAAGGCGGCTCTGGTTCAGGCCTTGGATGGAAAAATAATATTACAGTTAGTCCAGGAAGTGGATATACTGTAGTAGTAGGCGGTGGCGGCGGTGATGGCCAAAACGGCGGTACAAGCTATTTCCAAAGCGCATCAACAGTTGCTGGCTACGGTGGCGGCAGTAATTATGGCGGACAGACTGGAGGGCCTAACGGCAACTCTAGAGGCGGTGGCTACGCTGGCGACGGCGGCGGCGCTGGTGGTAACTGTCAATCATGGGGCGGAGCAGGTGGTGCTGGTGGATACACAGGTCGTGGCGGCAACACTAACGAATTTGCACCAGCAGGCGGCGGTGGATCTGGTGGCAATACATACTCAAGTACATTTGGAACAGGTGGCGGTGGCGGCACAGGCATCTACGGTCAAGGAGCTCCAGGACAAGGATTTTATACTCCGTGGAGTGGACAGAATAGCCCCGGTGGTGGTGGTTTAGGCGGCTCTGGCGGCACTCGTGGAGCATACGGTGAAAATCCATGGAACGGAACTGGCGAAAACTCTAACAACATGTATGGAGGTCAATACGGTGGCGGTGGTGGTGGCCCTGGTACTAGTTGGCCAGCAGTTGCAGGAGACGGTGGCCCTGGAGCGGTCAGAGTTATTTGGGGCACGACTGTATCAAGGTCTTGGCCTTCAACAAACACTGGAGATCTATAATGGATGAGGAATTATATATTAGAATGTTAAACGGACGTCCCGTAGATCATCCTATGCTACGTAGTAATGTAGAATCTGCATTTCCTGATATAGATTTTAATAACCTACCTCATTGGTTAGCACGTTTTGAAAGAGTTGAAAAACCACGGGCTGGTGTCTACGAAATAGTTAATGGGCCTATATATGTTATAGATGGTGATCTTATTAGGGATCAATGGGTAGTTCGCCCAATGACTGAAGACGAAATACTTATTAAACAAAACAGAGTAAGACAAACTGCTGCATATGATCAAGGGAATAGAGTAACCTCTTGGATATTTGACGAAGCAACATGCTCGTATGTAACACCAGTACCTATGCCAGACGACGGATTTCCGTATGATTGGCACGAGCCGTCTCAAACTTGGGTGCGTATTCCTCCTCCTGTACTGCCTGAAATCATTGAAGGGCAGGATGGTATACAAAGAAAACCGTATCCTAGAGGCGGTGGCGCTTGGCGATGGGACGAAGCAACCGTTGAATGGGTCAAAGTCACTGATGAACCACCAGAGGTAGGAACTTTTGCAGTACCATTACCCCCAGAAGAATAATTGCCATAATTACTCTTAAAAACTACTACCCTTGATAATTATGTTATCAAGGGTTTTTTATGAGCTATAATTACAAAGGCATTTCTAATCAAGTAAAATTAAGAAGTAAAGTATTTGTTCCATATGTACATTGGGTTAACGCATTCACCGAAGAAGAATTAAAACTAATAGAAACTCTAATGGACGAAACACCATTAGACACTGCAATGATTTCTAGTATAGCAAATGACAAAGCTGAAGGGCTTGTTGACTCTAGAGCAAGAACTTCTAAAGTATCATTTCATAATCCTAACGAAAAAAATAATTGGATCTTTGAAAGATTTAACATGGTTATTGATAACCTTAATACTAAATTTTATAATTTTGACATCAACGGGTACGACGGATTTCAATATGCAGAA
>Ga0078894_10002461_pt1 | contig 14050 bp, 17 predicted proteins | sample LauGreSu1BDMLBSD_2_FD_67506 | JGI IMG/M metagenome (GOLD analysis project Ga0078894, IMG submission 67506) | Freshwater lake microbial communities from Lake Michigan, USA - Su13.BD.MLB.SD (version 4) (version 4) | ecosystem: Environmental > Aquatic > Freshwater > Lake | place: Lake Michigan...
ATATTTGCACCCTTAATTAACCGAGGTCGAGTACCTCAATTTAATCATTTAGATTATGTCAGTAAAAATTAGATTACAAAGACACGGTAAAAAACAAAAACCATTTTACTGGATCGTAGCAGCAGATGCTCGCGCGAAAAGAGACGGTAGATTCCTAGAAAAATTAGGAACTTACAACCCAAACACTAATCCTGCAACTATTGAATTAAACCTTGACCAAGCGGTACAGTGGTTACACAATGGTGCTCAACCAACAGACACAGCTAGAGCTATCCTTTCATACAAAGGGGCTTTATTGAAACACCACCTAGATGGAGGAGTTCGTAAAGGGGCTTTAACTCAAGAGCAAGCAGATGCTAAACTTGAAGCTTGGATTAAAGAGAAAGCTACTAAAGTTGAAGCTAAAAAAGAAACTTTAACTAAAGCACAAAAAGATGCTAAAGCTAAAGCTTTGAAAGCGGAACAAGCTGCTAACGAAAAAAGAATTAATGCTGCTGCTGAAGCTTTAAAAGCTGCTGAAGCACCAGAAGTAGTAGAAGAAGAGGTTGCAGAAGTTGCAGCTGAAGAAACTGCTGCTGAAGAAGTAGTAGCTGAAGAGGCTCCTGCTGCTGAAGTTGCAGAAGAAGTTGTTGCTGAAGAGGCTCCTGCTGCTGAAGTTGCAGAAGAAGTTGTTGCTGAAGAGGCTCCTGCTGCTGAAGTTGCAGCTGAAGAGATTGCTACAGAAGAAATAGTTGCTGAAGAGGCTCCTGCTGCTGAAGTTAATGAAGAAGTTGCTGCTGAAGAAACTAACGAAGAAACAGAGGCTTAATATCTTGCAATAATGCGTAAAGAAGATTGTTTCTATTTAGGCAAAATTGCGAAAAAATTTAGTTTCAAAGGCGAAGTCTTAATCTATTTAGATACTGATGAGCCTGAGTTATATGAAAAAATGGAATCGGTTTTTGTTGAATTCAACAAAAATTTGGTTCCATATTTTATTGAAAATTGCAACCTTCACAAAGGCGATTTTCTTCGAGTTAAATTTGAAGATGTTGACAGTGAAGCTGATGCCGATGAAATTATTGGTTGTGAAATTTACCTTCCTTTAAAAATGTTGCCAAAACTAGAGGGCAACAAATTTTACTTTCATGAAGTAATTGGTTTTGAAATTGAAGACCAACGATTAGGAGTGTTTGGAAAAATTGTATCCATTAATGATACTTCAGCTCAACCTCTTTTTGAAGTAGTAAATGGATCGGTTGAAATTTTGGTTCCTATGATTGATCAATTTCTTGTAAAAATAGATAGAACTAACAAGAAAGTCATCATGAACCTACCTGAAGGATTAGTAGAAATGTATCTTTAAATAATTTTAGATTCGCTACACCTTATTATTAGAAAAGTCTTCGACTTTAGAAAAATATCTAAATTGTCTAATATTCTAAAAAGTCTAACTTGTCCAAATTCCAATTCAAACAATTCTCAGTATCCCAAGACCGATGTGCCATGAAAATTGGAACAGACGGAGTTTTACTTGGTGCTTGGTGCCCCATAGAGAACAATCCGTATTCTATTTTAGATATTGGTGCCGGAACCGGAATTTTATCCTTAATGCTAGCACAACGTAGTAACGCCGAACAAATTGATGCCCTTGAAATTGATGAAGATGCCTACGAACAATGTGTAGAAAACTTCGAAAATTCACCTTGGGGAGATCGATTGTTTTGCTTTCATGCCGGTTTGGATGAGTTTGTTGAAAAGCCAGAAGACGAATACGACCTCATCGTTTCTAATCCGCCTTTTTATTCAGAAGATTATAAAACCGAAAATGAGCAACGTGACTTAGCGCGCTTTCAAGACGCATTACCGTTTGAGGAGTTAGTTGAAGCTACCCATTTATTACTATCTGAAAACGGAATTTTCGCAGTAATCATTCCATTTAAAGAAGAAGAAAAATTTATTGATTTATGTGCCGAAGTAGAACTATTTCCAATAAAGGTGACTCGTGTAAAAGGCACCCCAACTACCGAAATTAAACGAAGTTTATTGGCTTTCAAACGCTATGAACTGAGCACTTTAACTGCAGATGAGTTGGTTATTGAAACGGCCCGACACCATTACACAGGCGAATATATAGAATTAACAAAAGCATTTTACCTAAAAATGTAAATTCTATTATTGTCATTATTTGACTTGATTTTTCGAAATAAATTATCATATCATTAAAAATTATAACATTCGTTGAATGAAATACTAAATTTGTTTATGTAAATTTGTATCATTAAAAAAAACAATCGAATGAAACCAGATTTATTTCAAGCACCCGATTATTACTTGTTAGATGATTTGCTAACTGAAGAACATAAATTAGTTCGCGATTCTGCCCGTGCCTGGGTAAAGCGTGAAGTTTCTCCAATCATTGAAGATTATGCTCAAAGAGCTGAATTTCCGAATCAAATAATTAAAGGTTTGGGTGAAATTGGAGGTTTTGGACCATATATACCTGAAGAATATGGCGGTGCAGGATTGGATCAAATTTCTTACGGATTAATCATGCAAGAAATTGAAAGAGGGGATTCTGGAGTTCGTTCTACTTCTTCTGTTCAATCTTCGTTGGTGATGTATCCTATTTGGAAATTCGGAACCGAAGAGCAACGAATGAAATATTTGCCAAAATTAGCAACCGGAGAATTCATGGGTTGTTTCGGCTTGACCGAACCAGATTTTGGTTCTAATCCTAGCGGAATGGTAACTAACTTTAAAGATATGGGCGACCATTATTTATTGAATGGAGCCAAAATGTGGATTTCTAATGCCCCATTTGCTGATGTTGCTGTGGTATGGGCAAAAGATGAAGAAGGAAGAATTCACGGACTTATTGTAGAACGTGGAATGGAAGGATTTACAACTCCTGAAACACACAATAAGTGGTCACTTCGTGCAAGTGCAACTGGAGAATTGATTTTTGATAATGTAAAAGTTCCAAAAGAAAATTTATTACCTGGTAAATCGGGTCTTGGAGCACCAATGATGTGTTTGGATTCTGCGCGTTACGGAATTGCTTGGGGTGCTATTGGCGCTGCAATGGATTGCTATGATACCGCTTTACGCTATGCTAAAGAGCGAATTCAATTTGACAAACCAATTGCTGGAACCCAATTACAACAAAAGAAATTAGCCGAAATGATAACTGAAATCACCAAAGCCCAATTGTTAACTTGGAGATTAGGTGTTTTAAGAAATGAAGGCCGTGCAACAACAGCTCAAATTTCGATGGCTAAAAGAAATAATGTGGATATGGCTATTAATATTGCTCGTGAAGCGAGACAAATTTTAGGAGGAATGGGAATTACCGGTGAATATTCTATCATGCGTCACAGTATGAACCTAGAATCGGTAATTACCTACGAAGGTACCCACGACATTCACTTATTAATTACAGGTGCCGATATTACTGGAATTCCGGCATTCAAATAATTGATTAAACAATAATTAAAATTGATATAAAAAGCTTCTCTTTAATGAGGGGCTTTTTTATTTTTACAAAAAATAAATAAGATGACTATTTCAACGATAAACCAGAATATTCAGGAATATAAAAATCAATTACTGACGCATAGCTTGTATGAAAAAGTAAAAACAATTGAAGATCTTCATTGTTTTTTAGAAAATCACATTTATGCCGTTTGGGATTTTATGTCGTTGCTAAAAGCATTACAAAACAAACTTACCTGCACAACAACTCCTTGGCTGCCTGTGGGAAATCCGCAAGTGCGTTATTTGATTAATGAAATTGTTGTTGCTGAAGAAACAGATTTGGCTATGGACGGCACCCGTCAAAGTCATTTTGAAATGTATTTGGATGCTATGCAACAATGCGGCGCTACTACCAGCGTAGTTTCTGAATTTCTTGAGAATGTAAAAAACACTCAAAACATATTTGTATCCATCAAGCAAAGTAATTTACATCCTAACGTGAAAGCGTTTTTAGATTTTACTTTTAGAGTAATTGAAGAAGGAAAAGCACACAAAATTGCAGCCGCTTTTACCTTTGGAAGAGAAGATTTGATTCCGAGTATGTTTACCGAAATATTGAAGAATTTTCAATCGAATTTTCCAGAAACTGATTTATCAAAACTGATTTATTATTTTGAAAGACACATCGAATTGGATGCCGACGAACACGGACCGATGGCGATGCAAATGATTTCTGAATTGTGTGGTTCAAGTGAAACAAAATGGAGTGAAGTTGAAGAAGTTTCTGTTGAAGCATTACAAAAACGAATCGGGCTTTGGGATGCCATTGAGGAACAAGTCATTCAAAAATATGAAATGGCTTAATCCTATATTTCATAAATGAAATTCAAAATTCAACATATAACTTTTATAATCATTGCATTTGTATTTGCTAGTTGTAACATTGAAAATAATGTAACAAATTCTGTTGAAACTAGTAAAACAATAAATTATTTAGCCCTTGGTGATAGTTATACCATAGGACAAAGTGTATGTGAAACTTGTCGTTTCCCAATACAATTACAAACAGAACTTAAAGGAATACTTTCTGAAATAGATGTTGTTAACACAACCATAATCGCTCAAACAGGTTGGACTACAACCAATTTAAAAGCTGCAATTGCAACTCAAAACCCTTCAAATGATTATGATTTTGTTACCTTATTAATTGGTGTTAATAATCAATATCAAAACAAACCTTTTAGTTTATATCAGCAAGAATTTCCTGAATTAGTTGCAACAGCAATTGCAAAAGCAAAAGGACTCAAAGAAAGAGTGCTAGTAATTTCAATTCCGGATTATGCCTATACACCCTTCGGAAATGGCAATCCAACCATTTCATCCCAAATTGACAATTATAATTTATTTGCTAAAAACTATTGTGAAAGTAATGCTATCACTTTCATTAATATAACTGATATTACGCGTTTGGGCTTGGCGCAGCCAAATCTTGTTGCCACTGATGGATTGCATCCTTCGGGATTAGCATATCAAAAATTTGTGGAGCGAATTTTCCCCCAAGTTAAGCTAAAACTTGGTTATTAAAGTAGGTCGATTTAGTTATTGCTCAGGAGCAATCTCTAATTCAAGTCCATCGATATCCTCTGTAATAGGAATTTGACATCCCAGCCTGCTATTGGATTTTACATGATAAGCATCTAACAACATGGCCTCTTCGTCGTCATTGCGTTCTGTCTTTAACACATCATTCAAAACATAGCATTGACATGAGGCGCACATTGCCATACCACCACAAACACCTACAGTGCCTTCTTCAGCTAATTCATACATTCGAATTAACTCCATTACATTTAAGTTCATGTCGGTTGGCGCTTGAACTTCATGTAAAACACCGATTCTATCGGTAATTTTTATGGTAATATCTTGAGGCATTATTCTTAATCTATTGATTTTACAACGGCTTTTTCGGCTTCTTTTCGGGTACCGTCAAAACCATCCACTCCAGAAACGGTAGTGTATTTTAGCACGTATTTTTTTCCTGGATTGATTCTTTGGTAAACACTTTGACACATTAACGTGGCTTCATGAAATCCGCAAAGAATTAATTTCAATTTTCCTGGATAAATATTCACATCGCCAATGGCATAAATTCCTGGGATATTGGTTTGATAATCTAGAGCATTATTTACTTTGATTGCATTTTTTTCTATCTCCAATCCCCAATTGGCAATCGCTCCTAATTTTGGCGTAAGCCCAAATAAAGGAATAAAATAATCGGTTTCTAAAAGTTGTTGGTTTCCCTCATTTTCAAGCACTAAACTTTCTACGTGGTCTTTTCCATTAATTGCAACTACTTCTGCTGGAGTCACTAAGTTGATTTTTCCGGATTTTTTGAGCTCCTGAACTTTTTCAACTGAGTCTAAAGCGCCACGGAATTCATTTCTTCGGTGAACCAAAGTCACTTCGGAAGCTACATTAGAAAGAAAAACACTCCAATCTAAAGCAGAGTCACCTCCACCTGCAATTACTACTCGTTTATTACGAAACAATTCGGGGTCTTTTACAAAGTACTCCACTCCTTTTTCTTCATAATAAGCAATGTTGTCTATTTGTGGTTTTCTAGGTTCAAAAGTTCCCAATCCTCCAGCAATAGCAACGGCTTTTGCATGGTGTTTTGTTCCTTTATTGGTGGTAACAATAAATGTTCCATCCTCTAGTGTATCGATAGTTTCGGCGGTTTCGGCAAGAGTAAATCCGGGTTTAAATTGTTTTATTTGCTCCATTAGATTAGCAACTAAATCACCAGCTAAAACTTCGGGGTAACCCGGAATATCAAAAATTGGTTTTTTGGGATATAATTCAGCCAATTGCCCTCCGGGTTGCGGAAGTGCATCAATAATATGGCATTTTAACTGCAATAATCCAGCTTCAAATACAGCAAATAATCCGGTTGGTCCTGCACCAATGATAAGTATATCGGTTTCTATCATTTTTCTAAACCTATTTTACTAGGCAATATTTTCTACAGTTTCAATTTGAGGAGCGTATTTTTTTATAGTAGTTTCAACACCTGCTTTTAGTGTCATTTGATTTACGCTACAACTAGTGCATGCACCTTGGAATTTCACTTTCACATGTTTTTCATTTTCTATCGAAATCAAACTAATATCGCCGCCATCGGAATTCAAGAAAGGTCGAATTTCCTCAAGTGCTTTTTCGATATTTAAAGTCAGCTCTTCGTGTGTCATAATTTAGACATTTTAGATTAATTGGATTTTTAGACTACTTAGAAATTTAGCTCTTAAGACATTAAAGAGATCTAAAAGCCTAATTGACTATTTCTTTACTGCTGAACAACCTGCCATTGTTGTAATTTTAATTGCCTCGGTTGGCGCCAAATTTTCATTGCGTTTCACCGTTTCTTCAACCACATTTCTTGCAATTTCTTCAAATACAATTTCCAAAGTCGAATCGGTTTGTAAAGCTGCTGGACGTCCATAATCCCCAGCTTCGCGAATGCTTTGTACTAAAGGAACTTCTCCTAAAAAAGGTACTTTTAAATCTTCTGAAAGATTTTTTGCTCCTTCTTTTCCGAAGATGTAATATTTGTTTTCTGGTAATTCTTCTGGTGTGAAGTAAGCCATGTTTTCAATAATTCCTAATACCGGAACATTGATGCTATCTGCCATAAACATAGAAACTCCTTTTCTTGCGTCTGCCAGAGCAACCGCTTGTGGTGTACTTACTACAACCGCTCCTGTGATTGGCATTGATTGCATAATCGACAAGTGAATGTCTCCTGTTCCTGGTGGTAAATCGATAAGCATGAAATCCAGTTCGCCCCAATCGGCATCAAAAATCATTTGGTTTAATGCTTTTGCAGCCATAGGTCCTCTCCAAATTACCGCTTGACTTGAGGAAGTAAAAAATCCGATGGAAAGTAATTTAATTTCATAACTTTCAATTGGTTTCATTTTAGACTTGCCATCTACTTCAATAGAAATTGGTTTTTCATTTTCTACATCAAACATGATCGGCATACTTGGCCCGTAAATATCGGCATCCAAAACTCCAACTTTAAAGCCCATTTTTGCTAAAGAAACGGCAAGGTTTGCTGTAATTGTAGATTTACCAACTCCCCCTTTACCTGAAGCCACTGCAATAATATTGCTAATTCCAGGGATGGCTTTTCCTTTTATCTCGTTTGGATTTTCTTTGGCTTCTACTTTGATATTTACTTTTACATCAGCCTCTTTAGAAAATTGTTCGTGAATTAATTTTTTAATATCGTCTTCAGCACGCTTTTTAATGTGCATAGCTGGAGTAGAAAGTACTAAATCAACCACTACTTCATTTCCAAATGTGATGACATTTTTTACAGCACCACTCTCTACCATATTCTTTCCTTCACCAGCAATAGTAATTGTTTCTAACGCTTTAAGGATTTCTTTTCTATCTAGTTTCATTTTTTTATGATAATAAAATCTAACTGTCTTATTAAGATTGATTTTAGATTGCAAAGATAGTAAGAAGTTTAAAAGTAATAGAGTTAAGTATGCAAAGTTTTATTAAGAATTTTGTAAAAAAATTAGTTGAGTTCGGCAACTTCTGGCTCCCAAAAAACAGATTCAAAATCTAATATTTGATTATTTGCAACCTTTATACCTTCGTTCTCTAGAAGTTGTTGCATTAAATTAGTACCTTGAAAATGGTGTTTCCCTGAAAGTAGTCCACTACGGTTAACCACTCGATGAGCCGGCACATCGGCTCTATTATGGGAAGCATTCATTGCCCAGCCTACCATTCTGGCAGATCGAGCTGTACCCAATGCTTTGGCGATAGCGCCATACGAAGTAACTCTGCCTTCAGGAATTTGCTTGGCAATAGCATAAACTCTTTCAAAAAAATTATCTTCCATTAAAATACATTTTCAAAAGATGAAATAAGGTAAATAGCGCTACTATTCCGGTTATGGTACCAATCATTTTATTCATATTGGTAATAAAATAATCAGCTTTGCTTTTCATTTTGTTAAAGAAAACCACATACAAATAAAATACAATACTGGATCCTAAAAGTACTCCAAAAACAAACAGAATCTCTTGAAGTAATTCAAATTTAAATAAATTATAGCTGGCTAGTGTGATGCTTATTAGCACATAATAAGGAATGGGGAAAAAGTTTATTGCTGAAACCAACATACCAATTAAAAACCTGCTGCGCTTAGTTTTTATTACCTTGGGTGCTTCGGAAATTTCTGCAGTTTTTTTTGCAAATTTTAAAAAATAGATAGATAAAATAACAAAAATTACAAGTCCAATTTCTCTTATTAAAATAATAATTTCTTGGTTTCGGTTAATATATTGCGCAAAAAAAACAGAGATAAATGTTTGAACTATAATTACTGTTAAAGCTCCAAAAACAAATTTCATTGCCGTTTTTTTTCCATCGATAAGGCTGATTTTGGCAGCGGTTAAATTGATTAATCCTGGAGGAATAATCCCAACTACAGCAGCCATAAACCCAAATATGAATGGAAGAAAAAATTGCATTTACTTTATTTTAAAACGAATATACGTAATTGCTTTATTAATTTCTAAATATTGCTTTTCATAAAAGGTTTGAATGCTTGTTACCTCAGCTGGTGCCCCTTCATTTTTATACACATTATGATTTGCATATTCTACCTCATGCCCTTCTCCGTGTAATAATCCAAGGGTATATCCGTGCATGAATTCTGAATCGGTTTTAAGGTTCACAACACCGTTTGGTTTTAGAATTTTCTTATACATTTTAAGAAATTCAGAGTTGGTCATACGGTGCTTGGTTCTCTTATATTTTATTTGTGGATCAGGAAAAGTAATCCAAATTTCATCTACCTCGCCATCGGAAAAAATATGGTTAATCAATTCGATTTGAGTTCTAACAAAAGCTACATTAAGGATGCCTTCTTCATTAGCGGTTTTTGCACCACGCCAAAAACGAGCTCCTTTTATATCAATTCCAATAAAATTTTTGTTTGGATAATGTGCAGCTAATCCAACTGAATATTCTCCTTTTCCACAACCTAATTCTATAATGATTGGATTTTGATTATTAAAAAAATCTGAATTCCACTTTCCTCTTAAAGGAAAATTATTACTTACAACCTCTTCTCTTGTTGGTTGAAAAACATTTTGGAATGTTTCGTTTTCTTTAAATCTTTTTAATTTATTTTTACTCCCCACGATTTTATTGCTATTTCTTTATTCGGATTACCTTAATTTTAAGAGAACAAAACTAAGGAATTAAAAGGTAACACTATTAAACTTTTATTAATGTTAAAATAACCTTAACAAAAAACAACATCGCTTAATTTGTAGAAAACAATTACACTTGGAAAAAAGAAAAGTTGAACTAGTTGTAATTTCTGATGTGCATTTGGGCACTTACGGATGTCATGCAAAAGAATTATTAGAATATCTATCTACAATAAAGCCAAAAACATTAATTCTAAATGGAGATATTATAGACATATGGCAATTTAGAAAATCGTACTTCCCTAAAAGTCACTTAAAGGTTATTAAAAAAATAATATCCTTAAGTTCAAAAGGAACTAAAGTGTATTACATTACAGGCAATCACGATGAGTTTTTAAGAAAATTTACCGATTTACAACTTGGAAACATCAGTCTATTAAACAAATTAGTTTTAGAATTAGACGATAAAAAAGCATGGATTTTTCATGGAGATGTATTTGATGCTTCCATAAATCATGCTAAATGGCTAGCCAAACTTGGCGGTTGGGGCTATGATTTATTGATATTATTAAACCGATTTATCAATTGGGTGTTAGCACGATTAAATAAAGAACCTTATTCGTTATCAAAGAAAATAAAAGGAAATGTAAAATCGGCGGTAAAATTTATTTCTAACTTTGAAAATGTATGTATCGAATTAGCCATAGAAAACAAGTTTGATTATGTAATTTGCGGACACATTCATGAGCCAAAATTTGAAAGTGTAGAAACCGAAAAAGGGAAAACGGTTTATTTAAACTCAGGAGATTGGATTGAAAATTTAACTGCACTCGAGTACAATAAAAAACAGTGGCGTTTATACACTCATGAAAAAAAGCTAAATACTTCAGAAATTGAAGAAGAATTGGATCAAGAAAGCAATTTGGCAGAACAATTTATTTCAATACTAAACAAAGATTAAGATGAGTAAAAATATATTGGTTGCTCCATTAAACTGGGGATTGGGTCACGCTACGCGATGTGTTCCAATAATTCAAGAGTTACTAAATAATGGTTTTAATCCGATTATTGCATCGGATGGAGTGGCATTGGCTTTACTTAAAAAAGAATTTCCCGATTTAATTGCTTTAGAATTGCCTTCGTATAACATTGAATATTCTAGAAAGGGAGAAAATTTTAAATGGAAATTATTAAAAAATAGTCCGAAAACGATAAAAGGTATTTTATCCGAACAAAAAATAATTGAGCAATGGATTAAGGAATACCAATTAATCGGAGTTATCTCAGACAATAGACTTGGTTTATTTACAAAAAAGGTACCAGCTGTATTTATAACACATCAACTTAGAGTCTTGTCTGGTCAAACGACCTGGCTTACTAGTTTTATTCACAGCGTAATAATCAAAAAATATAAGGAATGTTGGGTTCCCGATGCCGAGAGTAAGCCAAATTTATCTGGAAAATTAGGTCACCTAGAAAACAGCTCTCTAAATATTAAATATTTGGGGGTATTGAGTAGGCTTAACTATAAAAAGGTAAAGAAAAAATATGATGTAATGGTATTACTTTCCGGTCCAGAACCCCAAAGAACAATGCTAGAAGAAAAACTGTTGGTTGAATTTAATGATTATTCCAAGAAAGTAGTTTTCATTAAAGGAAAGGTAGAAGCAGAACAAATCAAGGAACAAATTGGCAATATTACGGTTTACAACTACATGCAATCTGCTGAGTTAGAAAAAACAATTAACGAAAGTGAAATGGTACTTTCGCGATCTGGATATACTACTGTTATGGATTTGGCAAAACTAAAAAAGAAAGCCTTTTTCATTCCAACTCCTGGTCAATTTGAGCAAGAATACTTGGCAATACAATTATCTAAAGATGGATTAGTGCCTACTGCATTACAAGATAATTTTTCGATAAAAGATTTAGAATCGGTAAGTTTATTTGGGGGGCTTCCGGAAATAAACACAACGGTAAATTGGAGTGAATTATTCAGCCTTTTCAAGAGTGAAAGAAAACTCTGAACCTTTGTTGAATTCACTTTCAACATAGATTTTTTCATTGTGGCCTTCAATAATGTGTTTTACAATAGAAAGCCCTAAACCAGATCCACCTTCACTACGAGAACCACTTTTATCAACCCTAAAGAATCGTTCAAAAAGTCTTGGAATATTATGTTGCTCTATTCCTTCCCCGTTGTCTTTAACTCTTACAATAATTTTATTTTCAACTAAATCTTCAATAGACACCTCAGTGGTTCCATTTTCTTTACCGTATTTAATCGAATTTGTAATTAAATTTGTTAGAGCTTGTTGAATTTTTTCTTGATCTGCAATTACATTAATTGACTTACTGTATTTTTGATCAAACATTAAAATTATGTTCTTTTTATCGGCATTCATTTCTAGTAAATCGAACACATTCTGAATTAATTCGACAACATTAAAATTGGATTTTTCTAGATTTAATTGTCCCATTTCTAATTTAGAAATCATATCTAAATCTTCCACAATATATATTAGGCGTTCCACTCCTTTTTCGGCTCTTTCTATGTATTTTTTTTGTAATGCTTTATCTTTCATAGCGCCATCTAATAAGGTGGAAAGATAACCTTGAACAGTAAATAAAGGTGTTTTTAATTCATGCGAAATATTACCCATAAACTCTCTACGGTATTCTTCACGAACTTTTAGGTTTTCAATTTCAATTTTTTTATCGGTAGCAAATTTTTTAACCTCTCGAGTTAATGTTGCCATATCGGTAGTAATTGATTGAGAGCTAAGTGTTGAAGAATCTAATAGTGATACATCATCATAGATTTTTTTTACCCTTTTATATATAAAATGCTCCACTCTGTATTGCAATACGAAAAAAGAAAATAATGATACAGAAACTGAAAAGGCCAAACAAAATTGCCATGAAAATGCGGAAAAAAGAAATGATAATATTACCACTAATGCAGTTGAAAAAATGGTAATATAGGTTGTTGAAACTACAGCAAAAGTGTAGGTTTTTTTAAAACTTAATGACATTTATAAAATGAGAAATTAAACAGTTTTTGCGATTTACAATTCAAATTTATAACCAACCCCTTTGGTTGTTTTAAAATAATCATCGCCAATTTTTTCACGTAATTTTCGAATATGAACGTCTATGGTTCTCCCTCCTACAATTACATCATTTCCCCAAATTTTATCTAAAATCTCTTCTCTTTTAAAAACTTTTCCGGGTTTGGATGCTAGTAAATAAAACAATTCAAATTCTTTGCGCGGTAAGACAATTTCAATATTGTCTTTAATGATTTTATATTCTTCTCTATTAATAATAATTGATCCAACAGTAATTGTTTCAGGATTTTTATTATCCTCACTCTTAAGTCTTCTTAAAAGTGCTTTCACTTTACTGACCAACAATTTTGGTTTTATGGGCTTCGAAATATAATCATCTGCACCTGCTTCAAAACCGGCAACTTGAGAATAGTCTTCGCTTCTTGCAGTAAGAAAAGTAATTAAAGTATTACTTAATTCAGGGATTTTTCTAATATTTTCACACGCTTCCATTCCATCCATTTCTGGCATCATTACATCCATAATGATTAATTGCGGTTGTTCTTTCTTGGACAATACAATAGCTTCTTTCCCATTAGTTGCGGTTATAATATTATATCCTTCTTGGGATAGGTTATAACCTACAATTTCTAAAATATCAGGTTCATCATCTACCAATAAAATTTTTATCTCTTTTTTTTTCATAACAGCAGAATTTGGTTTTTTGTATGAATGTAAAGATAGTATAAATCATTAGAAAACATTATATTTAAAATAATATTATAACATTAAAGTAACAATTTAAAAACATAAAAACATGAATTTAACTTGATGTAATTAAAGAAAATATAAAAAAATAAAAAAGGCCTCAATTGAGGCCTTTTAAATTTAAAATACAAGTTAAACTATCTCTTAATGATTTGTAAAGATTTAGAAAATTCACCTTGTTTAACTACTACAATATAAACTCCTGCATTGTAATCGTTACCAAAATCTAGGTTGTTAACATTTAACAATTCAACATTTTTCATTTCAATTAATCTTCCTGTCATATCATATACACTTACATTAACATTATCTGATGAAAGTGAATTAATATACAATTTGAAATTAGTTCCAAAAGGGTTTGGAGCTACTACTACATTCATTGCTGTTTCAGCAGTAAACGTATCATTTGTTAAGTTGAAATCTGCACCTGTTGCAACGATTGAACCAGTAGCTGGTCTATAATCTAATCCTGTATATATTGTAGCATTTGTAGCATTATATGGATTTGTTAATAATCCTGCACTTGAAGTTACTGTA
>Ga0078894_10002462_pt1 | contig 14049 bp, 8 predicted proteins | sample LauGreSu1BDMLBSD_2_FD_67506 | JGI IMG/M metagenome (GOLD analysis project Ga0078894, IMG submission 67506) | Freshwater lake microbial communities from Lake Michigan, USA - Su13.BD.MLB.SD (version 4) (version 4) | ecosystem: Environmental > Aquatic > Freshwater > Lake | place: Lake Michigan, USA...
CTCGCCAATCCCCCCGGTGTCAGCCGGGCGGCGCGGCGGGCACTCCTCGACGACGTGGCGGCGATGAACGCGGCCCACCTGGCCGACTACGGCGATCCGGAAATCGACACTCGGATCTCGCAGTACGAGATGGCCTTCCGGATGCAGACGAGCGTCCCGGACCTCACCGACTTCTCCTCCGAGCCCAAGCGCGTCCTCGACCGCTACGGCCCCGATGTCCATGTGAAGGGGAGCTTCGCCGCCAACTGCCTGATCGCTCGGCGACTCCTCGAACGGGGCACCAGGTTCGTGCAACTCATGCACGCCGGATGGGACCAGCACAACAACCTCTTCACGCAGCTCGAGGAGCAGTGCCGCGACACGGAAGGGCCGTCGGCGGCGCTCGTCCTCGATCTCAAGGAACGCGGCCTCCTCGACGACACGCTCGTCGCCTGGGGAGGAGAGTTCGGTCGCACGCCGTTCGGGCAGGGGGATCCGACGAACCCGAAGGGGCGCGACCACTTCGGGCGGGCCTATTCCTGGTGGCTTGCCGGTGGGGGTGTCCGCGGGGGGCATGTCCACGGGGCAACCGACGACTTCGCCTGGAACGTCACCGCCGATCCTGTCCACGTCCACGACATGCAGGCGACGATGCTCCACCTGCTGGGGATCGATCACACCCGCCTCCTCTTCCGCTACCAGGGGCGGCAGTTCCGGCTCACTGACATTCACGGCCACGTCGTCAAGGGGATCCTCGCCTGACGCCCGTGGGGACCTGAGGGAGGGGGACGGGCGGCCCGCAATCTCTTCCCACCCTCCCCCGGCTCACAGCCGGACCCTGCCGAGAGGGGGGGCGGCGCCTTTTGCCGGATGATTCGGCAATCCAGGGAGGTCTGGCCGGCGGCGGAAACTCGATGGCTCGTACCGGTCATGCGGACTTGGTCCTTGAAAAAAGGCCATGAAACCTGGCTCCGATTCGTTGAACCGGCCGGTGGCGTTGGTATTGTCGACCCCAGGACAGCGGTTGTCGCCGGCTCGGCCGGCCACCGTACCCGACCTCCTGGGATCCAGCCCGGCATGGCCATCGCCCGCTACCCCGAACCGGACGAGATCGACTGCCTGCTCCGCAACGCGGAGCTGCGCGACGCGATCGAGCCCTACCTCGACGAGTCGATCTTCGAGATCGACTTCCGAACCCTCTCCACCGAGACGGAGAATCGTTTCCTCGAGTCGATGATCGCCTGGGAGAAGGCAGTCCTCGAGCCGATCGCGCGCTGGTTCGATCCTCCGCTCGCGCTCCAACCAGCCTGCACGCTCGATGACGATCAGGTCCGCGAACGCCTCTGGGAGACGATCGAGCGGCTGTTCGAGAAGCGGATCGTGCTCGACTTCACCGACCACCTCTCCGATCGCGACCTCTACGTGCTCATCCGCCGCGACATCCTCCCCGCCTCGGTCAAGCGCGTTGAGCTCCCCGACAACTTCGTCCACTGGGATTGCAGCGCGGTCGAGACGGAGGAGCCGACGACCTGGCTGACCTATTACGCGACCGATGCCGAGCGGGAGCAGTGGAGCCTCGAGGAGGGACGCGATCCCCCTCCGCGCCAGGTGCCCCCCCACCCCCGGGCTCTGCCGACAGCCCCGGTCTGACCGGTCTGCAAACCCGGTCGGTGCGAGTCGCCGGATCGGCGGTAGGCCAGCGGGGGATTTTTCCCCGCCCTCCATGCCGTGGGGCCGTGGTGTGGCGGAGGTTTCGCCGCCGGCACGGTTTCTCGAGCCCCTCTCCCACGCGTATCCTTTGGGTGTCGGGGAATCGCGTCTCCGAATCCCTTCTGCCGTTTCGGGAACCCCGCTCATGCGCACCACGCGTCTCGTCCATCGCCGCCGATTCCTCGCCCTGCCGCTCGGTTGGGGAGCGATCGCAACCATCGGCGGCGCCCTTGGAGCGCCCGGTCGTGCCCTGGCTGCCGATGCGGCGTCTGTGAAGGAATCGATCGCCCGCGGGGCGAAGTTCCTCGCCGACAAGGGGCAGGCCGCCGACGGAAGTTTCTCCCCCGCCGCCGGCCCTGCCGTGACGGCGCTGGTAATCGCGGGGCTCGCAAAGAGCGGCTCCCCGGTCGATGCCCCGGTCGTCCGCAAGGGATTGGCCTACCTTCTCGGCTTCCGGCGCGACACCGGCGGAATCCACACCCCCGATTCGGCGATCGGCAACTACGAGACGGCGATCGCCCTGCTGGCCCTCGTGGCCTGCAACAAGGATGGCCGCTTTGACGAGGAGATCGAGGGAGCCGAGGCCTTCCTCAAGGGGCTGCAGTGGGACGAATCGGAAGGGCTCACCCCCGCTGACGTCAATTACGGCGGAGCAGGGTACGGCAAGAAGGGACGGCCCGATCTCTCCAACACCGCTTTCCTCATCGAGGCGCTGCGGAATGCCGGCGCCGATGCCGACGATCCGGCCATCCAGCGCGCCCTGCTGTTCGTGTCACGGACGCAGAACCTCCCCGGGCCGCACAACGACCAGCCCCATCCCGAGAAGAACCCCGACGGCGGCTTCTACTACACCCCGGCCAACGGCGGCGAGAGCATGGCCGGCACGACGCCGGAAGGGGGCCTGCGCAGCTATGCTTCGATGACGTACGCCGGGCTGAAGAGCATGATCTTCGCCGGGCTCGACAAGGACGACCCGCGCGTCCAGGCGGCGCTCGAGTGGCTCGCGAAGCACTACACCTTCGACGAGAACCCGGGCATGGGGGACAGCGGCCTCTACTACTACTACCACACCATGGGCAAGGCCCTCGACGTCCTCGGCGACGAGACCTTCACCGACGCCAAGGGGACGGTCCACGCGTGGCGTGACGAACTCGCCGATGCCGTCATCGGTCGCCAGCAGGCGGATGGTTCGTGGGTCAACGCCAACGCTCGCTGGATGGAGAACGACCCGAATCTCGTCACGGCCTACGCCCTGATGGCCCTGGCATATACCAGGCCGAGAGCCGGTGAGGACCGCTGACGCGGGTCAGTCCTTGAGGTCGAACAGCCGCCGAAGGGCGTCGAGGAGGCCGTGTGGGGGGCCGGAGTGGCTCTCGTTGCGCAAGCTCGTCAGCGGTGAGTGGAGGAGCTTGGCGGCGTAGCGCTGGAAGGATTGACGGATCTCGGCCCGGGCGGTGTCATCGAGCCCGGGGAGGCGGCGGAAGAGGCGGTCGAGTTCGTTCTCGCCGGTCTCGTTCCAGCCGGCACGCAGCCGCTCGATCACCGGAGCCGACGAACGGTGGTGGAGATCCCCCATGAAGCGCTTCGTCTCCTCGTCGACGATCGCCAGCGCCCCGGGCATCTCCCGCTGACGGGTCTTCCGGTTGGCCTCGCAGGCGGCGCCGAGATCGTCGATCGAGTAGAGCCAGACACCGGGGCGCGAACCGATGCGGGGGTCGAAATCACGGGGCATCGCCAGATCGAGGACGAGGAGCGGCCGGCCGGCGCGGCGGCGTTCGGCGACCGCGAACATTTCCAGTGTGACGACCGGTTCGGTGGCGCCGGTCGTGCTGACGACGAGATCGGCGCGGATCAGTTCGTCGACGAGGTTGGCGAACGAGCCGGTTCGGGCGCCGAGCCGATCGGCAAGATCCTCGGCGCGGGCCACCGAGCGGTTGACGATGATCACGTCTCGGGCACCGGCATCGCGGAGGTAGCGGAGCGTCTCGTGGGCCATCTTGCCGGCGCCGACGAGTAGGACCCGCTTGTCGTCGAAACGCTCGAACACGCCGCGGGCGAAATCGGCCACGGCGACGCTGGGAATCGAGAGGCGCTCGCGCCCGATGGCGGTCTCGGTGGCGACCCGCTTGGCCGTGCGGAGCGCCGCCTGGAACATCCCGCCGGTGAGGGGGCCCGCCGTATGGTGCTCCTGGGCGAGGGCCCAAGCCTGTTTCACCTGCGCGACGATCTGCGGCTCCCCGAGGACCATGCTGTCGAGCCCGGAGGCGACGCTGAAAAGATGGTGGACGGCGGCGTCGTCGTGCTCGCCTGCGAGCACCGGGGTGAGCAGGGACGAGTCGATCCCCCGGCACTCGGCGAGGAAGTCGACGAGTTGACGCGGGGCCGGGGGCTCCGAGTCGTGCTCGCTTGCGGCATAGAGTTCGACGCGATTGCAGGTGGAGAGGAGCACCCCCTCGCGGCCGGGGAAGCGCTCGCGGAATCGGCGCAGCGCCGTGGCCGCCTGCTCGGCCGAAAAGGCGAGACGTTCGCGCAATTCCATCGGAACGGTGCGGTGCGAACCTCCCACGAAGGCGAGCGTCATCGGTGCGCTCCGCGAGGGGCTGCGGGGACGATCGCCGCGGCAGACGCCGATGCGACCGTCGACGAAGGCCATGCCCGGAACGTCACCGGGGACGGCGGAGCCCCGTGCCGGCTGGCTCCGAACAGACCCCACAGGATCGAGATCGTGAGCACGCCGAGGCTGACCAGCGACAGCGTGGCGGCGGTCCGCGGACCGTCCGCCCGTCCGCAGGCGGCACGCTCGAGGACGGCCGCGGTCACGAGCCAGGCCACGACCGCACCCATGCGCAGGATGACCGGATCGGTCCAGGGGAGCGATTCGAGGAGCCCCTGTTGCCTGTTGACGGCATTGAGAACGATGCCCGAGGCAAAGCCGGCGGCCGCCGCCCAGGCGGCGATCGTCGCCGAGCGTCCGGTGAAGCGGGCCAGTTTTTCCAGGCTCGGCATCCTGAAGCCCTGGGCCGGCGCCTGCTTTCTCGAAAGCCGGCCTGCCTGGATCAACCACATCATTCCGGCGATCGCCCCGAAGGCCACCGCGACACTGGCGGCGAGATTGAAGATGCCGTGGATCGCCCCCCATACCTGCGTGGCGGGCGACTGGGGGAACGGGGCACGGCTCGACAATTCGGCGGCACCGATGAGCCCGAGGACGAGCGGCAGCATGAACAGGCCGACCGGGGTCCGCGGGTTGGCGATCGTCAGCCAGAGCGAACCGCAGGCCAACAGCCAGGCGGCGATCAAATACCAGTCGTAGGCACTCGACAGGGGCACGGCAGGCTCGTTCGCCGCCCGCCAACCGAGGAACAGCGTATGGGCCACCACCCCTGCGGCCGCGAATCCCACCATCACGGCGCCGCGGATACCCGAGCGGAACAGCAGCCGCGACCCCTCGCACGCCAGCGCCACGAGGTAGCTGGCAGCGAAGCAGACGACCGAGATGCGGGAGACGAAGTCGGCCATGGAGGGGAGCCGGGGTTGGGGGAACTTCTCCATTCTAGTTCAGTCGACGCCATCGCCGATGGCCGAGGGGCGGCGCGGCGGCGGATGCCCCGCGCATCGGTCGACCACCCCTGCCCCGTCGCTATACTTCGTCGATGAAAAACCTCCCGATCGCCCCGTCCGATCCCGATCAATCCGCCCCGGGATCCCCTCAGCCCCCCCCCCGACGCCCCTGGGACGACTCTCTTTTCCTGCGGGCCTGCCGGCGCGAACCGGTCCCGCGGACGCCGGTGTGGCTGATGCGGCAAGCGGGGCGTTATCTCCCCGAATACCGGCAGGTACGGGGGCGCGTCGGCTTCATGGAACTCTGCAAGACGCCGGCGCTCGCGGCGGAGGTGATGCTTTCGACGGTGGCCAGGCTCGGCGTCGATGCGGCGATCATCTTCAGTGATCTGCTGCCGATCCTCGAGCCGATGGGGCTCGACTTGGAGTTCGCCGCCGGTGAAGGCCCGGTGATCCACAATCCGGTCCGCGAGGCCGCGGACGTGGGGCGTGTCCGCGACCTGGAAGACCTCGATCCGCTCGCCTACGTCTTCGACTGCGTTCGCGCTACCCGTGCCGGGCTCGACGACTCGCTTCCGGTGATCGGATTCGGGGGGGCCCCGTTCACGCTCGCCGGCTATTGCATCGAGGGGGGGACGAGCAAGGCCTGGCTCCACACCAAGTCGCTGATGTACCGCGAGCCGGCTGCGTGGCACGATCTGATGGATCGCTTGGCTCGGGGAGTGAGCCGGTACCTCGTCGCCCAACTCGATGCCGGAGCGCAGTGCGTCCAGCTGTTCGACAGTTGGGTCGGGTGTCTCGGTCCTGACGATTACCGGCGCTACGTCCTGCCGCACAGCCGCACGGCGATGGCCGCGGCGTTGGAACGGGCCCCGGTGATCCACTTCGCCACCGGTAACCCGGCACTGCTTCCTCTCCTCGCCGAGGCCGGGGGAACGGTGATCGGTGTCGATTGGCGCATCAGGCTCGACGAAGCCTGGAGGAGCATCGGGCACGACCGGGCCATTCAGGGCAATCTCGACCCGGCCGTGCTGCTCGCCGACCGCGAGGGCGTTCGCCGCGGCGTGGCGGACGTGCTCGCCGCGGCAGGAGGGCGCCCGGGGCACATTTTCAACATCGGCCACGGTGTCCATCCACAGACGCCCGTGGAGAACGTCCTCGAGTTGATCGCGGCGGTGAAGGAATCGGGAACGGGGGGCTGACCGATCCCCGTCGAACACCCCCCGTGCCGGCGGGGGCTCGTGGGGAACTCGGCTCCGCCTCTGGGATCAGGTCGAACGCTGCTCCCCCCTCCCCACGAGGCTGTCCGGCAGGGTACAACGGCGTGTTGCGCGCCACCGCCCGTCGGACGACATTCGCGCAGCATCCCGAGTCACACCCGTGGACCCACGCTGCATGGCGACGCTCGAACAACGACTCTTTCATCTGTTCGACAGCTGCGATCTCGACGCGGCGCGGTCGGCAGTCGCGGTGAAGGTCAGCTGTCCGCGGGTCGGACAGGTGAGCGGGACGGTCGAGGGGCCGGGCCAGGATGGATTCGGTGTCGGTCCGCACGCGGTGTCGCTCGAACTGTCGGCCAGCCGCCGGGGAGGGATGACGCTCGAGGCCCGCGTCGGCTCCGATCGCGGAAGGTCCGGGCGTCCCTGCCCCGTGCTCGCCGCGGTGCTCCTCGAAGTCGATCGTCGTGGTCTCTTGGCCGGCATCCACGACAACACGCCGATCACGCTGCAGATCGTTCCTGCCGACGATCTGGAGACCGACGAAGATCGGGGCGACGAGGCAACCGAGCCGGATCACGGAGGGGACGACGGCGACGAATCCTCGCGTGCCGTCGAGGGGGATCGTGATGTCGATCCCGAGTTGCCGGTGCGGAAGCCTCCGGTGCGGATGCCGGCCTGGGCCACCGATCTCGAGGAGCGACGCCGGCTCGTCGAGCCCGCGGTGCGGACGCGGGCGATCCAGGTCGCCGACGGACGTCGGGCCACCGGGGCTTTGGTCTTCCTTCTCGACCTCGCAGCCTCCTCCGACGCCGCCGCAGCGGTGATCATTCCCTGTCGGATGCAACTCGATGTCGCCGGTCATGCGACGGGGCGGCCGAGGCCTGTGATCATCGGCCCCGGTCAATCGGCCGACTCCGACTGGGATCAGGTCGATCCCCAGGAACGGGCGATCCTCGCGAGGCTCGTCGGAACGGTGCCGATCGCCGACGCGATGACGCCCGAGCCGCTCGAGCGGCGGACGGTGTCGCGGATCGCCGTCAGTGCCCAGTCGGCGACGGAGCATCTGGCGATGCTCTGCGAGCACGGCAGACTCGTCGTGCAACCGGAGCCGCGCCGCAACCCGGAATTGGTCGTGCCGCTGGCGTGGGACGGTGGTCGACCGTGGGAGTTCGCGCTCGTCCTCGAGCCCGAGGACCCGCCGTCGCTGCGCGGCGAGACGCTCCGCGAGATGGCGGAGAGCGACAGCGGCGCCCCGCTTCCCCGTCCCGGCAAGGCGACGCTTCGCGGGATGCTCGTACGTGGCAGCGAACGACGCGACATCCGCGAGCCGCGGGCGATCCTCCGGGCCGGGTTGATCGTGTTCGCCGATCGCATCGCCCGGCTCGCGCTCGGCGAATCGGCGGGGAGTGCCCAGGCGGCCGGCTGGCTCCATCAATTCGAGCGCCGTGGTCCGATCGAACTTGCCGGTTCACAGTCGGATGGGCTCATCGAGAGACTCGCGTCCCTGGCCGACGTCCCCAGACTCCTCCTGCCGTCGTGGACAGGCTGGCGGATCGAGTCCGGGACGCCGCGTCCGAAACTCGTTCTCGACGATTCCCGTGCCGTGACGGCGGCCGAGGACGATGGCGACCCCGAGGGCGCGGGACGGCGCGGGCGGCGCCGCTCGGTGCCCCGCGTGCAACTCGCCGGGAGGGTGTGGTTCGACTATGGCGGGATGCAGATCGAGGCGGACAACCCGGCCGGCGGAGCCGCCGACGCCGATCGAAGGGTGTTCGTCCGCAGGGACAGGGCCGCCGAGCGAGAGGCACTCGCGATGCTCCCCCGGTTCGGTGCCACCGCGGCCCGCCCCGAGGTCGACGGGGAGCCGGTCACGCACCACGTCGAGATTCCCCGTGCCCGCCTCGACTCCTCCGTCCCCCAACTCGCCGCGGCCGGATGGGCCGTGGAGGTCGCGGGGCGCCGTTACCGTCCGGCCGGCAGCGTGGCGTGGAACGTCACCAGCGGGATCGATTGGTTCGAGCTCTCCGGTTCGGTCGATTTCGGTGGCGTCAGTGCCGACATGCCGGCGCTCCTGGAGGCTCTGGCGCGAGGCGACCGCACCGTGGAGCTCCCCGACGGTTCGCTCGGCATCCTTCCCGACGGCTTCGCCTCGCAGTTCGAGCCGATGGTGGCGCTGGCGCAGAAGCAGGACGGGCGTCTGCGGTACGGTCGGATCCAGGTGGCGCTCCTCGACGCCCTGCTTGCCGGTCAACCGCACTCGCACGTCGACGAGGCGTTCGACCGGATCCGCAGCGAATTGGCCCGGGGTGAACGTCCCGAGGCCGAGAACGAGCCGGAGGGATTCAAAGGGACGCTCCGTCACTACCAGCGCGAGGGGCTCGGCTGGCTGACGTTCCTCGAGCGGATGGGGCTCGGCGGCTGCCTGGCCGACGACATGGGCCTCGGCAAGACGATCCAGGTGTTGGCGATGTTCGTCCGCCGTCGCCAGGTCGTCTCGGCCGGTGGCTTGGCCCATCGCCCCTCGCTCGTCATCGTGCCCAAGAGCCTCGTCTTCAACTGGATCGAGGAGGCGGCGAAGTTCGGCCCGAGCTTGCGCGTCGTCAACCACACCGGCAACCAACGGACCGAAGGGGCCGAGTCGCTCGCCGATGCCGACATCGTCCTCACCACGTACGGCACGCTGCGACGCGACATCATGCGGCACCGGGAAGTGGAGTTCGACTACATCGTGCTCGACGAGGCGCAGTCGATCAAGAATGCCGGGAGTCAGGCCGCCAAGGCCTGCCGACTGCTCCGTGCCCGGCACCGATTGGCGCTCACCGGCACGCCGGTGGAGAACCACATCGGCGAGTTGTGGAGCATCTTCGAGTTCCTCAATCCCGGGCAACTCGGCAGCGCGGCCCGGCTCAAGCGGTTTCTTTCCGGCGGGCGAGGCGGCAGCGCCGCAGAGGTCGTGGCCCGGGCCGTCCGGCCGTTCCTGCTTCGCCGCACGAAGGCACAAGTGCTCTCCGATCTCCCGGAGAAGACCGAGCAGACGATCTTCTGCGAGCTCGGCGAGACGCAGCGCAAGGCCTACGACGAGCTCCGCGAGCACTATCGGCAGGAGCTCTCCGGCCGGATCGGCAAGATGGGGATCGGCCGATCACGGATCGCCGTGCTCGAGGCGCTCCTCCGGCTCCGCCAAACCGCCTGCCATCCCGGCCTCGTCGACGGCAACCGGATCGACGAGCCGGCCGCGAAGCTCGAGACGCTCCTCGAGCAGCTCGGCGAAGTGCTCGCCGAGGGGCACAAAGTGCTCGTCTTCAGCCAGTTCACGAGTTTCCTGTCGATCGTCCGGCGGCAACTCGACGCCCGGTCGATCCCCTACGAATACCTCGACGGCAAGACGACCGACCGGCAGGCCCGCGTGGCCCACTTCCAGGAGGATCCCGACTGCCGCCTGTTCCTCGTCAGCCTCAAGGCGGGTGGGCAGGGGCTCAACCTCACGGCTGCCGACTACATCTACATCCTCGACCCGTGGTGGAATCCTGCCGTCGAGGCCCAGGCGGTCGACCGCGCCCACCGTATCGGACAGACACGCCGGGTGTTCGCTTATCGTCTCATCGCCAAGGACACCGTCGAGGAGAAGATCCTCGCCCTCCAGGACCGCAAGCGCGACCTCGCCGAATCGATCGTCCGCGCCGACGAAAACATGATCTCGACGCTCACGCCCGAGGACGTCGAATTGCTCCTTTCGTGATCGGGCCGCTCTCACGGAAAACTAACGACATTTCCCGATGATCAGGCCTTAGAATCCCGCACGTTCGAAGGCGGCATGCCTGCACAGGGCGGCCGTCCGAGACGCCGGTGGGTTACGACGGCGTTGCCCTCCCCATGCAGGGTCGGTGCACGCGGTCTGTGCGAGGATGGCCCGCAGGATGGCCTGAGGATGGCATGGATCACGGTGGTATCGGCGTGAAGCAGCATCCACTCAAAGGGCGCGGCGGTTCTGCGTCGACCCAGCCGCGGATCCTGGTCGTCGATGACGAGGAGGATCTCCTCGAGTTGGTGCGGTTCAATCTCGCTCGCGAGGGATACGACGTGCTCGGCGTCGTCAATGGCGAGGAGGCCCTCAAGGCCGTCCGCCGCGAACCCCCGGACCTCGTCGTTCTCGACCTGATGCTCCCCGGCCTCGATGGCCTCGAGGTCTGCCGCCGCCTCAAGGCCGATCCACGAACTCGCGAGATCCCGATCGTCATGCTCACCGCCAAGAGCGAGGAGCGCGATGTGGTCTCCGGTCTCGAACGGGGGGCCGACGACTACATCACCAAGCCGTTCAGCCCCCGCGTCCTCTCTGCACGTGTCAAGGCCCTGCTGCGGCGCCGCGAATCGGATCGCCACGGTGACCACGAGTCGACGGTCGAAGTCCACGACCTCGTGATCCATCCTGGCCGGCACGAGGTGCATCTGGCCGGCGAGGTGATCGACCTGACGTACACCGAGTTCGCCCTGCTTCACTTCCTCGCCAAGAAGCCCGGCTGGGCCTTCACGCGGACGCAGATCGTCGATGCGGTGAAGGGGGAGGACTACCCCGTTACCGAGCGGTCGGTCGACGTGCAGGTGGCCGGACTGCGGAAAAAACTCGGCGATCATGCCTCCTATATCGAGACCGTGCGGGGCGTGGGGTACCGTTTCCGCTCCTGACACGCCGGCCGGCACCTTTCCGTCGCCCCGGACGTGTGCGACACTGCCCTGACATGTTTTTAAGCGCCCAGAAGCCGGGGCGTGGACTCAGGTCGGCCACACATCGGATGGGTTCGCTCCCGGGATCCCCCGCGGACGTGATCCCCGGCAGTCTCCCCCATGCCGCGTTCCCGAATCGCCTGGCGATGGTTCGCAGCGTGGTGTCTCCTCGTCGTTGCCGTCGTGGTCGGTTGCCAGTGGCTGGCTTCGGTGGAATTGGCACGGCTCGCCGACGCCGCCCACGTGGAGCGGATGCTCGAGACGGCGCGGACCCTGTCGACGATGCTTCCAGATGACCCCGCCGACGATTCCGCCTGGGCGGCGGACGTGGCCCAACGCACCGGCGGCAACCCTGAGACGTTCATCGAGGTGTTCGACATGGCCGGTCAGCCGGTCGGAATCGACCCGCAGTCGACCGACCGGAAGGGGCTCGATGCCGTCATGCTCGCCGATGCGGCTGCCGGACGCCCCTCCACGTCGGGGCGCTACGATGCTTCCACCGGGCGCCGCACGGTGTCGGTCGTCTGTCCGATCCAACGCGAGGGGAAGACCACCTCGTTCATCCGCGTGACGAGGGACACCACCGCGGCCGACGCCGGGTTGGCGGCGGCCCAGCGACGGTTGGTGAGTGGATCGCTTGCGGGCGCCGTGGCGGCGTTGTTCGGCGGATGGCTGCTCGCCAGGCGCGCGGCCGGGCCGTTCGAGGATCTCGCGAGCGCCGCTGCGCGGCTGGCCGCGGGATCGATCTCCGAGCCGCTCCCTGCCTCCGATGTCGCCGAGGTATCGGCGCTCGTCGACGCCATCGAGACCCTCCGCGGGCAGTTGGTGGAACGGGGGCTGACGATCGGTCGCCAGGGGACCCAGCAGGAGGCGGTGCTGGGGAGCATGATCGAGGGGGTGCTCGCGGTCGACGCCACCCAGCGGATCGTGAGCATCAACCGTGCCGCGGCCGATCTTCTCGGGATCGACGCGCTGGCCGTTCTCGGGCGCTCGATCCAGGAGGTGGTGAGAAATGCCGACCTACGGCAGTTCGCACTCCAGGCGATCGACTGCCGGGAGCCGGTCGAGGACGATCTCGTGCTCCGCGCGGCGCGCGATCGCACCCTCCGCGTCCGTGGCACGCCGCTGCGCGACGTGTCGGGGGAGGGTGGGGCGGTGATCGTGCTCAATGACATCACCGACATCCGCCACCTCGAGAATGTCCGCCGCGACTTCGTCGCCAACGTCTCCCACGAACTGAAGACCCCCGTCGCGTCGATCAAGGGATTCGTGGAGACGCTCCTCGACGGACGGGTCGACGATCCTGACGACCGACGGAGGTTCCTCGAGATCGTCGGTCGCCAGTCCGACAGGCTCGGCGCGATCATCGACGACCTTCTCGCCCTGTCGAGGATCGAGCAGGCCGAAGGAATGGGTGACCTGCCGCTCGAGCGCGTGGCGGTGGCAGACGTGCTCGCCGCCGTCGTCGCCGAGTGCGGTCCCCGGGCCGACGATCGGTCGATCGTCATCGAGGTCGAATCCCCTCCAGGGCTCGAGGCGGAGGTCAATGCCCCGCTGCTCGAACAGGCCCTCATCAACCTCGTCGACAATGCCCTGAAATACAGCGAGCAGGGGGGGAGCGTGATCCTCGCGGCGACGCCGACCGAGGATGGCATGCTCGACCTGATCGTCCGCGACCATGGCACGGGGATCGGCGCGGAGCATCTTCCCCGTCTCTTCGAGCGTTTCTACCGGGTCGACAAGGGGCGGAGCCGCAAACTCGGGGGCACCGGGCTCGGCCTTTCGATCGTCAAGCACATCGTTCAGGCCCACGGTGGCACGGTCGCCGTGGAGAGCACCCTCGGGGTGGGAAGCACGTTCCGGGTCCGGCTGCCGGCAAGTCGGGCGTGAAACTCGTGGCTCGCTGGCGGCGCCCCGGCGTCAGACCTTCGGCTTGGCGTTGTGGAAGTCGACGATCTGCTTCCACGCCTCGTGGGGCGTTTCGGCCCAGGAGAAGAGGTCGAGGTGGTCGTCGGAGATCACTCCCTCGTCGGCGAGTTGCTGGAAATCGACGATCTTCGACCAGTATTCGCGCCCGTAGAGGATGATCGGCACCGGCTGCATGCGGTGGGTCTGTCGGAGGGTGAGGGTCTCGAAAAGCTCGTCGAGCGTGCCGAAACCGCCGGGAAAGAGGACCACCGCCGCGGCGCGGAGGATGAAGTGGAACTTCCGCAACGCGAAGTACTTGAACTGGAAGCAGAGGTCGGGAGTGATGAAGGGATTCGGTTGCTGTTCGGCTGGAAGCTTGATGTTGAGCCCGATCGATTGGCAGCCGACGTCGAAGGCCCCACGGTTGGCCGCCTCCATGATGCCCGGCCCACCCCCCGTCACAACGACGAAATCCCTGGCATCGTCGCACTGGTTGTCGATCGACACGAGCCTTGCGAACTCTCGGGCATCGTCGTAGTAGCGGCTGCGGGAGAGGAGTTTCTCCGCGCGCTGCACGTCGCGTTTGAGCTTGGGGGAATCGGGGTTTCCCTGAGCGGCGCGGCGGGCCTCCGTGAGCCTCCGCTGGGCGGCCCCCCGCTCGACGATCTGCGTGCCACCGAAGACGATCACCGTCGAATGAATGCGGTGTTCCTGGAAGGCGAGTTCGGGCTTGTGGAGCTCGAGGAGCATTCTCACACCGCGCGTCTCGGGACGATCCATGAGGAGGCGGTCGTGCTGCGCGAGACTGTAGCTGGGGCTTGCGAGGATCGCCTCCATGTTCTCGGCCACCAACGCGACGTCGTCACCGAGCGTTGTGTCGGGGAGGATGCTGCAGGTGTGCACCGGAGGCTTGGCGTCGGGGGCCGGTGAGGACGTGGTCGCGGGGGGC
>Ga0078894_10002463_pt1 | contig 14048 bp, 22 predicted proteins | sample LauGreSu1BDMLBSD_2_FD_67506 | JGI IMG/M metagenome (GOLD analysis project Ga0078894, IMG submission 67506) | Freshwater lake microbial communities from Lake Michigan, USA - Su13.BD.MLB.SD (version 4) (version 4) | ecosystem: Environmental > Aquatic > Freshwater > Lake | place: Lake Michigan...
AGCTGTACAAATCATGGCAGACTAAATATCTCAAAACTACAGAAGAGTTAAAAGAGATTTTTAAGAAGATGTCAAATGCAATTTAATTATGCAATCAGCAATCCTGCGTTTAATGTAGCCGAAGGTAATAATGTTGCCGGTACAGGCGGCAATACTACATTATACAAAACTGCTACTCGAAATGACTTTAGCAATCGATTAGCGAACGACGGTACACTAATTAATATTACCCTTAAGGGTATTATTCCAGATCTTGTAAATGGCTATTTCAAAGACTATCAGGTTAATTGGATTCACTTGATGGATAATATCGACGTGTGGCCTTACAACACCTGTATTTTTTCTGTAAGTAAAACTCCACGAGTATCAGACCCGGTGATACTGGGCGGTATGGCTGCAAAAATCTATAGCCCAAATTTATCTGATTGTTTTGACTTTGTATATTACAGTGGTTCTAACAACGGCATGAAAAAACAGTTTGGCTCTGGTAAGAGCAATAAAGTTATTAGACAACTGCCAGGTAAGGGAAGGGATACCGTTTCTTACGATTACACTGACACAGCAATTACTGTTGGTCCTAAGTTTGCATTTTATGTTATGGAAAGCCGTAAGAGTTATACTGTAACTACAGAACCCGTCTACGGAGGAACAATCTGTTACATTCCGTTCGCTACTGTTCAAGAAGCTGAGAAGATGAAGCTATTTGTTGAAAAGAATCCTATATTTGCAGAATACGTAAAACGAATGAAACTTCGAGGGCATGCATTTGGTTTAAGGAATATTCGTAAGTTTGATATCAATCAAATTGTTACAGGATTAGAAACTCCGGTTGAATGGGGAATTACTGCTGCCGATTTATCTGATCCGATTAAATTTGAAAACGATATTACCGAGGATCGAGATAGAGTAAAGGCATTAGGAGAAGTGTTTACTCCGACAAGTCTTGTGGAGTTTGTTTTAGATTTAATCGAAAAAGATAATTTAACGGCATTTACCAATCCAAATAATACTTTCATTGACTCTATGTGCGGAGATGGTCAATTTCTTGTTTCAATCAAAAATCGCGGAGTATCATTAAACAATATCTATGGTATTGAATTAAGCGAAAGTAATGTTAGTATTTGCCAACATAGACTTGGATCGACTAACGATCAAATCAAATGTGCAGATAGTTTGGGCAATATATTTTCTATCAAAGAACCTCTTGATCTATTTGAAACTGCTTGACAGTTTGCTTATTTGATGTTATAATATACACATATTGAACAGTTAGGAGTGATGGTGCGTACACAACCAGAAGTTATTATTCGGCGTCTCGAAGCAGACAATTCACGACTTGCCAAAGAAGCCATTCTTGCAGAAGCAATGGCAGAAGGACTTGATGAGTTCTTTGAAGGTGTTCGTATGTGTTTGGACAAGCTCTATACCTTTGGTGTTAAACAAGTTCCTATCAAAGAGGAAGAAGGTGGTCAAGGACTGTCTTGGAATAATTTTAAAGAACTTGCTGAGAGCCTTTATCGTCGTGATCTCACTGGTCATGCTGCTCGTGACGCTATCAAGTTAGCCATGGATGTGGCTACAAAGTCACAGTGGGACTACTACCGTAGAATTTTAATTAAAGATCTACGCTGTGGCGTTTCAGAAAAGACTGTGAACTCTGTGGCCAAGAAGTCTAAGAAACCTCAGTATGCTGTGCCCGTGTTTGAGTGTATGTTAGCCCAAGATTCAGCTAACCATGAAGCCAAGCTCACAGGCGCTAAAATTCTTCAGCCTAAATTGGATGGTGTTCGTGCTATCACAGTCATAGACTATGAATCTAAGTCAGTGACCATGTACACTCGCAATGGTAAGGTATTAGAGAATTTTGGGCATATCACAGAGTACCTCGAAGGCTTTATGGAAGAGTTTGGCAGATCTTATATTTTGGATGGAGAAGTGGTATCACAGTCATTCAATTCCTTGATGACGCAGGTACACAGAAAAAGTGATGTTAACGCCACAGATGCTAGACTATGCCTGTTTGATATTCTTCCTTTAGTAGAGTTCAAAGCAGGTAAGAGCGTAATGGCGCAGAAGCGTCGTAGTGCTTTTCTCAAGAACTTTGAAAACATATTCAATGATTCGGGCTTTATCGAAATCATTCCGCAGATTGAAGTCAACCTCGACGAGTTCATGGGTGAGATTGAGTACAAAGACTACAACAAGAAAATGGTAGAAGAAGGTTTCGAGGGAATTATGATCAAAGACCCTAATGCCCCTTATGAATGTAAACGAACAGCTTCGTGGATGAAGAGCAAGCCTTTTATTGAAGTCAGCTTAACTGTGACAGCAGTTGAAGAGGGCACAGGACGTAATCAAGATCGATTAGGCGCATTAGTAGTTGAGGGAACAGATGATGGCAAATATATTGTGGTCAACGTTGGGTCTGGGTTTAGCGATGAACAACGCAGTGAATTCTGGGCAGCAAAAGATACGCTCATTGGGCAAGTGGTGGAAGTCCGTGCAGATGCAGCGACTAGGAGCCAAGATAGCGAGGACATGTGGTCACTCCGCTTTCCAAGGTTTCTACGTTTCCGCGGCTTTTCAAAAGGTGAAAAAATCTAAAATGAATAGGCCCACAATCAAAGATCTAATGTATGGTGGTGTAGTAGAGTTAATGCGTAATCGTCAATACTACTACAGTTCAGAGGTCAGCAGCAATTATAATTATTGGACCGAAGAAGGCAAACAGGCATTAGCAGACTACATGAATCTGGTCTCAGGCAAGATGTGGGAAGCTGAACAATCAGATCTCGATGCTCGAGCCCGAGAGTTGGTATTAAAAGAGCTCAAAAGCGATAGATCCAATTGAGTTTAGTGTCAAAAGAATTAGAAGAACTCTACAATACATGGATCTACCCAGATCCTGTTTTCGATATAACAGAAAAAATAAATCAAGGTTGGTTTGATTTTGGAGATCCATCACTGTTTTGGAATTTGTATTGGCCAAAAAAACAGCCACAACCTATTTCAATATTAATAGCAGGATGCGGAACTCATCAGGCAGCCTATTATGCTTACAAAAATCCAACATGTTCTATTGTTGGCATTGACATATCTGAAAATTCATTGAACCATCATCAGTTTCTAAAAGACAAATACCATTTATCTAATTTACAGTTAGAAAAAAGAAGTATTCTAGAGTTAGAAAACTCACAGGATCGGTTTGATCTTATTGTATCAACTGGAGTGTTACATCATTTAGAAGATCCCAATCTTGGTCTAAGAAACTTAAAATCTGTACTAAAGGAAAATGGCAAGCTGAATATAATGTTGTACGGCAAATACCCTAGAGTGGGTGTTTATATGATGCAACAGGCATTTAAAATACTAAAGATAGGTGTTGGCAATCCAGACTTACCATTTGTTAAAAACACTCTTATGAAACTGCCCAATTGGCACTTTGCCAAAGATTATTTTTCAAGGGCAGGAGATCTAGACAACGATGCTGGGCTTGTTGACACATTTTTAAATCCAATAGATCAATGTTATGCTGTTGAAGATGTTTTTAATTTTATAGAAAACGCTGGGTTAGAGTTCACTGACTGGAACGATCGACTACATTATTCATTAGATGCACTAATCGGAGAAGATGTTGAATTTCGTGTTAGAACAGATACATTATCGAATGTTGAAAAATATAAGTTAGTTGAGCTGATTACTCTGCAATTAGCCACTCACAGATTTATTGTTTCTCATCCGCAGAATTCAGCTCGAGTTGAAATATCCGCTGATAATTATCATCTAATCGTGCCCGAATTACGGCACGGGGTTGTTTTAAAAAACAATAGTATTTCTAGGTCATATCATAGTTTAACCATTACTGGTTCACAATTTAGGTTGCTAAGTATGTTTTCAAAGAAACTTTCGTTGTTTGAATTGTCTCAAGAATCAAACATAAACATTGACAATCTTACGTTGTTCGTTAGTCAGCTGACTGACTGTGGGCATGTATTTTTAACAGAAAAGTCAGCAAGTTAAAGCCAACTGTCTACCGCTTGATGTGAACTGAGAGTGGTAGCGTTGGTCCAAAGATCTTCTATGGGCTGCTCAAACAACCACTCAGGCCCTAGGTTATGAGCCACTAACCATGCATGCTCAGGACGCCAAGGTGCTCGACCTTCGAGCTCACTGATCAATTGATCTCGAGCCCAGGAACAGTAACCATACATGATACGAAAATGTCGAGGATAGTCTCCGTCTGCGATGTGTTGGAACATGCCCATATTTGAAGTCATTGACCATTGGTCATTAATACTCACAGTGATGCCTTCAATCTGCCATTCTGAACTGTGCAGCATCCATATAGTTGAAGGACTCTGAGGGCCGCCCCAATAAAGTGGAAAATTTAACTCACAGTCTAAGCTGATGTCTACTTCTCGTATTAGATCTTGTAGGGTATGATGGCTTTCACGATTCACACATAGAGCAAATGACCCTTGATCATGATGATGCGTGAGCATTAACACTGTGTCTTTGAAACGAGGGTCTGGTAATCCAGGGGGTGCTATCAGTAAGTCAGTGTCCTGGGGCAGGATCATTATCTAGCTCCAGTCTGGTAAAGGGCCGCCGTATTTCTTGCCCTTGATTTTCTTACCTCTAACTTTAACTCGCTCGCTGCCTACCTTGTGACTCTTACCCCCATCACGGCTACGATAGCCCTGTGACTTGCAGCTGCTCAGTTGTGAAGCACCCAGAGCTGAATCTGGTTTGCCGCTTTGGCACAGAGCTCGGGTGGCTGGTTCTTCAGCAACTGTTTCTTGGTCTGTGCTGACACCGTACATGATATCATCGTTTAAGGGAAAGTCAAGATCCACAAAACGCTCGGGCAGTTCTGCACTGTCTATGATATAGTCCAGTTCATCTAAGGTAGGATGCTCTTTCATTAGGACCTTGGCAGCTTCATCGTGCGCTTCAGCATGTGACCATATGTCAATGTCATAGTGTTCTTGGTACAGTGTGGCCACTGCATCCATGACACGCTTATAGTCTGTGGTAAAGATGTTTTCTTGTAGGATTTCTTGTATACGCATATGTGTATTTAACTTAGTTTGGCTGCAATCATTATGCAAGACACCAAGAGGTTTTTAACCTCTTGATCATCTGCACACTCATTTAACTTATCCGAATTGATCAAGTCACGCATCAGTTCTTGATACTCTGATTCTGATATGGCACCCTGTTGAAACTGCTCAGTGATGGTCAAGGCAAATTCAGCACGTTCTGCTGCCCATGGACGACCACAGCCTATTAGCCATTGTAGTTGTTCTTGCATTACCATCTCCCCATGATGCCTGTAGCGGCACGAGCAGTCTGTTGCTCAAGTATCTTCTTTTTGATCTTGCAATAGCTCACAGAGCCCTGACCATCTAATGAACGCTTGTGCCAATCTTCAGTGGTGTCCTGTATGGGCTTGATCAAACGCAGTACATCCTTTTGTAAGCTACCCTTGCTCTGTGAATATAGTTCAAACCATCTGAGCTGATCACGTAGCTGTGAAGCCTGAGCCAGCTGATCTTTAGCACAGTCTATGCGATCCACTGTGAGGCGGACATCAGTGATCTTTGCTGATTGATTGTCGTCCCAGAATGAAGGTATCCAGTTCTGTATGGTTGAACAGCCCGATAGTGTGACCAGAGCCAAGGCCAGTATTAGTCTACGCATACACTTATTTATTAGTCAGTTTCAAATATATTAAAAAACATTATATGCGCAGATAAGTACTGAATGCACCAGACAAAGAACTTGGCCATAGTGGGCGGTGGCACAGCAGGCCTGACCACTGCACTGATACTCAGAGCTCGATACCCCCAACTGCCCATAACCTTAATTGAATCAGACCGTATAGGCATCATAGGCGTGGGTGAGGGCTCAACTGAACACTGGGCTGCGTTTATGTCAGTATGTGACATCACCCTGGAAGATCTGTTTCGCCATACAGGTGCTACCTTCAAGTATGGCATCAACTTTCAAGATTGGACCCACCCAGGATCGCAGTATGTGCATAGCGTATCAGAAGCCTATTCAGTGCCCTTGCCCACAGGTCACAAATGGGCCTACCCATGGATGATAGCTCAGGGCTGTGAAAGTCACGAGCTTGTACACGATTGGATCTTACCCTCGCTGCATAGACCCCCACACGATACTGTGAATCAGTTTCATTTTGATACTCACCGGCTCAATGAATATCTACATGACCTGTGCCAACAACGTGGCATTGACCTAGTCCGTGCAGATATCTCGGATGTGGTCACAGACAGTCAAAGAGGCATTCGCAGTCTGATCACTGAAGAGGGTGATCACATCACACATGACTTTTACATAGACTGCACGGGCTTTGCTAGACTATTGACTCACAGGGCTCTGGGTGCTGAATGGATCTCATACCGAGAATATTTGCCCATGAACTCAGCTCTGGCCTTTCAGACCCCCGCACAAGATCTGATACCCAGCTGGACACTGAGCCGTGCTATGAACGCAGGTTGGATGTGGCGTATACCTACCCAGGATCGCTGGGGCAACGGCTATGTGTTCGATGATCGGTTTGCCACATGGGAATCTGCACAAGCAGAAGTAGAACGTGTACTGGCTCACCCCATAGAACCTGCACGTAAGATCCAATTTCAAGCAGGACGCTTAAACAAGGCCTGGATCAAAAACTGTGTGAGCATAGGTATTAGTTCAAGTTTTGTAGAGCCGCTTGAAGCATCAACCATAGGTGCAGGTCTACAACAGGCCTTGGAGTTTGCCAGTCGCTTTGGTCATTATGCCCAGGGAGACCACACTCAGCCCCAACAGTATAACACATGGAATACCGAGCTGATCGACAACATCTTGAGCTTTATAGCCCTGCACTATCGCACTGAACGCACAGACACACCATTCTGGCAGTCAGTACAGACTCTGCCCACAACAGAACACTTTCGTGCCTACTACCAAAGCTTTCAACAACGAGTACCCGATGCAGCAGCTTTTCCCGATCGATCAATGATGTTCAAAGAAGCCAATTGGTTACTGGTAATGCAGGGTCTAAATCAACTGCCCCCAGAAGCTGTGCAGAGAGATCTTGATATGACTCCACAGTGGTCTCAGGACATGATCAGGGAATGGATTCATAGAGTAGAGCAAGTGGTCAAAGATGTTTGGCCCACATTAGAAACTCACAGGTCTGCTATCGAAACTGTCAAATCAAGGTAATTTTGCACAAGGGCATGATTCACTAAGCCCTTCGAAGAAGGGCGCGGAGCGCAAAAAATTTTAAGGTTTTCACAGAATAATCTATGTAGTTAATACTCTACTGAAATTAGATGTAACTGCGATCATATCGTAGCCTAAGTGCTGGATCCATTAATAGGATCTGTGTGATGATCTGTGGGGGCACGTAAAAGTCTAGGCAGTTGGCCACTGATACATGCACTGATCCCCCTGACTGTTGTACTACCTTCCACAAAGTCTCTGGATCCACTGTGCAATAAAATGGATCGTAGGTCACGCAGTACAGAGTAATTAATGATCGTAGCATAGAGTCTAGAGCATGAGCAACAGAGTATAAGTGGCGGGCTCACAGTCTAAGAGCACTATATAGTGATCATCCCAGTGACCTGTGTCATCTAATAGAACATGTATGATCCTTATCTGCTGGCCTTGATCAATGTAGGAATACAAGCGATCCAGCTGTGTGAGAGTGTAGCATAGAGTGTACATAGAGTTATTTACTGTGTAAGGGTCTAAGATCAGGGCGAAGGCACGGCCAAGAGAAATTAACTATATACAAGATATGCTGAGCACTGTATACTATCTGGTACATGGACACACAGAACAACGATTTAGATACTATAGAAGCCTTGCTGGCGCAAGGATAGCCCAACGCTCGCGTAATGCTCGCTTGGGCTTTGCGAAGCGAGTTCAGCGTGTGCAACTGCGGGATAATTGGGAAGTAGAACTCTGTGAGCTCACAGATGGCACTATAGCAGAAGCTACCTACTGCATAGTAGAAGATACCATAGATCAAGAAGATTTACTGACGTAAGACGTCCATAGCTATTGGGTCTTAGGAGATAGAGCAAGATGATAGACGATCGAGTACTAAAAGAAATGCGCATGAACGCACTGGTGGCTGTGGCGGTGACCATAGTGATTTTGGCAGTGGTGTTTGTGATAGTTAGAACTGTGTAAAAAGTGTGATTTACTGAGCCTTATAGTAAATATATCATGTGTATAGGCCCCGCTGCGTAGGTTATGCGAGTGCATATGATAACATATTGTGTAGAATAGTGTGAAAAAGTGTGGAATTGTGTGAATTTTTATTATGCCTCATTAACCACAGTCTGAGAAGAATAAAAACTCTATGTTCTACGCAGTGTACCCCACGATTCTGAACCGTTTTCTACCATTCTCCCACCATAGAACCAGCGTTCTAGACTGGATACCAGTGCTTATACAGTGGCACCGCTGCGTGAATCACGCGATCTCACTGTGTCTGACACAGTGACAGCACAGTGATATATACTGTATATACTGGAGCGAACAGTGTTTATTCTATTACTGGCAGTGTTTCTACCTTTTCTCACTATACTCACATATCAAGCCCTTGACAGTGATCAATGGGAGATCTGTAGATACTCAAGGATCACTGTGTTGTGTATACTCTCAGCGATCTCTGCTATGAGCATATAGGCCCCGCTGTTAGTGATTGACACTGTGAGAATAAGACTGTATAATATACTGATGTTAACCAGTTTTTCACAGAAATCATGACCTTACCAGACGAACGATATCGCAGCATCAAAATGGCTGAGCAGCTGTTACAGGATCTCTGCTCACCAAACCGGACTCCCAAGATGACTCGTGAAATTAGACTCAGAGCTCAGGCAGCTCTTAGGCACTATCCCGGGGACCATGATCTTCAACAGCTGGAAAGGGCAGCGCCACATGTTGTACAAGAGCGTATGGAACCCTTGTATAAGATGGTTCTGCAGCATGATCGGGGGGATCTCAACAGTCAAGGAGAGTGTGATATCGAAGCTAGGCAGCAGCCCTAGCAGCAGTCAAGGGGCCGTTAGCTCATTAGGTTAGAGCAGAGGACTCATAATCCTTTGGTGGTAGGTTCGAATCCTACACGGCCCACCAATTATATACAGCAGCAGTGAGAGGCGCACAATGAGCACAGTATTCGTACAACAGCAGCAAGGGAGATCACAGTGAGAGACTATGACAGTGAGTTAGCTGCGTATCTGAGATGGCGACGAAGTTTATGGCCCCTGGAACGTTTAGCTGCAGATGCTGCTGTGGTGGTCACAGTGTTGGCCATCCTGATATGGGTCACCAAGTAGCCGCTGGCTGCAGCACGTGGGATCCCTAGAGAAACCCTAGTGACTTCAGGGTCTTTGATTTTGGTTGACACTTTGGGCAGTGTATGCTATAATATACACATGAACTTAGAAAAGCCCCTCCGTAAAAAGCGAGTTGATCGTACACATATTATATATGAGCTACGTGTTAACGGCCAACGTTACATAGGTGTCACAGCTAAAACGGAATCTACTATTAATAAGAGTGTGCTGGCTAGGGCGGCCAAGCACTACTATCGTGCCCAGAAGGAAGCTAAGAATTGGGCCCTGTGTACAGCATTAAGAACGGTCGCGAGCAAGAACGACATCGAAGTACTTGTACATGAAACACTGCGCGGCAAAGAGGCAGCACACCGGCGTGAGCGCGAGCTTATTAAATTGTTCAATCCAGAGTTAAACACAGACAAGAGAGGAATGTAATGGGTACACCCTTATATATGGACATGGCGGATGCATGCCTGTTGGTCACTGAATACGCTGAAACACACACAGACGGGGACGTACTAGCAGGGCTCAAAGAAATGCGGGCCAGCTGGGACGATCTTGACAAAGCTGACAGAGTAGCGTATACTATGTTTATGGATGCGGGCCGTAAGATGTTCGCACCCAAGGAGCAGTAACGTGGCGGGGGCCAACGAGAGAGCCCCCACTAATTCTAACAAGGAGCGCGACTATGCAACGTTATTACGATCTACTGTCTGAAGAACAGCGTGGGCCCTTTACTGTGATCGTGGACAAGACCTGGGAAGATCTACACCCCAACGACTGCTTTGATGAGTCAGTCACAGACATCAAAGACATCTGCAGAAAGATTGACAGCTGCGATCTAGACTGGTTTATGCTGCGTGTTCGGGTGCTGTTCGAGGGGCATGAGCTAGCTGCAGAACACGTGGGGGGATTCCTCTATGAGGATGCACGTGAAGTCTTGCGTGATGGCACAGCAGAGGACATGATTGAGTCAGCTACAGCAGCAGCACACACAGCAGCAGCTGAACTGTTCCACAAACTACAGCGTCTTGATGAGGTCATAGGATGACGGACTACGCAATGTTTAGCCCACGTGGCAACGAACTGGTCCACGGGGTGGTTCAAGCAGCACAGCGCGAGGGCTGGGACTGGGACAAGACTGAACGGCACTTGCTGCTCTTAACCAGGGCCCACCCTACAGCAGCAGCAGAGGCCATGGACACAGCAGTGCGGGAAGAGGTCTGGGCTGCCTTACATAGGGGTTGACAACTCTGCTGTTTGGTGCTATAATATACACTTACACTAACAAACATAGGAGCGACTTATGGGTACAAGATCAAGAGTAGGCATCATGCACGGTGATGTGGTTAAATCAGTGTACTGTCACTATGACGGCTACCTCAGCTGCACAGGCCAGATCCTACAAGAGCACTACGATTCAGTCAAGACCAATGCTCTGATTGCACGTGGGGACAACAGTGGCATCAAAGAAGAACTTGAGGAAATGAGCTTCTATGCTGATCGTGGCGAGCACAACGTCAGCTGGCAGGTCTCACACAGCCTAGAAGAATACATTGAGCAGACCCATGCGTGTGGGGGTGAGTACTACTACGTGATGAAGGATGGGGTTTGGTATGCGGGCTGTGTTTACCATACCACAGGGCTGATCAAAGAACAGCTGGTACCCCTCCTAGATGCGCTAGCGGACATACTGATTGAAGAGGCACTGGCAGAGGACAATTAACCCTATAGACCCTAGGGTTATTACTGGGGTTGACAAGAGTACAGTTTGGTAGTATACTAGAGGTATTGTTAATAAAGAGGAGCGAAGATATGCCAGCAATTGTAGAGGTCCGTGAAGGTACTTACAAGATCCGTGGAGCAGACACTAACATGAGTGGGTTCCGTTTTGAACTCGTAGAAGGTTTCAAAGAGGGTGCCTCTGGGGGTTATGTGACTGTTAACGGTGGTACAGTACAGCCCACGAATTCGGGTATTCCTGATCGCAAGATCCGTATTAAATGTGACAGCGCACAAAGTTATACAGTGATCTCAGGGTCCGTGCCTGCCAGTCCTGTAGGAGATAAGAGTTTGGAACAGATCAAAGTGGCAGATAGTGCAGTTGCAGACGAGACCGATGAAGAGATCGTAGAAAGACTGCGTAGTCGATTCGAAGTACTGAAAGAAATGACCAAGGCAGTCAAAGCGGGCACAGTCCGTGCTATGATTGTCACAGGGCCCCCAGGTGTGGGTAAATCCTTTGGTGTTGATGAAGTACTGTCAAAGGACGACCTGTTCAATGCATTGGGTCAGCGTAAGCCACGCTACGAGATCGTCAAGGGTGCTATGAGTGCCATTGGACTCTACTCTAAGCTCTATGAGTACTCAGACAAGGGCAATGTCATAGTGTTTGACGACTGTGACTCAGTGCTGTTGGACGACTTGAGCTTGAACATCTTAAAGGCCGCCTTGGATTCATCTAAGAAGCGTACTATCTCTTGGAACACTGACAGCCGTGTTCTGCGTGCTGAGGGGGTGCCGGATAAGTTTGAGTTTAAAGCAGGTGCTATTTTTATCACTAACATCAAGTTTGAGAATGTTAGATCTAAGAAGTTGCAGGACCATTTGGCAGCATTAGAGTCACGCTGTCACTATGTGGATCTGCAGATGGACACAGATCGTGAGAAGGTTCTGCGTATCAAGCAGATCGTAGAAGACGGTATGTTGGACACCTATGAGTTTGAAGATGTTCAGCGTGATGAAGTTGTGGACTTTATCGTAGAGAACCGTAGCAAGATGCGTGAGCTGAGCCTGCGTACTGTGCTCAAGGTAGCGGATCTGCGCAAGAGCTTTACCACAAATTGGAAGAGCATGGCCGAAGTCACAGTGATGAGGAGGGGGTAATATGAAACAGTGCCAATATTTAGGACCTGAGTTTGATCCCCGTAGGCACAACTACGTTAAGGAACCTGTGCCCTTCTGTGGGGCCCCTACATTGGAAGGTAAGGTCTACTGTTCAGATCACTACTACGTGGTCTACAAGAAGGGCAGTTCAAACCTAAAGAACAATACTCGAGCCATTGAGAAAGAGATCGCAGACATAGAGCTCAAGCGATTGATCGCTGAGCAGGAAGCAGACGAAGGAGAACTTGCTAATGTTTAAGAACACACTGTTGGTTTTAGTGGTAGCGGCACTGTTGATCGTGCTGGTAGTGGCAGGGCCCATATTGGTAATTTGGGCTGGTAATGAACTTGGACAGTATCTGTGGCCAGATCGAGCAGTGCCTTATACGATTTGGACGTGGTTAGCAGTGCTGATCATTGGGGTATTCATCAGGGGCAATGTCAAGATTTCCAAAAAGGATTAGATTGGTAATCCTCAGATTGACTCTGTGTGGATAAGGTAGTAAACTTAGAGGACGCTGAATAAAAAGTAATCAGCTTTTTAACTAACTTAAGGAAACAAAAATGAAACGTTTTAACAAAGAAACCAAAACTTTTAAGATTTTTAACGCATTGTACAACGGTGCTGCTCTAACCCAATCACAAGCTGAAAAGCGTTTTGGTGTTAAGAACTTGGCCGCTGAAGCAAGCCGTATCCGTCAAGGTGGCTATGCTGTGTACACAAACAGCCGCAAAGCTGGCAACGGTGTTCAGGTCACTGAATACGTGATGGGCACACCTTCACGTGAAATCGTTGCTTTAGGTTACAAAGCCAAAGCAATGGGCATCACTCTTTAATTAGGGTTTCAAACCTAATCCGATTCGCTCCCGGGGCGGGTTTGAGGAAGGTCGCAGAAGCGGCCTTTCTTTTTGACCTTGGTGTTGCGAAAAAGCCACAGACCCCGGAACTCCCGCCGGTTGACAGATTGGACTGTTGATGCTATAATAGATACATACTAAGAGATTGGAGCGAATATGTTTACAGCAGATCATGTGTGGGGCCTGGCAGTTGCAGCTGATCGTATCAACGGGGGCTATGTCAAAGCTGATGTCTATGCTGAGAATCTCGATGTTGTCCAAAAGCAGGCCAACAAGACCATGGTCAAGGGCTGGCTCCGCAATAACCAGAACCCCGCAACAGCAGCAGACGTTGAACGTGGTCGTGAGATCCGCAATTACTTCAACGGCTATCTGCTCAAACAGATCTCGGGCAAGATCAACGACTTTGAGTCTACGGCCCTACGTATCGCACAGATGGATCAGTTCACAACCCGTAATATGTTAGAGTTCGCTGTGGTATCATGCTTGCCATCAGTGATGCTGCGTGATCAACAGCGTAAGGAGCTTAAGACCGCAATCTCCAGCTCCACACAGCTAGCGGGATCTGTGGGGGATAAGATCACGGGCGAAATCGATGTGTTCCGTTGTGACTATCAGCAGAACTACGACAAGTTCATCGTCCAGGCCCGTATGGGTGATTCTTACGTGAGCTTTTGGTTCAGCAGCCGTATCGATGGTGCTGTGACCATCCGAGCAAAGATAAAAGAACAGCGTGGCGATAATACAACAGCCCTGCATTTTGTAAAGATCATCGGTTGACATTTGGGCTGTTTGGTGCTATACTATTAAAACTGAGAACAACGAAAGAAAGAGGTCTTAAATGAGTAAAACTACAGATATCAGCGTTCGCCAAGTTGGTCCTAAGAGCGCCAAGCGTTCAATCAACCGTGCTATCAAGATGCGCCGTCC
>Ga0078894_10002464_pt1 | contig 14046 bp, 13 predicted proteins | sample LauGreSu1BDMLBSD_2_FD_67506 | JGI IMG/M metagenome (GOLD analysis project Ga0078894, IMG submission 67506) | Freshwater lake microbial communities from Lake Michigan, USA - Su13.BD.MLB.SD (version 4) (version 4) | ecosystem: Environmental > Aquatic > Freshwater > Lake | place: Lake Michigan...
GCTGAAGCTGAAGCTCAGAGAATTGCTGCTGAAGCTGAAGCTGAAGCTGAAGCTCAGAGAATTGCTGATGAAGAAGCAGCCCTGGCTGAAGCTGAAGCTCAGAGGATTGCTGATGAAGCTGATGCTAAAGCTAAGATGGAACATGAAGCGCTCAATCCTCGGAAAAAACAAAAGTTCCCCGGCGGAGGTTCTAAATTAATAAAAGGCGGAATATGTTCGGACCAAATGATGTCTAATAGTGTGGAGTACATATTGGAAGCTTCACAGAAATTAGCTAGATGTATTAATATACATGAGAAATACCATGATTTTTTTAGCTCAGCCAGAGAAAATATCCCCCTAATTATAGATGTATGTAATGATGATGATTTATTTAATACAAATATGCCTATAACTACACCTGGAATGTCTAGAGACCTCAATACATTGTTGGAAGAAATGTATGAGAATAAACAATGTAATGAATGGTTTCCTACTAGTAAAACATTTTATCATATGCTTCAGAAATGTCCACAACAACTCGCGAACTGTATGATGTTCAAGTATGAACAGGTTTATTTAAATGGAAACAGTGTTTTCTATGACAAGCTATACAAAAATCCAGTTGAAGATGAAAGAATACCTTTTATTGTTGGGATTCAAGGTGATAATGACGATGAGGAATCTTCTGGTGTAGCTTCATCTGGTGGAGCTTCATCTAGCGCGTCTCAGATAAAATATTATATTTGTATTGGTTCAGACTTTTTGCCATTACAAAAGTTTTATAAAAAATCGGATATGAGGATTGGTAGTCAAGATGCTCCTTCCAATAATGGGTTGAAACTACCGTTATGTTCCGACCCGTTACGTACCGATAATCTTGTAAATACAAGTGGAGAGTCTGTACCTATCCGAATATATGGTCGTCAGTCAGAAGAAACCGAACCCATTTCTCCTCATAGCGCTTTTACAATAGCTCAGTTTATGGACCCAGCTGGTGGGCCTGCTATTTCTCCATATAATTTGAATACATCGCCAATATTTGAACGGCACACACTTTTTGAGGAATGTGACATTGGGTTGTCCGACCCAACACAAAACCCAATATATTTTGCGTTTGCGCAGATGCTATTACATCCGAATGCTTCATTTGCCAGATATTTTACGAATTTGGCAATAGATTTGTTTAATAAAACATTTTTTGAATTATTTGGTAGTACCTCACGAATAGTGAGGCCTGCTGATGATGGTATTGAGGAATTATTTCAAGTCATTGATAGTTTTGTTACGTTTGTTGATGGGAGGAAACCCCTAAATGAAACAACATTTCATGAATTTTTTGATACACTCAAATCCACGCAATCCACGCAACCCCCTCTTTTATTATTACAAGAATCACTCGGTGGTAACAATGATTTTGGTATGTCTTCTACCAAAGACCCGTATAGGTATTGTCAACTTGAAATACAAATAGCCAGAACCGGTCCAAGAAGCATTAATATTCATATGAATGATTTTTCGGTAAGTAGCATTGCTAATTCTGTAAATTTTTTTAGAGAAGGAAAACCTATATCAAATCAACAATCTCATGACCGTCTAGTCGCTTTAGCAGAAGCAATATATGCTGGGATTGTCCAAAGGTCTCTTCCGGAAGATTTAAAAGGTACTAAAGGTTATAACAGATTGATATCATTAATTATCACTTCATTTAAAGCCCGAGGCGATGGTAATCAAGTAGCTTTATTAGCACTTATTACAGCGGCGGTAGACCGTTTACTCGCCTCTTTAGACCCGAGTGTCGTTGGAATAAGCGCCGTTCTAAGGGCTTTGAAAATACTTGTTTCCAAGATTTTTACGAATGACAAAAACACTGTTGTTCAGAGTTTAATTCTTGAAAAAGATGTTATAAAGGCTGGAGGCGGTTGTAGAACGGACGGTATTACTCTGGACGATTATAGGCGTGCTGATGACCCAACTAAACGTTTCATATGTTGTCTCTTCCCAAAATTAACCGAAAAGATGTTGATTGATGGAAACCCCCCTTCAGCAGAGGACTTGAATGCTCATGATTTTTCAGAATTAGAAACATTGAAGGTGCTTTTAGTATCTATGCCAAAAGGAAATCCTGCCGACATGATATATGCCTCAGTGAATCATATTTTGGAATCTTTAGAAAAACAGCCAACCCTACCGCCTTTATCCTCCTCTAGCAGTAAAGAACAAAATTCACGTATCGGCCGTCTCACTTCCGATTCCCCCCAGTCATATTTCGCCTTTAAGAAGCAATTTTCCGTTCCACTGTTGAGGAGTGATATAGATTTAAAAATATTACACGAAGAATTGTTCAAGGCCAAAAATGTGTATGATGTTTTGAGTGGTCATACAGTAGAGATATTACAACAATTAGAACATATTTTAAGACGAGATATTCAAAAATTAAGACTTATAATTCCACCTAGTAAATTAGGTAAATTAACTCCGGCTAATTTTGAATTAATACAAATGAATATTCAACGACATATGCAGGGTAAAAAATTAGAGGTTTTGAATGAGGCAATAGAAAAAGCAGAAGATATATTTCATCTTCCACCAGATTGTGTTCAAAGAATAGAAGATATGATAAACCTCCAAAGTGAGGTTCAAACCGAACTAATAAAATTAGATACGGCATTTACTATGGCTCAAAAACAAAGAGAAGCATCTATAAGAACCCTTCCACCCCGAAGTTCTAAACAGGGGTTAAGTTTTAGAGAAGAATCAGAAGCGAAATTACAAAGAAAAGAAACTCTTGAACAGGAAGAAGCAGCCCTACAAATATCCTTTGACGAAGCGAAACAAAGTAGAGAAGAATTTGAACAACGATTAAAAGACGTACTTGTTGCTAAACAAAAGAGGGTAGGCTTAATGAAACAAATAAAGGATTTTAAATCCGTTACCCCAAAAAACAAGAACCAATTAGAAACATTAAAAAATAGTTTAGAAACGTGTCTAGAAGAAATCGCACAGGAAAAGGATATTAAAAAAGAATTGAGGGAAAAAAAGAAAGAAGAGGCAATAGCCAATGCACACCTTAAAAGTATTCAAACAAAGAAAGTAAAATTAGAAATAAAAACCGAAGCTGAGAGGCTTGCTGTCACTCAAACTCCTACTCAGGTCGTTGAAAATATTTTTACCTCTATAGTAAAAACAGTTACAGGAAGTAGTGCTTTCAATATATTAAAACAAACCATCAGTAGAGTATCGTCGGTGACTTTTGGAGGCGGTCAACGAACCGCTCTGAATAACCGACATAGAATATATACTAAAAAACGAATTACGCGCAAAAAAAGACGCCAACCCAACAGAAAAACCAAAACAAAATCGTCCAACCAAAGACGTATTACGAGTAAAATGGCATCGGCCCGTAGATATCATAAAAGGGGATATACACACAAAAAATAAGATACGGAACCCCTGTCAGAGACTATCCATGTAAAAGATGATAAAGATATCATCCTTTATGACAGAATAAGGATGGAATGGATAACTTCCATTATGGAGATTTATTGGGAATTACGCCCATGCGATAAAACCCAAAAAGCATACAAATCCAGAGGGCTGAAAATGACCGATTATTGGAATCTGGAAATAGAGTATTTAACAAAATCCGTTTGGATAAAAGACGCCGAGTTCCGGTCCCTAAAAGGTATTAATTATTTATTGACCAAATACCCCGGGGAAACCGTTGTTTTAGACGACATAGACCGCGCTTTATTGAGAACCCAATTTTATTATGATTTAGGCGTGGACCCGAGTATATTTTTCGGCGAATGTGTCATAAAGGATATTTATGACCTACTCGTGCCACTCTAGCTAGTGCCGGTAAAAATAAGGATTATCTATCCTACTATCTAACTACTTCTAACTACTTAACTAAGCGTAAATATCGGTCTCTTCTTCTACGGTCGTCTCTACGGTCGTCTCTACTATACTCGGAGGAGAAGGCGGGTCAAAGACGACCGGTTGAATAGTCATCATCGCGCAACAGCAGTCGTCGTATCCATTCTTTGGGAACTTTGTTTGATAGATTTTGCGCAAGTCTGTTCCCGAGTGGACATTCCACTCTTGCTTCCAACGGCGTTCGGCTTCATCTAGCAGGGTTGTCGGTGTTGTCATAAAGGGTATTGTACTAGCGGCTACTGCTCCAATGAGAGGCAAGACATCCGAAACCCCGTCACTGAAAAGGACGACCTTGATTCTATCTGTTCGCTGGAAGTTAAACACGGTGACATCTGGCTTTAATCCGGTGATGCCACAGTGTCCTAGAGATTGCGACATAGATAGGGTTTGCCCGCCTTGAGGAGAAACGAACTCTATATAGGTTCCTTCAATGGTACGCAAAGTGGTCGGCGAAAGCACTTCAAAATTGCTGTCTTGCTTTACCAACGGCATTTGAATATTGACCCGATTCTCTTTGATAATTCGGGCCATTTCAACACCATTCTCGTAATCTTGCGGAGTGGTCACAAAGATGAGTTCGTCATTGAGAAATACGACGGCGGTTGAATCACCGATATTGGTTATGGTTACCTCTATACCTGTTGGCGATATTTCCGCCTTTGCGTAGACCATCGTTGACCCCGACTTCAACTTGGTTTGTCCATCCGTGGTAGGGTCCGAGTTGATAAATGTCTGAAGATGCGACCAAGAGATGGGCTTCTGCATGAACTCGCCTAAAGGCGCGGACCGGATTTTGTTGGGGGCTTGGTTATTACCATGCCCGTCAAGTGCAGTAATCCAGTAGGTATGTGTATCTGTATCCGGGGAGGAGTAGTCGCCGAGTGCTACGTGGTCTTGTTGCGAACGGCCAATTTGACGTGTCGCGATTTCACTCTCAATGCGTACTGTGTGTTTGACTGCTAGGGAACTGGTCGTGATGTTTTGGACTCTCATTTTTCGGCGAATGTGCCGGTAATGAATTGGCAAAAAAGCCGGTCAATTTTGTTATCATCCGCGAGATAGAGATAACAAAAAAAAATATTTGACATTATCTACCTCTAGCTACTCTAGCTACTGTAGCTACTACTATCTACCTGGTGCATCAATTCTGTTTTCCACTTGTTCAGATTATGCCAAAGCGCAAGGTCAGAATTGATTTGTTCTCGTTTGGTCCTTATAAGTGTCTTCATGTTCTCCAGTTGTTCCTCTATTTCCACAAGGATGACTGGCGAATTCACCGCCATCGTTGTTATTTCTGCTTTATATCCTCTCAACAATCCCATTAGTCTGGCATAGCATTCATTGCCTTCTTTAATTTGTCTCCTCAGGCCCTTCATATCCTCGTATAGAAAGGCTAAGGTCATTGGGATATCTTCTATGGCTGTCGTCATTTGTGTATAAGTATGCCTTTCATTTATTCAAAAAAAGGGGTTCAATTTTTTATTGTCTAATCCCGACGCTTATAGCATTCTACTACATCTACTACATCTAACTAACTCCTACTATCTAATGTTCATCATTATAATTCATAATAGTTGATTCAAGAGTGTTCAACCTCTCCATAAGCTCCGTAAGCTGCGTCATTTTCATCGTCATCTGCAACTTTTCCTGATGAAAGTCTTGCGTCACCTCCAGAAGACGATTGTTCGTCAGCGTGAGAGTATCCGTCAACTCACCGACTCGCTGCTCCAAACGCGCAATCATATCAGACATTTCTGAAATAGTCTTCTCCTTGGTTTCAGGAACATGTATTCCACAGTACAGAATATTTGTATTCACAATCAACGCGTATGGTTCAGGATGGCGTTCAGCTATATTCCCAGCAAAATCCCAACGGCGAATAGTAGTGAAAGTGATAATAGCAATTCTATCCGTCCCGACAAACTCAAAGGTGTCAATCCAGCCATATTCGCCGAATAACTCGCGTAGAGTATGTTCGTCCATCTCATCGGGAATGTTCTTCACGTACATCATCTGGCCGGCCGAATATGTCCACTTATTGCACTCTTCTTTCATTTGGTCTGGCGTTCCATTAAACATTCGGTCATAATTCACCTGATAGTATTCGTCTGGAAGGGCCATAGAAACGGATCTCTGTAGTAACTGTTCTGACATGTTTTTAGCGGCGAGTGTGCTTCTCATCTCTTCCCGAAAAAAGGAATCAATTTTGTACTGGGTTGCCCAATGCCGATTTATCGGTGAAATCCCCTCTCCCCAATGGATGTAAAGAAATAAACCTTTATGACAATATGTGCGGAATCGTCGGATATTTAGGGACAGCCGAAACGGAAGAAGCAGTAGAGGCGGTTCTCGCCGGATTAGACCTTCTTCAAAATCGCGGGTATGATTCCGTCGGCCTATCCATCATAGAATCCGACAAAATCAGAACCATCAAATGCGCGTCTACCACTATAAACAACGCGCTTCCTGTTCTCAAAAACAGACTAACTCCCCTCCCTTTATCCAATGTTGCTATAGGACATACGAGATGGGCAACCCATGGAGGCAAAACAGACGCCAATGCACATCCTCATCACGATGAAAAAGACCGGTTGTCACTGGTTCATAATGGGATTATTGAGAATTTCGCCGAAATAAAGGCGGATTTGGTCAAAAAGGGTTATTCTTTCAAGTCTTCTACGGATACAGAAGTCATATCGGTTCTCATCGGCGCCCTTTTAGACGAAGGCCGGACGATGTTAGAGGCCATTCAAGAGGCAACGGCCAGGTTTAAAGGGACATGGGCCCTGGTTCTCCTTCATCGCGATTTCCCCACCAAGATGTGGGCGGTGAGGAATGGGTCGCCCCTTTTAATGGGGTCTAGCCCATCTTGTATCATGCTGGCATCAGAACAAGTCGCGTTTCAATCGTATATCAATCAATATATTGTCTTAAAGGACCATGATGTATTGGAAATTGAGAACCGGGACAACGAGTTCGTGTTTAATAAATCGCTCGCCAAATACAGGCGAGAACAAACGAAATCGGAGGAGGTGGTCGCCACACCCGCCCCTTGGTCCCATTGGATGCTGAAAGAAATCATGGAACAACCCGCCGCCGTTTTACGGGCGATGAATAATGGGGGGCGAATAGCCAGTGAAACGACGGTCAAACTGGGGGGGTTAGACGCCTGCCGCCCCCTTTTAGAGAATATTGACCATCTCGTTTTATTGGGATGCGGAACGTCTTTTCATGCCGGGTTGTGGTCTATCGCCCTCTTTAAATCGCTAGAGGCGTTTGATACCGTGACCCTTTATGATGGGGCGGACTTCTGTGAACGCGATATTCCTAGAAGGGGGAGAACAGCGGCGATTCTCCTTTCTCAATCGGGAGAGACGAAAGACTTACAAAGATGTATTCAGGTTCTCCAGGAAAGGGGGGTTATCCGAATAGGGGTAGTCAACGCGGTTGACTCTTTTATTGCCAGAGAGACGAATTGTGGGGTCTATCTCAATGCCGGGCGCGAGGTGGCCGTCGCCTCTACGAAATCCTTTACGAACCAGTGTGTCGTTCTGGCGCTTATCGCTGTCTGGTTCTCCCAAATCAAAGGAACACACGAAGAAAACCGGCGGAAAATATTGGCGGACCTTCAACAGCTTTCTATACAACTAGCCTCCGCTATTACCCCAGAAAACCGCGCGGCCCTTTCACAATCCGCACGCGAAATCGCCAGAGCCCCCTCTCTTTTCCTTTTAGGGAAGGGGAAAGAAGAAGCCATTGCGAAAGAGGGCGCGCTCAAATTGAAAGAAATCGCCCATATTCATGCTGAAGGATATTCTACCGCGGCCCTAAAACACGGCCCCTTCGGCCTATTAGAACCCCATATGCCGGTTCTCATTCTGGACATAGGCGACGAGATTCGCGATAAAACGGCGAATGCTAGGGCAGAGGTCGCTGCGCGAGATGCCCATATAATAAACCTTTCTGACAATACCGAACGAAGCGTTTGCGCAATAGAGCCCAACCGGACCTTTGGCGGACTCATCGCTAATGTATGTCTTCAGGTCATTGCTTATGAATGCGCCGTTTTCCAAGGCAAATCTCCGGATTATCCGCGCAATTTAGCGAAAGTGGTTACCGTAGAATAATCCCACTTCCAAAATCTTTTACATATCTATTCATCACATGTGAAACAAGATTTGCTTTCACATGTGTTCATATCGCGAGTCACGCGTTGCTTTACGGTTAAACAGAGGGGGATTCCTCTACCTTATCCTGATTGTATTTCAGAACCTCTTCATTGTACGCCTTCGTCTCCTCTTCTGTAGTTGGCTCGCGGCTTTCAAAATCAACCGTTTGTTGAACACCTAGTAGATTGCCTTGGTCGTCAATCGTCTGTGTGAGTTTGTTGCCGCTCTTTTGCGCTTTCTTGATATTTTCCTCAATGGCCTTTCTCTTCGCCTCTTTCACGCGCTTTTCAAACTCCTCCTTCGCCTTCTCCTCATTCTTCATCTTCTCGTGATGAAGCTGGTTGAGCTCGTCTTCCATAAACTCCACACGCCCCGTCTTATAGGCATCTGGGTCCCATGGAAGCCAGAGACCTACCGGACCCACTAAAATATCGTGATTCGGGTCGGATTCGCGCAGCTTCTTACATTTCATTTCCGCCTCCTCTTGTGTAGGGAAAACACCGCGAATCTTTAGTCCACGGACAGATGTCTGAAACTCGTGTGCCTTCTGAAACTTGTGTGTCAACTGTTCCTCGTTCTTGTCCAAGAAATTCTTGAAATCGTCTTCGGTACCGGCCTCTCTCAGCTTCTGCCCTTCTTCTTGAATAAACTCGGTGTAATCCTGAATAACCTTCTCCACATTCAAACTATATTTGAAAGAAATGAAATGAAGAAAATCAAAAAACTTGTCCATGGATTTCTTAAAATCCCATTGCTTTAGGAACTCTTCAAACATAAACATTTCGCGTTGTTTTAAGACTTTTTCCGGTGAAATAAAAGACAAACATACGAACTTCTGTCCGGCAATCGGCTGGTCTTCGTCACAAAGGTCAATGTATTTAGGATTGATTTGTCCATCCACTAGTTTTTGTTCAAACCCTTTTGACATCTATATACTTTTAGACATATGTTCTTTATACCTTTTACATTGAGGTTGAATGAGGGACATTAGGCGCTTTTCGGGCTTTTCCGGGCTTTTCTCATCATTTACTGCCAAGTCATCCTGGCGAAATATTTTTTTGTTGGCTTATAATATAAAATGAGCGGATTTGATTTCTCTGAATTGGTGAAGCGCGCCATCAAATATATTGTGGAAGGTGTCATAGTTGCTTTAGCTGCTTATGTTATTCCTAAACAATCCTTGAAGGTAGAGGAGGTTGTAGTGATTGCCCTCACTGCTGCCGCGACATTCAGTGTATTAGATGTATTCATTCCTAGTATGGGAGCAACTGCACGCCAAGGTGCCGGAGCCGGTATTGGTCTCGGAGTCATCGGTGGACTCCCTGTTATGCCAATGATGTAAACCCTTGACACGCTTCCGCAGCCCAAAGGGCGCCTGTCCCATTCTTACAAGTTCTAAACATTCACAGGTATAAATAACCTTTATGACAAAAAAATCATTTGTAATAAAGGGGCACCACGTTTTATTTTCGCTTTATACAATCAATGATGATGAAACCTCCTCTTGCTTATCTTTCACTTCATCCGTCACAACGTCTTTCACAGCAATTATTACTTCGGTGGTTTCTTGGACGACCTCTTCTACTTTGTTCTCCATCTGAATAACTACCCCTGAAATGTCTTGAATGATTTCTTGAGTATTCTCTACTACTTTAGCGATATTTTTCAGAGGGTCTTCTACCATTGTAATGACTTTAGAACAACCAAAACAACTCATATATATTGTCATAAAGAAAATAAATACAATAGAAGTACAATAAATGGAGTATAATGATTTAGAGAAACCTGGATGTTTATAGTATATGTCCGAAGGCGATAAAACGATTGACGATGTGTACCAATTCTGGAATAGTAGACCATGTAATATCAGACATTCCAACAAAGAATTCTGCTCTAAAGAATATTTTGAAGAGGTCACAAAAAGAAAATACAAGGTGGAGCCTCACATAATAGATTTCGCCGACTTTGAAAAATATCGGGGAAAACACGTATTAGAAGTAGGGTGCGGTATAGGAACCGCCGCCCAAAGTTTTATTGAAAATGGCGCGATGTATTATGGATTAGACCTATCCGACAGGTCGGCCGAAATAGCGAGGAAAAGGCTAGAAATATTCGGGTTATCGGGGGGAACCATCTTCACCGCCAATATTGAAAACGAAGACGAGCTTTCTGCCCATCTTCCGCCGAATATGGAGTTTGATTTGATATACAGTTTTGGCGTTTTACACCATACGCCCAATACAGAGAAAGCCGTGAAAAATATTTTCAATAGATTGAAATCGGGGGGCGAGTTCAAATTGATGATGTATGCCAAGAATTCTTTGAAATATTTTGAAATTACAGACGGATTAGACCAATATGAAGCGCAAAATGGAGTCCCGATAGCGAAGGTCTATACCCATGAGGATATTCACCTGTTACTAAGAGATTTTGAGAATATTCAAATAAAACAGACCCATATATTCCCATATAAAATTGAGGAATACAAGAATTATATCTATGAAAAAAAGGATTATTTTGAATGTATGCCGGCTGACCTATTCCAATGTCTAGAAAAAAATCTGGGATGGCATTTATGTATCACTTGTCAAAAGGGGGTCGCCTAGGGAATGAACTAGTCGCCGAAAAACGAAATAAAAACACGCCCCCAAAATACAACATATGTCTTGCGCTATTTATATTGTGAATTATAAAGACGAAGAACGCCGCCAAAAAATGTCACAAAGGGTTAAATCGGTGGGGCTTGACGCCCATTTCATCGCCCCCGTAGAGAAGTCCGACCCCCGAATCCGCGACCAACCCATAACAGAGTTTGAAAAACGGTCCTGGTCTGTCTTTTTTCAACACGTGGATTGCATGCGCGATTTCGCGGAAAATACGACCTATGATTATTGTATTGTGTGCGAAGACGACATCCTCCTTTCCCGTAACTTGAATGAGCAAATCCCCCAAATAATAAACCTTTATGACCAAACGGGGTTGTCCATTTTGCTCCTGAGTTATTTGTGGCCCTACGATGTTGCCGAAGACCAATATTTCCCGGTCCTCCATAGAACGCCTGAATGGAAACTACAGGGATACCCGGATGATTTATGGGGCGCTAGTATGTATTTCATGTCGCGTGCTCATGCGAAGGTTCTTGTAGACCGATATACGCCGGAATATGCTTTATCAGAAACCCAAGCCGGACGCCATTTCTGCACTGATTGGCAGATTACTAAATATGGGAAGAGGGGTCTGCTTGTCCCTATGGTTGGACTAGAAGAAGGCGAAGTGAAAACCGACCACCAGGGCCAAATTGATTTCCATCGCGCCGTTTTCCAGTATCATTACCGAGAAGACAAATATATATAATTATCTTTTATTAACCAAACCGGACTTTTTTTATATAAATCTAAAGAGGCATATGCGTCTTCCAATTGGACTTCATATTTATAATAAATATTACGTTTTTCATCATATTTTACTTGACTCCATGTAGTTATTTCATCTAGTTTATCAGCTGATATAAATGAATTAGGCATTATTTTTCCAAGTTGCCAATTATTTTTTTGAACTAATAATAGACCATACGCTTCAATATTCATATCTAATTTATTCAATTCTTCTATATGGTCCTCTTGTAAATACTCGTAATACATGGATAAATACTTGCGAATTATTTTACTTGGAACACATACCAAGTTTGGATTTATACCATCAAATGAATGATTGGAATATTGCCATATAATATTATCATTGTTAGATAAACTCATTATATCAGGAAATGAAAATACATAATACATATCACTTCTTGTCAAAATAATATAATCGTAATTTTTTTCTAATACTTCGCCAAACATTTCATTTATTTTATACCAATTGTAATATAAAGAAATATTTGTGTCGGTAAGATAGTTGTTTTTGATTTCTAGTTTATTATAATTATGATACACCGTTTTTATATCAGATGGTCTATCATAAAACTTTTTATCAACAACAGACCTTTCAAATAAATCCATACTATTATCGATACTATTATCTGCTTTATTTGCTAATATAAATACATCTGCTTGTAATGGTTCAACTATATTTGTATAAAAACTATCCTTTGTCGTTTTTACACCACGTAATTGACCCCATAAACATATAGCATATCGTTTTTTATTTTCAAACTCTTCTCTATAATTATTAAAAATGACACCTAATAATACAATGATTATGAGTATCAAAATATATTTTAGACTTTTACGTAAAAATCCCATATGACTATATATATACATCTCATAAAATTGAAATATATATATTCATTTATAAATAGTGATATAATATGATACGTTCATTTTTGATTATACCCTTTCTACACCGATTTAGCAGGATGTTTTATCACTATGAACCCTTTGTTTTTCCAGAGGGGTGCCTGCCGAATATAAGCGACCCTTCTACTTTTGAAACGGATTATACGGTTTCAGAAATAGAAATAGAAAACGCGTTGAACTTCACTTTGGCAAACGACACTCATTGGGAATATACTATTCCAATAGATAAACCGAAACAGACTGAATGGGAAGATATGATGCGTTTCGGTATGGGCGAAGCCTAGGGCCTGTGTCATAAAGGATTGATTATTTTAGACAGTGGCGAAGAACTCCCAATCCAGCTCCATACACACCTTCTTCCAAATCATATCTTGGTCCAACTGTTTCTCGCGGTCTTTCATCATGGGTATATACGGCAAATACTGTGTCTGGTCTAAAAGAACGCATAATTGATAGAGGGTATAGGTGTAATTGAAAAAATTCCGGCGATTGGGGGGACAATGAAGCGCCCATGGCTGCTGGATTTCAATAAACAGTACACATAGGGTTTCGTGTAATTCCTCGCTCATAATGGGTGGTTTGACTCCGAATATAGAATTAATATATTGGATATGTTCAAAATATTTATTGAATCCCAGTTTCCGCAAGATTTCGCGCATCTTGTCATAGGTTATTTCTTTATAATCGCGAATCCGCTCTTTTTTAATCCGGTCTTTAATCGCCTGGATGACCTCGTCGGGAATCTGTGTCGTCTCTTTCGCCTGAAATTGCGAAAGAATTTCTTTGAAATGGTTGAGCCGAATATATGCCGTATAAGAGACCTCGTTCGGCGGCTCTTTATTGGTCGGTTTGGACGAATCCACAATATAAGAAATGAACTTGCCACACGCCGCCTGATTACAAATAAGAATCCCCTCTTCGTCTTGTGGAATCATTTCGCCTATATGACAATATTCGCATATATCCGAACACACGATATAATCCTGTACATTGATATAATCATTTGTGACATTTCTCCAGTAGGCTTGATATGTTTTTCTGGATTGGTTGTATTGTTGAGAATGCGGATTGGCTTTTTCGGGGTCGGCGGATTTTATCTTAAAGAATGAATGGAGAACATTGGTATTGCCACCGCCTACCGATATATCCTTTTTCTGTTCAAAATACTCAAAAATATATTTTGAATTGTTTAAATAATACTCTTTTTCATGATTGATGAGATTCTTTAGCTCTTTCTGTTTTTTTTTCAGCAAATCCTTCGTATCCATATATTCATCAATACTCTTTTTGACACCCTTCAACATTTCTTTCAGTTGACCAATTTCTTCTCTTAGTTTAGGAATTATTTCGGTTTGGTTTTTAGCGAATTGGACCACGAATTCGGAATGTTTTTCATCGATCGTTTTGGCCGATTTCATTCTATATAGCAAAAAAGCAGGGGTTTGTTTATACCTTTTACGTGTTTTTATGCGTTTTTCATTTACTGCAACATGTTGTTCGTTCCTATTGTAATTATATTGTTTCGTATAAAATACACTATTTTTAACCGTCCACAAATTATATGCAGTCACTGGAAGAAGTTCAAGTGAGAAAGAAAAACTTCCAAAAAATGCTTATCATAACAAATGCTATAGAAAAGGGTTGGTCTGTCAAAAAGGTTG
>Ga0078894_10002465_pt1 | contig 14042 bp, 22 predicted proteins | sample LauGreSu1BDMLBSD_2_FD_67506 | JGI IMG/M metagenome (GOLD analysis project Ga0078894, IMG submission 67506) | Freshwater lake microbial communities from Lake Michigan, USA - Su13.BD.MLB.SD (version 4) (version 4) | ecosystem: Environmental > Aquatic > Freshwater > Lake | place: Lake Michigan...
ACGATCCTTTAGACGGCAATTTTTATTGGAGTCCAGATTCAGGCTACGAACAAAGGGTAATTATTCCATTTTTCTATCAAGGAAGAATCGTAGGTAATACTGCAAGAAAAATTACAGAAGGTAAACCTAAATATCTATCAGATCAGCATCCTCATTTTGTGTTTAATGTCGATGCACAACAGGAAGAACAAAAGTATGTGTTTGTCTGCGAAGGGCCGTTTGATGCTTTAGCCATAAGTGGAATGGCGTTGCTCACTAATGAGATTGCCGATCAGCAAAGTAGAATAATTAATAGTCTGGGCAGTGAAGTTATTGTGATACCGGATCAAGATTCGGCCGGTCTAGCACTATTTGATCGCGCAGCAGAGTTGGGTTGGGCAATGGCTATGCCTAATTGGGAAGATGACGTTAAAGATGTAGCTGATGCCGTGCAGAGATATGGCCGCCTGTTTGTCATTGTAGATGCCATACAAACAGCACAAAAAGGACACATTAAGATTAAAATGGCTAAGCAGCAACAGGAACATAAATTACAGAGATTAGAATATGATAAAGAAAATATTTAATTTTTTATTCAGTCCTATACAACGATATATTGACCATAGAAAATTAAAAAAACGAATTGCGGAACTACGAAAAAGAGATCCGTTCATCTACAAATGATTAATTGGGGAATAAACGCTCTCAATCACGGCAATAGCCTTGCTGTGTTTCATAACGGCCAGCTCATATCAAATGTGTCAGGGTCCGGCGATGAACTTGATACATCTACTATATCAGATGCCTTGCGCCATGGAGCACCTGAACGCATCTTTTGGTATGAGCGTCCGTGGATCAAAAAAGCAAGACAACTATACGCAGGACAGTATCATAGAGCATTTGATTTAAGTGTTCTTCCTTATAGATATTTAAACAAAGAAAGACTACATTATGCTCCCGTCACTTATACCCCCCATCATGCTAGCCATGCAGCCGCAGGCTATTATACCAGTCCCTTTGATCATTGTGCGGTCGTGGTACTCGATGCCATAGGTGAATTTGAATGTGCTACAATTTGGAACTGCGCTCACGGTGAAATGAAAAAAGTTTGGAGTCGTAGTTATCCAAACAGTTTGGGATTGTTTTATAGTGCGTTCACTGACTTACTAGGTATGACTCCGATTAAAGATGAATACCGACTGCAACAAATGTCAGCAAAGGGAGATCCAAAACGATATCGTGATAGGATATGGAGCTACTTTGATGGTGTTATTGAATTAAATTATAATTTTCATCGCGGTATGGAAAATTGGGACGATCCTATAACGACAGATCGAGATAGGTATGATATTGCTGCCGCGGTGCAGTGGGTATTTGAAGAACAGATTAATATGGTTATGAAGCAGGCGCAAGCACTAACTGGAGCGGAGTGCTTGGTCTATATGGGCGGGTGTGCTATGAACAGTGCTGCTAACAAAACGGTAGTCGAGCCTAAATTTAAGTACATTTGGTCATTGCCAAACCCAGGCGATCCCAGCAGCAGTATTGGGGCAGTATTATACCATACTAAACAACGGATACAACAAGATTGGGGTACTGTAAAACACATTGCCATTAAAATTTAAAAGAGTCTTATTTGTCATGATAGCTAATTTCATATACACCTATACCTTATTTTGCATAATTTTAATAAAAACTGCAAAATTGTATAAAAAAATATCAATAAAATCAATAATATATAAAGACAATAATTGCAATATGAGTCTTAAATTATGTTGCAATACCCTTAAAAACTATGTATAATAAACAATTATGATTAAAGATTACGGATACGAAGTACAAAAATTATATCTTGAATTGATGCTGGCAGATGCAGAAGTATTTGTTAGATGTCAGGGAATTTTCGATCACACTCTGTTTGATCGTAAACTACAAGATGCAGCAGAATTTGTCAACGAGTACGCTAAACAGTATTCAGTACTGCCCGACTACGATATGGTCAATGCTACCTGTAGAGTTGATCTCAGTAGACCAGAGGATGTTAAAGAAGGCCACATGGATTGGCTCATGGATGAGTTTGAATCATTTACTCGACACAAAGCTCTGGAACGTGCGATTATATCATCTGCTGATCTATTAGAAAAACATGACTATGGATCAGTTGAAGTAATGATCAAAGAAGCTGTACAGATCGGACTGGCCAAAGACATGGGCACAGATTACTTTGCTGATCCCAGAGCTCGACTGATGCGTATCAAAGACAAGAACGGCCAGATCTCTACAGGTTGGCCTAGCATGGATCGTAAACTGTTTGGTGGCATGAATCGTGGAGAGCTCAATATTTTTGCAGGGGGATCCGGAGCTGGTAAAAGTTTATTCTTGGCTAATCTCGGAGTGAATTGGGCCTTACAAGGATTAAATGTTGTTTATCTAACTTTAGAACTTTCAGAAGAATTAGTCAGTATGCGTATTGACGCCATGCTGACAGGAATACCTACAAAAGAGATATTTCGAGATCTCGATGACGTTGAAATGAAAGTTAAGATCATTGGTAAAAAATCCGGAGCATATCAGGTCAAGTACATGCCGTCGGGTAAAACTACCAATGACCTTAGAGCCTATCTCAAAGAATTTGAAATTAAAACTGGAAGAAAAGTTGATATTCTATTAGTAGACTATCTGGATTTATTAATGCCTGTAAGTAAAAAAATCAGCCCTGCTGATCTGTTTATCAAAGACAAATATGTATCGGAAGAATTACGCAATCTGGCAGTTGAAAAGAATTGTGTATTAGTAACGGCCGCACAGTTGAATCGAGGGGCTGTTGAAGAAGTTGAGTTTGATCACAGCCATATTTCGGGTGGTTTGTCAAAGATTCAAACGGCTGATAATGTGTTTGGTATCTTTACTTCACGTGCTATGCGTGAGCGTGGACGCTATCAGATACAGTTGATGAAAACTCGATCAAGTAGTGGAGTGGGCCAAAAGGTTGATCTTGAGTTTAATTTAGACAGTCTTAAAATCACAGATTTACCAGAAGACGAACAAGATCATGGAGGAGCTACTGGACGTGGCGCCAGCAGTATAATTGACAGTATCAAACGTAAAACAGAAATACAGCGTGAGGAACCTACAGAAGGAGCGCCGGTAGGCAAAGTCAGGGCACAGGTTGAAAGCACTAAACTTAGAGAAATTCTAAATAACATGAGCACAGGTGATGAAGACGCACCGTTTTGAACTGGCCAAATACTTTGATCCTGAATTAGGATCTGCAGAAAACATAGATATAGATTGGCCCAGCGTACATCGTCAAGCAGGAGTTGAACACATACAGTGGTTAAAAGATCAGGATACTGCACAGTGTCAGTTAGTAGTAGAACAAAGAACCGACGATCCTTATACCTATGTAATTGCTGAAATCTACTCGGATAAATTAGCCAGCTTGTACAGTCTAATGTGGGCTAAATAATGGATGCGTCTACGAGAACTAAACGAATCTGCTGATATTGTAACAGTAAATCGAAGATTGAACCCAAAAATCTGGGACGGCGATACTCTAAATATAGAAGTGGCTGCTAAACTGGAGGACATCGCTCGAGCTTTTGAAGAATTCATTGGCGTTGATCTTGATGTTATTGACTATACTATTACTGGGTCGAATGCTAACTATACCTGGACTGAATATTCAGATCTTGATCTGCATCTTATAATTCCGGGCTCTCCCACAGATCAACAGAGAGAATTGTTTAATGCTAAAAAAGCTCTGTGGGCGGAACAGCACACTATCACTATCAAAGGACTACCTGTGGAATGTTATGTACAGGGCGAAGACGAACCTCATCACTCAACCGGAGTCTACAGCCTGCTGCAGGGAAAGTGGTTAGTTGAGCCTAAGAAAATTAAACCTATGTTAGACGATGCTGCCATAGAAGCCAAAAAAGATGCGGTGTTGGCACAGATTGAACAGGCCTTGTTAAGCAAGGATTTAGATAAACTGCGCACTGTCAAAGACAAAATCACACAGATGCGCCGAGCAGGTCTTGCTCGTGCTGGAGAGTGGTCAGTAGAGAATATTGTGTTTAAAATTCTGCGCAATCTGGGTCTAATTGATCAAATCACAGACAACATTCGTGATCTTGAAGATCAAGAGTTAAGTTTAGAAACTACTGGGATTTTAAAATAACATACGTTCAGAGGGGCGAGTAACTTCCCCTTTAAACATTACGTTAAATGCCAAAGCTATTCTATCCTCATCATGATCTTGTGAGGCATAATCTACCATATGCGGCAACCAACTGTTCCAAATTAATAGTGTGCCTTTTTCTGGTTTATGAATAAAAGTATTTTGATTAAAATAGTTAGGTTCAGAAAAATCTGGTCGAATCATACTTGCTCCGGCTCGAGGATCGATAAAAATAGTGTTACCGCAATTGGAAGGAGTTTGAAGATATAGCAATCCTGAAAGATAATTATTTGGATGCATATGTTCTATGTGTCTATGAGATGAAGTGGTTGAATGCACCCACATACCTGTGATATAATGGGAGTCTCTTTTGATATTATAAAAATCTAAAACATCTCCTGTCTCTTTGATCAAAACATCTGTGAGGGATTTAAATTCGGGATAATCTTGAAGATTATCAGGAGTGGTAAATTTATAATCGGTCAGCGACCCATTTTTTAAATTTTTAAATTGACCAACCAACTGTAATATATCATCACATATTGAAAGATCTTTAAATTTAGCTTTGAATACAAGACTGGGAAATAATCTTAATATTTCTTTATTTTCTATCATTTAAGTTTTTGAATATTTGGGTGCAGATAAGTTGCAAGTTGATTTCGAATAAACCACTGATTGAGTTCTGTTTGAGTCATCATTTTATCTCTATGATTACTAAGCTCAATAAATCGTCCTTCTTTTTCATTGGCAATGTGATTTAAATTATATCCAAATTCTTTTAAAGTCGATGTGCATAATTCGGGATCAAATAGTCCTAATCCAGCCATTGAGTAGATCCATAATGATGCTCCGGCTGCTCCCAGATAGATATCAAAATCGTCATTACGCAGTAAACGCACCTTGGCCAACTTGACAATTTCATTAACCTTAGGTGGCCTTTTTAATTCTGTACTAACAAATTTCCAAAAAGGAGTATCGTCGCGATCCGTTACATAATGAATGGCTACAAATTCCATCATGTCCTTGTATAAACGACTGCATCGAGCGTTATAATTAGACTTAACTATCGGTTCTATAGTAGATGCTACATCTGCACCTAAACATAAACTTACCCAGTCATTAAGTTGTACCAGTGTGGCATGTATGCTGGTAGCTTGAAGAGGTTCTAAAAATCCTGCACCCATGCCTACTGTCAATACATTACCTACAAAATGATCCTTTAAAACTCCTGTTTCAAATTTTAAATTTTTAACTACTTTAATTTTTTGACCAAAAATTTCTTCTATTTCTGCAACAGCTTGTTCTTCTGTGCAAAATTTATCACTGTAGACATACCCTCTTCCGATACGATGACGTGTAGGTGCTTCCCACATCCATCCGTGTTTAAGAGCACGAGAAGTAATATAAGGTTGTCGTTCTTCTGTGTCATTTTCCAGAAGAAACGGCATACCTCTGTTTACAGGCAGATATTGTTCATAGTCAACCCATTCAACTCCCAAACTCTGACTTAGAATTCTGGCAGAACCCGAACAATCAATAAACAGATCACTTTCAATTATGCCATCATTGGTAACTAATCCTGTGATCAACCCATCTTTGACCTTGACCTCTGTTACCTCTGTGTTGTACAGTTCAATTCCGCGTGTTAGACAATGTTCTCTCAATAGATCTGCTAATTTTTTAGGATCAACAACTAGAGATAGACTGCCTAATTGGTAAAGTTCTCCTGCTTCTGTGTCAAAGGTAATGTTTGTGGCACCCATGTTTATCAATGATGCCAATCTACTGGTTTCATCCAAAGAAGTATTAGTCGCCACGCTGTGATATACCATGTAGTCTATGTCGTTAGTACTTGAATAACTGCTGTCGATAGGATGTAGATAACTGCCTGGCTCTTTTCGCCAATCTTCAAATTTAATGGCCAATTTAGGAAGAGCATCAGTTCTATGCATGACCTCCCATCTATCAATGCCCAGCTGATCAAGCAATCCAGTTAACATTCCAGTGGCTGCTTCGCCTACACCTATAGTTCCAATTTTACTGCTTTCAATCACAGTATATTTGTGTTGAGGACGTTTTAATGATAGGTAGGCTGCTGCACACCAACCCGCTGTACCGCCTCCCAGTATGGTTATATTCATCAGTCGTTGCGATTACCAAACAACTGTAACAGACTGATAAAGATATTAATAAAGTTTAGATACAAGCTCAGTGCGCCCATTACTTCTGCTTTGCCATCATTTTCATAAGAAACTATTTCACGAATACGCTGTGTGTCATAGGCAGTTAAACCAAGAAATACCAATATGGCAATTGCGCTTATGGTCATGGCCAACGCTGAACTGCCAATAAAGATATTAACAATGCTGGCCAATACCACAGCAATTAACCCTACTAATAAGAATGTACCCCAACTGCTTAAATCTTTTTTGGTAAAATAACCATAGAATGTCAAGGTGCCAAACAATATAGCTGCACCCATGAACGCACTTACAATTGATCCAATTTGAAATACCACAAATATAGTGGCGAAACTCACGCCCATTAGCACCGCGAAAGCATACAGCAGAATCTGTATAGTACCTTTGCTCATCTTTTCATAGGCCAAACTCATGCCCAATACTGCCACCAATGGCGCAAATATTATGACCCATTTTAGGCCAGTGCCAAATAATATAGCCATCAGTGCAGGTGATGCAGCTACCAGCATGCTGGCTACCATGCTGACCACCACGGCCAAACTCATGTGTCCGTAAACTCGAGCCATGGCCGAATTGATTTCTGCTGCTGATCTATAATTTAGAACTTGACCGCCGGTATAATTTGTTCCAAACATTTTGAACTCCTTGAAGTTGATTATCTGTATATTATACAGTAAAATATTTACTCAGTCAATGACTGTTGAATCAAAAATGTGGTTTTTTTGATCAGATAATAAATACGCATATAACCAATACCAAGGGGCACGACGTGTTACACATAATCCGAGACTTATCCGACAATCTATTAAATCTCATCAAGGACGATCCTGTTCGTCCAGAACTACCTCTGGAATTTCGAGTAAACAAAAACTCCAAAGTCTATGTGCTCAAAGACGACAACGATCAACCTATGGCAGTGACCTGTGTGAAGTTTTTGGACTCAATTCCTTCGGCTGTGGATGATTTGGCTGAAGCAGCAGTACATACCAACACCGCGGTGTTCTATACCATTTGGAGTTACGCAGCAGGTGCAGGACGTACACTGATAGAGCAGGCACAGGCTGAAATTAAACGAGATCACCCCGAAGTTAAAACCTATGTGACGCTGAGTCCCAAAACAGAAATGGCTCGCAAGTTTCACCATAAAAATGGTGCAGAAACCTACAGGGAAAATCCAGATACAGTGAATTATCTATACAGATAACTATCTACGTACAGTGGGAGTATACAGCTCGCAGTAACCTTCCCATAGATCTCCGGTACGCTCAGTCATCTTGGCAGCCAATTGATCAGCCAACTGTTGACATATAGCTCTTTGATTGACAGTGTATCGATCTCCGGTGAGATCCTGGTTTTTCACAGTTTGTCCTGTGACAGTGTTGCGAGCCTTGCTTAAAAGGAACTGTGGTTTCATGCAATTATTTATCAGAGCATGCTCTAAAATAAATGCTTGCTCAAGACCATACAGGATATCCAAACCCATATAGTATTGAATCCGACCAGTGTGGGCAAGAGCTTTTTGTTAGAAGCCCAGATCAAAGTCAAACTGGTGAATAGAGTGAGGAAAAACAGCCACCATACTGAGATGCCAAATATCAAGCCTGGTATGATGATTATGGCCTTGGCAGCCCAGGAAATAAACTCCACAGTGTTGTAGTCAGTCCAATACTCACGTGTGAACCACATACTGTAGCATTCACGTATCTTGGCAAATGTAATATGATTATAAACCAAACACAGCAGCAGCACAGCTGCCAGATTGGCAGCGATCAATTGAGTCATGGTCATGATAAAAATCCCAAAGTAATTAATAATTGCAGAAATAAAACTCCACAGAACCACAGCAGCAGGGGTATGCTGGCTGCGCATATGGTCATGAACAGGATCAACAGCCAAGGCTGGTCTTTGAATCGAAATTTACGGAGTTGGTGATAGTTCATAATAATTCCAATCGTGCGCTGTGTGTGTTGATGGTGTCACGCAGCATGATATTGTAGCTGATGCTGATCCTGGGCTCTGCTAATTCTTCAGCAGTGGTGCTGGCAGTGTGATGCTGCAGCCACGAAGGCCACATGTACCACAGACCTGCACGAGGTTGAAATCCCAGATTGGTTATGGTGCCTCGAGGTCTCAGAACCTGTGCCTGCGGTCGAGGATCTGTGAATACCAGTCGCTGACTGTGCTCAGGTACCTGCAGATAAATCACACCTGAATACAAGCTGTTGGGATGCGTGTGTGCCTGATGATTCTGCTGCTGTAGCTGTGCGTTGATCCAAAGGCTGCTGACATAAAGACTCTGACGATGAATACCTTCACAGTCAGCCATGCGATCAGCAGCAGCAATGATCTCAGAGACCAAAGGTTGAAACTCAGACTGTTCATGTAATAGATCCCCAGTGCACCAAGGTCTGGTGCCCACGATCTGCAACTCCCTATGCGAAGGCAGAAGAGTCAGGGCCATGTCCAGCCAGGGCTGGTGATCTATGGTCAATTCCATCAATGGAGTGGCAAACAGAGGTTTCAGCATATGATTAATTATCCGCTCACAATGGTCAACAGTGCTAAAACTGATCAGTTAAATATTCCATGCGAGATCAATTCAAACTGAATTTCATAGATTTACCCTTGGACTGTGAGCAGATGATCCAGCAGTTGGACCACGATCTTGATGAAGTGGTGCAGGCTGATGACAAGTTCGAAAGCCGCAGAGTCCACCGCAAACACATAGACATAGATGATCGTCTGAGCAGCATGCTTGAGCAGGCCAATGAAGATTTCTACGGTTTTGAGCTCAACGGACATATAGAGTGCAACTTTGCTCGTTATCAAGTAGGTGATCACTATCAGGCACAGCACATGGACTGCCAAACAGGCCATGCAGATCAACGCAAGGTCAGTTTTACTCTGATGCTGAACGATGACTATGAGGGTGGCGAATTTGGCACACAGTATGAACAAGTGATCACCAAGGCAGGCCGACTCATAGTGTTTCCCAGCTATCTGCTGCATTCAGTGAATCCCATCACCAAAGGCACTCGCTATGTGATCTATGGATTCTTGTCAGGTCCGCACTGGCGATAATTGATCAGAGCGCAGCGAGCGCAAAATTTTTTTTCGGCGAAGCAAAAGAGATTTTTTAGCTGCGTAGCAGCAGCGGTTAAGCAGATTTTTCAGTCTAACAGTGTGCGTATAATACGGCTTTGTTCTGGATACTTGATCAACCATATGTCAGCGTATAACACTGAATTAAACAACAGCCACCAATCTGTGGGAATGGCTGCGTTATAAAGATCCTGCTGCGACCACGAACGTGGCCAATACTGTACTTGACCCTGCCATGACTGTAGTAACACAGTATGACTACGCTGAAATGGCTCAAGATACACTATAAGCATATCTTGTATTTACAAAAAGGTCACGTAAATACGCAGTATGTTAACACTGGAATCTACCACTGGAGAATATAACTGCACAGTGACCATTAAAGGTCCAGTGGGCGTAATATGTATTCAAGATTTAGTATGGTGTCCTGCGGATAGACAGGATCTGCTGGAGATCTACTATTGGGAAAGCTGGGCAGTGTTGCAGGGTGCTTATCACTGTTGCTTTAGCTTACCGGGTGCGGTTACGCTGTTGAAACCATAACAACCACGGTGTGATGTGTGCTACACACATGATCAACCACATTAGAGGCATTTCCCAGCTGTGGCCGCCGCAAATGGGTAAATGCGTGATGTTGATGACACTCCATAAGAATCCTATAAAGAATGCGGGTGCAGGTGCTAGTGTGAGCAGAGGATAAAGTGTTCTTAACATTATCTGATAGGGTAAAATTCTAGATATAGTGCCAGGGCTGACATAATGCCTATGACCAGCAACCAACTCCAAGTGTCCCACCAGGAATTAGTGGGCGAACTGTGGTAGCCACAGTAGCAGTCTGACTCAGAGTCATAGTAGTAGACTTTGTCTTCGATAGTAACACCGACTCCAGGAGTGTATTCAATTTTTGTCATAAGGTAGGGCCTCGCATAGATCTAGAGTAATAGCTGTGCCAGTATGGTGGCAATGTCAACCCAATCTAAGGGTGGTTGAAGGTGTGGGATCTGCATGGTATTTTATATAGCTGAAATGGGTCCTGCAGGATAAAAAATTGGCCGCGTAAAAAATTTGGGTGGAGTACTTATCATTTCAGGGTGGTGATTTTAGACCACTACTGCTATAATACTACTGTACACATACACAGTACTATGCCCCCCACCCCCCATGATGTCTCTCAACATCTGGGAGTCTGATGTGCTTCACATGACCTCAAATGGCCACAGCAGCGACGCAGTGCCCCACCAGTCTCATTGGGAATCTGATCGAACAGAGTCTTAGATCCTTTTGGATCCCAGGGCGCATCCCTACGGTCCTGCTGCAGAATGCTACAGCCTGTGCTACTGACCACTGCTGCGAATACGACTAATAACATCAACGCTGTCTTGACGGTAGTCATCTATGGCTCCTTCCTGTTCAAGTGATTCCCATATGGCTATTTTAAGCAGGCTGTCAGCATCCTGTGCGTCCCTTGTGGGCAGTGTGCTAATGAACTGCTGTACCTTGTCCATGCTGTCTATTTCCCACATGACTGTGAGCAGAGCTTTCTGTTTGGGTGTTAGTCCTGAGATAGTGATCATTGTATTGAGTTCCATATGCCCGCAAAGCCAATGCCCAGGGCTACAACATTGACTGTGAACTGTGCCAGATTACGCACACGCACGGTCCATGTTAAGAACATCACAGTGCCCACAAACGCTGCGTAGACATTGTATGGATACCACTGAGGTCCTGCAGCGTTGAACACATGCATTAGTATAATGGCAACTGCGCCTGTCCATTGTAGTGTTTCGTTAATAGTGTTTGTTTTCATACAACAAGTATAACATCACTTGTTCAAATTGTCAACCAATTTAACCGTTGTTTTTTCGCAACAGATCAGCACCGTCACTGTCGCTGATCTTCAGGCGAACTCCCTGTAGACGATTGGTGATTGACGTCACAAGAGTTTCGCGATCTGTGCCCTGTCCCAGGAACTGGCTGTCCGCTTTGCGATAAGCATACAGAACTCCTTGGTGCTGTTCAATGGTGACTTCTACCAGATCCAGATCCCCGTGCGCAGTGTTCGCAGCTGCGTCCGGGACATCAACTCCCGCATTCTCTGCCAGCTGGCGCAGCTGTTCGTTCTTGATGCCCAGATCGTTGAGGATCTGCTTGAAGCTCATGGCCAGGGTAATGGTAGTGACCAAGTTGCCTATGTACCAACCAAAGGCAAATGCCACTATGATCACTAAGAATATTTCCATATGTTTATTTACGGTCTTTGTTCAATTCATCCAGGGTTTTATACTGATCTACCCGGATCTGGAACAGGATGTAGCCCGTGTAAGTCATGGCGATCATGCCCAGGCCAAACAGGATCTGTGGCAGGGTAAAGTACAGGTTCAGTGTGCTCAGTACCACTCCCAGTACCACACCAATGGCCAATACTTTGAGGATGTCTAAGGTTGCTGCTCGTTGATATTTGTTCATGATATTTCTCTTTCCGAAGTTAGTTTAATTTGTTACTACATCAGTAGTATAACACACATTTGCCAAAATGTCAACCGGCGGGCAACGGGGCCGGTTGGTGTAAGTTAGTGGGCACTAACGTTGCGTTAATGCCCGTTCTGTGCTATACTATTCCGTTACCTGCATTTCAAGTAAATTATCGTAATACTCTTTTAGTGTGTCTTCCAACAGCTCCCACGCATACTCGTGTTTGTTGTCCGTGTCACCTACTGCCTCTGTCACAAGTTCGTGTGCCCTGTCCAGCAAGTTAAATGCCTCTTGTAGTTTGTTTGCTTTTGCAATGTTACTCATAGTCTCTCCTAGTTCCAGTTGTTAATGTATTCTACTACGTATTCCTCTAACGTAATGCAGTCCGCCCACTCGTGTTCCACAAAGCCCGCTTCGTCAAAGCACTCGCAACAGCGCATTACACGCACTTCGCCTGCTTCGTCCTTAATAACAGCGTCAAACAAAGCATTGCCGTCCATTTCCTCGTTCCACATAATTTGTTTAACAAGTGTAACTTTTTTATTAGTCCAATTTACCATTTACGCTCCTGCTTGTTTAGTTTATGTTGTATAATAACACACTTTGTCCAAAATGTCAACCCTGTTAGCAGTAGGGTCTTTTGTGGCTAAAAAACAACGGTCTTCATGGAGACAAAAAAATCCCCGGACGGTGAAGTCCGAGGATCAAAACCTGCCTTACCGGGAGCGATTCGGTTTAGGCAGTGACTGCCGCTGCCTTCTCGACAGGGCTTTTATCAGCTGCGAGAGCTGGGTTCTTCTTAGCTATATAGCTGATAGCTGACAGTACAGCAGGTGAATTCGATCCAAAGCCAATCTCTGTGAGATAAGCTGCGATCTCTGCCTTGGTCATTTCCTGGGGAAGGCTGACCAGATCCACATTGGTGTGGCCGTTCTTGGCCAGGATCTTGATACGCATGGTATCGTTGGCAAAACGGATTTTAGTTTTACCGTTGAGCGTTGATACACCTGCTACTGCGAACTTCTTTGCTGTTGCCATTTTATTACCTCTTTCTGTGTGTATAATTAATGTTACTACTACTCGAGCTACTATTATAACATAGCTTGCCCAAACAGTCAACCATTCAGTTATCCAATTCGAGACACCTGAATGGTCACTGCTTCCTTCTCGTCCAGAGCGGCGATAAACTCGTCGTCATAGACCAGATCCTGCATGGCCAAATCAATCATTGATTCGACCCGAGCTTCGTCTGCACGGCCTTCGCCAACGCAGATCACTGTGAACTGAAACTTCATCTCTCTCATTGCCAACGTCCTTTCGCCAGCTCGAATGTAACCAGGGCTTGATCACGCAGGAATATGTTGCCCTCGTAATCGAATCCCCAAACCGGCACTTCACGATTCATTTTGACCAGGGCCCAGGCTTCGTCAACAAAACAACCTGGGCCAAACGCTGTGGTAAGCATGGCTCGTTGTTCGTAGAACTCAACTAAACCCTTTACACGAGCTTCAGCACCATACCATGAGCCGTTCTCTGCACGATGTGTCCAATGACCGTTGCCCTTGTAGCGTCTGTCTAGTTTTTGAACCCGTATCATAGTGCGATCAACTGTTTCTTTTGCTCAACACCATCTTTGAGCCAAGTTGTGAGTTCTTCTTCTGGTTCTTCGTATTCACGCATGGATTCAGAGATACCAAACGACTCGTCTAATTCTGGATAGTCCTGCTCGATCTCGTCTGCGGTCATACCTTCGAGGTTGAGTTCATCGCAGTTGCCATCTGAGTAGGTTCCGGCAAAAGCCATGCCACCTTCATAAAACTGTGCATCTACACGGAAGCCTAACTTCTCTAACTTCTCGTAGGCACCAATAGGTGGCGACCACGCTGAATCAAAGTAGGTGTGTAGCATCCGGCCATCTGGGTGTATGTCTGAGGCGCCCTGCTCGCCGCAGTCCCACTTGGTGCCCCACTCGTTGACGCAGTAGTCATACCAGTTGTTATAACCATACTTCTCAACCAATTCCGCATTCACTGAGCCATCGGCTATGGCATCGCCCAGTTCTTTGGGGATTGGGCAGAACTCTGAAAGGAACTCTCCACGCTCCA
>Ga0078894_10002466_pt1 | contig 14039 bp, 13 predicted proteins | sample LauGreSu1BDMLBSD_2_FD_67506 | JGI IMG/M metagenome (GOLD analysis project Ga0078894, IMG submission 67506) | Freshwater lake microbial communities from Lake Michigan, USA - Su13.BD.MLB.SD (version 4) (version 4) | ecosystem: Environmental > Aquatic > Freshwater > Lake | place: Lake Michigan...
TCGTGAGGCATAGTCGCGGTCATCTCTATTTTATCACGTAGTTCAGCTTGCTTACTATTAATATTGTCATTGTCATTGTCATCTGCGCGCACTTCGCTTCGCGTATCTTCTTCAATCATATCTGTAATATCGTTCCACTTCAAATACTCAATACATGATTTCATATATTCGTGGTGTGCGCGATTGATATCGTCATTTTCACATCGTTCGTGAAATAAATCTCTCGTCATATGTAATATCCGGTCTTTGTAATACATCTTTTCTTTACGAAAAGTTTCATTGGCCGCCTCCTCCAACGATATGCTTTCTATCGATTTCTTGTATTTGTCATACTTGTTTCGATTTGACATGATGGACAATGTGAAATCGTTTAAATTGACGCACGATTGTTCCATTTACGTATGATTTTATAAATGATTATAGAACAATAATTGGGCATATATATTGTTATATAAGAATATAAGTGATTTGTGTTTATACTCGGTGCGGCACAGCACGGCACTCCCGTCGGGATTTATCTCCGCATCGTCAGTTTTTCTTTCGCATTAGATCCAGTAGTCGCGCGCGGAAGATACGTGGGAAATTTATTATTGGGTTCGGCAGCGGCGTCGGCCATCGCGTCCCTTCTACCTATAAAACTTTCGGAAATATGCGCTACATTTCGTGTTTGTTCCTGTTCTTTCTTTTTCTTATCCAACTGCTCTTTCGGAATATAATTCGCAGGCGGTTCAATTACTGGACCACCTTCGCCCGTACAAAATCCATCATAGGTACAATCCAACGTCCTAAGTTGAAAACGCGTCGAATTATCAAACGTGAGTTTGCCTAAACCATTCGGGTTTGGGTTCATCGGTGCGAAATTCGTCGCGCCATTATCAAACAAATATGGATTCGGTTGTTCGACATGACGTGCGGCGACGCTTACATTATATAAATCACTATCTGAATTCGGGACATACACTGCGCGGTCGTTGCGTTGGTGTGCGAAGAATTGGTTACGTAACGACGACTCGACATTCACGCGTTCTGCCCATCCACGCCACGGCGCTTTTCCGCTCCCCGGATTGAATACAGTCTCAGTAGAAAACTGTTGATAAGACTGAAGCGGCACGGTCGCTGTCGGGCGCGTTTCTAAAATCGGCATTGTTGCGTATTTTGACGAAATCGGACGGACATCAAATGCGGGGCGAAGTGCGGCAGAAGGTATATTTCTCTCCGATATACGCGTATTAATTTCGCCTAGACGGTCGTGATTATTTGAATATGCTCCATTGGCAACACCGTAAAATTCCATAATGAATCTCTGTTATTCTATAATGTGAAAATAATCATATATAAACAAATTACACTATTATTCTATATCCATTCGGTATATTCGCGTTATTGTCATGTGCGGTATCTTCTATTTTCAAACTGTCGCAAGGATTGCGTTGGCCCAACTTAAAACACTACAGGAAAATTCTATATTATCATCCCATCGCGGACCCGATAAATCCGTCTTTATCAAGGATGATACTCGAGCGTGGGGGTTTCATCGCCTTTCTATCAACGGTATGGAAGCGGCAGCCGACCAACCATTTCATCTAAAAAACTGTCGGTTGATTTGTAACGGTGAAATCTATAACTTTCGCGAGTTGATTCGCGAGTTCGGGTTTGATAATGAATACAAAAGCGGTTCAGATTGCGAAATCATTATTCACCTTTATCGTAAAATCGGTATGTATGAAACATTACGTCGTCTGGATGGTGTATTCGGGTTTGTGTTACATGATTATGAAAATGGCGTCACTTATGTTGCGAGAGATCCCGTCGGTGTGCGTTCGCTCTTCATCGGTGTATCGCGCCATGATGGGGAGTTCGGTGGTGAGTATTCCGATTTGGCGTGTGTTTCACTAAACCCCGATCATTATGCGTTATGTGTCGCAAGTGAAATGAAATCAATTCATGCTTTGTGTGATACAATTACTCAATTCCCCGCAGGATGTTACATGGAATATATTGGAGAAGACAGTCCGGATGGAAGCGCGGTGTTCAAATCATACTATGATTATGCCAAAATAGTTATCAGGCAGGTATCATCTGAGTCGTTATTACCAAGTCTATCACAATTGGAATATCAGTTGAAGCAGCTGGACGTCCAATATTCATACCCGATATTTGGCGGCGGCGGCGGCGGTGATGACGGCTATATATGTGACAATATTCGCAAATTATTCACAAAGGCGGTTGTCAAACGATTGATGAGTGAGAGACCGGTCGGTTGCTTGCTGTCGGGTGGATTGGATAGTTCGCTGGTTACGGCCATCGTTGCGAGAGAATTGCGGAAAACCTCGCCCGACACCGTTCTAAATACATACAGTATTGGATTGGAAGGGTCGGTGGATTTATACTGGGCGCGTCGGGTTGCCGAATATTTGGGCACTTGTCACCACGAGGTCGCTTTAAAGGAGGACGATTTCTTAAACGCAATTCATGACACGATTTATCAGACCGAAAGTTATTGTACCACAACCATTCGTGCTTCTGTAGGAAATTTCCTCATCAGCAAATATATTCAGGCACAGACCGATGATGTCGTCATTTATTGCGGGGATATGTCGGATGAAATTTTCGGGTCATATCGCGGTTTCTTGAAAGCTCCGAACGACGCCGACTTTCAACGAGAAAATGAACGAATGATTCGCGATGTCCGGTTTTTCGACTTGCTTCGGTCGGATAAGAGCATTAGTGGTGCGGGGTTAGAGGCTCGAGTTCCGTTTGCGGATAAGGAGTTTCTAACGTTCATCATGCGTATTCCCGCGCGGTTCAAGCGGTTCGATGACGAGAGAATGGAGAAATATCTTCTACGTAAGGCGTTTCAGGGGAGTGATAGCATGGATGAAAACGGTAAGGCGCTGCTTCCAGATGATGTTCTTTGGCGCAGAAAAGAGGCATTTAGTGACGGGGTGAGTTGCGCAAATGGTGGGCGCACGTGGATTCAAATGATTAAAGAATATGCCGACCGTGTCATAACCGACGACGAAATCGATAACAAAGAGCACGAATTATATTCACTACATAATCCACCCTATGACAAGGAAAGTTTCTATTATCGCCGAGTATTTGAAAGCATTTATGGTGGTCGCGGAGAGACGATACCCTATTATTGGCGTCACCCTTTTTGCGAAGGTGTGCTCGACCCAAGTGCGCGTTTATTGTCGTTTTATGTCACGGATGACGTGAAAAATAACCACTAGGTATTATTTTATCTGCGTATAATACAGCAAGGCCGCGAATGAACACAATAATAACCGCCGCAGAAGACCTCGCAGTTGCTATCATTACCACCGTGCGAAATCTACTGACACCCGTCTTCAATAAATATACCGCGTATTACAAATACCTCGAATTCTTTATTTACGGTGTGTATGCCGTCGTATTATTCGGTTTTTATAATACCGTTCCCGACTATATCCCCCTTTTACGAAACACTATATTATATACCGCGGTGATTATTCTATTACTCCGGTTTAATAAGGTATCATGGACGAATTCTAAATTCGCGATTTTGGGCGGCAACGCCTTTAGTGAGTTTGACCGTCGTCTTATCATATCTACGTGCGTTTTCATTTTAATCACACACATTGTATCCGAAACGGTGATAAATTATACAAAGAACCAGTTTCAGAAAAGATTAATACAGCCGGTTAGTGGCGGAGTAATCCACCCAATATACAATATTATTGATGGAGTGGGTGCTGCTGCGAGGGCGGCTGTCACTCCTAGCGCATGATGTTCGTTATTTGACAAAAAATTGAAATGTTTTTGTCAAAGTTATACAATACTGTAGCAAAGACAGAACAATGACGACGACGAATGAAGAAGCGACCCAGCAGATACGACCCCTCACCATTATTGAAACGGCTGGCGAGGCAATACAAAAGGAACTGGATGTGATGATGGAAATACTCGAAGATATACAGGACAAAATACCGGAAGGTGCGTATCTGCGCGGAATGAATGCGCTCGGCGCTTTACACAAGCACAAACGCACCACGCTGAGCCAGCGTAGGCCCGGTGATATGTTGCGCTTGTGGATGACGTTGGAAGAAATTGAAGAAACCGACGAAGAGCTCTATGACGAAATCATGGATCTCGCGGATGATATCGTTGTTGAGTTGTGCGGCGATGACTCCAGCATCTTTACTGATGAGAGATACAATCTGGTTCATCGCGGTGATGAACGAGAGATATTCCAGCTGCTTGTCAATTACAAGCCAGAAGAAGGCAACGCCGGTTACGAAGCAAGACCGATGCTCCTTCATCACGCCATTCAAGTAATTATGGCTCGTTTGTTTGAAGATACCATACAAGAACTGGATATCGTGCGTCCTGTAAGCTGTGAGTGCGGATGGCGCGGAGTCCAAGGCAACTGGGACCGGCATGTCACAAATATGCGTCATGTGCGTTGGGTGATTTCTGAACGCGAACGAAAATCGGCGTTACGTTTGGCGCAAGCACGAGAGAATGTTATCGCGCGTCGCGAGCTAGGTATCGTCTATATCAACGAATTACACTCTATTCCAGAGTCGCGTATCGCAATTGAAGAGGCAGTTAATGCGGCTGAGGCCGCAGGCGACCGCGTGATATTCATGTGCGCCGATGGAAACATGAGTTGGTTTTCTTGAATACAGGAGGTTTGTTATCGGTTATTTACCGTTTTGTTATGCATATTCTTTACAGCAGTTGTCTTATTCACATGAAATATATTATCGGGGTGATGTTGCGATGACCCTTTTTTTTTCATAGTCTTAGACGACTGCTTGCGCACAGAATGCTGCTTTTTCAACGAAACCGCCGCAGGCTTCGGAGGAGGAGGACCATCGCGAAAAAACTGTTGGAGATGAAATAAGATATACTTACTTATTATTTCGTCGATTTCGCGCGGATTCAGTTTCTTTTGCGTTGATTTAGCATCAAAATGCGCCATACTTACATACTTCATGAATAGATTGTGAATCTCGATGGAGAGAATTTCCTTCTTTACGAGCGCTGTCGTAGTTGGAGTTATCGACGGTAGGTCGATTTTATCAAATACATTGCGAAATAATGCGCTGTTCAAAAACCGGATAACGAATGTCTCAAACGGAATATAGGAATAATATGGCTGTAATTTGATATAATAGACACGTTCATCGGTCATTTTAGGATGTTGTATATCGTCTAGAAAACAGACTTCGATATTCGATGGCAGCCGCGAGCAATGAATGAAATCATCGATGGTCTTTTCTTTTGTGGTTCGCTGCGGATAACTTGACGACGACGACGCCCCCTCCGCCGCCCCATTCGGCTTGAACCCGCCAATAATATGGTCGAACAATGGAGGCACAATCGCGAGGTCTTTTGCCGATGCCGATGACGATGACGATGACGATGATGAACCTCCTTTCATGGTCGCGGTTCCTCGTAACTTATTTTCAAAGTAGTGACGAATATGTGAGACCCACTTGTCTGGCCCCATATTATTCGTATAAATCATAACCTTACTACATATACCGGCATTCTTCTTTTTACGAATATAGTCTAATATACGCACCATACTCGGTCGTATTATTTCAGGGTATAAATCAACTAAATCGTTGAAATGGCGATACATAATATTTGGGTCATTAAAATAATCTTCTAATACATGTCCAAATATTGAAAATTGAGCGAAATTTCCAAGAGTTTCATCCACATCGAAAACAACGACTTTGTGTTTTTTTGGGATGGGATGATGATTCATGTTGTAGTTATTATATCGCGATATAATAACTATGTCAAATTTGCCAAAATATACAGATACTGATATTGATGAAGACATGAAATTAACACGGGACGATTACATCAAAATTCTTCATCATTATCAACCCGGTTTGCGTAAGACGAATAGTCGTCGTATGTCTTTGAAAACCGTGAAAGAACGTGCCGACCGGATTCTTGCTGGAAAGTTGTGTCGATGTATTAAGGGTTCGACCGATGAAGAAGGTCGTCGTATCGCGTATTGTACCGGTTCTATATTCAATAATAGGGGGCTTCGACAACACGGGTTTCGTTGTAAAACATCGCGCGGGGCTGTGCGGCCTCGTTTGACGGGTGATATAACGAAGCGCACGCGTAAATTGCGTATATCATGACGACCGGTCGTTCGCATCATCTTCCGACTCCACAAATTCTACTGCGCGTAGAATCAGCAACTCTTCTTGGCTCAATCTCTGAAATATGACATTTAGCTCGAATTTGATATTGAAAACAAAGCGTTTTACATTTCGTATCGTTAGCGTATGTATTCCATCTGATTCGTTTTGTTTTACGCAGAATAAACAACCACCTAATGTTACATATGGACGCGTCTCGAGAGACCGAAGTGGAATCCAGCGAATAAGCTGATTATGTTTCAAATCATAGGGGTTCTCGATGACACGATACATGTGTAATTTACGTTCGAACTCCTCCATTTTCTCGGGGGTTAAATTCAATGACGAGAGAATTTCGTGTCGGCGGGCTGCTATTTTCTTCAACGTCGTATTCGCGATTGTATTATTCTCTGTCTTATTCATCGCCGATAATATAGCATTAATATCCAGTGGAAATGTAGGTTCATCGAGAACCGACTGAAATAAATCGTCATCTGAATTCGCCGCATAATCGCTATCATTTATACTGGGATGTCTTGATAGAGGCGATGATTCATCGTCCGATGTTGAGTCGCTGTCGGCGCTCTCGGCGCTTTCGGCACTGTCGGTGATGTCACTTACGTCGCTTACGTCGCTTACGTCGCTTACGTGTTTATCTAATAATTCAGAATCATCATTTACGCCCGTTCGTGAGCGTGATCGCGACCTTCCTCCAACCGTCGGCCGCATATATTCTATATCAACTACCACCGTTTTCTTCATGTCCAACCTTGTCCGGATCTATAGATATGTATGTATAATAATACGTTTTTATTATACATAATACGAATAATCACATTCCATCGTCCTTCTCGATGACGACCGTTTTCGCGATTCGTTTCGCGACCTTGGTTATATTCTCTTCATCCCCATCCGTCGCGTGTTTCGATAGCGTCATGTAGATTTGATTGGCTTGGGTCTCGCTATTTTCGCATTGCGGGTTCATTTTCGCCCATTCATTCACCAAAACGACATTTTTGTGTTCAACGGTATGTATCGCATTTACAAGTTTCTTGCTGTTAATACCTTCACGTTCCCACTTATTATCATCCTTGATGTATAAAATCTCTCGACGCGCGTCACTACAATGTATTGGGCGCTTGGTGACGTCAGTTTTTTCAAGATTATCAATAAATATCTTAGATATCCCCTTTACAAAACCGTGTTTTCCAACATCTTCCATATCATCAGTATCTAATTCTATCGTTTTTACAAAGTCGGTCATATTCATCGCATCTTTACACTGTTCATTCAAAAACATGTTGATATTGAACGTCTTATTATTGGAGTTATTTATCATATTTCCATTCACCGTAAGATTATTATGGTTTGTTGTGTTATTTACACCAGATCCGGAATTATGCGTAAGTGCCGGGGTCGATGTCGATGTCGATGTCAATATCGCCGACGAAGCCGGCTGTGAAACAACCAGATTTTGACCTATACTTGTCAATACCGCACTACATAACTGTATCATTTGCGAATTTTGAACTTGGTTGGCTTTACTTAGCTCGGCGTTTGATTGGCATAACTCCGCTATTTTGCTTGAAAATAGATTATAAACAGACTTGTCATTATTTTCGCTCGAACAATGCTTTGAATGTCGCCATAAACTTCGTTGGGCCATATACTTTCGATCACAGTTGGGGCAACGATAGGTGGGAGCGCCCCCCGGTATCGAAAAGTTGACATTTTTGTTGACATCACCAAGTAGCGGTGATTTGTGCTTGTCAGTCTCAATATGTTTCAGATAGTTGAATTTTCGTGACGTAGTATAGTCACACTTGTCGCATACGTAAGCGTGCTCTTTTGGCATGTGATGTTTATCACCTGACGGTAATTATGACGATAAAATACTAAATGTCGCGAATTATTCTTACTTATATAAATGCGAGGTTGCTTTATATCACTAAAAGTAGTAATGTCAACTTTTGTATATATAAATGTCAACATTTTAAAGGGCGTCGAACGGCCGCGGCCGATGGGGGAAAAAAGTTATCGTCACAAATATTTTATCCGCCGAATTTTTTGTGACGATAAAGTTGAAAATCATCAAAAAACGTGTTTTAAAACCGCTGGCGCAAATGGCAAAGTTGACATTTATTGGGACATTCCCCAAAAGTAGCAACTTTGCTACTTTTCGGGGAATGAACGGGAATGAACGGGAATGAACGGAATTTAATCGGGGGATTTATCAATTGTCACTGTTTTAGCTATGCGTTTTGCGACCTTGGTTATATTCACGTCATCTCCGTCATGGGCATGTTTTGATAATGTCATATAGATTTGATTTGCTGTGGTTTCACTATTTTCACACTGAGGGTTCATTTTTGCCCATTCATTTACTAAGACTACATTTTTATGTTCTACGGTATGTATCGCATTTACAAGTTTCTTACTGTGAATACCTTCCCGTTGCCATTTGTCGTCGTCCTTGATGTATAAAATCTCTCGGCGCGCGTCACTACAATGAATTGGACGCTTGGTAATTTCGGTCTTTTCAAGATTATCAATAAATATCTTAGAGATTCCTTTGACAAATCCGTATTTTCCTACGTCTTCCATATCATCGGTATCTAATTCTATTGTTTTCACAAACTCTGACATATTCATCGCATCTTTACATTCTTCATTCAAGAACATATTGATATTCACTGTTTTATTGTTGGAGTTACTCGTCATATTTCCGTTGACATTCACGCAATGTAGATTGTTTGTTATATTAGTTTGACCGTTGGTAGCGGGCGACGCCGTGGCCGCAGCGCCAGTAGTCGCACTTTGGCCGACATCAGCTCTTGAGACGATGTAGTTATGCGGCTGTTGCGGCTGTTGCGGCTGTTGCGGCTGTTGCTGTTGCTGATGCTGTAGTTGTTGTAACGAACCCATAAAATAGTTGAACATCTCATGGATTTGTGATTGTTGTAATTGATTCATTTTGCTTAATTCAGCATTGGATTTACATAATTCGCTTACGGTCGTTGTGAATTTATCATAAATTGAATTATCATATTTTACGTGGGATTCTTGGGTTGTTAAATGTTGCAGGCACCGTTTTGAATGTCGCCAAAGGCTTCGTTGAGCCGCATATTGTTTTCCACATTCTAAACATTCGAATTTTGGTTCGGCGGCGGCGATAGCGGCCGGTTGCGCATGAAAGACGACATTTATACTTTTCGGTGATAGATGTTTCTCAGTCACAAGATGTTTCGTATAATTACATTTTACACACGTAGTATAGTCACACTTTTCGCAATAAAATAACGGCATCTTGGTGATTGTGATAAAGATCACCGCTCGATGAATATGCTCTGGTCGGCTTATACCTATATTATAATTAGGTTTAAATTATGGTGTGTGTGATAAAAAAGTAGGAATATCACCAAAAGTATAAATGTCGTCAAAAATGTCGTCTTTTGGACCGGCGACGGCGGTCGATGGCGGCGCATGAAAAATATACTAACCACTACAATCATAATAGGTTGTAGTCGTCAAATTTATAGAAAGTTTGTCTCATTTTTCTTTTCGGTCGGTGTAATGTGGCGGATTTGATATAATATACGGGTAGAACCTACTTACAGAACCTCCTTTTATTTGTTGATTTTTTCGGATGTTGTGTAATTTTTTTCTTATATTTTCTCATTCGTTTTGTTTTACCAATTTTTTCCTTATTTTTTTTCGTGTATTTTGTTTTACTCGTTCGTTTCAATGACTTCCTCTGTTTTTTACCAAATGATACATTGAATATATTTATGCGGCGTTGATACTTACGCGCTCCTCCTATCATCATACGAACCCCCTCCGAACCGACAAACGTATTAATGGCATCTCTCCAATCATTCGGATTATTATCATCATCACTTCCCCGTATTTTCGTATTTATAAATGTTCGTAATCCTTCCTCGGTAAATTCTTGATCTCCCAAACCAGTGGAATAAAGTTGTAACCAACGGGACAACAAAGCTGTTCTACGCATGTTTCTAGCACCTTCCATTTGTAGAGGGGTCAAAACAGGAGGAGGAGGAGGAGCGGCAGAACCCGTGGATAATATATTCCCAATGGCCATCAAACTTCTCTCGGCAATTCCACCACCACAACTAATATGTTGTCTAGGTTGATAAGTCGCAATTCTTGCGTCATAGGCTTCAATACAATCCGTGACAAAATTCTCGGCCCATAAAGTCTGAAACCCCTCTGACTGAAAATGAAAAAAAGCGAACACAAGACTAAACCCGACATAACCCGAATATCGAACGTTAGTAATGGTGAAAGTGTTACCATAATATTCACGAAATACTTCAAGAATACCCGTAATCATGTTTCGCCGTCGTTGTTCATTTTGAAACGCGGGGGTTTGACTACGACTTAAAAAATTAGTCAAATTTTGCATAATAGACTGTTCCAAAGCAGCCACCTCTTGTTCTGTAGGATTATATGTAAGATTAGGAACATTTACCCCCATGGCACGATTAAAACCAATCAATATTTCAAAACCTAATGCAGGGTTTCTTAAACGACGAGCCGCGTTATGAATCTGCATACAATCAGAATTACCGACAGTAACGCCGGGTTGAAGAAGAAATGCTTCACCCAATTGTCCATATGTATGTTGAGTTCCGGGAACTATGGTATCTGGGGAAGGAATTTGAGAAACAAAAACAGCAGCAGGTTGTTCAATGGGTTGGGTAACAACCGGTTCTGGTGAAAGAATTTGACGAAGAAAAGTAACAAAATTAGTGATTCCTAGAGAAACAAGATGACTATTCAACTGAATTAAAAGTTGTGTAAACTCGTCGATAGATAATAACCCGTCACGATTGATATCAAAACTGTCAAAGGTGTGTTCAGTTAATAAATTGGGATAAGGAATATTCGCAAAGAAGTCTTCAATTTCACGTCTATCAAGTCGGCCATTGTTATCAAAGTCAAAAAAATGAAATAGTCTTTCAATTATAACTCGGTCTCTGCCGTCATCTTGTTCATGTGGTGTGACAATTTGTTGGAGTCTTGGAAAGACATCGTGATTTCTATAACTATCAAGTGCCATAACGAATTGTGTGAATTCGGTCAAGTTCAATAGATTATTTTGATCGACGTCAGATTGCCTAAACGCGCCTCTAAACAAAAGGTCACGTTGCGTTATCTCTTCGGGAGTGTAGAATAACTCCAAAAAACGAACTAAATCATTGTAGCTAATGGTCTGTTCTTGTTCGCCTCGTTCGTTTTCTCGTTGTTCAGAATACAACGGAAATGTAAGGGCGATCAATTCGTCTTGATTTGCCATTTATATTATATATTATATTGAGTTTTTATTTACTAATGCTTTCAATTATCTACCAAAAGAAGCATTAGTAATTGAATTTTATTCAACATATAGAGTTGGAAATCCTGCTTGTGAAATTATTAGAAGCAAATTTTATGATTGTTGGATGATTTCAAAAAGCAAGAATGAAACGCATTTTATTCCAACATTTGACAACAATGACAAGTATGTTTATTTATTTAGAAGTTGGAGAGTTTTATTACAAACTGCCTAAGAAACAAATAATATATGGGTTTATAATTTTGATAAAAAATAAATAAATAGATAAAGCGTGCCATTTACATCTTCAAGGATGTAAAACCGCTGGCGCAAATGGCAAAGTTGACATTTATTGGGGGAGTATAAGAAAGTATAAGAAAGTATAAATTATGTACTTCAATGGATTTGATTTGAATAAATCTCTCGAACATTCATTTTCAAGCCGTGAAAAATGGCCAGAAAGTGAGTTGAACGAATAGCTGCGTCTGGTTTGAATTCATGGTTTGGAAAACGGTGCTTTTATGGAATATTTATTTGCGGAAAATTGATTATATTTCACTGGATATCAATTGATATAAACCCAAGATTATATTCGTATTACACATATATGAGCACACTTAGTGAAGCCACCATTATATCAAAAAAAACACGTACCGAACTTCTGGAGGTATGTAAAGAACTGGGGATAACCAATTATCATTCAAAGAATAAATCACAATTGGTTGAAATGATACAAGGCAAGAATACGGAGTTACAGAACCACGATGTTCATCCTATTTCAATAGGCGACGACTCTGTCGCGCCGGTTCCATCCACAGCCGGTTTGAACGTAATTGATTTATTTTGTGGTTGTGGCGGTATGTCAAAAGGACTCACGGACGCAGGATTGAATGTAATCGCTGGAATTGATGTATGGGATAAAGCTGTGGAGAGTTATAACCAGAATTTTGAACACAGCGCATATTGTCATGACCTAACAACGTTTGGCCCTGAAAAGTTTGATGAACTATACAATACGGAACACAAAGACATTGACGTATTGGTCGGCGGTCCGCCTTGTCAAAGTTTTAGTATCGCAGGTAAGCGCGATAAAAATGACCCCCGAAACGCCTTATTCATGGAATACGTAAAATATCTGGAATATTTCAAACCCAAGGCATTTATTATGGAAAATGTTATAGGTATGCTCTCGAAAAAAACATCCAAAGGTGAAAATGTCATTGATATTATAATGTCTAAACTTACACTGAACTATAATTGTATAATTACCAAACTATACGCAAGTGATTTCGAAGTTCCGCAAAATCGACGACGGACGATCATAATCGGTATTAGGAAAGATTTGAACATCATTCCCAAAGAGCCGCAACCATGTAGTAAGACGGTTCAAGATAGAATACCCGTGAAAACAGTTCTTATTCCGAAAGAAGATGTAGAGCAGAAATATTACTTAAGCGAGCGTGCTATTGCGGGTATCATAAATAAAAAGAAGGTGAATGAAGAGAAAGGATTTGGATTTGGAGCACAGATGTTGGACCTAGAAAAACCGTCATACACTATTCCGGCGCGATACTGGAAAGATGGTTATGACGCGTTGGTTAAATATAATGATACAGAAATCAGAAGACTTACAATTACCGAATTGAAGCGCATACAAAGTTTCCCCGATGATTACATAATATCTGGCTCGAACAAAGATATTATAATGCAGATAGGAAACGCCGTCGCGTGTAGATTCGCGTATCACTTAGGCAAGTATATCACGAATACTCTTCAGTAATCAGGTCGTTCCAAAATTTGTTGGCGGCTCTAAATACATGACGACCGCGACCATTGACCTTTGAATATCCGTCGTGATAGATTACGCCTTTTTTTACCTTGTCTATCCAAAATTCATACGTAATTGGCCCTCCAAAACATATTTTAACGAATTTATTGTGCTGTTTTACACACTTGAAGAATCCCTTTTGGTTGAATTTATTCTCAATTGTAGTTTTCAATGTCTCGGCGTTCCATTGCATGATAATGTGCGGCTCTTTGATCAATCCAATGATGCTGTCTTTGTTTGGTCGTTGGTCGTGCGAATAGTCGTATTTGACATTTATGTTATTTTGTTCATCCACGTATAGTTTTTGTCCAGAAAGATTATATCGGTGAGCCGACCAACCTCCGATAGTAGGTTCATCTGATTCTTTTTTGGAAGCATACAGTTCCCAAAATCGTCGTTTTTCCTGTGCATTTTTTCTTTTTGGGATTGGCGTGTTGCCAATAAACATACTATTTGGTGCCTTATCTACAAACGTTGTTACGCTTTCACCTGTTTTCATTTCATACCCCAAAATGTCTGGTTCATTTTTCGCGTTAGGTTTTATACCCATTTTTTTCTCCAGCCAATGACCTTCCTTTCCGCAATGGGCTACATTTTGCCCTTCTAGGCATATTTCGACGTTTTTAACGTGCGCCCTGAAGTTGTCGATGATTTTTTGTTTATCAGACTCCATTTCCGTGTGTTATACTAAATGGTTATAAAAGATAGATCAATTTTA
>Ga0078894_10002467_pt1 | contig 14034 bp, 9 predicted proteins | sample LauGreSu1BDMLBSD_2_FD_67506 | JGI IMG/M metagenome (GOLD analysis project Ga0078894, IMG submission 67506) | Freshwater lake microbial communities from Lake Michigan, USA - Su13.BD.MLB.SD (version 4) (version 4) | ecosystem: Environmental > Aquatic > Freshwater > Lake | place: Lake Michigan, USA...
GCAACAGCAACAGCAACAGCAACAGCAACCAACTAACACAAAACTAGCACTTGACGATGACGAGTTTGACTTCAGTGGCGGAAAATATAACAAAAAGGATATGAAAATGTTCATGAAGATGCTTAAAAGTAAAAATAAAAAGAGCACAAAACAAGTGCCCAAAAATAGAAATACAAAAAAGAATAAGCACTAATCGATAAACAATAAATACGCACTATACAAAGTCAATCATTACGTCGTCTGTAGTTATAATAAACTGCAGTAGCATTTTTATATCATCGAATAACATTATATTATTATCATTATATGTTGTTATTGGTTTCAAAATATTATTTTTCTCAAGTCCACTTATATATTTAAATGTTATACGCTCCAGTGAACTATTTATTATATTGAAAAAATCATTTTCAACTATATACAAGTGAAGTGAATGCGTATTTCCTTCTTTGCACAATATTTTTTTGAGAAAGTTGACAAGTATATATATATTTCCATCATCGCGATACGAAAATGAAAAACTAATTTCACTGAAGTTTTCACTTTTTCTATTTCCAAAAAACAATACTTTTTTTGTATTATTTTCGCATTTTTCAATATAAAAATAACACGTCAGGTCATAATTTATACTTTCACGCGAATATTCGTGTATTGCAATAATATACCTACTACTTTTGGTCATAGGTGTTAGTGTAGATGTATAGACCGAATTTTCCGACATGGATGTTGTAGTTGACGTATTGATTTATAAATAACGCAAAATATTTTTAATAGATTTTGCGGCATATATAATAAATATAATAGATATAAATATAATAGATATAAATATAAAACTATATCATATACTACTACTACATACACAATTTTATACTATGTCTGCAGCAGCTGACAAAACCAAGGTATCTCCAAAAATTGGACCAAAAAAGGCTCCTGCGCCCCCAACCGAATGTGAATGCGATGATCTTCTCGACGTAGTCCGCGGATTATATCAAAAATATGCAGACGATGAATATTTAAAAACGAAACTTACCACACATATCAAAACAACACTACCTACTCTACTACAGCAAAAATGCGATGAACGAAATATGCGCGAAGAACGTCGCAAAACATTAGAAGAAACGTCGGACGAATTTATACGCGAATTTATTAATAGTTCTGCATATTATTATAATCCAAATATTGATCTCTTTTTTGTTTATCAGCATAATACATACAAAATAATCAACGAAGATGAAATTGAGCACGATATAAGAACCACGATTACTGACCAACAAAATCCCGAACTTTCAATTTGGAAATATAAAATCAAGAATAGTATTATCAAGAAAATAAAAGAACGCGACCTTCTTTCGTCGATTCCTGAATCGGAAACTATTCAGCGAATACTGAACGCACTTACGCCATTTATATTCAAAAACAAGGATAGTGCAAAATATTTTCTCACCATTATTGGCGACATCCTTCTTCGAAAAAATACAAATACTTATTTTATCCCGTCGAAAACGAAGCATTTTATTAGCGAACTTAGTGAGGAAAGTTATGCGCTTTTTGGCACACCCAACATGATGAACCATATCAAATTCAAATTTTATGAACACAAATATGAAGAGTGCCGTATTATTGACGTGGTTGAAAATATTATTTCATTTCCTTTTTATACGCACAATGAAGGTATTAAAATCGGTCTTTCGCATTCGATGTCGTCATCGTCCTCGCTTTCATCGCTTTCCAATCTAAACTTAAACATGGTGTCATCCAGTGGAGTTTCAACACCGAAAAGTCCATCTACATATAACTCGTCAAATATTATCCAAAAACAAAGTATGCTTGACCTTTTTTGCGTCGCCGCGCACTATTCGACACGTTTTAATAGCGCTGATTTGTTTATTGAAAAACAATGCAAAGATCATGCGATCCGTCAACATGCTTTTTATTTGAAAAATATTACAGATGATGAAATAATGACAAAATTTATATCTGTCACGATGGAACCATGTCAAAATGCCAGTGCACGCATTACATGGAAAAATATGCTTTACCTATGGAAGTTGTTTATTGAAGAAGAGAAAATACCGAATGTATTTTTTACAAATGTTCTTAAAAAACACCTTATGAAACGCTTCGAGTGGATATGTGAACCATTGCAAACAAATGAACAAACGCTTACCGCGTCCACTGATACCCAGGATACACAAGAAATATTTTTGAATGTCACAAGCAAACATTTGCCACTTGTAGGCAAGTTCATGTCCTTCTGGAATGAAAATATTACATGCAATCATAGCGAAATCGAACTTGAAATCGATGAATTGTCGACACTATTTTTAAACTATGGAAATGTATACCACGGAAACCAGAAAAATGTGCAGACTATTACTGACCAGACTATTTTAGGATTTATTCGACACTTTTTGCCGGATATTTGCATCGAAGAAGACAAATATTTGATGAATATTGGATGCAAACTATGGGACAAAAAACAAGAAATTTTAGCATGTATTGAAGAATTTAAAAAAATGCATATGGGAAATGGAAACGGGAACGGAAACGGGAATGAAAATTCTATCGTCTCTTTAAAGGGTAAACATAAGAATAAGGATGCATCTGCAGTAACAACCTTGCCTACATCTACGACACTACCTATTTCTTTTCCTGTTCATACGATATATGACTTTTATTGCAAGTGGGGATACAAGTGTAATAAAATGGTAGTAAGCAAACGATACTTTGAGAAATTCTTTATTGATAACTATAACGAATACTTAACAGAAAAGAATGGGACACTATGGTGGAATTATTTGTAGTTTGTAATTTGTAGTTCGAATAAGGCATAGTTATGTGTATTTATAATATAATAATAGTATATATATTATTATATTATTGATTTGTTATTGTTGTATTATAAATTATTTAAATGAATGATAATATGAGTAATAGGAGTGATAGGAGTGATAGTGAACCAGCTACACCTATAGCGGTCGAGGGTTTGTATAATGTAGGTCAAGACCAACAATTTCCACTATTTTTTACTGCAGTTGACCAACTTGTTCAATTCGAGGCCGCTCTCGTTGAATTACAAAAGGAATTAAAAAAAGAAATAGATGATGATAAGAGTGGCAATGAAAGAAATGCTGAACAACAAGCTTTTATGGAATTACAACCTTCAGAAGCTAATGATGATAGTGTATTTAGTGTTGGTGCGGAATCACAATTTTCAGACTCTACTCCTCCAGCTGCTGGTGCTCCCGTCCTTAACTTACAACAAAAACTAACGTCATTATGCACTCTGAGGGATAGTTTATCATCCAAAATACTTGAGAATGGTGACAAATTTTTTGAGGAATTGCAGACTAGGGTAGATATACCAGTATATGGGAACCACCCTATAGTAGCAATATTGGGAAAGGGTATGTTAGTTCCAATGCTTTCATTTTATGGAGTTGCAACAAAAGAGACAATAGCAGTAGGTATTAAACCTAATATAGCTGGTATAGCGAGTCGACTAAATGTAATGACACAACAACATTTTACAACTCCTGCGGGATTTACTCTTGATCTATTTCCTGATGCAGCAGTAGACTGCACTATGCCTACTGCTGCAAATATGGTCTGGAATGTAAGGCTCAAATTGAATGGAAATATTTTTACACTTCTTACCTTTCGTGTAATAGCCATGACGCATATAGATTTTCCCCCACAACAACTAGCATCATTGGGTTCTCTAGGTCCTTCGCATCTTAACCTATCGCTTCCAAATAAATACATACATTTGTGTTTTGCTCTTTTATCAAAAGCTTGTGCAAAAGACTTTAATTGTTTATGTGCTATGTCGGATATTGATGTTGAATTATTTAAACTAATATATATTCACCCTCTACAACTCGAACAATTTTCTTCATTTTTTAAAATTTTTATAGCTGCGCTTGCCGACCCGCAACTTGACTCAAAGCGAAGTTATATGATTACCGCTCTACATAATTTGGTATCAAATATTGTCGATGCATCACAAACAGGTGAGACATTAGCATATAAAAGGTTATTTGATGGTGATGTTTCTGGTTCAGGTGCTAATACATTTAATCCTATCATGAGACAAATTACTCAACTTATTCAAATATTGAGGTCATCTGGATTGGGATTAGAACTTCAAGTTTCATTATGTGGTGGTAGAATGATATATAAATTGGGTGATGTTCTTAGAACATATGATGTTTTTACGGCAGTTGCAAGTAATCCTGCAGCTATTGCTGTTCTTGGTGGTGTTATTAATGCTCAAGCCTTAGTAGGAGAAATGTTGAAACCATTAAATTCGCCATCAGATGCAGACTATACATTGACTTTTGCGGGATTGGGTTCTTTAATTCCTTCTTTACAAGACCCTGGATTTGTTCAAACACTTTTAATGTTTTTTACATTATGTTCTCAACTTGGTATCAAAAAAACTATTGATGAATTTTGCACATCTCATCCTCAATATGCAGCATTATTTTTAAGAGAACATGCAGTTATTGGTATGTCACTAGTAGGTGGTGACTTTCAACTTTCTTCGACAAGAAGTTCGTGCGACGCATTGGCATTTCTAGATGCGATAAATGTTGTACATGGACCGCCATTTCTTAATGATTTTCTCCGACAATTTCCACGCGACCCTAATCGTCCTACAAAATCTTCCCTTGCAGAATTCGACCTCGTTCCTAAAATGCTCTCAGGTGATTACATAAAAAAAATAGCCGGTTATGTTTTTGGCAGTGGTTATGTTAATTCTAAAAATAAAAAAACTACAAAAAAAATTTCTCAAAATATAAAAAAAATAGCAAATAGAATAAGTATATATTCCATGAGCACAGATGAAGGATTTTCTTCGCCAATTAAAGTATTATTTGATATTTTTTTTACACTATTTAGTATTGAAAACTTTACAAATCGTGCATTTGTTACCCAAAAAATTAATAAAGAATTAAAAAGAATTGCCATATGTGCAAGTATTTTATTTTTTCATTTTAATGAGTTACTTCCAGAATACGCATTTGGAACAGAACAATACACACAAATAACTACCATGCTTCAAATATTGGGTCGTGTTATAAACTATGGTTATAATCCTATATTTAAGTTGATAAGTGGCGAAATACATACTATTATGACAACTTATGCATCATGTTTTGTTCAACTACTACATTTGTATCATATCGATGTTGTATTTTATTCACGAGAACCTGGACCTACATTACCAGCAATTGGTGGAAGAAATACTTTAAAAACATTGGAAACTGCTTGTATGAACATGATAGACCCTGCCCCTGCCCCTGCCCCTGCCCCTGCCCCTGCCCCTGCCCCTGCCCCTGCACAAGCTGAAGGATTACTTCATGGTGAATTGCCAGATGTTATAACGGAAGGGGTCGGATTCTTACACGCTATTCAAGGAAATGGTATTTTAGCTAGTTTGCTTCAAATAAAAGAAAACGTCAAGGCCCAAGATTTAACATATAAAACACGAGGCGAATTTTTAACATCCGTTGAAGCTTTTGATTTATTTTTACGAGATTTTGTTCCTATGTTAGTGCCACCTTCTCCTTTAGTAGATTTGTTAAACCCACTTCTTGAAGTTTTTCGTAGACCTGAATTGGGATTGGCAGAACTTATGCATTTTCAACCAATAGTTGTTATTAAGAGTGAAAATCTTCTCGACCCTGTTCATGCAGCTGACCTTCAAGGATTAAAAGTTACAGGAGAGTATCAATTTGGTGTATATGTTATATTATCTATTTTTGGAGTAAAGTTTAAATCCGAATGGAGTAAAATTTCTTTATTCACAAGAATGTTATTTAATCAACTGCTTTCTAGGGGTAGTAGTATGCGTGATATATGTTTAACTCTTTTAGGCGTTGATTTACTTAAAGTTGACCCGTCAAAAATAAGAGTTTCATCTGAAAATTTTATGAAAGACCAGACACTTTTTCTAACATTACAGCCATGTGGGGTAGTATTACCTCTGCCCCTAAAAACATATTATGGAAATGATAAACTTCATCATGGTATTGACACATATAGAAATGGTTTACTTGATACTAGAGAAGTAACACATTCTTTTATACATCCATCTGGTTATAATAGAGACGAAGATGTTCTTTCGTTTCAGTTTCTTAATTCTGTAAATTTACAACAACTAATGGCATGTCCTGGAGGAGCTTTTCAACGTTTACTGCCTGATGGGTTTCAGCCAAGATCATATGAATTTTTACTTAAACGATTAACAGACAAATTTAGTATGTTAACTAAAGCATGTGATGAGGAATTAAAAAGTCAATTTGCTGAAGCTATTAAAAAAATTAAAAGTAGAAGTAAACCTTCAAGTAAAGGTAAAAATAAAGCCGGTTCTGCTGGCGCTGCTGGTGCAGCACCTACTATTGCACAAGAAATTGCAGAGGTTTTAGAACTTCATGGCGGAAAAAATACAAAAGATTTTAGAAGTCAAGTTAAAGTGCGAGAGCTTGATGCATTTATTGATAGTTTTGTTACTAAATTATTAGCAGCCGAACAGAATACACATGAACAAATTATTCAACTTATATCTAGGCTTATAATCTCTACTAACGATGTATGTTTTGAAGGAAAAGAAGATGATGTATCTAAATTTAGAGAACTTGCACCAGAACAACGTAGATACTGGGTTGACCATTTAAGAGAAATGATTGGATTTTTTAAAAATCTAACTATGTCTCAACCCATTCCCACTCCCGCTTTACTTGAATTATGTAGACAAAATATAACAAAATATTCTAAACTATTATTTTTACTAAAAAAATATTTAATACCTAAACCTACACAACCAGGTTTAGAATGGTTAGAAGCAACATCAGAACAATTGAGGGATGCTCTTGCTTCTTTATTTCAACCTCCGCCTGAGACACAAGAACCTGTAGCAAGAGAACGACGTCAAAGAACAGGTAGATCTCCAAGTCCAAGCAGAGGTAGAGCTCCAAGTCTAAGCACAGCTCCAAGTCCAAGCATAGGCAAATATGAAGCTAGAAGCAGAAGTCCAAGTCCAAGTCCAAGCCAAGGCAGAGTACCAACTATAGACGACGGCGACGGCCAAGGCGGTGGTTCACCTAAAGCATCAAAAACAAAACCAAAAACAAGGAATAATAGATACTCCAAAAATGCACGGACACGTAAAAATAAACAAAAACATAAGCGTAAACAACATCGTAATCGCAAGAATAAAAAAACTAAAAATACAAAATCCAAAAGCAAAAAGAACGTAACATTCAAGCGCAGAAGAAGGTGAATGTAGTTTTTACTAATATTTTTATGCAAATGTATAAAAATATTTACTATGTGGGAATATCTATTTATGATTTATATTTACGCATTTCTCTCGTTTCTCTCCTTTCTCTCCTTTCTCATCGTTTTCTACTTGCGAGACTTGCGAGTCTTCTTAGCGGCGCCTATCTTCACCGCACCGAATTTGCCCTTCTTTGCAGTGTAACCATGTTTTACCAGTCTTTTCTCACGTTTGGCAGTCGTGTGCTTCTTTGCAGAAACAACGCGACCATGCTTGTTCATCACCAACTGAGCGCGAGTCAATCCACCACTTGTTTTATAAGCAGTTTGATGCCATACTTGGGCGCGAGAACCGACAAGTCTTTCATAAACGTGTCCGTGTATCGTATATTTGCCATCAGGCCGTCTTTTATAACTTCCGTGCATTTGCCTATAGTCTATAAAAAAGAATGAGAAAAAAATATTATTTTGATGTAATTTAATCGTGGCTAAATATTGCTAAATATAGAACATATTGAAACATATTGAAACATATTGAAACATCCTATCCTTACCCATTTTGATTAATAGTTGCCGGACCACCAATCCTTGGACCTAAACCGGATGAATTTGCGTAGGGAATATAACGCATAGTAGAAGACACGCCTGGACCGGAACCACCAGGTGCACCAGCCCATTTTCCATACGCATTCAATGGAACGTTTACTCTCGTATAACACTGATTTGCAGTTCCTACAGATGTAACGATTTGGTGTGCAATTCGAATATTTAATGGAAGCCTAGAAAAAACATCCGGATTATAAACATTCTTCTGTAATGGTTTTGGTAGACAACATTTCGGCTTAAAATAAAAATCAACAGGCATGTTATTTTATTTTATTTTTTGTTCGAGTTACTATGATTAAACAATATATAAAATTGATATAAAATAATTAGCGTAAATTATATATATCGCCAAACTACCAAATCTACAAATCACTAAATCACTTAAACTATTCATCCAACTATGGCTACCAAAGCTACCAAAGCTCCCAAAACTCCCAAGACTATATCAACTGAAACAGCACCAGCACCAGCAAAAGAGCCTAAAAAGTCGCTCAAGAAATTGACCAGTATAAATCCATCTGCAGTCCCTGAAGAAATTGAAAATACCATCGTTCAAGAAATGTCTGCAATGGCTGTGTCTGCATCTAGCGAGACAGAACTCGGCAAGTATCAAAGGATGTCCGACAAGGAACATATTCTCAAAAAACCTGATACTTATATCGGCCCCATTAACATGACGGAAACAGAAACGTATGTCTACAATACTGAAACGTCTTCCATTGTCCAGCGCACAATTTCATACATCCCAGGTCTCTACAAGTTATTCGACGAAGGTGCAGTCAATAGTCGCGACCACTATGTGCGTCAAGCACAGGCAATTGCAGATGGTAAGCCCAACGCTTTGCCCGTAACATATATCGATTTTGATATCAGTGAGGATGGCGTTATCTCCATCACGAACAATGGTAATGGCATTGATGTCGCGCAACATCCAGAACACAAACTATGGATTCCCGAGATGATTTTCGGCCATCTGCGAACGTCTACAAACTACGACGAAAACAAGAAAGAGAAAATCGTAGGAGGCAAGAACGGCTTCGGATTCAAGTTGGTTCTTATCTGGTCGACATGGGGACGTGTCGAAACGATTGACCATACTCGTGGCCTGAAATATATCCAAGAATTCAAGAACAACCTGGAAGAAATTTGTCCGCCAAAGATCACAAAAGCGTCGACCGCGAAACCATATACGAAAGTCTCCTTTCGCCCCGACTATGCACGATTCGGTCTTGAGAATTCAACGCTGACGCCGGACATGCGCGCACTTTTCGAGAAACGCATCTACGATATTGCAGCCATCACTGACAAATCCGTCAAAGTCAGGTATAATGGAAACGAGGTCGCGGTCAAACACTTTCAGCAGTATATCGATCTCTATATTGGCGCGAAGGGCGATACAAAGCGAATCTATGAAAGCCCTGATCCGCGTTGGGAATACGTCGTGTCGCTTTCATCTAGCGGCGAATTCCAACACGTGTCATTTGTGAACGGGATTTATACACAGAAGGGCGGCAAACATGTCGAGTATATTGTCAACCAAATCGTGCGCAAGTTGACGGAGTATATCAAGAACAAGAAGAAAATCGACGTCAAGGCGACAACGATCAAAGAACAACTCGCGCTATTTCTGCGATGCGATATTGAAAATCCGTCGTTTTCGAGTCAGAGCAAGGATGAGCTGGGAACGTCGTCATCTGCTTTCGGTTCGACATGTAAAGTGAGCGACGACTTTATTGAGAAACTTGCAAAGATGGGTGTGATGGATGCGGCATGTGAACTGACTGCAGTCAAAGAAAGCAAAGCAGCGAAAAAGACAGACGGATCAAAGACACGGACGATTCGCGGAATTCCGAAACTAATCGACGCGAACTTTGCCGGGACAGAGAAATCCGGGCAGTGCACGATTATTTTATGTGAAGGCGATTCAGCAAAGGCGGGAATAGTTTCGGGTCTGAGTCGTGAAGACAGAAATATTATCGGCGTTTATCCGATGAAAGGAAAGATCATGAACACACGTGGAGAACAAGTCAAAAAAATTGCAGAAAACAATGAAATCAAAGAAATTAAGCAGATTCTTGGTCTTGAAGTGGGTCGCAAATATACCCCAGACGACGTGAAGTATCGTCTTCGATATGGAAAGATAATATTTATGACGGATCAGGATTTGGACGGGTCACACATCAAAGGACTCGGAATCAACCTGTTTCAAAGCGAGTGGCCGTCTCTTGCTGAGATTCCGGGATTTATTGGGTTTATGAATACACCGATTTTGAAAGCAAAAAAGGGAACACAAGAGAAGGTGTTTTACAACGAAGGTGAGTATCGCGCGTGGAAGGAAGGAACGCAGGCGGGAGGTGCAGCAGACCCCGCAGCCAACACCACAGGATGGAATGTCAAATATTACAAAGGTTTGGGAACAAGCACGGGCAAGGAGTTCAAGGAGTATTTTGAGCATAAAAAAATAGTAGATTTTGTGCATAGCGGCGATGTATGCAATGACGCGATTGATATGGTCTTCAACAAAAAACGCGCGGATGATCGCAAGACATGGTTGTCGACATATTCACGCGACAGATATTTGGATACATTGCAACCAAGTGTCACCTACGAGAAATTCATTCACGACGAGATGATACACTTTTCAAAATATGATTGCGACCGCTCTATTCCGAATGGCATGGATGGTTTGAAAATCTCATTGCGCAAGATTCTCTTCTCTGCATTCAAGAAGAATCTCAAGACTGAAATCAAGGTTGCGCAATTCAGTGGCTATGTTTCGGAACACTCTGGGTATCACCATGGTGAAGCAAGTTTGAATGCCGCAATCGTCGGAATGGCGCAGAACTTCGTGGGCAGCAACAATATCAACTTGTTTGAACCCAATGGTCAGTTTGGGACTAGAAATAATTCGGGTCGTGATTCTGCTAGTGAAAGGTATATCTTTACGCAACTGAACAGGATAACTCGATTCATATTTCGCGCGGAAGATGACGCATTGTTGACTTACTTGGACGACGATGGACAAAGTGTTGAGCCGATATTCTATGTGCCGATTATCCCGATGGTTTTGGTGAATGGCGTGAAAGGTATTGGAACTGGGTTTAGCACAGACATTATGTGCTACAACCCGCAACAAATCATTGACTATATTAAATACAAACTTACGCCGACATCTGCACCGGCATCCGCATCCACACCAACTATCAACCCGTATTACAAAAACTTCAAGGGAACGATTGAGCGTATAACTGATGGGAATACTAGTCCGAATCCAAGTTCCAATGCAGCCGCAAAATACCTGATCAAAGGTTGTTATACGATTTTGGATGATAAGAAAATCAGGATCACAGAACTGCCTGTCGGAACATGGACAGAAGACTACAAGAAATTCATCGAACAGCTTATTGAACCGGTTGCAAAGAAGAGTGATTCTGCAGGAGCAGGAAGTGCATCCGCGTCTGCCGCCATCCAGCTTGTGAAAGATTACAACGATATGAGCACAGATGTGATAGTGGATATTACATTGACAATGATGCCGAATATTATTGCAACATATCGCGACAAAGTTGTAGAACATGGGTGCACGATGCTGGAGAAGTGTCTTGGATTATACACAACGCAGTCAACGACAAATATGAATATGTTTGATGCGAATGAGAAACTGAAGAAATATAACACACCGGAAGAAATAGTGGACGACTATTACCCGGTTCGCATCGAGTATTATCAGAAACGAAAAGCGTATCTCTTAGATGCGCTCAGGAAGGAACTACTTGTATTGTCGAATCGTGCAAGATATATTAGTGAAATATTGGACGATACGATCGACTTGCGCAGAAAAACGACTGCAATGATGGTGCAGATATTGAAAGATCGCAAGTATGATACACAAGAAGGGGATGACGGCGACTCGGGTTCTGCAGGCTACAAGTATTTGCTAAAACTTCCAATGGATAGCGTTTCAGAAGAGAATGTAGAAAAGCTTCGCACGGAAAAGGAAAAGAAAGAAAAAGAACTGGCGCATCTTGAATCGAAAACAACTGAAAATCTATGGCATGATGATTTAGCAGAATTGGAAGAAGAATATGGCAAGTTCGTAGAACGATCTGCTGGCGAAGAAGGAACCAAGACCAAGTCGGAAGATGGAGCATCGACTAAAAAAGCAAAAGCAACAACAGCAAAACCAAAGAAAACATTGGCGCCGATTGCTGCACAATAAGTAACACAGCAAACTAAACTAGAGAATAGATTTTATATTTTTTACTCAAATAAAAATATAAAACATGTTTCCGATACCCGTCCATATACCCCATCCCGTCTAAAACCAAGGATTAAGTTCGAGTGTCTTCCCCTTGACATTATCATAAGTAGGCCACGTCATAAGAGTATACATATTGCTCGCATCACGTTTATATTTTAGATACGCCTTGATTTCGTTCATTAATTTAGGGACACTATGCGCCACAACAAACTTATTTAATGCCGCGACTTGTTCTCTTACATTGTTTGGCAAGTTTACTGCACTTTCAAGATAAATAGCTCGCATAATTATTTTAAGCTGGTCATTGTCTTGTTGTCCAATATTATACTCACCATTCGACAATTTATGCACTTCGGCGCGAAGTGTATTTTGAATTATTTGTATATTTGCTGCACTGAAAAAAGTATTGCTAACGTCGTTATCTACCCAGTTCCCAGTCATTGCATCGCGGAATGTTGTAATCTGATTTACAGGAATTTTATCCCACATTGAGAAACGGATATCAGGAGGAGGTTCCATAATATCGATCCGACCATTGGATACATTTTTAGTAGATACATTTTGAATAAGAGGGTTACCACATAATCCTATATTTGATGAAGCCATTTTAGAATATTTGTTTAAAGATACTATTATAATATATTACTATTTTATTTTATTCATGTTTATTCTTTATTGTTAATTCGAATAGTATACTAAATGTAGTATTCTATTATAAAATTTTAAAATCGTAAAAATACAAAATCGTAAAAATACAAAATCGTAAAATACAAAATCGTAAAATAACCAAAACATTTAGATAATTTAATACATTAGTGACCAACTAATTATATAATATATATTTATAGTATATATATTATATATTATATAGTTAGTTATCACCTCAATGTCATTTAATAGTATAGTATTAATAGTATCAGCAGTAATATTTGTATTATTACTTTCAGTTTTTACTTACTTTATTTACGAATCACAGAAAAGAAAGTATAACATTATTCCTGCAACGTGTCCCGATTATTGGAGCTTATCTCCAAATTCGGATGCAAAGGGTAGTATGATGTGTAATCCACCAGCTGATGGCATAAATTGGGGCACCTGCACACAAAAAAAACTTCCTACTGCTTACACCCAACCATCAGGATTAACAAAACCATGTGATATATTTTTAAATAAGTATGCATGGACAAGAACCCAATGCGGTGGAAATATTCTATGGGATGGTGTAACAAATAATGATGACTATAGAGCATCATGCAAACCAGCACCTACATCGTAAGTCGAAACGTCCTCATGCGATTTTATTTACTTACTAGTTCATACTTTATAATATTTTAATATGAATATACAATATTAAAATATAACACTACAATATATTACTAAATACAGACGATACTATATGGAATCTACTGCTAATATTAAACTAAATTTTAGAAAGACATTGATACTGGTAGCCGTAGTTGTTTTTTTATTTTTAATGCCAATTATTACTATTCTTATACTGCGCGAAAATAACAAAAAACAAATATGGGCACCTATGGTAAGCCAGTGTCCAGATTATTGGAAAATATCTAAAACTAAAGAAGGGTATATAAAGTGTTCTCCAAATAAACAAAAAAGTAACACGGGTGGGAACACCAAACCTTTTTTTACATACCAATTACCAACAAAAAAGAATAAATATGATTTTGCATTAAAAAATGGATTAATGTGGGATGGTATAGTAAATGATTCTCAGTTAATAAGTCAACGAATAATACCACCTGATAGAAACATTGGAATGTTACTTGGTAACATGTTTACATTAGAAACGTCTGGATATACGTCAACTACAAGACAAACCCAGGACCCGAACTATCTTAGTTAATAGGAAGTAAGAGGTATAA
>Ga0078894_10002469_pt1 | contig 14027 bp, 13 predicted proteins | sample LauGreSu1BDMLBSD_2_FD_67506 | JGI IMG/M metagenome (GOLD analysis project Ga0078894, IMG submission 67506) | Freshwater lake microbial communities from Lake Michigan, USA - Su13.BD.MLB.SD (version 4) (version 4) | ecosystem: Environmental > Aquatic > Freshwater > Lake | place: Lake Michigan...
GGGAAATAAGTGAAGAGATGAAGTGTGATCCTGTAAAATTTGTTTTACCAGAATTGCCCAAATACACTGACAACTATGAATTAGTAGAGTCGGGTGTCATTGGATACCGTTGTATGTGGACTAGGAATTAATTATGAATGAATGTTACAAAGAACTTGATTGGCCCAGGTTGCCAACAGTATTATCAATCAAATAAATGAGAAAGCTCAGGAAAAATCTGACTAGCATTAGTGGCCCTGACTGCATCTAATTTGTTGATATAGTCTTTAAAATCAGGTAATAGATGAGTATGGTCTTCAGCCTCAACAAAACTTAAGATAGCTTCCCATCTTTTCCATCCATATGGATTTTTATTCCAAAAGTCATCATCTTGTGTGTAATTGTCCCACAGCCATTGTTTAAATTCCAGAAACTGCTGCCTAATTTTTTCTTTGTCTTCTTTTGGAAGTATACGAGCACTTAAAAATGTAGGGATATACAATAGGTGCAGATTGATGATGCCGCCACCTGTTTCGAATTCATCTAATTTAAACTTATTAATTTTTTTAAAATTTTGACTTAGTTTCCATTTAGCAAAATCAACTATATGTTTTACATTAAGAACTTGCACTGCACATGCAATAGCGCAATGAATATGTTCAGGCGCATCATCCATTAATCTTAGACTACGCTCAATCTCTTGCCAATTAGCAGGATATCTAATATAGTGATTTCTGTCAAACGTTGCATCGATACTAAATGCATATCGAACTTGTTTGAAATTTCTCCACACATTAATGATATCGTCATTGACAAACAACCCGTTGCTGTTATATCGCAGACTTATATTTTTAGCATACCCTCTTTTAATAATTTCATCTAAGAATCTACGATGTTCTTTAATCATCAATGGTTCGCCGCCTGCAAAGTACAACTGTGTTATATTGGGAATTTGTTCAAAAACTTCGCCCCAAAATTCAGGTTTCTCGTACCATGTATTATTAAATTCTTTTTTATCAAAATTAATTTGAAACTTGACAACTTTACTGTCTAGAGTCTCCATCATTTTATCGTAGTCTTGTAACCATCTACTACTGTCATGGGGGCTACACATTACACATTTCAAATTACAAGTATGACCTAACCGCAGATCCATATATCTAATAACAGGCGGAATAGTTCCGTCTTCTTTGGTATTGTCGATTAACTCTTTGAAATCTAATCCGTCCCTGCTCCACTCGTACAATTCCCACAGACGTTTACTGACAACACCATTACTTTCTTCTTCGAAGCATTTGGTACAGCTGGCAGGTATCTTTCCTTCTAGCATCGTAGTTCGGACACTTTTCATATATTCATTATTAAATGCACTCAACAATGAATCTTTACCAAAGTTAGCAGGAACTCCATTTTCTTTCTTTACTAGTCCAACTTTGTGATCGCCGGTGCTTGCGCCAGATGCATTTGTAACACAACACAGTCTAACATCACCGTTGGGTCTGGTAGCTAAATGTATCCAAGGTAATGCACAAAAAGTTGGTGACCCTGTTTTTTCGGTTATATCTTTGATATATGTTACTATGCGTTCTTTCATTTCCCGTCCTTTATGCAATAATTAGTCTATAAATACAGCGAGAGCACACTTTATGAATATAGACGATTGGAACTTGTATTATAAAACACACGAGACTGAGAACAGGCTAACTACAACGCAAATGTGTTATGAGCCTAAGGTTAACCCAGAAAATAATGTTTTTTGTATGAATTTTTGTTATCCGTGTGACTATCAAACTAATCAGCCTAGGTTGTCGTATACACAGGAATTAGTTGATACAATGTTTGATCGAGAACTAAAATATTTAAATTTATTTCAGAATATGCCATGGGCTCCTGAAATATTAGAAGTTACCAATAGGAAAATTTTTATTAGATGGTATGGAAAAACTTGCAACGATATTCAGTATAAAGATTGTAATTTAAATGAATTATTCCCTAACTGGTACAACGATATTAAATCTATAATATTAGATCAAGTCAACATGGGATATTTGAAAGCATCGTTATACCCGCATAGTCATTATTACGACAATCAAGGTCAAATGCGGGCTATAGATTTTTATACTACGGTCAAACGATCAACTCCTTATCTTACTAAAAACCAGATATTAGGTTTAGTAGGTACGGATACTAATAGATTTAACGATGCAACTGAGGATGATTTAATAAATGTGGAAACTATTTTCAAATCTGGTTTGTTAACTTATAGCAGATGGCCCATCAACTTGACAGAAATTTACAATACAATATATGAATAAAAAGAAGATTTGGTTTTTTAAGTACGATACGTGGCAAGATAAGAATGTGTATCTTCCACATGTTTGGTACGAGTTTAAAAGATACTACGAACTTAATGGAAAATCAGCAGACTTCTGGGAATGGATTCCGCCTGTTATTGATTATTATCAGTGGACACTTGACGAGATAGTAGACAATGCAATTAGCCATAAGGCTGATGTTTATATGTTTAGTAGTTACATGTGGAGTTGGGAATCTATTAAAGTAATTGCCCATGCCATCAAAGAAGTATTGCCCAATAGTATTATTGTGCTAGGAGGACCACATCAACATACAACATACACTCAACCATTTTTATATTTTAAAAATCATCCTTATTTTGACGCAACTTCCCGGCCATCGGAGTACGGTGAATTTTTTATAACTGATATGTTAGATTTGATAGCAGAAGATAAATTAGACTGGTCACTTGTTAGGGGGAGCTATCATAGAAAAGGATACGGGCCCGAAGGCGATAAAACACAATTTAAATATCCACCTGATATCCTTCGTTCTAATATAGAACATGCACGAGGAATTTCAAAACATTCGCATGAGCAGGGAAAAGTCTTGGGCATAATGTATGAAACAAATCGCGGATGCATGTATAAATGTACATACTGTGAGTGGGGCGGTGGTACCAATACAAAAGTTATTATTAAAGACATGGAGAGCGTTATTGATGATATTTCTTTCTTTAGAGAATTAGATGTGCCAGTTGTATGGATCACTGATGCTAATTTTGGTATGTTAAAACGTGATCCAGACATTGCAAATTTATTTGCATCTCAGAAAGACTATATGAAATTTGTAGGAATAACTGGTCTAGCTAAAACCAAATCAGCAAAAAGGGCGGCAGTTCTAGAGCCATTAATGGAAGCAGGATTAGTTACAATTTATCAAATTAGTTTACAAACAATAGATGAACAAACTATTAAAAATGTAGAACGCACCGATGTACCACCTGAAGAAAATGTAAAATTAGCACAGTACTTAATTAAAAAATACGACATCGATGTTATTGTTGAATTAATTCTTGGTTTACCAGGAATGAAATTAGAAACATTTTATAAAGAAACTGCCATCGAATATTCATTAATGAATAGTGTAAAGCCTCATACGCATCATGTTCCGTTGTATGTATTACCAGATGCGCCCATCGGTAATCCGGAGTATCTTGCAAAGTTTGATATGAAACTTGCTCCAATTGCAATTGATGAATCTGCTGTGCTGTTAGATGATCCATGCTCTAAGTATCTTCAGATGTTCAATGATAAAAAGTTTAAGAAAGAAAACACATTACACATTCCAATTAGTAGCTACTCATATACAGTAGAAGATTGGAAAGAAATGTTTTTTATGAATGATATGAATTTAGTGTTAATGAATATGGTTATGATAACCCCCTTCATTGATATGATGTTCCATCATCGCAGTGTTGAATTAGATGTAATTTTTAAAAAACTATACAACGCAATGAGTAGCGTGGATGATTTTTACAAACCAATTTATAATGATTATCTAGTTCCATTAACAGAAGGAAAGTATTGGAATAGATCATGGCGAGAGTTTGAAGTAGGACCTATCAAAGGATCCTGGACTATACACGCCTCATATGCATGGCTATGGTGTACTTATCGCGACCAAATATATGATGCAATACGTAGAGAATTCACAGATCATATAGATGATCTAATCGACGATTGTTTAGTATATTGCAAAAACAGTACATTTAACGTTCCTGAAGATTTACTCTGGGAAAATGAATATCGATGGGATCGATGGGAAGAAACTGGTGATAAAAGTGTGTTACCTATTAAAGAGAAAGTTGCATTAATCACTAAAAATACAGAAGTTAAGTGGGATCATAAATCGGACATATATCGTAACTTTAATACATATAGACAGGAGTCAGGCGAGAAAATAAAAATGAAATTATTCCAAATGACTAGAGCAGGACCAGACAATGCATAACCTTTCATTAATTGATTGGCAAACTATATTGGAAAGTATAGCAAGCCAACAAGGGGAAGTAAGAACAATAGGTGTGGACTTTTACGAGAACCAACACGGTGAGTTTAATGAGATAATTAAACTATGGGATCAAGCTGGGTACACATCTGCAAAAGTTGAATGGATTAATTACTACCCTGGACAACACTTTGATAAGTCTATCGAAGAACAATTTGCAAAAGAAGTTAATTCTACCCCAATCAGGTCTTGGATAAGTTGTGTACGGCCTGGTAAAACTGCGCCATGGCATAAAGACGTAGATGATGCTATGGAATCATACAAACAATTAGGCAAATTAGAAAGATTCACATGTCATATAAACAAACCCGTACATGGACAAGTCTTATTAGTAGAGAAAGATTCTCTTTATATGGAGCCCGTGGGGAAAATATTCAAATGGCCAGATTATATGTCGTGGCACGGGTCTGCAAACTGCGGATTTACTAATCATTATTTGTATCATTTTTTGGGGTATAAATGAAAACGTTTGACGCTATACTGATAACAGATACTGCAACCTTCCCCACTTGGTCTCGAGGATATGGTGCGCATAGAATTGCTAGCCATTTAAGAACTCACGGATTGTCAGTGTTAGTGATTGATTTTTCGTCAGCTTTAACATTTGAAATGTGGAAGACGATATGTAATCTTGCTGTGGGAGAGAATACTAAACTACTTGGATTTTCTACTACCTGGTGGCCTTATAGGGAACCATTTAAAAAAGAACAAAATTTTAAATCATGTAACATTGCTTATTTTACCGAATCAGGCGAGAGTCCTGATATCAGTAAAGATAGCTTAACATATAGTGCAGTAATGGGTGAGATAAAACCATGGATAGATATTGTTAAGGAAAAAAATAAAAAAATAAAAATACTCCTAGGCGGTCCTAAGATTGATTTTTATAGAGACTTTCCTGCTGACTTTTTTGTAAGCGGCTTAGGAGAGAATCAGATTATAGATTTTATCACGCAGTCTAAGCGAATATGGCCTACTATCATTCAGCATGATATAAATTCTAATTCTAGAGAGTGGGGCTGGAAAACATCTTCTACTACTTATACAAAGTACGATCAAATTCAATCATCTGAGATTCTAAATCTAGAAATAGCCAGAGGATGTAAGTTCAAGTGCAATTTTTGTTCGTTCCCATTAATAGGTCAAAAAGATATCGCAGGTTACTTAAAGAGTGAAGAAACACTGTATAATGAATTGCTATACAACTATGAAAATTTTGGAGTAACACAGTATTTTATTGCCGATGACACGTTCAATGATTCTATAGAAAAACTAGAAATGGTAGTAAGAATTAAAAACAGACTACCTTTTGATTTAAAAACAAAAGCATATATTAGGGCAGATATTATTGCGACTCAACCTAAACAAATTCCATTACTGTTAGAAACGGGATTAGCTTCTTGTTACGTTGGTATAGAATCATTTCACCCTGATGGTGGTAAATTTGCAGGTAAAGGAATGGATCCTACAAGAAGAAAACAAGCATTATATGATATGAATTTGCATTGGGGAGATAAGGTTTCTATTAATGGTGGCTACATTGTAGGCTTACCGGGGGAAGATGAACAATTTGTAAGAGAGCAAGCAGATTGGTTTTCCCAACCGGATTGTCCTGTAAACTACGGAGCGTCTTTCTTAGGATTAATTATACACCCATTGCAACCAGGATCTACTATTCACCCTAGTGAACTTGATAAAGATCCAGAAAAATTTGGCTATACCATACCTGATAAAAGTAAACCAACACACTGGGTTAAAAACGACGGAACTAATATATTATCATACGATAAGGCTCATGAGTTAGCGTCGGAAATGAATTACAAAGTATGGTCTGCTAGAGGACCTCGTACAGATAATGTTGATTACAAAGTAGGTACTATAATAGACCCAGTAACTGAATACTTTATCCCACTTATTGAAATGTTAAAAAATGACTAGCTACATAGGAAATACTTCTAATTTAATAGACTGGCAGGAAGTTGTTGATAAACTTGCAGACACCAAACCTGGGTACATTGGGCCAAGACATTCTGGCAAGGACAATATTGTTGGGATACAAGAGATGGCAAAATTGTGGGATGACGCAGGGTTTGTTCTACTTAGCGATGGTGGCAATGCAGGTTGGGATATGTTTTTTCCTGACAAACATTTTGATAAAAAAATAGTTGAAATTGTTTCTAACTACCTCAATATCAAAACAATTGACTGTTGGATAAGTAGAGTAAATCCTGGTTGTATGACGCCCTGGCATTGGGATTGTAATGATAATGAAGAATATTATTCTAGTTTAAATATTGCTAGATTTACTTGTCATATCTCTAAACCTAGTGTAGGACATGCAGTAATGATAGAAGATGTGTGCATACACAATCAACCACAAGGTGCTATTTGGAAATGGCCTGCTAGAACTAGTTGGCACGGTGGCATAAATTGCGGATTCAAGCCCAAATATCTGTTAAATATATTTGGTACAATTAAAGGATAATTAATGGAAGTATTAAAATCACATCCGACACGAGGATTATGTAGTACATGTTACATGGAACTGCCTGCAACTATAGAATATAGAAGTGACGGAACCGCGTATATAACTAAGACATGCCCAAATCATGGATACGAAGAATTTATGGTTGAACGATCATGGGAATATTGGGATCAATCTCCGCAAAGAAATCCTGATAATCCTACTACCATCGGATATAATCAATTAGTCTGCATAGATATTACAGATCGATGCAACGTAATGTGTAAACATTGTTATCATAATCCTGATAATAAAATCAAAGATAAGCCAAAAGAATTTATTATTAATAAAATTATAAGCGCACCATTTGATAAAGTTTGTTTGATGGGTGCAGAGCCTACAATGCGGGAAGATCTTTGTGAAATTATTTTTGAATCAAAAAAATTATCTAACAAAATGATCGGAATATATTCCAACGGTATCAAACTAGCAGAACCGGGATATGTAGAAAAATTAGAACAATCGGGTCTGGGTACAGTAAATCTAAGTGTACATAATCCCGAATATCATAAAGAACAGCTATGGGAAAAAATATCAACAGGTGTTGAGCTAGTGGTCAATAACACAAAACTAGGACTGGGTCAGGTATCGTTTACTGTAGAAAACATTGATGAAGTTAGATATGCTTTAGATAAAATGATTTGGTTTAAAACTAAAGATAGGATTCCAGGAAATTTCTGTGTAAGATCACCTGCAGAAATCGGAACAGGAATTGATGGCCAAGAAATTTTTGCCAGCGATATAGCCAAATGGGTGGAAGAAGTCGCAAAAGAAAAAGGTTTGACTTTTACTAAACACCCCAATGGTGGTAGTAATCCATATCATATAGCCTATCTATTAGATGACATGACCGTTCAGATAATTCATTGGGCCAGCGTTAAAAACGTTGATCTATCGTGGATGAATATGGGACCGTGGGCAGACTTTGTACCCGTTACTTTTGCTACCTTGCATTTGCAGATTATTCTAAGAGAAGGTTGGAAAAAAGGATGGTGGCAAGGTCAACGACTCATCACTGAATCAAAAAAAATTAAATTACAAAACATAAACATTTAACCTATGGAAATACTTATTTTAGGGGGCTATGGAAATTTAGGCAAAGAAATTTTAAATTTATTAGTGCATCATACAACACACAATGTGACTATATTAGGTAAAAATTTTGATAAATTAAATCAGATAGCTAGCTCGCATAATAGAAAAATTTTGTGTATTGCTACAAACCTTGAGGACTTTTACGATTTCAAGAATTATGATTTAGTAATTAATGCAACCAGTTGTATACATTTCCAAAATGAACTTGTTTCTAGAATTGCTCAAGCAGATTGTGATTTTTTTGATTGTCACCAGCCTTGTAAAATAAACTATGACTTGCTAGAAAAATATAAACAAACCTCCAAAACATTTTTATTTGATTGCGGCGCCACTACATTTTTACCATTTTTACATTTGACTAATCCTGTTAACGACTTGTATGTAGTTTCTTATTTTAAGACATGTTGGGAAGACAGAAATGTATCGCAACTTTCAATAGATGAATTTAATTACATAAACAAAAACAATAAAACAGAATATTGTACATTTATTGATAATACATGGTATAATTATCATCAATCTAGTAAAAAATTATTTAACATAGGGCAGATTGATCCTATGTTTAACGGAGAAATAAAATGTGCAAAAGAATTAATACCCTCATTGACAAATGCAGGATATTATTTCAAAATGGAAACAGTTGATGCTAAGAAACTAGAACGCTCATCAATATCGATATATTCTGATTCTATCACGGTTGAAGTATCTACAAATTGCGGATATGTCATGTCGGCTGCTATGATAGTGGCCGCCATTTTGGAACATCAACATGTTCCTAAACAAGGTTCTTACTTGATGGGGAATTATGTACATGCGAGCACTTTTGTAAAAAATTTACAAAATTTAGGTATATCTATCAAACTTAATTAACTGCCCAGTTTTCTTTAATAAATATAGTATGGATTACGAAGCTACAAAAAAAGAATTAGCAAGCATATACAATAAATTTGCGTCACTTCATGACGAAGAAAGAAAAAACTTTAACAATAATGATCAATTGTATATGCTTTCGCAACTTCTTCCTAAGAATAGTAAAGTTTTAGATGCAGGATGCGGTACAGGTATTCCTGTGATTAAATATTTCCACGATTTAGGTCACGAAGTATACGGATCAGACATAGCGGTTTCTGCGTTAAGTTATGTTAAGATACATTCTCCTAATGCTCACACTCTGCTATGTGATACGGCAGATTTAAGTTTTCCTGACAACACATTTGATTTAATAACTAGCTTTTATTCGATGATGCATTTACCCATGGATAAACAAATCATAGCATTTAAAAAGTTTTATAAAATGATAAAACCAAATGGTTCTATATACATAACGCTGTCTTGTCAGGAATACACAGGAGAAACTGAATTTGCAGGGTTACATGAATTTGAAAATTGGCCTCTACCAATATATCATGTCAGCACGGAAAAATATCTTCAAATATTCCAAGAAATAAATTTTAAAAACATTTCTTTAGAAAAACTTAATACTGGAAAAGACATCACACTTTTATGGCTTTATGGGACAAAATAACTAAAAGAACATTATGACTATTCAAAAATCTTATTTTACTACAGGACTATGTAAAGTTTGTTATAGAGAACTACCTGCCACAATTGAATATAGAATCGATGGCGCCGCGTACATAACAAAGGTCTGTCCTGTTCATGGATATCAAGAAGCCATGGTAGAAAAATCATATGATTTTTGGGACAGTATCACTCAAATGAACCCTGACAATCAGTGTTGGGATGTATACAATAATGTTTCTACGATAGAAGTTACGGACAGATGTAATGTACAGTGCAAACATTGCTATCACGATCCCGATAATGATATACCAGATAAACCTTTAGAATGGATAATTAAAACAGCAAAAGCGGCCCCCGGTCATACTGTGTGCCTGTCAGGAGCAGAGCCTACAATGCGTAAAGATTTACCTGAATTAATATCGGCAATTCAACAAATACCCTATGGTAATTCAACCAAACAAGCTAATCTTTATACTAATGGAATAAAACTTCAAAACAGAGATTACGTAAAAGAATTATCAAATGTTAAATTATCTAGTGTTAATTTAAGTATACATCATCCTGAATATCATTCAGATGTTATTTGGAAAAATGTTTCAAAAGCACTAACGAATATTGTTGAAGAAAACATACCATTAGCGCAAGTCTCATTCACAGTTGAAAGCAAAGATCAAGTTAGGCATGCAATAGAAAAAATACTATGGATTGAAAAGAATGGAATGAGGGCGTTTAATTATTGCATACGATCACCCTCGAGGATAGGAGTTTCTTTTGAACAAGAGTCTGAAGTATTTTCAAGTGAGATATATCAATGGATAAGTGAGATAGCTATTGAATATGATCTGCCTTTTGGCAAACATCCAAATTACGGCAGTAATCCGTATCATGTTGGCACATTATTGGGAGATAATCTTATACAAATAATACATTGGGGAGATGTTAATTCTGTAGATACTAGTTATATGTATATGGGGCCTTGGGCTTCGTTCATACCAAATACTAGAGGAACTTTTCTAATCCAAGCAATTTTGCGAGACGGATGGAAAAAAGGTTGGTGGCAAGGACAAAGATTAGTACCAGAAAGTCAACAGGTAGTATTTGTAAGATGATTAACCATGGCGTAATATTTACTGGGATAGGCGATGATGATATGATTCTTAGGCCGGCTGGCGCCTTCAGAATAAGAACCTGGTTGAAAAAAAGAGGCTTCAATGTAGAGGTAATCGATTTCTTCAGCAAATTTACAAATGACGAGGTAGAGAAATTGTGTGAAAAATATATCACATCGTCAACGTTATTTGTGGGTGTTAGTATTACCTTTTTTAATAAATTTGATAAGATTAATTTTTTATTTAAAACAATCAAAGAAAAGTATCCTCATGTAAAAACAATAATAGGTGGCACTGAAACAACTATTAATTTTGGCGATGACAACTTTTTAAAAACTGAGTATGTTGATAGAATTATCTGGGGGTATGCTGAAGAAGCAATAACTCACTATCTACAATACCTAACCAAGAAAAGATTAGACAATCTTAATTGGGTACCTTATAAAGGTACACTGGCCATTGATGCAGAAAAAGTATACAAAAATGATGATAGTGATTTAACCATTGAATGGTTAGATTCGGATCTCATTGATGGGAATGTACTACCTATTGAAATTAGTAGGGGTTGTATTTTTAAGTGCAAATATTGTCAATACCCTCTCTTAGGTAAAAAGAAAAATGATTACATACGGCACGAACAAAATCTAACTGATGAAATTAAAAAAAATTACGAACAGTTTGGAGTGACTACTTATTCATTTCAAGATGATACATTCAACGACAATATTTTTAAATTAGAAACAGTTGCTAATGCTATTAAAAAAAGTAATATAAAAATAAAATATTCAGCTTTTCTTAGAGCAGATTTGCTTGCTAAGTATCCTGAATCGATAGATATCTTAGTAGAAACAGGATTAATATCTACCAGTTTTGGTATTGAGAGTTTAACCGATAGAACTAGGAAAACTATTGGTAAAGGCGGTGACATAGAAAGACAGTTATCTGCAATAAAAACCTTAAAAGAAAAAGCAAACATTTGGACTCATACCGGACTAATAGTAGGATTGCCATACGAGACAATTGATGACTTACAAAAAACACACGAATGGTTTTTGAAACAAAATGACCAATACTTTAATAGGTGGACATTCTTTCCATTGGTAATAAGAACCAATGTAATGACGAGATTAAGTGAGTTTGACCGCAACTATTCTGAGTATGGTTATACATTAGAAGAATTTCCAGGGCATATCTACAGTAATTGGTCAAGCGATAAAATGAATTTTTTACAAGCAATTGATATTGCCACTAAATTTAATAACGAAGTAGCTGAAGTAAGAAAAGAAAGCCATTGGATAGAATATCGCAATTCAGGAAAATATGAGTTTATGGAACTGATTGCAGGTGGATTGTCTGCTAAAGATATCATTGATAGGAATTATGAGTCGGACACTATTAATTTATTTAATGAAAAGAGAATATTAATGATTGAAAAATACAAACAAGAAAAAATTAAAGAGAGTTAAATATGAGTTTTCATGAATTGACTATTCCATCTACTGAAAAAAAATTAGTAGAAGTTTACAAAACAGAAAAATATTGGATTCATACATCTAGCGGTAAATTATTAGATGCACATATGGGTAATACTGCCTTTATATTTGGTTTTGACAATTCGCATATAAAAAATAGAATGCGCGATCTTCAAGATAAAATTTCATATGTTCATTGTAAACCCAATGAAGTATGTAGAGAAAATATGGAATTGGTGGAAAAAATTTGTACTTTAGGCAACTATTCTGCATTAGCATGGGCAGTAAGTGGCAGTGACGGAGTAGAGTGTGCAATTGCTATGAACGACACATACTGGAGAAATTTAGGAGTTGATAAACAGCAAATAATTTCGTTCGCTCCCGGTTGGCATGGTACAACTTTTATCGAAAGAGCTATGCGCCGAGAAGAATTTATTGATAAGTTTATTGTAGTTGACGCTCCGAATTGGGATTCTGAAATAGATAGACTAGCACAAGAACAAGTGCTAATCAATAATCTAAACAAATTATTAAACGAAAATCAAAAAATTGGAGCAATAATTTATGAAAGTATTCCTTGGCTTAATGGAATCCTTCCATGGAGTAACAATTTTCATATACAACTAAGAGCATTGTGTGATAAGTTTAACATTAATTTAATTCTAGATGATGTAATGGGAGGGGTTGGTAAATTAGGAAATTATTTCAGTCATATAAAATTCAACATACAACCTGATATCACTGTTTTAGGCAAAGCACTAACTGGTGGATTTAGTCCGTTAAGCTGTGCATGTACTACGGATAAGATAGCAAAAGTGATAAAAAATTCACACATATATAGTCATACATGGCAACCTAACATGGCGGGGGTAGGTGCCGCCTTGGGAGTATTAGATATTTTTAATCCGGATAGCATTTCGAAAGTAAATAGTAGACTACATTACTTAGGAGAAAAACTTATTAAACAAGGTTTTATTACTAATCTGATATGTGATGGACTTATTTTTTACGCAGACTCAATAGAAAAAATGAATATAGATGTTTTTTTTAATAACGGAATCACTGGGTTAGGCGGATGGGAACTAGAAACTACAAAAATAGGAATTGTTGCACCTGCAATTGCTGATGATGAATATTTTGAAGAATTAGAACTACGTCTTACAAATTCATTAACTAAGAAATAATATGAAATGTATCGTAACAGGTCATACTGGTGGAATTGGGAAAGCAGTATATGATCATTTTAAATCTAAAAGATATGATGTAATAGGTATGTCTAGATCCAATGGTTATGACATAGAAAAAGATCAAGAAAAAATAATAAATGAATCTTTAAATTGTGATATTTTTGTAAACTGTGCGTGTAGTGGTAAAGGGCAATTAGACCTATTAAATAAATTACATGATAAAGTGAAATATATGATTGTTTTTGGTTCCGTGAGTGCTGATTTTAGCCGATTAAGTGAAGAATATCAAAACAAATTTATTTTACAAGAAAGGTGTAGAGAACTTTCGATTAATCCTAATGAGAATATTGCTAAGATATTATATTTAAAGTTAGCATTTTGTGAAAATGCTACATTGCCAATACAAATAAATCCAGAATATATAACTAAATTTGATGATATTGTAAAAATTATAGATTTGTGGTTAGAAATTCCTAAAATATCTTTTATCGGGTTTGTAATAAAAATTACAGACGATCTTACAAATTACGTCAAAAAAACATATTCGAATGATTAATATGTTTCTAAATGATCTATTCCTAATTTTTTACGAAACTCTTCGGAGAACTTGCCGTCTATTCGTAGTGAATATGATTGTTCCATAATCCTTTCGCCGCCATGCCAGTCAACATCATTCCACCATGCGGCTCTGGTATTAAGATATGTTTTATCCTTAGTTACTGGATCCCATAGGTACATAGCTTTCTTTGTATTAGGACGAATATGTATAAAC
>Ga0078894_10002471_pt1 | contig 14023 bp, 7 predicted proteins | sample LauGreSu1BDMLBSD_2_FD_67506 | JGI IMG/M metagenome (GOLD analysis project Ga0078894, IMG submission 67506) | Freshwater lake microbial communities from Lake Michigan, USA - Su13.BD.MLB.SD (version 4) (version 4) | ecosystem: Environmental > Aquatic > Freshwater > Lake | place: Lake Michigan, USA...
CTCGAGGAGCGCGTCGAAGCTGCCGCGGTCGGCGTAGAACAGCTCCTTGATCCGCTCGAAGTCATCGGCGCTGCCGCCCTCGACCATATAGGTCGCGAGCGTCCAAGGGGAGCCGCCAAATCCGAGGAGCGCGTGGCGGTCCCCCAGTTCCCGGCGCAGGAGCCGCAAGGTCGCGGCGACGTAGTCGAGCCGCTCCGTCACGGCGGCGGCGGGGGCGAGGCCCTCGATGTCGGCCCGGCTTTCGAGGCGACGATCCATCGCGATGCCGCCCGCGTCGCGGAAGCTGTAGCCCTGGCCGAGGGCCTCGGGGATAACGAGGATGTCCGAGAAGAGGATCGCCGCGTCGAGGGCGAAGCGGCGCAGCGGCTGGAGGGTGACCTCGGTGGCGATCTCCGGGGTGCGCACCATATGCAGGAAGGAGGACTGCGCCTTCAGGGCGCGGTATTCCGGGAGGTAGCGCCCGGCCTGGCGCATCACCCACAGGGGAGGGCGCTCAAGCGGCTCATTCCGGCAGGCGGCGAGGAAACGTTCGCGGGAGGTCATCAGACGGGAAGCGGGTTGGCGGCGGCGCCGGCCCAATCCCGGGGGCGCAGGAAGACCTCGTGCAGCCGTGCCTCGGGCGAGCCGGGCTCCGGGTGCCAGTCATAGTCCCAGCGGACCAGCGGGGGCAGGGACATCAGGATGGATTCCGTGCGGCCACCGCTCTGCAGGCCGAAGTGGGTGCCGCGGTCCCAGACGAGGTTGAACTCCACGTAGCGGCCGCGCCGGTACAGCTGGAAGCGCCGCTCCCGTTCGCCAAAGGGCAGGTGCTTACGGCGCGCGACGATCGGCCGGTAGGCGGGCAGGAAGGCGTCACCCACGGCCCGCAGGAGGGCGAAGGAACGTTCGAAGCCCGGGGCATTGTAGTCGTCGAAAAAGATCCCGCCGATCCCGCGGGGTTCGCCGCGGTGGCGAAGAAAGAAATAACGGTCGCAGGTCTCCTTGAACTGCGGGTAGAGCTCCTGCCCGAATGGCGCGACGGCGGCCCGCGCCGTCTGGTGCCAGTGCACGGCGTCTTCTTCGTGCCCGTAGTAGGGAGTGAGGTCGAAGCCGCCCCCAAACCACCAGGCCGGTTCCCCGCCGGTGGGATCGGCGGCGAGGAAGAAGCGCACGTTCGCATGGCTGGTTGGCACATACGGATTGCGCGGATGGATGACGAGCGAGACGCCGAGCGCCTCCCACGGCCGGCCTGCCAGTTCCGGCCGGTGGGCTGTGGCGGATGGGGGCAGCCGCTCCCCGCGCACGTGCGAGAACGCGACCCCGGCCTTCTCGAAAACCGTGCCCTCGGCGAGCAGGCGGGTGCGTCCGCCGCCGCCCTCGGGGCGCACCCACTCGTCGGTGTGGAAGTCGGCTTGCCCGCCGTCCTCGGCCGCGAGGCCCGCGCAGATGTCGTCCTGCAAACGTAGCAGGTAGGCGCGGACGGCGGCGGGATCAGGTGGCATGGCAGGCCGGGAGAGTGGTTCGGGGCCCGCGCGAGGCAACACCTCTTCCGGTGGGGCTTGACGGCTTTGCTAGGTTTCCGGTCGACACGCCCCGTGCGGGCGGACTCCCTCCTCCTTCCCGATGCCTTCCGCTGTCCTCACTACCGTGGCCGCCACCGGCTTCACGGTGGCCTTCTTCCACGCCGCCATCCCGACGCACTGGCTGCCCTTTGTCTTGGTGGCGCGGGAACGCGGTTGGTCCCGCGGTCGCACCCTCGCGGTGGCCTCGCTGGCGGGGCTCGGGCACGTCGCCCTGACTAGCCTGCTCGGGCTGGGGGTCGCGTGGTTCGGGTTCCAATTGGAAGAGCGGGTAGGCTCGTTCTCCTGGATCGCGGGTGGGATGCTGGGCGTGTTCGCGATGTATTACGGCTGGCGGCAGCTGAGTGGCCGGGGCATCTGCCACCACGCCACGCCCGGGGGCGCCCACCACCCGAGCGAGCGTTGCGGGCACGAGCAGGAGGGCAGCCACTGGCAGGAGGAATTGCGGGCGAGCCCGCTGGTCTCCGCGCGCACCGGGGAGATGGCGGCGGTCGGGGGGCTCTTCGTGATGCTGACCCTTTCCCCGTGCGAGGCCTTCCTCGGCGTTTACCTTTCCGGGGTGCAGTTCGGTTGGCGCGGCTTCGTGGTGCTCAGCGTGATCCTCGCGGTCGCGACGCTCGGCGGGATGACCCTCTTCACTTGGCTGGCGCTGCTGGGCTTCGACCGCGTGCGCGTCCGGAGCCTCGAGCGTTTGGAAGCGGGGCTGCTCGCGCTGGTGTTCGGGCTGCTGGCGGTGGTGGTGCTCGCGCTGGACCACGGTCATGAGCATTGAGGGCCGGCCGCACGGTGGCGCCTCCGGGTTGCGGGCCGCGAAGGTCCCCCGGCTGCTCTGGTGCTGTCTCGCGGTCGTTTTGCTCGCCTCGTGGGTCGGCTCGCGGGTGCAGTCCTCGGGCGGGGAGGTCCAGGTCCGCGGGCTCGTCTTGCCGGCGCGGAACGGCCAGTGGATCGCGGCGGACCTTTTTCGTCCCCGCACCGCCACGGCCGAAAAGCCAGCACCGTTGGTGGTGGTGGTCCCGGGGTTCCAGCGCTCCAAGGAGACGCAAGCGAACATTTCCCTCGAGCTGGCGCGCCGCGGGGTCGTGGTGATCGCGCTGGATCCGTTCGCCCAAGGAGGCTCCAGCGCCTCGCTCAGCACCCGGGCGGCGACCGAGGAGGGCTACGGGCTCTTTGCGGTCATCGAGTACGCCGCGACGGGCGTGCTCAATTACGTCGACCGCGCGCGCCTCGCCGCGACGGGCCACTCCGCGGGCGGCAACGCGGCCCTGCAGGCGGCCAGCCACTTTGGCCGTGAGGCCGAGCGCACGGGCGGGTCCGGCAAGCTGCACGCGGTGTTCATCTCCGGTTACGTCCTCACACTCACCGAACGTACGCTGCGCCCGGTCCGTTCGCATCTCGGCGTCAGCTACGCGCTCCACGACGAGGGGGCGTACCGGAACGAACTCGGTCACGGTGATATGCGTCGCGCGCCCGAGGCGCTGCGCGCGGTGCGCTCCGGGCTCGGGGCGGCGGGCCGCGCCCTGACCGAGATTGAGCCGGGCCGCTACTATGGCGCCGAGGCGGACCGCACGCTGCGGGTCGTCTACAACGAGCCGCTCCTGCATCCCTTCCAGCCGTACAGTGTCGAGGCGACGGCCAACCAGCTGGAGTTCTTCATCCGCACGCTCGGACTCCGTGACGTTCCCGGGCCGCGCGACCAGGTCTGGTACTGGAAGGAGCTGTGCGGGCTGCTCGCGCTGGCCGCGGCCCTCACGGCTCTCGTGCCCCTCGCGCGCTGGCTGCTGGCCACGGTGCCCGCCCTTGCCTCGCTGGTCCGGCCGGTGCCCCCGCCGCCCCCGCGGCCTTCCGGGACCGGCCGCGTGGCGCTCTGGGCGCTGCTCGTCGTGGGAGCGGTCATCGCCGGGGTATCCTACATCCCGCTGGCGGAGCTCTCGCAGCGCTTGTTCCCGGAGGCCTCGGGGCGGACGCTGACGTGGTTCTTCCCGCAGCGGATGAACAACGCCCTGATGCTCTGGGCCTTGGTGAACGGGATCGTGGGGTTTGGGCTGTTCCTTCTCGGGCGGCGCCTGCGGCGCGAGCGGTCCGCTGCGGGGGAGGTCAGCCCCGGGTGGCGGATCTCCGGGGCCGAGCTCGCGCGCACGGTCGTCCTCGCCGTGATCCTCTGGGGCGCCTTCTTCCTGCTGCTCGCGGGAGTGCACGCGGTCTTCCACGTGGACTACCGCTTCCTCTATTTCGGCGCGCGGCCGATCGGGCCGGCGATGGTCGCGCTGCTGCCGATGTACGCGCCCGCTTTCCTCGTGTTCTTCCTCGCCAATTCCCTCCGCGTGAACGCCGCCCTGCGCTTTGCCGGTGAGCCCGAGTGGCGCAGCCTGCTCCGAGCGGGGCTCGCCAACTCTCTGGGCCTGCTGCTCATCCTTGGGGTCCAGTACGCCACCTTCGCCGCGACTGGCACAGTGCGGTGGACGGAGGGCTGGCTCTACGTGAACCTCCTCTTCGCGGTGGTGCCGATCATGTTCGTGCTGCCCTATTTCAACCGCTTCTTCTTCCGCCTCACCGGCCGCATCTACCTTGGTCCGCTGACGATGGTGCTGATTTTTATCACCGTGCTCTTGTCCAACACGGTCTGCTACCTTCCGTTCTGACCCCGTATGATCCCCCGCGCGCATCCCTGCCTCCTCGCGTTCCTGCTCCCGGCCTTCGCCGCCGTCGCGGCCCCGGCGCCCGCCTCCCTCCGTTCCGCCCTCGTGTTCCACGCGCCGTATGACGCCACGGCGGATGCCGCCTTCGCCCGCGGGGATCCGCGCGTGTACACCGCGGCGGACCGGGCGAAACGCGCCGGTGCCCCCGCCGGCCTCCCCGCCGGGGACGACGTGAGGATCGTGCCGGACGTGGGCCGGTTCGGCGGGGCCCTGGAGTTCCGGCGCAAGATCAAGTCCCAGGTGTTCTACCGCGGCGGCGAGAACCTCGGCTATCAGCCGAGGGAGTGGCAGGGCAGCGTCTCACTCTGGCTGCGGCTGGACCCGGACCGCGACTTGGAGCCCGGTTACTGCGACCCGTTCCAGTTTGTCGGGCAGGCGTGGAACGAGGGCAACCTGTTCATCGAGTTCAGCAAGGACCACACGCCGCGGCATTTCCGCTTCGCGATTATGGCGGTCACCCGTTTCTGGAATCCGCAGAACCGCAAGTGGGAGGAGATGCCGGAGCCGGAGCGCCCGATGATCGCCGTGCACCGCCCGCCCTTCACCCGCGAGCGCTGGACGCACGTGCTGGTCACGTTCTCGCGGATCAACTCCGGCGCCCCGGACGGCCGCGGCACCCTCTACCTCGATGGCGTGCGGCAGGGGACCTTCACGGGTTGGAACCACACGTTCAATTGGGACGTCAGCCAGTCCGCGTTGACCGTCGGCCTAGCCTACACGGGGCTCATCGACGATCTCGCCGTGTTCAACCGCGAGCTCGACGACGCGGAGGCGCGGGCGGTCTTCCAGTTGCCCGGCGGGATCGGGTCGCTCCCGCGCTGAAGCCGCCCGCACGCGCACGGACTTGAGTGACGGGGTGCGTGCCCCCAAGCTGGCCGGATGACCCCACCCCGACCGGCCTGGTGCGCGTTGCGCGTGCTGTTTTTCGTGTGTTCCGCGTTTCCGCTGGCATCGGCCGCCGCGGAGGGCGCCTTGGAAGGCAGGGTGCTGAACGCCCGGTCCGGCGAATACCTCGGCAATGCGCGGGTCACGCTCGCGCCCGGCTCGCTCGAGGCCTTCACCGACGGGGACGGCCGTTACCGGTTTCCGCGCGTGCCAGCGGGGCGTGTGGAGGTGCGGGCCACGTTCACGGGCCTGCCTCCGGCGAGCGGGTCGGCCGAGGTGGGAGCCGGGCGCACCGCGGTGCTCGATCTCAGCTTCGGCGGGACCGGCGGCACAGTGCGGCTCGACCAGTTCGTGGTCGGCGCCTCGCGCGAGATGGATGCTGCGGCCCTGGCCATCAACGAGCAGCGCTTTGCCCCCAATGTCCGCCAGGTGGTCGCCACGGACGAGTTCGGTCACGTGGCGGAGGGCAACGTGGGCGAATTCGTGAAGTTCCTCCCCGGGGTGACCGTGGAGTACGGCGGCGGTTACGCGCGGGGCATCGTGATCGACGGCGTCCCCTCCGTGCACACCCCGATCACGATCGACGGTTTCAGCCTGGCGAGCACCGGCGGTGACAACAACACGGGCCGCTCCGTGCAGGTCGACATGGCCTCGATCAACAGTATGTCACGCGTCGAGGTGTCGTTCTCGCCGACGCCGGAATCGCAGGGCTCCGCGCTGGCCGGCGCGGTGAACCTCGTGCCGCGGAGCTCGTTTGAGCGCGTCCGTCCGCAGCTGACCGCCTCGCTCGCGCTGGTGATGCGGGACAACGCGCGGGACTTCCACCGCTCGCCCGGGCCGCGCGAGGCCGACACGCGCAAGGTGCACCCGAGCTTCGATTTCGCCTATGTGCACCCGGTCTCGTCCCGCTTCGGGTTCACGCTCTCCGGGGGCACGGCGCGCCAGTACACGGCGGAGGACTTCACCCAGAACACGTGGCGCGGGGTGACCGCCGCGACCAATGGCACGACCTTCCCCCACACCACCCCGGAACGGCCCTACCTTTCCACCTATGCGGTGCGGGACGCCCCGAAGGACACCATCCGCCGCTCGTTCTCCGTGACTGCGGACGCGCGCCTCTCGGCGCGGGACCGACTCGCGTTCTCCTTTCAGTTCTTCTCCTTCAATGCCGACACCACCACGCGCCAGCTCACGTTCAACGTGAACCGGGTCGAAGCGGGCGGCTTCGGGCCGACGTTCACGCGCGGCGCGGTGGCGGCGGGCGACCTGCTGCTCAACCAGGGCGGCCGCGACCGGCTGAACCGCACCTGGATGCCCTCGCTGACGTGGCGCCACGACGGTCCGGTCTGGAATCTGGAGGCCGGCGCCGGGCATTCCCAGGGCACCAACCGCGTGCGCGACATCGACAAGGGGATCTTCAACAACACCCAGGTGCGCCGCACCGGCGTGACGGTGGCCTTCGAGGACTTGCAGTATCTGCGGCCGGGCCGCATCGCGGTCACGGATGCGGCAGGCGCGCCGGTCGATCCCTTCCGGCTCGCCTCCTACGCGTACACCCAGTCGAACAGCATCCAGAACAGCACGACGGACCTCCGCCGCAGCGTGCACGGCAATGCCCGGCGTGACTTCGGCGGCGCCCTGCCCCTTGCGCTCAAGGCGGGCTTCGAGGTGCGCGACTGGCGGCGGGACCTGCGCGGTGGCACCCGCGTGTTCTCGTTCGTGGGGGCGGACGGCCGGCCGAGCACCGCGCCCGCCGGCGGCGACGACGCGGCCCTGCCGTACCTCGATCCCGGATTCTCGCGCCGCGTCCTACCCTTCGGGCACCCGGCGGCCCAGTGGATCAGCAACGAGCGCCTCTGGCGGCTCTACCAGGACAATCCTGGTTTCTTCACCGTGAACCCGGACGCCACCTATCGTTCCGCCGTCGGGCTCTCCAAGCACGTCCTCGAGCGGATCAGCGCGGGCTATGTGCGCGGCGACGCCAGCGCCTTTGAGCGGCGGTTGAAGCTGGTGGCCGGTGTCCGGGCGGAACAGACCAACATCGAGGCGGAGGGGCCGCTGAGTGACCCGACGCTCAACCACCAGCGCGACCCCGCCGGTCGCGTCGTGCTCGGGGCCAACGGCCGCCCGCTGCCCGTCATTCCCGCGACGAACGCGCTCGGCGTCTCCCAGCGCACGTACCTCGACCGTGGCGCGCGGGTGGAGAAGGAGTACCTGCGGCTGTTTCCCAGCCTCAACGCGTCGTGGTCGGTGCGGGAAAATCTCATCCTGCGCGTGGCCGGCTACGCGTCGGTCGGCCGGCCCGACTTCAACCAGTACACCGGCGGGTTGACGCTGCCCGACACCGAGTCGCCGCCGGCCCCCGGGAACCGGATCATCGTGAACAACGCTGGGATCAAGGCCTGGTCCGCCCGCAGCCTGAAGGTGCGGCTGGAGCATTACTTTGAGGGCGTCGGCCAGCTTTCGGTCGGGGCGTTCCGGCGGCAGATCCGAAACTTCTTCGGGAGCACCGTGCAGGCGTCTTCCCCGGAGTTCCTCGCGCTCTACAGCCTCGAACCATCGGTCTTCGGGGGCTACGACGTCTCCACGCAGTACAACCTGCCCGGGGCCGTGCGGCTTGAGGGGTGGAGTGTGGACTACCGGCACGCGCCGCCCTTCCTCCCGGCGTGGGCGCGCGGGGTGCAGGTCTTCGCCAACGTCACCTCCCAGCGGGTGCTGGGGGATGACACGGGCGACTTCGCCGGCTTTGTCCCCTTGGCGGCCAACTGGGGCGCCAGCCTCAACCGTCCCGGCGGGAGCCTGCGGCTCAACTGGAACTACCGGGGCCGCCAGCGTGCCGCGCGGGTCGCCGCCGGCGCGAGCCTGCCGCCGGACGCCTTCTTCTGGGAGGTGCCCCGCCTCTACCTCGACGTGCTCGCCGAGCGGCGGCTGACCCGCGGGACCGCGCTCTTCGTCAACCTGCGCAACGCCACCGTCGTCCCGGATGATCAGGAGGCCTACGGCGCGGTCACCCCGGGCTACGCCCGCCTGCGCCAACGCTTCGATCTGGGCGCACTCTGGACGATCGGGATCAAGGGCACGTTCTGACCCGCTCAGCGCCCCGCGCCGGTCACGCTGGTCCGCACCGCGTAGAGCGATTTCCGCGCGGTGATGTAGAGCGTCCGGCCATCGGGTCCGCCGAAGCACAGGTTCGCGGCGGACTCGGGCAGGAGGATGCGGCCGATGAGCCGCCCGTCGGGGTGAAAGATCTGCACGCCGTCCCCGGAGCTCGACCAAACCCGGCCTTCCCGATCCACCCGAATGCCATCCGGCGTGCCTTGGTCGAGCCGGCAGAAAACCCGGCCGGCATCGAGGCGGCCGTCCGCCCCCACGGCGAACACGCGGAGGTGGCGGGGAGTGCCCGAATCGGCGACGTAGAGCAGCTTCTCGTCCGGCGAGAACGCCAAGCCGTTGGGCTGCACGAAGTCACGGACCACCGCGGTGGTTCCGCCGGTCGCGGGATCGTGGCGGTAGACGAAGTTTCCGGGCTGTTCCTTGCCCTCCCGCTGCTTGGTGGCGGGATTCGTCTTCAGGCCATACTCGGGGTCGGTGAACCACAAGGTGCCGTCCGCCTTGACCACGATGTCGTTGGGGGAATTCAGGCGGCGGCCCTCGAACTGGTCCACGACGGTTACGAGCGTGCCGTCCGCCTCCTGGCGGGCCACGCGGCGCCCGGAGTGCTCGCAGGTGAGGAGCCGTCCCTGCAGGTCGAGGGTGTTGCCGTTGGCATTCCGGCTGGGTTCGCGGAACCCGGAGACCCCGCCCGAGGGCGACCAACGGAGGAGCTGGTCCTTGGGGATGTCGCTGAAGACCAGCAGGCCCTCGCGGGGGAGCCAGACGGGCCCCTCGGTGAACGAGAGGCCGGTGGCGAGGCGCTCGACCTTCGCGTCGGCGGGCAGGCAACGCGCGAATTCCGGGGCATCGACGGGGGCGAAATCAGCCGCCGCCAGGGGGAGGGCGGAGAGGGTGGCGAGGGTGAGGAGGGGGCGCAGGCGGGGTGGGGTTTTCATCGGCGAAATACGGGAAGGAATTTTTTGGGCGAATTTTGAACGCGGGGCGGGGCAAGGCGTCTTTCCCCATGGTAGTTCAATGGTTTGCTTGGTGTTAGGTGCGAGGGCCGCCTAGGGGTAGGCGGCCCTCATCTTTTCCCGGGTCAGCCGACCCACTGGCGTCCGTTGCGGAAGAGCCGCATCCACGGGCTGTCCTCCCCCCATCCGCGGGGCGCCCAGCTCAGGCAGGCTGAGCGGAACACGCGCTCCGGGTGCGGCATCAGGATCGTCACCCGGCCGTCGCGGCTGGTCAGGGCGGTCATCCCGGCGGGAGATCCGTTCGGGTTCAGCGGGTAGCGCTGCGTCACGCGGTGGTGGTTGTCCACGAAGCGCGCCGCGACGAGGCCCGAGGCGCTGAAGGCCTCCGCGGCGGCGGCATCCGCGAATTCCGCGCGGCCTTCCCCGTGCGCCACGGCGACCGGCAGGACCGCGCCCTCCATGCCTGCGAACAGGAGGCTCGGGCTGCGCTCGATGCGAACCGAGACGTAACGCGCCTCGTAGCGCTCGCTCTCGTTCTGAACGAACCGCGGCCAGTCGGTGGCTCCCGGGATGATCTCGCGCAGGTTGCTCATCATCTGGCACCCGTTGCACACCCCGAGGGCGAAGGTGTCGGGCCGCGTGAAGAAGGCGGCGAACTCCGCCCGGGCGCGCTCGTTGAAGAGGATGCTCTTCGCCCAGCCCTCGCCGGCGCCGAGGACATCTCCGTAGCTGAAGCCCCCGCAGGCCGCTAGGCCGCGGAAGTCCCGCAGGCTCACCCGGCCGGCGAGAACGTCCGACATATGTACGTCCACCGGGGCGAAACCCGCCCGGTGGAATGCCGCCGCCATCTCGACCTCCCCGTTGACGCCCTGCTCGCGCAGGATCGCGAGGGGCGGACGGCCGGTCAGGTCGCGCCCGACCGAGACGGTGAACGGCACCAACGGGCGCAGGCCCGGATCCTCTCGGTCGAGGCGCAGGCCGTGCTCAGACTCGGCGCACTCCGGGTTGTCGCGCAATCCCGCTAGTCGCCGGGTCACGTCCGACCAGAGGTCCCGCAGCGCAAACAGGTCCTCGGACCAGAGCTCGGCCTTGTCCCGGAGGACCGTGATGCGAGGATTGGCGGTCGTCCGGCCGAGGGGCTGGGTGCAGTCCGCGAGGCCGTGTTCCGCGAGCACCGCAAGGACCCGCGGCCGCTGGGCGGCCGGAATCTGGACCACGGCGCCCAACTCCTCGGCAAACAGGGCGGCGAGAGGGTCCTGCGCGCCTGCGGGCAAATCAAGCACCACCCCGCGGCGGCCGGCAAAGGCCATCTCGACCACCGTGACCAGCAGCCCGCCGTCGGAGCGGTCGTGATAGGCCAGCAGCAGGCCCTCGCGGCCGAGTTGCTGGATCGCCCCCCAGAAGCCGCGGAGGTCGCCGGGGCGGTCGACGTCGGGCGGGGCCTCGCCGGTCTGGAGAAACACCTGGGCAAGGATCGATCCGCCCAGCCGGTCGCGGCCGCGGCCAAGGTCGATTAGCAGCAACTCCGTGTCCTCTTGCGCCTGCAACTGGGGCGTGAGGGTGAGACGAATGTCCGTCACTGGGGCGAAGGCCGAGACGATGAGAGAGACTGGCGAGGTGACCCGGCGGTCGGCGCCGCCCTCGGGCCAGACCGTCGACATACTCATCGAGTCCTTGCCGACCGGAATGGTGATACCGAGGGCGGGGCAGAGCTCCATTCCGACCGCGTGGACGGCCGCGTAGAGGTCGGCGGCCTCGCCGGGTACGGCGGGTGCCGCCATCCAGTTGGCGCTGAGGTTGACGCGCCCGAGTTCCCCCACCTGCGCGGCGGCGAGGTTGGTCAAGGCCTCTCCGACTGCGAGGCGGGCCGAGGCGGCCGCGTTGTTGACCGCCGCGGGCGTCCGCTCGCCCATCGCCATCGCCTCGCCAGTGTACCCGTCGTAGCCGGCCGCGGTGACCGCGCAGTCGGCAACTGGAACCTGCCAAGGCCCGACCATCTGGTCGCGCGCGACCAGGCCGCCGAGGGTGCGGTCGCCGATCGAGATCAGGAAGGTCTTGTCGGCCACGGCCGGGTGCAGCAGCACGCGGCGCACGGCCTCGGCCAGCGGCGCGTCGATTCGGAGGGGGGCGAGCGGCCGCTGCCGCGAGGTCTCTCGGCGGTGCATCCGAGGCGGCTTCCCGAGCAGGACTTCGAGGGGCAGGTCGATCGGCCGGTTGCCGAAGTGCTCGTCGGTGACGACGAGCTGCCGCTCGGCGGTGGCCTCGCCGACGATGGCGTACGGGGCCCGCTCCCGTTCGCAGATCCGGGCGAACTCGGGCATTCGGACCGCCGCGATCGCGAGCACGTAGCGTTCCTGCGATTCGTTGCACCAGAGCTCGAGGGGGGACATCCCGGGCTCGTCGTTGGGCAGGCGGCGGAGCTCGAAGCGGCCGCCCCGGCCACCGTCGTTGACGAGCTCGGGCAGGGCATTGGAGACCCCTCCGGCGCCGACGTCGTGGATGAAGGCGATGGGGTTCTCGTCGCCGAGGGCCCAGCAGCGGTCGATGACCTCCTGACAGCGGCGCTGCATCTCGGCGTTGTCCCGCTGGACGCTGGCGAAATCCAGATCCTCGCTGCCGTGCCCGCTGGCGACCGAGCTGGCGGCACCGCCGCCGAGGCCGATGAGCATCGCGGGGCCGCCGAGCACGACCAGGTGGTCGCCGGGCTCGATCGCTCCCTTGCGGACGTGCCCGGGGCGGATGTTGCCCACGCCGCCCGCGAGCATAATCGGCTTGTGGTAGCCGCGGAGTTCGGGCCCGTCGGCGCCGGGCACCTCGGCCTCGTAGGCGCGGAAGTAGCCGCAGAGAGCTGGACGGCCGAACTCGTTGTTGAACGCGGCGCCGCCCAAGGGGCCGTCGAGCATAATCTCAAGCGGCGGTGCTAGCCGGGCGGGCCGGCCGTGATCGGTCTCCCACGGACGCACCGCGCCGGGCAGGCGCAGGTGGGATACGGTGAAACCCACGAGCCCCGCCTTTGGCTTGGCGCCCCGGCCGGTCGCGCCCTCGTCCCGGATCTCTCCGCCGGAGCCGGTGGCGGCGCCGGGGAAGGGGGAGATGGCGGTCGGGTGGTTGTGCGTCTCGACCTTGCACAGGAGGTGGACCTCCTCGTCGCGCTCGACGTAGCGGCCGGTGCGGGGATCGGCGAAGAAACGGCGTCCGGGGTGGCCGGCGAGCACGGCGGCGTTATCCTTGTAGGCCGAGAGGATGCCCTCGCTGTGCCGCTCGTGGGTGTAGCGGATCATCTGGAACAGCGAGCGGGCGCGAGCCTCGCCGTCGATCTCCCACGTGGCGTTGAAGATCTTATGCCGGCAATGCTCGGAGTTGGCCTGCGCGAACATCATCAGTTCCACGTCGTGCGGGTCACGTCCAAGGTCCGCGAAGGCCCGAGCGAGATAGTCGATCTCGTCCTCCGCGAGCGCGAGGCCGAGCGTGCGGTTGGCCTCCACGAGCGCGGCGCGTCCTTGCGCGCGCAGCGGGATCGCGGCGAGGGCGCGCGGCTCCTCGCGCCGGAAGAGGGCGGCGCAGGCTTCGACGTCGGGGAACACCGCCTGCGTCATTCGGTCGTGCAGGCGCGCGCGGACTCGGTCGGCCACTCCGGGTGCCGGCGCGCCGTCGAACTCCAAGGTGTATTCGACGACCCGCTCCAACCGGCGCACCGCGGCGAGGCCGCAGTTGCGGGCGATGTCGGTCGCCTTGGAGGACCAGGGGGAGAGGGTGCCCGGCCGCGGGCCCACCACGAGGGTCCAGCCCGCACGGCGGTCAGCTGCCCGGCGGGGTCCGTAAGTCAGGAGCCGCCCGGCGAGCTCAAGGCCCTTGTCATCGAGCGGCGCGCTGAGGTCCGCGAGGTGGACGAACTCCGCGGCGATCCCGCGGACCGGGGCACCCGCCGCCACCAGGTCCTGGCGTAGCTTCTGCAGGCGGAACGGGGAGAAGACGGGGGAGCCGCGAAGGATCAGCATGGACGTCGAGCGCGACGCTTTCGCATCGCTCGGGCACGGTCAAGGCGCCCCCGGTGCGAATTTTTTTCGGCGGCCGAGAAAGCCGTTGACCAATCCCCCATCGTGCCCGAGATCACGCGCCTCTGATGATGCCCGCCGAGCGAATCCCGTCCCCCGGCCGCGACCCCCGCGGCTCCCGCCGAGGTCGGTTCTGGCCCGCCTATGTCTGACCGGATCAGCCACGAGTGCGGCATCGCCTTGGTCCGGCTGCTCAAGCCGCTCTCCTATTACCAGGAGAAGTACGGCACGCCGCTTTGGGGCTTCACCAAGTTGTTCCTCCTTATGGAGAAGCAGCACAACCGCGGCCAGGATGGCGCCGGCGTGGCCTGCGTGAAGCTGGAGATGCCCGCGGGCGTGCCGTTTATGTTCCGGGAGCGGAACATCAAATCCAACCCGCTGGACCGGATCTTCCGGACCCTGCTCGCCCAGTACCAAGAGAAAGTCTCCGCCGGCGACATCCATCCCGAGTTCGCGGACACAGTGAAGCGGAACTTTGACTTCGGCGGCGAGCTGCTGCTCGGGCACCTGCGCTACGGCACCTCGGGCGGCTACAGCCTGTCCTCTTGCCACCCGTATTTCCGGCGCAGCCCGTGGCCGACGCGCAACCTTGCGCTTTGCGGCAACTTCAACCTCACCAACACCGAGGAGCTGAACCAATCGCTGATCGCGATGGGGCAACACCCGATCTTCGCGACCGACACGCAGGCCATTCTGGAGAAGATCGGCTTCTTCCTCGATGAGGAGCACGAGGACAACTACCGCTACCTGCGCACGCGCGA
>Ga0078894_10002472_pt1 | contig 14021 bp, 11 predicted proteins | sample LauGreSu1BDMLBSD_2_FD_67506 | JGI IMG/M metagenome (GOLD analysis project Ga0078894, IMG submission 67506) | Freshwater lake microbial communities from Lake Michigan, USA - Su13.BD.MLB.SD (version 4) (version 4) | ecosystem: Environmental > Aquatic > Freshwater > Lake | place: Lake Michigan...
TATATGTGGTTTCTGCGACAGTTCCAATGACAATTTGACGACTTGCGTTAATAGTCGCTCCTTGGCCAATAGCAGTGGAATAAGAAAAATCTCCGGTTGACATTGAACCCGTTCCTAGGAACGAATTGTAGGTCCCCGTTCGAATACCCGAACCGGCATTTCGTCCAATGGCTGTATTTTGAGAACCGGTGAAAACGTGGGGCAATGTGTTACTTCCAATGGCCGTATTTTGAGAACCAGATGTATTATTAAACAACGCGTTATCACCCAATGCGTTATTATTACTACCTGATATGGAAGACGATGTATTACCGATGGTCTGATATCCAATGGCGTTATTATACTTGCCATTCTGTGATATGGAAGAAATTGCCTCGAGCCCAATTGCAATATTGTAAGAAGTTGCACCAGAACCGCTGGTAGTGTTTAATGCACCACGCCCAATTGCAATGTTATCTACGCTGGTTAATGCGTTATTATTTCGTAGGGCCCCCCTTCCTATGGCAATGGTGTCATTCGAAAAGCTTGAATTATTATTCTGTAGAGCCCCTTGCCCAATGGCAATCATATTAGTTGTTCCGTACGTTGAATTCGTGGACATGGCACTTAGCCCTATCGCAATATTGTTTGCACTGCTGTTATTCGTTTGAAATGCTAATTGTCCAAGTGCAATGTTGTTGGAATTATCGATTAATAATTTCTGGTAAATACCGCCTGTCGGAAATACGACGGGGCCATTTAATACACTTCTCCCCGTCACAGATAATGTGTTTCCGATATTCGCATTTTGCGTCACGTTGATGGACGGGAATGACGTGCCACCTCCTCCACTCGTCGAATCACCCGTGGTCAAATTGCCAACTATGTGAATATCTCCTGCTATTCGAGCACCGGATGACACAACCAACGTTGATAGTGTTACACTGTTCACATTCAAGCTCCCCGACATTTGCGCGTTTCCTTTTATGTTAATCGCCAAATTCGGATTGATTTCACTCGTTCCAATGCTTAAAGGGCCATTCATGATGGTGTTGTTTGTTATGCTCACATTTGAGTAAAAATAAGCGTCTCCATTTTGAACAATTAAATTTCCGCCATTCATATGTAAAAATCCTTGTAGATATGACTGTTTCCATTTATTTGAAATATTTGCCTGTGATAACCAACCACTCATGAATCGTATATGTAGTTGTCATATTTTACATTGTTGCGTATTTGTGCGTTATTCAAAACTGCCAAATGAGCCCGTTTGTTTGATATATATTTCCTAGCACTTCAAGTGAACATTGAGATTGTGTGTAAGCCGGAACAGAAGAACCAACGGTCATGTGACCAACAATACTAAAACTGGTGTCGATGACTTGTGGGGACGCGGCCGTTGCGAGAGATTTGTTGCCCAACAGAACATTGCTCGGGTCAATCGACCCAACTGTCATCGTGTACGTGGAATCCGATGATGCTGGACTAGATTTCATAGTCATGAATCCGGTCGTAAACCCGTCCGGAATAACGGAATTACTAACGTCGAATTTGACCACATTTGTATTGGTTAGGGTCGGCGATTTAAATAGGAATCCCGTTTTATCACTGGGAACTACTATATATCCAGCGGATGCATTGCCGCTATCGGCGATAACAATCCCACTTCCAGCCGAAGTATTATTTCCGACAAGGGCGCCGTTTTTGAAAATTGGAGTATTTAAATACAAAATGGGTCCGGCTTTGATATTTTGATTGTTGGTTACGGTTCCTCCCAGCACAATAATGTCTTGACCCCCTCCAATATATATTTCATTTATCGTTCCTGTTGGTTTAAAATTTCCGATTCGAATTTCGCGAGATGGTACATTCTCTACCGACAATCCCATTGTTATATCGCGCTTCAATACTCCGGCATTTAATATCTCATATCCGTCGTAGTTGGACGCATAGACCGTATTTGGGACATTTATATTATTCGCGTTCACATTTCCCGCCCCGGTAAACTCGCCCCCCACTGACGCATTCAGTGATATAATAACATTTCCTTGTGCATTTACATCGGATACCATTGTCGTTTCCCCATTTACAAGCAATGATTTCGAAATATTCACATTACTCAGTGCTTGTATATTCGAGGCGAAGGTGGTGTTTCCAACTACATAAATATTGGTTATATTCGCATTCAATGCTCTCAAATTCGACGCCATGGTCGCGTTTCCAGCCACGTAAAGACTATCCCCGACAAACACCTGTCTCGTTATATTCGCATTTTGTGCCACGTTTATATTGGCGGTTACGTTTAGATTTCCTACGAACGTCGAAATCCCGGAAACGTTGATATTCGAAAATGTCGAATTTCCAAAAACGCGCATGGAACCCCCTATGTTCGCGTTTCCAATAACGTTTACATTCGAAGCGAAAGTTGCGATGTTTGCCACTTGCATGACTCCGGCAATCGTCGCATTTCCCAAAACATTCAGATTCGAAGCCATGGTCGCCACATTGCTGACAAACAGACGGCCACTTATATTCGCATTTCGACTCACAAGGAGATTGCCGAGAAGATTGGTTTCACTGGAAACATACACATTCGAATTGAAGGACGCGTCGGATTTTACCGAAACATTGCTATTAAACGCGGCATTATTCAAGACCGATAGATTTCCATTCATAACCGTATTATTGGAGACCAACAAATCATTGTTTATTCGCACATTCGACCCCCGAGCTATATTGCCAATCTCGACCATGGTTGTGCTCTTCCCGAAAGCAACAGTGACCACATTTTCGTTGAGAAGTGAAAACGTCGAATTATTTGTGGAGATTTTGCCGCCATCATTTACATTCAAATCGCCGGAAAATCGAGCGGAACCGGAAACATCAAACACGATATTGTTCGTATTGTCGAAAAGGCTCGGCAAATAGAGATGGAAAAGGCTCGTTTTACCCAAAATCGCCGGAGGCGTAAATGAATAATTCCGTAGAGTTTTGGTTATATAGAAATTGTGTATATCCACAAATCGCACATTCGTCAAATTGTAATTCGGGTCGGTCAATGTGTCGGCGTTTCCAGAACCATTCAGCAAATCTTGCGGAACGCGATTCCAGGTTTGATACCCATCAGTCGTATACAAAACCACGCCGCCGTTGCAAACCGCCACCGCATTCGAATTGTCTATAACACAAACACTATTCACATAATAATTTAAAGAAACGTCGTTCCATGTTTGACCGCTGTCGGTTGTGTAAGATATGATGTTTTGGCCGCAAGCTATCACCCGATTGTCGTCGAGAATGCAAATTGATTTGTAGTTTGAATTTTGCGGGTTGGTTCTTTGCGCGACAGTTGGGGAATAAGCGTCGGCAACAAAAAAGATGGAGGGTCCACTTGTCAGCCAGAATTTCGACCCGATGCCGTCCATTGCCGTTATCGAATTGCCTGTTGCGACGGGTATTTCAAAACTGCCATCTGATATGTAATTAGTGACCACGCTTTCTGAATAAATACTCGAATAAGAGAGGTCAAACCAATACACGCTGGATTGTAGTCCAAAGAATACTCTTGCTCGTGGAGTAGACGGGGTGGGGCTTACGTAAATCGTATTGATTATTTCCAATTCATTTGGCAATGTGAATGGCCGCATAAATGGTTTATTTCCAGGGGGATGATACGAATAATATGCGTACAATCCTCCCGCGATAATAGTCAAACTCGAATCGTATATGTAAGCCGCAGTGAGTTGATTGCCGGGGTCGTCCTCTATGAATTGCCCTGACAAATCGTAGGAGGGAGTCCAGGTTTCGCCTCTGTCCGAAGTTTGCAGAAAAATCATTTTATATGGATGTTCGTCATCGGTTCCCAAGACTATTTTGTAGGGGGTTCCCACGGCAATGGCGGACGAGCGCGAGGGTTTTCCGACCGCCAATGAGAGAATTTCAAAATCAGGTTGAGAGGAGATGGTCAGTTCGCCGTTTTTAACATGAATCGGACCGTTTATATCCAACGCATAAGATTCTGTTACCGGGGCATGCGTATTTATTCCCACCGTGGTTTTCTGACGTAAACTGCTATTCCCCGACACCATATTGATTGCGGGAGTGTAATTGGCGGATGCATCGAGCCAACCCATCGTTCCCATGGCGCGCGTTTGGTCATTGGGATAAACCCCGCCCCCCAATGCCACGCCTTTTTTCGACGGAACCATCATATTGATAAATGTTATCGAACTCGCGTCAGTGGCCACCATGGTTAGAGATTCGCCCTTTTTCGCACTGCTGTAAATCTTGTCCAAATAGGTTCCGGCAGATATATCGTAAATGACCACAGTTTCTCCTAGAACGTGTTCCGCGTCATTTCGATTCGAAATGCCAATACGAGACAGAATATTTGTGTTGTTCGAAACGTCGATGGTTAAATAACCTCCTCTCGCATAATGGATGGATGCGTCCGGAATATTACCAGATTGTATTGTCGCGTCCACGAACATGTCGAGGTTGGCATTATTCACATTTGTCGTCATGACAAACCCCTGCCCGTGCATGTTTTGAGCCGGTATCGAGTACACATTTGGTTGGGATGGACTCGCAACATTGAGTGCGAATGGGTTAGAACTGGAAATGTCGAACGCTGCGAGAGGATTGTTTGTGTTGATTCCGATGTTCCCTTGGGACGTTCCCAATACAAAAGTGGAACCTGTGTTTCCCAGATAAAGCTGGTTTTGCAGATGCATAAAACCTCCCACTTCCACATTTTTGTGTAAATATGTGTTGCCATATGTAACCGTTAACGTACCGCTAATGTCTACAGCCGAATACTCGAGCGTATACACTTTTACAAAAAGACGGTTTGCGTGAATGTCATTTGCCACAATTAAATTGTTTCCGTATATGGTTTCATCGGCCCTGGCGTCTCCACTCACGTGCAATTCTCCGCAGATATCAAAAGTGCCATAATACGACTCACGAAGTGTAAATAAATCCGCCGAAAAGGAATGGACACTCAAATTATTTAAATTATCAAGTTTATTTACTCCTCCGTATTTTTTCCATGTAGACATTGTATTTTTTGTTAAAAACTATACAATGAAAGCACATTTTAGACAGGAACCCATTTTCAAGTATGCTTTTTTACCGTCATTCCGGTTCCGTGCGTTTCATTATTTACTGTTGCGGTCCTTCTAGAAGAGGACTCGCCATGCCTCATCCGCCCCGCTGTTTTAGAGTCTTGCTTCTTCGCTTTGATACTGCATTTCTCTGCGTCAATCGAGTTTTATTTGCGCGCTTCTTCAAATAAGACCGGATTTGCGGAAGCTTCTGGATAATCATTTTAACCACGTCTTGGTAAAAATGTCTATATTCCGACATTCTCGAACGGAGGTCGGCCTCCGAAAACCACGCGATTTCAATCTTCTCGAATAATTTTGTCGCGCTCAAGGTCTTCTGGTCCATTTTATTCCACAGAAAACGATGGTTGTTATTGTAATAAATGGGCAACATGGGGTCATAGTTGAATGGAATGACATGAACTGTGTAGTTCTGTTTGGGGTTTTCCGGGGTTCCATGTTTGATTATGAGAGGTCCACCGGCGGAGTTGATGTATTTTCGGATTTGTTCTCCATCTCCTAGAAACCCGGTCAATTCTTCTGCACCTTCTCTTATAGCTGTCTCAAATTCATTTTCACCGGCTTCCAAGCCTCCGCCAAAATCGGAGAAGCCGGGGGCACTGTCTTCGAGAGGATTCTCTTTGCCGAATAAAAAATAGAGTTTACCTTTGTGTAGGGCAACAGGTAATATACTCGACCCTGGCATGGTTATATTATAATGGGGGATTCTAAGCGTAGCGACATTGTAAAAGCCAACGGCGACATTCTAAGCCAATCGGATGGTTTTGATATTTGGGTCTTTTTTCGGCTCAGTCGACTCGTACGCGTCTTCTGTCAAGTCCGAGTCTTTTGGTTTTGCAGAAAACCGCTCGAATGGATTTGAACGAATTTTTGTGACAGGAAGCGAAGCGGCAGGAAGCGAAGCGACTGAATGAGAAGCGACTGGAACCAATTTCGTCTGTTTTAAATTTGCAGCCGGTTTTGGCGCGATGATTCTCGGCATCCATTCCGCCAGTTTTGCCTCCATTTCCTCCGAAGGGAGTTGATGAAGGGATTTGTAGAATTCGACCACACGAGCGTTCGATTTGATTTTCGAATAATTGAACTCCGAGAGGAAAAGCCCCTCTAAAGTTTTTACGCGCGACAAGGCCACATAAGATTGCCCCTCCACGAAAATCGACTTACCGATGTCCATTTCCGCCATATCGAGTGTCGCGCCTTGGATTTTGTGTATCGTCATCGACCAAGCTAAACAAAGCGGAATCTGCGCCACCACAATGCAAGGATAATCATCACTCTGGCGTTGATAAGGAGTTATGCGCATGACCGTTCCATTCGCGAATCGGACCACTGGAACGATTAAAGGTGCGGTCTTTTCTTCCGCAAAAGCCGGAGCCGCATTCGATTCCGCGAAATCAATGATGATTCCCTGTGAACCATTGCAAATTCCGCGGTCCACATCCAAATTCACCACACACATAACCAGGGTTCCCACCTTCAATCGCACCGTCTTGTCCGAAACCATCGAACCCACCAAAGCCTCCACCTCATTCTCGACTTGTTCCCGGGTCATCTCTCTGCACCTCTCCACTTCCTCATAAGTGAGAGCATTCCCAGTGTCAATGCGCGCCATCGCTTTCGTATTTATACTCACATGATACACACGTTCATCGCCTTCTAATTTTTGGTACATGGTTTCGTTGATGTAGTCGACTTTGTTTCGGACGGGAAACAATTTGGTGGGCATGAGGCCGCTTTTAGAGACGGGTCTCTCGCCTCCCCTTAGAACCCGTTTTTCCAAATGGCCGATGCTCTCTTCGGAAATCCGGCCTTGACGTATTTCCTGTAGAATTCCGATGTAAACCGGGTCTGTCTGACGGAAGAATGTCTTCAATTCGATGCAATCTTCCGGTTTGAAAGTCGCCGACCATCTCGGATGCTGGAAACAGAATTCGCCCGATGCGGGGTCGTCATAGTCCGCAATGGGCGGCAACTGGAAGAAATCGCCGATGAACACGAGCTGGATTCCACCGAATGGTTTTGTGTAATTTTTTCTTACCGCGCGACCAATCTGGTCCAACAAATCGAACATTTTACTCGACATCATGCTTACTTCGTCGACAATCAACGTTTCGATGCTGCGCCAATTCTTCACGGCACTTCGGTTGCGAACCACGCGCCTTACAATTTCGTCAATCGGACCTTTTCCCAGTTTGATTCCACTCCAAGAATGAATCGTCTTCGCTTTGCAATTCAAGAGGACCGCCGCACAACCAGTCATGGCGCAAACCTGATGTGGTTTTTCATGCATATTCATGTAGTCCACCATAAATTGAATCAGACGCGTTTTTCCAGTTCCACCCGGACCCGTTGTAAACACATTTCGCCCTTGTGCGAATTTCGAAAATGCGTACTTTTGCTCGACGGAGAGAGTTTCATATGTTTCCTGCAACTTAGCCGTAGGAAAACAAGGATATGCGCCAACGGATGAAGCCATTTTTTTAAAGAGGAGGATAGTCAAAGATTATAGAATAAACAATCGATTCGTTCATATTGATTGTTTATTTGTTTTCGGATAACATTTGTTTCAATTTTTGGTCGGCATTTGCAAAATCCCGTTGGGCGATTTCGGATGAATGACTTCTCAACTTCGCCAAAGACTCCGCGAATTTGCGGTCTCGAAATGCCGGATTGTTGTTGATTTCATATCTCGGCTCACCTCCTACGTTGATGCATCGATGCTCTTTCAACGGATAAAATCGTCCCATTCGAATATAGACCTCGTTTATCCAATCATCGCAACACCAATTGATGATTTCTTCGGGGAAATAACGCCCGAATAGGTCCATGTGTTTTCTCGACACGAAACTTTGTGTTAAGATACGGGCGTTATTGTTGATTGGTCCGGTCATTCCGATGCCGTCCGGAAGAGCGCGAATACAGTCATTGGCCCAGCCTTTCGTTTCGAACACGATGTCGTCGCCACATTGGAAAAAATAGTCGTATCCGTCGGAGTGAGACTTCTCAAACAAACGGTTCCACATGACGGTTAAATGGCCTTTTGTTATTCCGTCCATATAAACAAACTCAATTGTCGTATTTTTCATGACGGACATCATCCTCTCTAAATACTGTTTCGTTTCCGCACTGTCGTACACTGGGTCGCCGCGGTCAATGCCAATGTAAAAACGCCATTCGTGTTCTGGGTCGTAGGTAAGAATAAAGGTTTTCAATGTGTTGTTGAACAAATAGGATTCTTTGACGGACGCCCATTGTCGTCCTCTCGATGTCGATGGTATTAACACTGCAATTCGCTTGGATGACATTTTGATGAAATATCAACACAAATTTATGTTGTTTTGTTCATTCTATTCGTGTTCAACTTCTAGACAAAAGGAGAAGTCGAGGCCGTTCAAAGAAACCGGTTTTCCAATGTCGTCGACGAGCTGGATACTGAGTCTTTGCAGGTCAACGGCGCCGGTATAACTTCGGCGGTCGCTCAAAAGATAGCCATTCGTCAAGTTGGCCATGAATACGCTGCCAAATGGATAGATGGTTTTGTCGAGCGCGATTCTCGCCAGAATGGTTTTGCGGACGAGCGAGTTGGGCAAAACGGCCAAAAACGAATTCTGATTGCCTTTCGTGAATTCGTCGATAACCAAATACAGATATTTGAAACTGTAGATACTGGCAATCGATTCACTTGTTATGGAAGAACCGGTTGCGAAAGTGTATGTGGTGCTGCGGTATCCGAGCGACCATCCGAGTTTTCTGTTCAAATTGGAGACATCGACGGAACCATTGGAGGCAACCGCGAAATTCAGTGTTATGGAACTGCCAGATGTATTCGCCAGTACGGAGCGAGAACCGGCGTTGACCGAATGCGCTAGACCACGAAAAGCAGTGACTGAAAACGCCTGGATGATAGTATTCATTTGTGTGGAGAGAGAAGCCGCCGTGTATTGCCCATCTGGAACAACCACCATTGCACTCGTCCCCCCAATAACTATCTGGAAACAATTGTTGCCAATCGTACTTGACACATTGTAAATACTGTTGGGGATTTCGATGTTGTGCACTTTGATTGTCTTGACTTCGGTTATCCTCTCGGGAAGTGTTATAACACAAGCTGCCGCGGAACTCGCGTCGTAAGTGGAATAATTGTCGCGATAACTCGTGTCGATACTTACGTATTTTGTTTTTGTTGGACGGGAAACGTTCGTCATAACCATGTGCCCGTCATATTGAGACACTTTTGGCGCGAGGAAAAGCGATTTTCCGTCGTTGTAATTACTCATTTGATTATACTGTAGTTTGATATCTTCTTTTTGTAAGCGAAGCGACCGTTTAAAGCCTGGCGACCGTTTAAAGCGAAGCGACCGTTAAAAGCGAAGCAACACAGAAACAATATAAATCCTGTGGGGCATATAAAGACAGCTTTAAGAAAATTGAAATGTCCAACGTGATTTATTGTACATATTGCAACAAATTCTGGAAAGGCATTGAAGAATACGAACATCATAAAACAACCATCTGTACCCACCAAATTGACATGTCCAAACACCGAACTTCCAAGAAGAATCTATACGAACTAATCGAAGATTTGACAAAACGCCTCGACCGAGCTGAGCATGAAATTTCGCGTTTGAGAGGCATTGTCCAATCAAAAAACCGAAAAATTATTCACGACTGGCTAAATCAGACAAAACAAACTCCGGCCACAAATTTCGACACATGGCGCAAAGAAATTCAAGCTCATTCGAAAGACGTCGAGAAGATGATGGGCGGCAGTATTTCCGGCGGATTAACCGAAGGCGTCATTTCTTGTGTGGAAGCGCATATCAATGCCTCCGCAAAATCCATATTACCCATTCGATGTTTCACCCAAAAACCAAAGACATTCTACGTCTACGCCGTCGGAGACGATGGAATCAACAAATGGCGCATCATTCGCAATGAATCGGAAATCCTCGGTCCATTAATGGATTCTGTAGAGCGGAAACTACGGCGGAAATACAACGCGGAAAGGCGAGAAGCCGAGGAAGAGGAGGAGGAAGACCTCGACCAACATCAGATGATTATGGAGAAAATCAACGGAACTCGCGTGTCGCAGGAAAAACGGCTGGGAATATTCAAGAAGTGGCTATTTCTGAAATTGGAGGAGAATTTGACACCTCTCATGGAATGCGAATTTGAATGAACCCCCCCCGAACAATAGAGATATTTGTGTTGTTAAAAAAATTGAATTACTTTTTATTTTTTCAAAACCGGTGTCAGATTTTGACACCCAATATTACTCCTACCCCACAAATCCTCTCTTATAACCATGAATTTCAATCTTCGTCCTACTGGCGTGGTGCTTTTGCCATCCACCCAAAAGACACAATGGCTTTTCAATCAAACTTTATCAGACAAAAAGGCGGCTTTAAAGAAATACGCGACGGAGGGAATCAGCAACGACACCGACGCAATCTGTGCGGAATGTTGGCCAATTGTAAGACCTTGTGCTAAAAAGGCCTCCGATAATCCACACTATGGTTGCACGCAAAAATGCTGTTCCTTTCTTCACAGATGGACTGTGTGCGAATCGTGCATCGACCACCATCTGAACCCTCTGAAGGTAGACAATCAGGCTAGAATGCGAGAGGCTGAGAAGTTCCGTCACGTCTTCTCTCGCTTGCCGGAAGACGTTCAACGACAGATACTCGATTATGTTCCAGCGGTATTCGAATTCGTGCGACTTGTCGTGCGGATTCCCAGCGACCGTCTTCTCGATTCGTACACCAACTTACCCAAATCCGCGTGGCAAACCTCACTCAACTTTATGCGCAATTACTACATGGGGACAGGACTCAATTCCAACTCGAGCCGCAAAGCAATCTGCGATGAGGTCAAACGACAGCGGGAAGCGGTAAGAAACACAGACGAGACGTATATCATCCGCGATTATGACTACATACAATCAATGACGTGGAAAGGCGTTCGCTTCGCCAACCGAAAGGCACTAGTTCTGAACCAAATAAAAGACTGTCTTTATGCCTCTAAAAAAATGAATAAATAATATTTGTGTTGTTGTATATTGTCCTTATCCTAACAAAAATCCATAAATACGTGTTTTTTTTGCGTGAAAATTGAAACCTTGCCAGAGATATTTCGAGAAGAGACATAAACACAATTCGTCTTCTCTTCAAAAATGGAAACTCCTCCCGATTATTTGGCAAAGCTGAACGCGCATGAACGCGACCCATATATTGAATTTGACCCAGTTCCACACATTTATACTGTGAGAGGCGAAGGCGGGTACACTTCCGTGACAACCTGGAACCACACCCACTTCTCACATTTCGACGCTGATGAATCGGTCGCCAAAATCATGAAAAGCGCAAATATGAAAAAACCCACTTACAAATACTATGGCATGACCGCGGAGGAAATCAAAGCTTCGTGGGACAAGAATCGAGACGAGGCTTCTTCTGCCGGAACCAAGATGCACTATGACATCGAGTGCTATTGGAATGAATGCCCCAATCAAAATGATAGTGTGGAGTATCAATATTTCATGAAATTCGTCGCGGATTTTGAGAAGGAGAACCCCGGAACAAAACCTTATCGCACAGAATGGATGGTTTATTACGAAGAACTCAAATTATCCGGCTCCATAGACATGGTTTTCGAGAACCCCGATGGAACCTTGCAAATCTATGACTGGAAACGCAGCAGAGAAATCCGGTACGATGCGTTCGGTGGCAAAACGGCGATAACGGAATGCATCCGACATCTGCCCGACACCAACTTCTGGCATTACGCTCTGCAACTCAATACGTACAAGACCATTCTAGAGAGGAAATATGACAAGAAAATAACGAACATGTGCTTGGTGTGTCTGCATCCGGACAATCCTTACAAGACATATGACCGCATTCCGGTCCCCGTTCTCGAGAAGGAAATGGCGGATTTGTTTGAATTCAGAAGACGAGAGGTTGAAAATTAAGGTTGGTGAAATGTACATAAATACTGTGTTGCGTTATGATTTAAGTGAAACCATGTACTTTATTAAAGAAGAAGGCGGCGAACCCGATGGGTTGTATGAATTCTATAATGCGATTCATCGTATCTTGATGTTTTTTGCCGCGATTTATTACAAGTTCTTCTGGCAAACAAATGCCGAAACACTGCGTCTAGTTATGCCGAAGACGATTGCAAACGTGGAACAGGAGTACAGTGAGAAGTATCTGTCGCGGTTTTTAGAATTTGCGTCGCAGCCTTATAAGAACGCGAATGTGGACGCGGTATTCGGAGACGCCGAGGCATTGGTAGAGATTCTGAAGGACGCGAATAACGACGTGGAGAAAGAATGGCACCGACGGGTTCTAATCGAGAACACTCCGAGAGGCAATGTCTACATGTTCTATGATGTTTATAAGCGAGCGTTCGCGTATTATTGCGACCAAGCCGTCATGCCTTACCGGGTTATTAATGCAGTGGCCATGAAATACGTCATGACATTCAGGTGTTGCGATTTTTTCGTGGATAGTTCGGTGTTGCCCAAAATAGAACCGGACTTGGTTGAGGCGACAGAAAAACAAAAAGAATCGACTGGAACCAAGAACGCATCCAAAGAGGCCTTTGCGAAATTCAAGACGTATAATGTGGCTTCCAAGAAAGCGGAAGTGGCGAAGAAAGACGAGAAGACGATTAATGGATTTTTGCATTTGGGCAAGGTTCGCAATTGGCAAATCATTGAGAAGCCGAAACGCGCGAATCCTCTCAATGGGTTCAAGACCGATATGGTTCCGAGCAACGCGAAGCTGTCTTACAATGACTACAAAAAAATGGCGAATAAAGGGCAGTGTTAATGGATTCTTTATGAATAATGGACATTCATCAAGAATAAACAATTATTTTTGTGGAGAGGAGGCGTCCTCCGTTTTTTTCGAGGCTTGTTCTTTCATAAAATCGCGGTAGCCATTACTGAGTTTCATATTGAAGGACATGCCTAGATGGTCTTTGGCTATATAATACGCTTTCAATTCGCGGTCATTCAATGACGCTAGGTAAGCGGTTTCGTTTTCTAGGTCGGACATGGCTATTGATTATTGGTTGATTCTTTTTATGCATATTTTGAAGAAACGGTTCTTGGCAATTCAATTTTCTTCGGTCATGACGTCATCAATCGTTATTCCGACCACGAGAAGATGTTCAGGCAACAATAGACTGTAGACTCCGTCCCGAGAGGTTCCTAGATTATCTGTGAGTCGGGTCCGAATCATTTCGCGTGGAACACCTCGGCCTCTCAAGTACCACTTTCCCTTTTTGCCGTTTTTGACAACCAGAGGACAACTATTTTTGATTGCGAGCTGAATGATTTCTTCTTCCGTCATGGTTTTCGCGAAACCACGCCTCTCGACATCATTGCGGCCAATCAGGATGTCGGATTTCAGGAAACGTTCTATAGTTGACATTGTTTTTGTTGAGAAGAAGAGGAAAGGAGATTTGTGTAATAGGTATAGTACGGTCTATCCTATATTTCACTTTTATTCATTATATCTGCGGTAAGATTTCAAGTATTAATCAACTAGACCTTAAACGACTTAAAGCCCACACAACAAAATAATATGTCCCGGCCTTAGCTCAGTTGGTAGAGCATTAGACTGTAGTTGTCAGCAAGTATCTAATGGTCGCTGGTTCGATTCCGGCAGGCCGGAACATTTTTGGTGCCTTCATAGCTCATTCTCATGATAGATTCCTTCGGAATCTCGCATGCGGAATGTCTCTTTTTAGACGCTCTATTGGAGTGTCTGAAAAGTTCCAGTTGGTTAGAGCATGCCCTTAGTAATCAGTCGTTCGACTGCGAATGAATAGTTCGGCTAGAAAGGGTAAGGTCTTGGGTTCGACTCCCACTGAAGGCTCATTTTTCATATGGAATTCATTCCCATA
>Ga0078894_10002473_pt1 | contig 14015 bp, 8 predicted proteins | sample LauGreSu1BDMLBSD_2_FD_67506 | JGI IMG/M metagenome (GOLD analysis project Ga0078894, IMG submission 67506) | Freshwater lake microbial communities from Lake Michigan, USA - Su13.BD.MLB.SD (version 4) (version 4) | ecosystem: Environmental > Aquatic > Freshwater > Lake | place: Lake Michigan, USA...
CCTCCTTAGTTGGTTCATGGGAATTGTTCATCCACAGGTCTGTGGATAACTTGGCAGTATCAGCACCTTCGTCGCTGCTGATTCTCATAGGCGGGGTTTGTCCTCCAGCAATGAGAAGCATCTCAGCCGGTGGCTGGATCCTTTCTCAGCGGGTCGGCGTGCCGTCTAGGAGCCGACACGCCTCCTGATAGTAATATGATGTCAAGCGTTCTACAGGAGGATGTGTGGCCCGTAAGAAGGATCGCCCCCCTTACACCCCGGAGGCCGCGCAGCGGCTGGCTGCCATGTATGTGCGTCGCTTCAAGACCCCGAACAACGAGTGGGCCTCGGTGGCTCGCGCCCCCGGCAGCATGAGTTCCGAGGGGTGGGCTTCTTACTACGACGACGAGGACCCTGGTCGGTATGGCAAGACCGGGACTGGCGTGAACGAGAATATGGCTGACCCTTCTTGGTGGTGAGCCCCTAGGAGGTTGGCTTGGCTACCAGCGGTCGGAAGAAAGATGCCAAGCCTCTGAAGGTGGTTCAGGCAGAGTTCGTTGATTCGCTTCGCCAGGGGAACACGATCAATCAGGCCCTGGCCCGTGTGGGCCGTACCAGGGCAACTTATGAGGATTGGCGTCGGCGCTTCCCTGAGTTCGTCGCTCAGGTGGAAGGCGTGAAGGATGAGGTTCGCCTCAACCGGGAGGGATCCCAGGAACGCCACATTGGGTCTTTCGGGGAGTTCTCCCAGGAGTACTTGTTTCAGCGGGTGTTCCCCCACGCCCAGAACATGGTCGATGTCCTGGAGGGCCGCGACCCGTCCTGGAGCCACCAGTCGATGTTGTGGGAGCCGGGGGCTCGTGGTCATCAGCGTCTGCTGATCAACATCCCCCCGAACTTCGCCAAGACCACCACGATCTCCGTGAACTACACGGTGTACCGGCTGATGAAGAATCCCCAGTTGCGGGTGATGATCATTGGCAAGACTCAGGACTTCGCTCGCAAGATCCTGTACGGCATCAAGCAGCGCCTCACTCATCCGATGTACTCCAAGTTGCAGATCACCTTCGGTCCTTCCGGTGGGTGGAAGGCTGCTGCGACCGAATGGTCGCAGACACGCATCTACCTGGATCGTGAAGACGGTGAGAAGGACCCCAGCGTCGAAGCACTCGGAATCGGTGGAATGGTATATGGCGCGCGTGCCGACCTCATCGTGCTAGATGACGCCATCACGCTCGGTAACTCGGGCGAGTACTCCAAGCAGATGGACTGGATCCGTCAGGAAGTTGCGACGCGCCTCGGCCCGGAGGGCCAGTTGCTCGTAGTGGGTACCCGCGTGGCCCCGATGGACCTATACCGGGAGTTGCGTAACCCCGACAACTACACCGATGGTGCGGTTCCGTGGAGTTACCTGGCCATGCCTGCGGTGCTTGAGTACACGGAGAACCCTGCGGACTGGATGTCCTTGTGGCCTCGTTCAGATTCTTCGATGAGTGACCTTGAGGATCCTGACGAGGATGGGTTGTATCCGCGTTGGACGGGTGAGCGCCTTGCGGCGCTGCGTAACGAGGTCGGTCCCACGAAGTGGGCCCTCGTTTACCAGCAGCAGGATGTGTCAGACGATGCCACGTTCCACGCGAAAGCCGTCTTCGGGTCGGTGAACAAACTTCGCAAGGCCGGGCCGTTGTCTCCGGGCACCCCTGGTCACCCGGAAACGACGGATGGCTGGGTGACGGTGTGCAGCCTGGACCCTGCCATTGCGGGAACTACTGCCGCTGTGGCCCTCGCGGTGAACCGGGAGACGGGTAAGCGCCTGGTTTTGGATGTGCAGGAGCGCACGAACCCCACCCCCGCGCAGATCCGCGAACTCATTGATGAGTTCTGCGACAAGTACGCACCCACGAAGTTCATCATTGAGACGAACGCCTTCCAGGGTTTCCTCTCCCAGGATGAGCAGTTGCTCAGGTCGATGGCCAATCGGGGCATTGCGCTGATCCCTCACCAGACGAACCGAAACAAACTGGATGAGGACATGGGTATCGCGGCGATGTCGCCGCTCTTCGGAAGCGTCGCACCTCATTCGGATACGAATGCGGGGCTCGTGCATCAGAACGACAACCTTCTGGAGATCCCCGATACCCGCGCACCGGGGGCTAAGTCTCTCGTTGAGCAGTTGATCGTTTGGTCTCCGCACGTTAAGCGCACACGTAGACGCTCGGATGCTGTGGATGCGCTGTGGTTCTGCGTCTTGCACAGTAATGACTACGTGAATGACGCGCAGAAGAAGGCGTTCAAGTCCTTCGGGCATAACCCGTTCCTGTCGCAGCGCGACAAGCAGCGCCAAGTTGTTGTCTCACTAAGTGATTATCAAGGTTCAGCCGTGGGCTGGTGAAAGGAGGCATCTTGTCTCAGGCAGCAGCAGTTGCCCTTGAACGGTACAAGACTGTCCGTGACCAGTCGTACCCGGCGCAGAATCGATTCACGGCAGTGTCGCTGGTCCGTACGGGCCGTGCCAGCGAAGTGTTCCAGGGAATGTTCCCCGATGACTGGCCTCAACCCGTTATCGCCAACATGGTGGACATCGCAGCGCAAGACCTCGCGGAGCAGGTCGGCGTCATGCCGACGCTCACAGCCTTCGGCGACGACGCACTGAATGAGTCTTCGCGCCGCCGGGCCTCCAAGTTGACGCAGATCGTTAATGCCCATGCGTATGCATCGCGTCTCGGCAATGCCCTCGTCACTGCCGCTGACTACCTCGGCACTTACGGCATGACGATCTTCCGTGTGGAAGCGAACTGGAACGACAAGCGCCCCCACATTCACGTTGACTCACCCATGGGGACGTACGTAGAGCGTGACCGCTTTGACAACGTGATCGGATACTTCAAGACTTGGCGCCGTTCCGCGCTTGAGTTGGCGAACCTGTACCCCGAGCATGCCACTCGCCTGCTGGGCCGTGACCGTTTCGCTCAGACCGACAACAATCGGATCCTGACGCTCATCAAGTTCTACGACACTGACGGAACATGCCTGCTCATGGTGGAGCAGGAGCCGGGGATGGTTCTGGACAGGTACGAGCATCCCCTCGGACGTATCCCTGTGCGTATCGCGCAGCGTCCCACGCTTGATGGGCAGGCCCGTGGACAGTTCGATGAGACTATCTGGGTGTTTGCGGCGCGTGCGCGCCTTGCGCTTCTCAACCTTGAGGCCGCAACCAAGGCAGTTGAGGCACCGATCGCGGTGCCGTCAGATGTAACCGAGTTCGCTTTCGGTCCTGATGCGGTCATCCGCTCCAACTCTCCCGAGCGCATTCGACGTATCGGCCTGGAGATCCCGCAGACCGCAATGATGGAGTCCCGCACGCTCCAAGATGAGTTGCGCATGTCCACGCGAATGCCCGACGTTCGCATGGGAGAGACAGATTCCTCTGTCGTCACGGGTCGTGGCGTTCAGGCCCTGATGGGTGGGTTCGATTCCCGCGTCCGCTCCTACCAGTCGCTCATGGGTGAGGCTGTTGCCGACACCTTGGGCCTGTGCCTGGAGATGGACGAGCGCCTGTGGCCCAACGAGTCAAAGGAACTCGTCGGATCGACCAATGGTTCCCCGTACACAGTGCGATACACACCGTCCAAGGACATCAAGGGCGAGTATCAGGTCACTGCCGAGTACGGGATCATGGCTGGTCTTGACGCCAACCGCGCCCTGATCTGGGGTTTGCAGGCGCTAGGCGCTGGCCTCACATCGAAGCAGTTCATCCGCAAGAACCTGCCAGTTTCACTGGATGTGGCCCAAGAAGAGCAGGTCATCGATGTGGAGAAACTGCGCGACAGCCTGATGACTTCGATCTCAGCGTTCGCGCAGGCCATCCCGCAGATGGCCGCGTCCGGTCAGGACGCGTCAGCGCCCGTACGTGCTATCGCTGACCTGATTGAGGCGCGCAAGAAGGGTGTCCCCGTGGAGCGTGCGGCGGGAGAGATCTTCGCACCGCCCGAGCCCGAGACTCCTGACCCTGCTGCTGGTCCCGTTGGTCCTGAAGACCCGATGGCTGCACCGGCTGAGCCAGGTCTTCCACCGCAGATGGGCGCACCGAGCGCCCAGCCTGAGTCGATGCAGCAGTTGCTTTCGCAACTGACTGGATCAGGTAACGCCACAGCGTCCGTCAGGACGATGCGGCAAGTTCCCGCCTAGTTGGGGAAGGAGGATAGATATGGCTATGGCCCCGCAGACCGCCCCCGCTACGGGCGAAACGATCCAGCCGCGAGATGTAAACGTGACTGGTGGTACCTCTGCCACGCCCGTTGAGCGAGTGATGGTTGCTGAACCGCAGGTGTGGATGCCCAACAGCAAGAACCCCGTCCTGACCGGACGCTGATACATACAGGGAGTAGCCGTGGACGATCAAGACTACGACGACGATGACTTGATTGAGGACGACGACGAAGTAGTAGTCCCGGCTACTCCCTGGCACAACTCAGATACGACCGCCATCGCGATGATGTACGCATCCCATTTGGCTTCTGCGGCGTCTGAGTTCTTCCGAAATCTTGCCATGACTGCTCTCGGGCAGTCAGCCCACGAGTGGGAGTTGCAGGACCGGAAGATCTTTATCGATGACTCACTGGCATCGATCATCAATCTTCCTGAGGATGGAGGCGACAATGGCCCAAGGCGGAGCGAGAACTCCCAGTAATCCTGCACCCGTTGGCCTCCCTGGCGCGCTTTCACAGCGCACGGATGGTGGTCCGTCGCAGCCGATGGCTCAACTCCCCGACGCTGGCTACGGTGAGCAGGCTGATTTCCAGGCCATCCAGGCGGGTGCGCCGATGGCCGCAGTGGATCCAATGTCGCCCCCTCCCGCCCCCCTTGCCTCGCCCTCGGACATGCCCAATGTGCCCGTGACGGCTGGGCTTCCCTTTGGTCCTGGACCTGGGCCTACTGGGGAGAACCCCGTAGCCCAGATTGAAGACGCAGACCTTCGCAACATCGCAAAGTATCTGCCGCAGTTCCAGTCGATGGCGTCCGGTGAGGATGTTCCTGCTGGCTACCTGCGCTTCTTGACCCAGTTGCGAGCCTACTTGTGAGTAAGGATTCTCGTCTTTCTTTTGTGCAGAACATGGGCATGGCGATGGACGCCTTCGGAGATCAGCATCTTCCGGTGGCGTACATGCTGGCTCGCGCTTCTTACGATTCCGTCGAAGACCGAGACGCCATTTACGGTGTCGCGGTTTCTATTCTTGGGGGTGGGATGAATGGCTAACCCAGCACCCACCCCCGCACAGCAGGCACGCTTCGCTGGTTTAAGGCAACCCGGTTGGACTGGTCCGACTTCGGGTTCCCCAGCAGCCTCTGCCCCACCTGATGCCGGATTCCCCACTTGGGGAACCGGCGCACCTCGCCCCCTCTTCACTGAAGAGAACCCCATTTGGGGTTGGCAGGGGGCACCTGGCTGGGTCAATGACCTGGGCAATGACCTTGTGGGTTACGTCCTCGGTACCGTCGCGGAAAAGGCGAACAACCACAAGGTCATGGACGAGCAGGGCAACATCAACTGGTTCAATGCTACTCGCGCCATCTACATGAACACGGGCCTTGTTGATGCTAGCCCCGATGGCAGTGTGGGTCTTTCCGCTGCCGCTGACCTAGCGGTTAGGACGTACGACGCCAGCACTCGTGTAGCCAACACGGTTGGCGGCGGCACGGCGATGATCGCTGGCGGATACACCAGCGCCCTGATCGCAGGCGACTGGACAAAGTCTTCCAACCCGTACGCTCGCGACGGGGGCATCACCTGGCAGGAAGCGGGTGAGATTCTCAACCCGCTTGAAAACGAGACCACCATCGGCCAGCAGGCGGTCTATCAGACCGCAGCCCAGGTCCGTAACGCCGTGGACCGCACCATGATCAATCTGGGTATGCAGGATCAGGTGGATGCTATTCAGGCGTTCATCGCGACAGACAACCAGAACACACTTGCTGCACGCGCAGCCGATGACGATCCCACCAATGATGGCATGGGTTCCCCGTGGGCGATCTTCGACTACGACTTCAACATCTTCGCCCAGCAGGAACGCCAGCAGGTCTTTGAGGCGAACACCCCGTTCAAGTACATGTCGGGCTTCCTTGATGCTGGTTGGCAGATGTACGCAGCCCCTGACGCAATCGTGGCGATGGGCCTCACTCGTGCCCGTAACGCCAAGATGGTGTTCGACCTGGGCTCCGAGGCCGGTCGGGCTAGGGCTGCCGACGACCTACTTGAGCATGCGAAGTGGGTGGAATCGAATGGCGCGGAGGGCCGCGCTACCGCCTGGGGCTACCAGGCTGCTGAGTTCGCTGGCATGAATGCTGATGAACTCAAGTACATTCCGATGGTCCGCTCGTCGAATAACCCGTCTTATGTATCTGGTGTGCTGGGTGCTACGCGCACTCCGCAGGAGGCTGGCCAGGCGGTCCTGGCCCTGGCTGGGGACTTTGAGGCGCAGAAGGCGCTGCTCGCCTTGAACCCGCTAGCCGGGGACATGCTGCTGCTGGGCCGACAGACCACTGATTCCATCGATGAGATCTTCCGTGGGATGAACGAGGCGTCGTCGGTTAAGCCGATCACGCCGAAGGATCGCGGCCTTGACTACCTGGGCCAGTTCACGCCTGAGGGTCGTGCTGCCCGAGAGGGTCGCACGATCCCTGTTGAGATCCTCTCTCCTGGTCAGACGAAGCACTACGCGAATGTCATTGACGAGTACGCCACGTACTTCGGTAGTAGTTGGCGTGAAGTGCGAATGGGTGGTCGGATTCAGGTCCAGGGCGCTGCGCGCCGGGCCAAGAAAAAGGCGGCCCGTAAGGCTGGCGACTTCCGCGATGGCATGATCACCATCCGCAACCCGCTTACGACTTCGTTCTCCAACGAGGCTGTGCTGTTCCAGATCAATGGCGGCAGGCCCGTGATGGTTCTCCGCTCGGCAGCGGACAAGTTGACGACATCCAGGCGCTCTGGAAGCGGACTGTTCTATCTGACTGACGAGATGGAGTTCCAGGCGGAACTGGACGCGACGCTGGACACAACGCCTACGCTCCGTCGCGCAGCCAAGGCTGCTGGCGATGGTCGCCTGGTGCCCGTCATTCGTGACGGCAACCCCACATTCATGTCGGTTGATGAATACCGCAGGACTGTCCAGAACGAGGCGGCAGCAATCGCTGCCACTCGTGGTGTCGCTAATGTCGCTCGCCTGCGGCAGCAGTTCCTGACCCGCCTTGAGTCGGACTTGTGGCACATGCAGATGAGCGAGTACGGCATCACCTATGACGATGCCATCTCCACGCTGAGGGACTTCAAGTACGCCCGTAATCAGGTTGCGGAGCAGATCAAGGAACGTGGTTGGCTCAAGGACGGCGACATGCTCGTTGTCCCGGACGAGGTTCTTCAGTCGCAACTGGGTGAGTCGTTTCCCCTTCTTGACTTCGGGATGATCGATCTGATGTTCAAGGCTCAGGGCCTGCCACGGGCAGGGTCCAAGGCGGCTCGCAAGTCTGGCGCTCTGCGACCCGGTCGTCGGCAACTCCAGGACGGCGTGCGCATCTTCGACATGGTGTGGCGTCCTCTCGCCCTGATGCGTTTGGGCTACACGCAGCGCAACGTCGCTGAGGGTGGGCTGCGCATCATGGCTGCCTATGGATCTCTCGCCAACACTGACTATGCCACGGCCTTCGGCCACATTGCTGTCGGTGTCGGGAACACCGCACGCAACTCAATCGACGGTCTAGGTCGTGCTGGGCAGAATGCTGGCCGTGTTCTCACGGGCCGTCCCACACTGAAGCAGTTGCGCCGCGAGCAGCGTCGCGACTACAACGCCCGTAAGGCGATTGCCACGCAACTTGAAGATGTTGAGAAGCGTAAGGGCAAGACTGAGAAGGATATTGCCGCTCTTCAGGCACGCGCCGATAGCGCAGTGGCTTACCAACTCGGGGTGGAGTGGAAGGCCGGAGAGTCCACCGCATGGGACGACATCCAGGGTGAGGCGTCTGGTCGTATCGGTGAAGACATTGTCTTCGGTCCCCATGTTGATGAGTTGTGGGTTGATCCGATCCACGCTCGCAAGTTTGAAAATGGCTGGATCGGTGTCGGTTCGGGCACCGGGCAGGACATGGGTCGCTTCGGTCGTGGCCCCGGTGGTGGGTCACTCACCGTCGAAGGTGTAGCCAAGCGCGGACAGCGCATGGACGAAGACCGACTCGTCCTTGATGAGGAGTTGACGAACACTCCCTTCGACTCACCCGTGGGTACCTACCTGACGCCCAAGCAGGCTGCCGATTACGAGGCTGCCGTTGCGGCAGGGGACATCGCGGGTGCTAGGCCCTTCTGGCTCCTTGACCGTAAGCGCGCAGCCAAGGCTTTCCTTGAGCAGGGCAACTATCTCGCGTACGCAAACATGGATGGCACGTACAGTCGAATCCGAAACATCAACGGGTTCCTGGATAGCCTCGCCAGCAACACTGCTGCTGACTCGCTGGCGGTAGCCGAGCGAGTTGTGGTTCTGCCTAAGGGCACGCCCGTCAAGGCTGTCCGGTCAACGGTGTACGGGAAGACCCTGGATCTGAACACGCCTATCCGTGAGGCGTACTACGACGCCATGTTCCGGTTCGCGGAGTTTCGTAGGGTTGAGAAGACGCCGCTTCCGCGCTTCTCAATCTGGGAGGATGATCCCGATTCTCGGGGTGCCTTCTACTCCAAGTTCCTCAACGTGATTCGCAACGAAGTGGACGAGTTGGGCAACGTAACGCCGATCTACGAGATCAAGCCTGAAATGAGCGAGTGGCTTGATGGCGTCGCCAGCCTGCATAACGACCTCTTCGACTGGGGGGCGAACCCCAGTCTAGTGACTCAGGCGCAGAGAGTCGTAGACGATCTGTCGGGACTGGTTCTCCTGATGGGTGATGACCCGGAACTTGCGCGCGCAGTCTTCGGTCGGCTGTCAGCCATGAAGTTGGACCCCAAGGTCACCGCCGCAATGGAGGAATCTGGCGCGATCATCAGGTCTGGAGAGTTGCGCAGGATCCTGACTGAGCGTGAGGCCGATCTCGCTGCTCGGCGCACGGAACTTATCGATGAGGCTCAGTACATCAAGGATTATGTGTGGGACGCCGACTACGTCGATCTGGTCATTGAGGACACGGACGATGCAGTAACAATGTTCGCTGGCTCATCGGAACTTCCTGGCGGCGGTTATGAGCCGATGCGTTACGACAACGAAGCCAACGTCCGTAACCTCCAGGGTGTGGGTTTCCAGTATGCGAGTGGATCTCCCCAGGTGGGCGGTTCCTACGTCATTGGCGAGCGGCTGTACGGCTGGGAGTTCAGCGCCAACACCAACAAGTACGGGCTGTTCAATCGTCCCGTCACTCAGCGTGCCCGTGACGCCACTGCACCTGAGCCACGGATGTATGTACTTGAGCCGTCCAATCCTGATGACTTCCTTGACTTGGATGTCCAGGGCTACCTTGAGCGTCTGGACCCGAGGGCCGTCACTGCCGACCAGGCCCGAGCGGCAAGCAAGCAAGAGAAGTTGATCGCCGATGTCGTCATGCAGTCAGGGCTCAACCTAAATCCGAGCGAAGTTGTAGATGATGTCTACACGCACGCGAAGCGTTACATCTCAGAGGTTGTCGCGGCGAGAGGTCCCGACGCCGCGCCAGAAGAAACTCTTGAACTTGTGATGAAGCAACTGTGGGCAGTCCTTGGTGAGGCTGCTGACTTCGACGCAGTGCGCGCACTTGTTCCAGGTCTTGCGGCGAGCGACCCCCAACTGGCGCGCTATGCCTGGGCGCAAAAGCAGTGGGTGGACACGCTTACCGGACCCAAGTACGGAATGCGTGGAGTTCGACACATCGGTGGTCGCCGCGTCGGCGGCGAGGTGGAGGAGCATCCCGTACACATCTGGTACGAGGAGCCTGCCGTAGCAGAGATCGATGAGTTCAACGACCTGTTCATGCAGGCCGTGGCTGTCCAGCAGAAGTGGGATGTCGTCTACGACGAATCATCCAAGATGTCGATGATGGGCAACTACAGCGCCGATGACGCTCCGGATGTGTCCACCATCGCTGCCTTCACCCAGGAGGGTGCATCTGGTGCGCCTGCTGGCGTAGCAGATTGGATCGGCACTCAGAAGATTGTTGAGGCTGCACGCAACCTGGGCTACGGGAAGATCGTTGTGCCCAATCGGCTTACCCCTGAGGGGTATGACGTTATCTACCTGCACGATCCTTCCAGCGCCAATGGCAATCTACGCACAGTGGTTGATCGAGCATTGCCAACGTACATCGATGAGGCTGCCCTCAACTCCGAGAACGTCATGGATCTCAGGTCTGCTGGTGCTGTCGCTGAGGGCATGGGCGACATCGCCAAGACCCAGTCCGGGTTTGCCATCCGCACCAAGGCAGCGGCACCTTCCGCTGCTGGAGCGGACAGGTTCACTACCGCTGAACGCCTGAAACTGATTCAGATGATGCAGGACGGTGAGCGCACCCACATCGCGGTCAACGGTCCTGACGGGAAGCCCATCTACGTCACCAAGAGCGAACTGCTTTCGTCCAAGGGTGCGACCCAGGACTATGCGGTCCTGTCTGGCAATGACGATGCCCTGGCCATGCGGATGCAGATACTGTCTGGGAACCGCACTTACTTGGACTTGCAGAACGAACTAGCGCAGCAGGTTCGGACTGTTGGCGAGAAGCGCCGCGCCGTGTCTGAACTTGACACGGCCATGCAGGGCCGCTCCAAGGTGATGGAGGGGCTGGGCAAGCAGAAGACGAAGCGTCGCATCGGGATGTCCAGCAGCGTGGGGGCTTCATGGGAGGCCCGTCAGCGGGAGTACAAGGGCTTCGCCATTGCCGATCCGCTTGACCCGAATGAGGCTTACGGCAATCTTGCCCGAGCCCGGTCGTCCTCGGACATGACGGTGTCTCGTGACCTGATGGGTTACACGAACGACGCGACTGTGGGTCTGCGTCGAACCTCTGCTCGTGTGAACTACACGCCGAGTGATCCCCTGTACTGGTCGGCACTTGCGGATGATGTCAATACGCTTTTCCGTAACGACAAGATCACTCTCCGCATCCTGGCTGGGGAGTCGGATGAGGAGATCGTCACCTGGCTGCGTAGCAATACGCAGGAGACCAACGCGCTACGTAGGGACTCGGCGTTCGATCCCGAGGCTGCGGTGGTGCAGCGTCGGGAACTCGTAGACAACTTCCTGCCTGACACTAGTGTCAGGCGTCAGGTTGTTGACGGGGATGTAACGGCTGACTTCTTGGAGTCGCGCCTGTCGTGGCGCGAGATGCCCAGTCTGGAGCAGTTGGACTGGGTTGACCAGCAGAACGCTTGGCAGCGTTTCACTAGCAGCATGATGACTGTGCTGGGGACGATCCCTGAGAACAATCTTGTCCGTCACCCGTTCTACCGGGCCAGGTTCATGGACGAGATGCGCAGGCAGATTGACCTGATGGACGACGGCGTCACCATGACCGATGGTGTGATGACGAACCTGCGAACCCAGGCTCATGCGTACGCGCTGAAGTCCACACGGGAAACGCTCTACACGGTCAACCGGCTCTCCACTCCCGCGTATGCCCTCCGCTTCATCGTGCCGTTCTTCCCGGCGTGGGAGTCTTCGATGAAGTTCTGGGCGAAGACGTTCTACGACAAGCCCATCACGGCTGTCAGGTACGCGCAGTTCTGGGATGGATTGGATCAGACTGGCTGGTCCCTGGACGAGAACATGCAGCCCGTGGGTGACACGGCTGGCGGATCCTCCATCCTCAATCTGCCCAAGCACTTGTTCTCACCTGGCGGCGGGTGGCTGGTGGTTCCTTTCGGTAGCGGGGATCTCTTCGGAGCGATGGCTCTACCCAAGGGTTCGCTGAATGTGATACTCCCCGGCGAGTATCCGTGGCTTCCTGGCGTTGATCCGATTGTGGCTGTGCCCATGTCCTGGGTGGCCAATCAGAAGCCGCTCCTGGTGGACTCTGTCAAGCAGTGGGAAGCCTGGGGCATCCCAATTGGCGATGCCGTCGCTACCCAGATTCTGCCCTTCGGTGTTCAGTCCAAGGAGAAGGACTTCTTGGATCTCGCCACCGAGGCCGTCCTTCCACCCACCGCCAAGCGCCTGGCGACTGGCATCCGGGGTGAAGGATCAGCGGAGTTCACTGCCACGGCGGATGAGATCCACCGCACCCGTCTGGCCCGGTGGGATCTCGATGGCCGTCAGGGTCCACCGCCTGATTTTGCAGACTCTGTTGCCTCTGCGAAGGATCTCTACTCGTTCCGTGCAGGGGCAGCGATTGCGTCCCCTGTCGCGCTCATGCCTCAGTCTCCGTTTGCCTTCTACACTCGCGAGTCCCGCAGGCTTGATGAGAAGTACCGTCTCCTGCCTGACGGGTCTCCTAACCCGGACGGCCCACGACAGGCCGATGACGAGTTCCTCCGGCTGTATGGGGAGGAGTTCTTCCGCTTCACGAAGTCTCTTTCGGGTTCTCGTGCCTCTGGGATTTCCCCGGTGAGGGGATCCCAGGAGATCTACGAGCAGAACACGGAACTCGCGGGACGCCTGGCTCGCATCGGCGAGAACGGCGAGATGCTGGCAATGCTCACTAATCCTTACGGGATTGGTGAGGAGTTCAGCGACATCATCTACCGCGCCCAGATCGATGCACCTATCCCTGGCGCATCGGGGCGTTTCCTCCGGGGTGGCCCCGCAACTAGCACGATCCTGTCTGGGTCGGCTGCGGAGGACGCATCTCAGCGAGATCTGGGGTGGCGTGCGTTTGAGAAGTTGCAGGCTCTCGTTGACGCTGCCGCTCTCAAGCAGGGCCTGGACGACTACTCGCAGAACCCGCAGTTGGTGACGGTGAGGCAGCAGACCATTGCGCAGATCCGTCAGGAGTATCCGGCTTGGGGTGTGTCGTTCGATCAGCGGGACACGAATGGTGCCCGTGACGCGGTGATGGGCGCTCTAGAGATTCTCAACGATCAGCCGTTCATGTCGAAGCATGGTGACGACCCGCACATCGTGGCGCTTGGCGAGTACATGACTGCACGGGAAATGTTCGTGGGCGCTCTCGCGGAGCGGAAGGCGAACGGTGGGTCTGATCGGATTGATGCTGTCGCCAACGCTGACCTGAAGGAAGCGTGGGCGCAACTGATCATTCTTCCGCTTACCGCACCCACTGCGGATGCGGCATGGATGTCCATCTGGAACAGGTGGTTCCGCAATGACGCGCTGCTGCCAGTGAACGAGACGAGCCTGGAGGTTCCTAGTGGCACTTGATTGGGAAGAAGTCGCCAAGGCACTGGCTGCTAATGGCGCTGGCGCTGAAGGGCCGAAGCAGTCTCAGTATTACGACCCGCCGATTCCGCGTTACGACGCCTACTCTCAGATGCCCCTGCGGCCTAACTACACGCAGGGTGGGTACAGCGGGATCCCGGCATCGAACTTCACGGGTCCAACCGCGAACACTCTTGGCGGCTTGAAGTTGGCGTTCTGGAACGACCCGCGAACTCAGGCCACTGTGATGGCCGCTGCTTCCGCGTACTACGGGTACCCGGTGAAGAACATGTCTTATGGGGCGAGCCTGATCGATGACGCCGTCCAGGCGGCGTCAGGAAACCCGAGTGGGCCTACTGCTTGGCAGATGATCACTGGCTTCCTAAACGGGTCGAATGCCGCCTCCGCTAGCAGCGGAGGCGGGGGAGGTGGTGGAGGTGGTGGTGGTGGTGGAAGTTCGACAACTTCCCAGATCCAGTTGACCAACCCCGACCAGGCGAAGCAGTTGATCAACACTGCCATGTCAAGTCTGCTTGGCCGTAGGGCCACCAGCGAGGAGTACAACAAGTTCCTCACAACACTGAACGCTGCGGAGAGGAGCAACCCCATAGTGACGAGAGTTGAAGGTGACACTGTCACCGTTACTGGCGGCACTTCGGCTGCTCAGGTGACTGAGGATTACGTAACGTCTCGTCCGGACTACGCCGAGTACACGGCTGCTACGTC
>Ga0078894_10002474_pt1 | contig 14015 bp, 22 predicted proteins | sample LauGreSu1BDMLBSD_2_FD_67506 | JGI IMG/M metagenome (GOLD analysis project Ga0078894, IMG submission 67506) | Freshwater lake microbial communities from Lake Michigan, USA - Su13.BD.MLB.SD (version 4) (version 4) | ecosystem: Environmental > Aquatic > Freshwater > Lake | place: Lake Michigan...
GCTGACCGTTGTATTTGTTCAACAGCTGTTTGTACTCGATCACACGATCACTCCCGGCACCATTGTGACTTTCTTCACACCCTGAGAGTAGAGCTTAGCACAGATATCGATCGGGTTTAGAACGTCATCATCAGACATCACCGAACGTGCATGCTTCGGGAACATCTTCCGAAGAAACTTAACCTTGTCTGCGAACTGAAGCGGATTCGCCTTAGCTTCTGTGGCCTTGGACAGGTAGATTCGGTAGTTCCGAGGACCGGCAACGGTCGCGATCGAATCCAAGAATGCTTCATGATTCGATGAGGGCGGGTTGAATCTCCCAAAGGCAAAGACGATCTCTTTACCCGGTTCTGCCGAGACGTAATCCGAAAAGCTTTTGATCATCGCTTAAATTTGCTACGGTCCGCTGCACGAACCTTCGGTAGCAGTCGTTTGGCCGTTCTCGAGATCATGCTCGCTTGCCGGTTGATACGGCGCTCGAGACCAGCCCTGGCTCCCATCGGAAGACTTCCCTTGCTCTTTCCCTTTAGAATCCGCTTGATTGCCGCAGATCTGGCCTGGCGAGCAGCCCGGCGCTTCAGGCGTTCTGGATCGGCCATGCGACGGGCTGCTCTGGCCCTTCCGACCTTAAGCTTAAACTTGTTACGCTTCATGAGGATCCGGGCACGCATCCTCTGAGAGGTCGACAGGACCTCGTTAATCTGTTCCTCGCCTACAGTGCCAGAAGACAGATCCTTCTTCCGCTTCGCGGCCTGAAGGTCTTGCTCCTCGGAGTCTCCTCCGGAATAGCTGACAGGTAATACTTCGTTGTATGAAAAGTCTGGCATTGATTGTTCGAGTTTCCCATTTGGATATCTTTCGACATCCAGAAATATAGAACAGTATTTATATGGTTTACCTTTTGAATCCGAACTATGATAAATAGTAGACCGTCATCAAATGCTACTCAAATTCTCTGCATTCGTCGATCTGACCGAACAAGCCGGTGCGCAACAGCTGACGCACATTCATCATCCAGAGGATCGACCACTCTTGCATGGAGCTGAAGGATTCGGCCATGCCCATGGCGCACTCACTCAGGCCCATGAGCACATGAAGGCGAACAAGAAGAGTTCGGACCTGACGATGAAGTACGATGGATCTCCGTCATTGGTCTTCGGCCACCATCCGGAGTCGAAGAAGTTCTTTGTGGCTACTAAGTCGGCATTCAACAAGAATCCGAAGATCAATTACAGCGACGAGGATATCGAGAAGAACCATGGCCATGCTCCAGGTCTGGTAAAGAAGCTAAAGGCAGCACTTCACCATCTCCCGAAGGTTGCGCCAAAGAGCGGAGTCTATCAGGGTGACGTGATGCATACACCGGAGGATCACAAGGAAGGCAAGGGAGGTTCGGTGTCGTTCACTCCGAACACGATCACTTACACGGCATCCGGCCCCGAAGCCGAGCAGGTCAAGAAGTCAAAGATCGGAATCGTGGTGCACCAGCAGTACCATTCGAACTCACGGAAACCTGGTATCGAGAACATGACGGTGAGCCCGAAGCCTGATACCGAAAACTTTCGTTCACACCAGGACGTTCACTTCAAGACGGCGGAGCATGATACGGCAAAGGTCGAGTACCCGCACAAGGATCAGGCAGCGTTTGAATCACATCTGAAGGCAGCGAAGGCGATTCATGACCGTCATGGTGCGAAGATGTACAAGGCCACTGAGCGTCACCAGGGAGACGGTGGACACCTTGCGACTTACATCAACCAGACTGTCAGAACCGATAAGAAACCGACTGTCGCAGGATTCCAGGAACACCTGAAGTCGACGTTCGAGAAACAGGCCAGCAAACTGAAGACTCCGGCGAACGCCGAGAAGAAACGGAACGAAGGGTTTGCTCACACCGATCACGTTCGTGATAACAAAGAGCACTACACGAATCTCCTGAACATGCATCATCACCTTGCACAGGCAAAGAATGTGCTGGTGAAGAATCTCGAGAAGCATGAGGGCGGTCTTCAGCACCACATCGGCGACGTCCAATCCAAGCCAGAGGGATTCGTGGTGAATCATAAGTTCAAGGGCAAGACTGAACCGACGAAGCTCGTTAACCGTGCTGAGTTCGCAAAGGCGAACCTTCTCAAAGTCAGAGGATAAACGCCATGCTCACTTTCAAAGAATACGTTGAGGAGCAGAAGCTGCTCGAACCAGAACTACCAATCGAAGAGGCCGCAGTCGATGCCAAGGGGCACAAGAGCTCGACCGGAGGACTCACAAAGAAGGGCCGAGAGCACTACAATCGAAAGACCGGCGGTAATCTCCAGGCGCCGGTCACGACAAAACCATCGAAGCTGAAGAAGGGAAGCAAGGCATACAATCGCCGTAAGTCATTCTGCGCTCGTATGGGCGGAATGGAGGGACCGATGAAGAAGCCGAACGGCGAACCAACCCGTAAAGCTCTCGCGCTGCGCAAGTGGAACTGCTAACGAAGTACCCCCATGAAATCATTCCTTCAATTCGTTACTGAAGCGGCCGGAGAGGTCGCCAGCTCAAAGCACCACGTTCTGGCTTTTGGCAGAATGAATCCGATCACGAACGGTCATGAAGCACTCGTGAACAAGGTTCATGAGGTTGCCAAGACTCATAACGCAGGTCACTCTGTCGTCCTATCGCACTCGAACGATCCAAAGAAGAATCCTCTGACTGCTGATCAGAAGGTCAAGCATGCCAAGCGTGCGTTCCCTGGAACAAACGTATCAGCTGCTACCAAGGAGCAACCGACGATCCTTCACCACGCTGTAGACCTGCACAAGAAGGGTGTCGAACACCTGCACGTCATTGCGGGATCCGATCGCAAAGAGGAGCTGCACAACCTGCTTCACAAGTACAACGGCAAGAAGCTGGATCACGGATCCTACAACTTCAAGTCGATCACGGTGCATTCATCAGGCGAGAGAGATCCTGATGCCGAGGGTACGAGCGGAATGTCTGCGAGCAAGATGCGTGCCCACGCTGCCGCCGGCAACAAAAAAGAATTTCATGCCGGTGCTCCGTCGAAGATGACCAAGGCTCATCGTGATGAGATGTACCACGATGTTCGTAAAGGGATGGGAGTACCGTAGTACGGTCAATACAGCATATTCCCTGTTTCTACGAGGAATTTTCTCTCGTAGGAGCCGGTCGACGCAGACTGTCTAATTTTTAGTCTGAGCGAAAACAGGATCAATTTCGGATCACTCGTCGAAACGAATTTGATGTAATCGCCGGATCGAATAGCCTTGATTTTTAAGTCGCTCTTTTCGATCACTTCAAATCTTTCTGAAGGTATTTCCTTTAACTTGGCGGGTCCGATATCGACCAAGAAAGCCTGATCAGACCCTTGTACGTTGTACCGAATATACTCGATTGCGTCTTTGGTAATAGAGTCTCCGCGGTCCACTAGAAGTGTCGTAAGCTCGAGGAACATTTCGCGAATCGCATCGTTCATCGCATCCTTTTCCGCCTGAGTTCTGCAGATCCGATCCATGACATTTTCGTAACGCTCCGGAGAAGCGTATTGAACAGAAAAGTGTTTTGCAATCGCCAGCATGCCGTTGTACGGAGAGAGATTTGCTGCAGTCTTAGAACCAGATTTAATCGAATACGATACTGCATTCGGCCGCGATAGCAACTTGGTGCCGTTTGAGTCTTCGACATAAAGGCTGATCATGACGTCACCCTTGATCGATCCTCCAGATTGCTCGCCTTCTACGCCATCAGCAACAACGACGAATTTAAGTTTTTCGAGCTTGTTATTGTTAGAATATTGCCCTTTGAGCTGATTCAGCCTTTTGAGGTACGCCGCAGATTTTGCGTACTTGATCAAAGTTTCAATCTTTTTATTGAGCTCGCCGATGTCAGAACTTTTCTCGACGTACATTGCAAAGTCATCTCCGAAAGCTCCAACCACGCTACCTGGCTTCAGGCGTATCTGAAGCTGTACACTGATTCTATCCTCGGCATATTCAACGCCTTCAGCCACGTCTACGACGACTCTTCCGGAACGGAATTTGTTCGGTTCGATCTGAGTGCGAAGCCTGTTCAGGGCCATTTTGTCGATCTTACCGTACGCAATATAAAGTGAGCAGGCAATCGCAAAAATTCCCTCCATCACGTCACCTTCATTAATCTTATTGGCCATGCATGATATTTATCATGCGAAATCCATATCCCGGTACCACTTCTTCTTTTGGTATCTCTTGTGGGTCACGAATGTCTCGTACAGCCCAAGTTCACGGCCATGTGCCTCAATCTCCCAGGGCAGGTCGTAGTAGTCCACCTTTCGGGTGTCGACCGTCTTCTTGTTCCAGGTGGTCAACCACGCGCCCTGGTCGTCTTTCATTTCACCAGTGAGGTACTGCTTGACATGGATCATTTCGTGTGCCAGACAGCGCAGGATGGCTCCCAGATTCATCCCAGAATCGATCCTGACCTCGTACTCATGGATCTCCTCATCGTCCTGTATGAGGAAGCAGTCTGCCTTGGCGCCAGCCTTCTGCAGAAGGTCCTTCCGGAGACGAATTGTAAGAAGGATCGGCGGCCGCGATTTCCGGCCGAGCAGTTTTCGAAAATAAAAGGAAGCGGCCTCCTCAAGAAGCCGCTTCACGGATTTTGAACTGGCGCCGACGACATCAATCGTGATCATGGCGCCAGAGGGTGACGTAACGATCCCGACGACGGTAGCTGCCCTTGCCGGCTCGAACGGTGTGCACCGAGGAGCCGAGGTTAATCGCCCCGCTCGTGAAGGCAGACCGGCTCTTCAGCGCGGTCAACGGACGGATGGTTTTCGTGGAGGTATTCATCTTCATTGGTGTATCGGTTACGTGACGACCAGGACTGGTGCGGGTCGTCGATTCGAGCGTCTGACGGGTCAACCGGGAAATACGAGTCACTCATCGGAGGTGTTGATGAAGCGATCGGCGTTGTACCGAGTCATCTCGGTGGCCTCGCGGGCGACCTCGCGTTCGGAGACCGGCAGGAGGCCGGGAAGGTCGGCATCGGTCTTGCGCTCCTTGCGGAGCTTCTTGAGGCGGGCGATAACCGCAGCCTTGTTGACCTTGAGACGACCGTTAGAGAGCTTGGTGGTGAGTTTCATCATGAGAATATCCTAGCAAAATGTTGGTGAAAGTAAACTCCTAAGAATTACCTAAGTCGTTGATGATCAGTCGATGCGGTAACCCTTACCGACGAGAGCCGAGAGCGGGCTCTGGCAGCCTTCGATCGTGGCCGCGAAGTACTCGTCAGGGGTGAAGTTGTTCACCAGGAACTTGACGAAGGCGCCCTTCCGACGCTTCTGGGCAGTGTACTTGAACCGAGCCACGAACTTGGTCTGAAACGCCCCAACGCCGTACGAGAGGTAGCCGGCATGGTAATTGAAGAGGGAGAGGTTCCAGCCGTTGATCATGGTAGTGTTATTCATCATGCCAATATCCTAGCAAATTGCTAGCAAATGTACACATCTCAGAATTACCTAAGTTGTTGATACTGGCGCACAAACCGTAACCCCATGGTCCTCAATAACTTAGAGAAGACCATGGGGTCGGATGATGAAAAAAGACGGTGGAAATTATGAGGCGCCACCGCGCGCCGGCTGGTTAGAAGACCAGCTTGTCAGACGGGAGCTGATAGAGCTTGGCGTGCTTACCGCGCGTCTTGCCGTTCGGGCCGGACGCCTTCGGGGCATCGCCGACGATCTGAGCGTTGGCTTTCACGTAGGTATGGATGAGCCAGTGGTCGGCACCGAGAGAGGTGCAGGCCTGCTTGATGGTGAACGGCTCGGCCGGGAACGTGAAGTTCTTGAGGAGCTCAACGACCTCGGTCTTGCGGAGGCCACGGCGGGGCGTGGTCGGGGCCGCAGGAGCCGGGGCGGTCTTCGGGGACTTAGGCGCCTTGGCCGAGGTCTTGGCAGCGTTATGACTGGTGGTGTCGGTATTGATGGTATTCATCTTGATTATGAACTATACTAAATAGAAATGGCTCGATGTAAAACTCTAAATTGCTTTTGTGCACAAATTGTTAGCACTCAACAACTTAAAGTTAGTTATTTCTGCTGGAACTCAGCGATCATTGGAAATACGGGAGCTAGGCATTCGGCGATCTTGACTGCCACATCAGCGCATTCGGCCTGGGTACCGTTACCCGACCGGACGTCGATGAAGTGAACGAAAGACCGAAGTGTTCCGGCCATGTAAAGGCGCGAGCTCGTGCAGCCTTCTGGAAGGATTGCCCTGGCCTGCTCCTTTGCGATTCCATTCTGAATCGCCCAGTCGTAGTTGGATTTGACCAGCTGAATGATCTCGGCCTGACGCCGATTCCATTCGCCAGAGATCCCGCTCGCCGAATCATCAGTGATGGCGATGCTATTCTGACGGTTCTTTTGATCCTGGAGTCGGGCCTCCCGCGTCACGAAATCGAGTTCCTTCGTCGGATCGGCATATCGCTGAGAGAACTCCTGGAATGAGAAGGATCTGTGCCGAAGGATCTGCCTGGCGATATCGCGCGTTGTATTGACCTCGACCGTGGCGGAGACCATCTCAAGCGGGGACCAGTGCTTGTGCTTGATGAGGTAACGAACTAGCTTCTCCGAGGTGTCATGACGATCCTGGTTGGCTGGGTTACTGACTCGGGCACAGTAGCCGACGAGTTCCTGCAGATTGAGACCAGAATCATCGGGCGATTCACCGACCGACTGGCTGTAACTGATGAGCTTGACTGACTGATGACTGAAGCGGTTATTCATTAGGTTTGTCGCCATCGATTCGATGGGTCAGATAGTACGCAAAGAGAGCAGAGTTTTCTGGATTGGCAGGGAGCATCTTCCCATAGATCGGGGCGTTTTCTACGATGTGATCGATCGTGTAACCTTCTTGGAGCATGCACTGGATGAGACCAAGATGAACTATGGCGCCAACGGCACTGGAGTTAACGAAGTCAGGAAAAACCAGCATCGATCCAATCGGAGACACGATATGGTACTGCCTGGCCTTCAGTGTTTCAGATTCGTTAGCGGCATATTCGGATTCTACGAAGACTTTGCCATAGAAGTCAGGTTTGGTCTCGACCACTCGAGACACGATCTCATCCTTGAAGGACGATGCCTTCTGATCGATGAATTCGTCAATCTCGAGATTGTCATACTCCGTGTGCGATAAATCTTCTGACATCTTGTAGGATTTCCTTTGCTTCTGACATAGTATCCTTCGGAGAGATGATCGCGATGATCAGCACCAATGGAATTGATAGGATGATGCCAATGAGAACTAAGGCGATTCTCAATGGCATCGTGACGATCTCGAAGAGAGTCATTTAATGTGATTGGGCTTAGTGTTTTCTCGCCAGCGTTTGTATGCCCAGATGGCAGAATGAATGTGTTCACCTCCAATGGTGTTCTGACTATGGACGGTGTAGGCCGGGAAGTCTAGGTCATACATCACGCAGTAGTCGATCAGCCAGCAAGCGCAGTCGTACCCGGTCTTGTTTTCCAGATTCAAATAGTCAGGTATGGTGAACTTCGACCAGTTGATCGCGTTGTGCTCAGGCGAAAGATTGTGTGAGAACGTCACAAAATCTGGTAGTCCAAAGGACGTGATCCGAAGTTTGAAATCCAGGATATTCCTCACGATGATCCAAGGACCTTGTACCGGAAACTGAATCCAGTCTACGTTCTCGGGAGAACGAGTTCCATCTAAGAATAGATTATAGCTCATTGCGATCGTTGTCGTCTGACTTTGCTATGTAGTACGCGAAAATTGCACCGACGATGATAAAGCCGCCGATGTATATAGCGCCATAGATCAGTTGAGTGTCGTTCATTTTTCGACCGGCACAAATCCTTGGTTGATGTACGTGGTCTTGGCTACCTCAGGGTTGAGTGTACGATACCATCCAGCATCACTCTTATGCATGATACCAGGCAACCCGCTGAACTCACAAATGCGGGTCGATAGATTTTCTGCATAAACAACGCATCCATTGACGTGCGCCAGATACCGATTGTAGGCTAGCGTTCGGGCAATTTCAGGATACTTCCCCTGAGATCCCTCCTGCATCTTTGCCAGCTTCAGGATGGTGTCCGAGTACTCGAACCGATACGAGATGCATAGAATTCCGAACTGTTCGGACAGAGACAACGAAACCAGCTTCGGAGGATCCATGTAAATCTTTAGAGCGCCGCCGGCATCTGCTGGATCGACATCATAGAGGAATCCGTGATCGTATTCGCCACAATTCTCGTACAGGTCAAAGAGTGACTGGCAGAGGACATCAATGATGCCGAACCAGCCATCACCGCACTGAATTGTCAGATTGCCGTCTGGCATATCGGCAAAGAGGAATTTCCAATTTGCCTTGAGACGGTCTTCGAGGTATGGGGACATTGTTTCGATTAACTAGCAGTCGGCTGAGTATCGTTCGACGAGCGATCAGAGTTATCCGAAGATCCGGACATCGGAGTGGACAAATAACGGATGCACGAGAGAGTGCGTGTCGGATTGACCCGAATATCGCGCGAGCCCTTGGTCTGCTTTGAGGTCGAATCGCCAGCGGATTTCGCCGCGGTGTACCGATTGCCACGCGGGATCTTACCGGTGATTCCGTACAGGCGCTTGACGAGTTCGATGGTCCGCTTGACGGACCGGCGATAGGCTTGCGAATTATGCTTGAAGTTGCTCATTGGGTGTTATTAAAAAGTATCGATTCGATAGGACATGGTATAGCAGAAACGACCGATCGGCTGAAAGATGCGCGCCGCGGCGAACGCCCGAATCTTCTTCGGGATGTAACGGTTGTACCACTTGGCCTTGAGTCGTGTCTCGGAATCCGCCAGTTCAGTAGCCCATTTTTCTTGAGCTGCGATGGTCACCGGATCGGTTTCTCGCAGCCTGAACTCCTTCAGGATAACGGACTGAAGCTCACCTGAATAGAACTTGGCGCTGTATTCCAGCCAAGCATTCTGAGCTACTTCCGTACCAGCATCGTCGAGATACGTATAGAATGACATGACTCCGGTCCAATCAGACGGAATCGGCTCACGCTTTCCTTGAGCCGAAGTGGTTCCTGCCTGCCATAAGCACTCGTCGTGATAGAGACGCCCATTGTCGATCTGGTACGTATCGAGAACGGAATCTAGGTCCTTTGTCTGAAAGGACTCGAGGAGTTTATCCAGCGATTCTGGAGGAAGCTTTCGCATCTCGTCAGAGATCGGAAGCACGTCCTTGGCGTTTTTAACGATGATTGTATCGAACATTCCCATGATGAGTAACTATATTCAGTGCTGTGATAATGTAAACCAATTTGTTCAATGAAATCGTGAGAAATCGGACTCTTCTTCAGCGGATTGAGTCCCAGTGCGGACAGTCGGTTCTCTCGATAGGTTCTGGGCCTTTGCCTCGACATCGAACAGACGCATCTTGGCTCGGTCAATTCCGATGACAAAACGCTTGTTGGTCGTAGGATCATTGTACCGATTCTTGAGCTGCTTCACGATGATCTGACCGAGACGATCCATCTCCTCGGTTGCGATGAGAGCAAACATCAGGTCTGCTGTTGCCGGAAGACCGAATGACTCGGACGTATCCGTCAACTCGACATCAGATGATGCGAACCCGGACCGAGTAGTCTGAGTTGCCGAGAAGATCGGCACATTGAACTCAACCGCCAGGCCTCGAACTTCCTCAGCAATCGCCTTGATAAAGGAATAAGTATTGATGGATCCGCCGACACCCTTCATTCGTGCCGAGGCACAGATATTGAGGTAGTCAATGAAGATGGCATCAGGAACGAAGTCCTTCTTCAGCTTGAGCTCATTCAACAGTGCACGGAAGTGTCCAGTATGGGCAGAAGCGGTCGGGTATTCCTTGATGATCAACTTGCCGAGAGTAGCCCCAGCAAGCTTACGGATCTTCGATGTGAAGATATCCTTCGGCAAGTTGGCAAGTTGATCGATCTGGACGTTGAGCAGGTTAGCATCAATACGCTCGGCAATTCGTTCCTCAGACATCTCGAGCGTGATGTACAGCACATTCTTTCCTTGAGCCAGAGCAGAAGCTGCTACGTGGCACATGAACAAACTCTTGCCGACACCAGTACCTGCCAGGGCGATGTTCAGCGTCTTGCGAGGAACACCACCTTTGGTGATATTGTTGAACATCTCGAGATCGAATGCCAGTTTGTCCTCAGTCCGATGGTAGAAGTCATAACGTTTCAGAAAGTCGGACAGATAATCATGACCGACACTGTCATCGAAGTTAATGGACAGAGCCTTCTGAAGGATATCTGGAATGGCGATCTCGGTGAGATCCTTGCTCTTCCCATCAATGATCTGGATCGATTGCATGATCGCCAGATACAGAGCACGATCCTTGCACCACTTTTCAGTAGTAGCCAGCAACCAGTTCGCCTCAACATCGACCGGATTACCGAGATCGGAGATGATGGTCGAACAGGCTGCGTGCTGGTTTTCATTCAGCCTGAGATCTTGGGCCGAACTGAATTCAATCTCGATCGAGTCCTTCGAAGGAAGCTTGTTGTACTTCGCAATGAAGTTCAGAATCACCGAGTAGACCGCTCGGTGTTCTGCGTCGAAATATTCGGACTTGATGAATGGAAGTACCTTACGGCAATACTGCTCGTCGCTTACGAGTTTTTTTAGGATTATTGCCTGTAGCTGAGTCGTCATTTGCTTTGATAGGGTCGCCGAATGTGTATTTGCCTGAATCGAATGCTGACTGGATTATATGCGTGATTACGTCACCTGTAAAATCAGTAAAGTCCTTACTCTCGGTGAGATCTTTCTGATTGAACTTTTTCGGGCACTTGGTAATGTCGTAGTCGAAACTCAGGGTGGCGGTGTCGCCATTATCGTCCATCTTCAGACTGACGGTATGAACCTTGATTTCAACACCCTTATATGTTTCGTTGAGCTTGATGCGGAAGTTTTCTTCCTCGTCGTGTTCTGACAGTTCGTATGATTTTTCAGTGATTTGGTTCTTCATGACTCGTCGTCTTCGGTTTCGTCAACTAGTTCTTTGACTTGAGCTTTGGAGAGTTTCCCTGCGTTGTCATCCAGGAGGGAACGGTAGCCGACCGTATAGTGCTGCTTCACGAATTCTGCAAAATCCTTATCGGACAGGATCTTATCCCAGAACTCGGCGGTGTACGTGTCCTTCTCACGGTACTTCGCTTCGTCGCCCTTTCGCTGATACCAGCCAGCCGAAGGCTTCGTAACGAAACCGCCAAGCAGTGCAATCTCGAGTAGGCCGGAATACTTCTGAATTCCGCCATAAAACGAAACCGAGATCGGAATCTTCGACTTCTCCTTCACGAAGCGCGACTTATCGATGTTGATCACGAAATGATAGCCATGAAGACCATCATCATCCTTGTCCTGCTGACGACCAATCATCCAGACTGCGTTAGCAGAATAGTAGATGCCCGTACCGCCAGACATCACATCCTTCGAGTACATCTCGATGGTCTTGTAGGAGTGATTGATGGCCACGAGCGGGATGTTCTTGAGAGTCAGATACGGAGTCACCATTCGGAACAGACCCTTGAGCGCCTTGGCTCGAGACATGTCGGCAACCGACTTCTCATTCATCGCATCCTCAACTTCCTTCTTCGAAGCCAGATTACCGATCGAATCGATCACGACGATGACCTTCTCACCACGTTCCAGGCCGTTGAGCTGGTTCACGAGATCGAACTTCAGCTCCTCGACGTTCGTGACCGGAGTATGAAGCACACGAGCCGGATCGATTCCGAAGGTCTTGAAGTACTGCTCAGGGGAACCGAACTCAGAATCGTAAAAGAGCATAACTGCGTCCGCGTACTTCTTCAGATACGCCGAGGCCATGATGAGCGAATAGCTCGACTTAAAGTGCTTAGACGGACCAGCCAGAACGGTCAGACCAGCGGTCAGACCGCCATCCAGAGATCCGGACAGGGCAACATTCAGCATCGGGATGTCCGTGGTGATGATGTCCTTGTCATTGAATAGCTCAGACTTATCGAGTACCTCGGTCTGATCGATCTTTGAGTTCTTCTTGAGTTTAGAGAGTAGTGATGCCATTTGAGTATCCTTGCATGTTTTGCGCTAGATGTACAATCAGAAGTTCCAGTTTTTTCCCTGCCAATGTGGATATGAAGCCCGAGACAGGTGAACAGATTGAGGTTTCTCCATGGATTCGAAGTTAAGCTCGCCCTGAGAGTTCAGGAGCGGGCCGGTCCACTGGAAAATCTCGAGTCCTGAACTACGATTGGCCAGGAGTTCTTCCACAAACACCTGGCGAATCTCGTTTCGTTCAGACCAGGATCCATAGAATGGAGTTCCCTTGTAATATCCAGTCTTCGGAAGTTTACGAGATTCGTTCTCGATCGGAAGTGGTTCCCAGATCCGGATCACATTAGATTGTGTAGACTCTCTGAGTTCCTTGGCCTGAGCCACATATCGGCGAACAAGATCTCGAGTCGCCTTCTTCGGATCCGGCTGACGCATCAGGTGGTGGCGGATATCGATGTTCCCGAAGTACGATTCCAGTTCTACATACTTGGCTCCTGGTTTCAGGAATGACTTGAGACCGAGCTCGAGTGCACCGTAGAGCGTCTTAAACGGGACTGAATTGACCTGCCATCCGGTGCGATACATCGAAATCGCATGAGAGTCGCCGAATGCGAGCCTGAGGTATTCTGCCCTGCTCTCGACCAGAGCATTCGTATCAACCTGTTTTGCTGCCTTCGGCATTACCGCTAGATTGTTCCAGTCGACATCTTTCCATAGCGGGTGAGCCTCGGGCTCTTTGTCGACACGAGGCTTGATCATCCCGGCATAGTCCGGAAACGGAATGGCGAGCGACCAGACTTCACCCTTGAACTTCGAGAGTGATACGAGTTGGTCGATCGAAGCATATGCCTTCACTCCTCCGAACATGTTAACGGTGCCGCCCCAGTCGTTACCGTGGTACACAGCAACGATGTCCCACGGAGTGTAGTCACTGATTTCACCTCCGACGTTAATAGTAACCTTGTATCCTGCAGAATGGATCTGATCGGCGTAAATTACGCCCTGAGCTCCGCGGTGCGAGCTGATGCGCGGAGATATCGGAGCAGATGGTGTCGTAACGAGTACCGACTTCATGTTATTCCTTGGCAGTCTTCTTTGCCCAGTCGCGATAGGACTTCGTGTTTGTAATGATGGACTCGTCGTTGAGGACTGGCTCGGTGCCGACATTCCACATCAAGATCTTCTTCCCACGGACGTTCTTCGGAACATACTTCCAGACCTTGGCATCGTACGAATTGACGGTCGGGAACGGAGGCAGGTTCTCCTTCTTCTCGGACACCGTGAAGTCCAACGGTTCGGTGATAACTTCAGCTCGGCCGAGTTCACCTTCCTTGAGGTTTCGCGCCACGGCCACACAGTGGAACTTTGCGTTCGGCCATGCGATCTGCAGTGCACGAGAAAGTACTCCGGTCGAGATGGCTACGTAGACTTCATCAGGCTCAGGGATCATCGAGGCCGCCTGAATGATTCCAGCCGTGGCGAGTTCATGCTTCAGGCCAAGCGGAACAAAGAATGCCCCGTTCTCCTTTGCCCACATCTCGGCCTTACGGTTGAGGTTCGGCATGGCTGCAATACGCTCGAAATAAGCAGTAGCCCCACGTTCAATGCAGCAGGCCTGGTGACGCGAGATCTCCTTCGAGGATGGCATGAAGAGGACCACATCCTTGTTATGGCGCTTGGCCACGTCGGCAATCGATACTCCAGCCAATCCTACGCGTGGCTGGCAGTATACGATCGTCTTGAGCGGAGCCTTGGCTGCCAATAGATCTCCTGCACGCGTCTTCGTTCCGACGATGAGGTCGTCACGCACCACCTGCACGCCCTCGTGCTCGGCCACGACAGGAGGCGGGTTGTACGGTTTCCAGCCTTGGCAGAGACCGAGGTAGTAGTCCTTGGCATCAGCCCAAGACATACCCTTGAGGTCTTT
>Ga0078894_10002475_pt1 | contig 14013 bp, 15 predicted proteins | sample LauGreSu1BDMLBSD_2_FD_67506 | JGI IMG/M metagenome (GOLD analysis project Ga0078894, IMG submission 67506) | Freshwater lake microbial communities from Lake Michigan, USA - Su13.BD.MLB.SD (version 4) (version 4) | ecosystem: Environmental > Aquatic > Freshwater > Lake | place: Lake Michigan...
ATGGCCTGCAACTCGCTGCTCCACGGCCATTTCTGGGGCATTGAGCCCGTGATCTTCTGGAAGCGACCGCTTGGCCCCTATCGTCATCACTATGCAACCGATGACCGTCGTCGCGCCACACAAGACACCATCGACAACCCCGAGCGGAACGCTGTTGCGCTCGATCTCCGGTACCGCCTTCAGCGGGTGTTTCGGGAGATGGGGTCGCTTCATGTGCAGTGGGCCAAGTCCTATCCATTTGCCCAGGCCCTTGATGGCACAACGGCTTGGAACCTGCTTGAAGACCTTAAACAGGCCACCGATCCGCGTGGCGTCGTGAACCCCGGCGTGTTGGGGTTGGGCCTTCCACCCACCCCATGAGCGCCACCATGAAATGGACCGTTCACACGCTTGACCTCGGAGAGGTCGAGCTTAATACCCGTCGTCTGATCCCCAACGAACAGAAGCGCGATCGAATGGTGTTTCCCGTTCAGGGATGGTTGCTCACCTTGGGCGATACCCGCGTAGTGATCGATACCGGATTTCGAAGTCCCGACATCCTGAAGCGAATTGGCGATGCAGCCACCGGAATCGAATCCCCCGAGCAACGCCTGTCTGCCCAACTCGCACGCCACGGCGTTGAGCCGCAGCAGGTTCACTATGTTCTACACACGCATCTGCATATCGATCACGCCGGACAAACCGACCTCTTTCCGATGAGTACCGCGGTCGTTATCAATCGGCGCGAACTCGAATATGCGGTGAGCGGGCTATCAGGCCCCTCCTATCCTCCTGAGGACATCAAGCATCTGATTGATCGTTTGCACACCCCCGGCGCGCTCTGGCTGCTCGACCTGGAGGGCACCGGCGGCGAGCAAATCCTGCCGGGGCTTCGCTGCGTGGCTGCAGGCGGGCACACAGAGGGTTCGATGGTGGTCATTGCGGAGACCGATGCCGGCACGGTGTGCTTCTGCGGCGATCTGGTCTACAGCGTCCGGCACCAGTTGATGAGCCCGACCACGCTAAAGAACGACGTGATCGTCAGCTCCAATCATGTGGTCTCACGTCGTAGCGAGAAAATCGCACTCAAACGGCTGATGCAAACCGCGCCGCGCTTTTTTCTCTACCCCAGTCACGACTGGCCGGTCCTGGTCGAGGAAGGTCGCGTGACCGAAGGTGGCGAACGTACGCTTCGGGCCACCATGGGGCGGTGCTTCTGCTCAATCGGAGAAAGCACCCAATGAAGATCTGGTACCAAAGTGCAAGCGCCTACCGCTATGAGCCGGTCTGGGACGATTACGGTCAGACACTCGAGTCGCAATGTCGCCGAATCCTCCATCCCGATACCGGTCTCTATGTCACCGGCATCGCAGAAATGATCCGGGACATCGAGAACTGGCGAAGCTTTCAGTATTTCCAGAATGTGCAAACGCTTAACGCCATGCGTCAGGCAGAGCGCGAGGGCTATGACGCGTTCGTGGTCGGATGCACGCTCGATGTGGGCGTCGCCGAAGGTCGCAGCCTGGTTGACATACCCATCGTGGGCATCAGCGAAAACGCCTACCACCTCGCCATGACCCTTGGCCGTATGTTCGCGGTGGTCACCAGTTCATCGGCTTTCTGCGAGGTGTATGGCGAGCAAGCCGTACGATACGGTGTCGCCTCGCGAATGCTCCCGGGTCCGTACATTGTCGAGGCCTCCGAGGAAGAAATTGCCACCTCGCTCGCCAACCCAGGGCCGCTCCTCGACCATTTTGTTGCGCAATGCGAGCGTGCCGTTCGGGATGGCGCTTCGGTCATCATTCCGGGGCCCGCGTTTCTTGCCACCCTTGCACACCGGGCGGGCCTTACCCAGGTGCTAGGCGCCCCGGTGCTTGACACCATATCGGCTGCGGTCAAGTGCGCCGAAATGATGGCGAGCCTCTACAAGATCGGGATCACGCCGTCGCGACGTATCGGCGCCTACGCGCGCCCCGATCAAGCGCACCTAGATTCGTCGCTCGCCCGACTGTCGAAACAATTCCGAATCGGTTGACACCTGCAGGCGGCGCGCAGCCAGGCGAAACCCGCGCGAGGGCGCGAGGCCAAACCTCGGCGGGCGAACCTCAGCGTGCAAACCACTCGCGATGCGCTAGTGCCCAGCGCGCATAGGCACGCGCGCAAGTCGCTGCATCGGGCGGCGCTCGAAACTCCTGAGCGATGCGATCGGCAAGGAGCGGAGAGCGCGTACGCGTGAGGTCATCGTTGAACTCGATCCGGCGCCCTCCCTCCTCGATGCGCACCACGACGCCTTCGGCCGCAAGCGCATCCAGCATGGCGCGCGCATGCCAGGTAAAGCCGGGACTCAGTTGGTAGAGAAAATGCTGCGGCGGTGGCGAGCTGGCGGTCATGAGCCAGGCCACCTGTTCGGCGACTTCGGGCGCGTAGGCATAGTCACGCGCACCGCCTTCCGGCAGCGGCGCAATCGAAATGCCTGCCAGCGCGCTCTCCACGATCGCAAGCGGCGGCGATAGCGTGTCACGCACGCCGGTTGCGCGCTCCCAGGGCCCGATTGCCGCCGTCAGACGGCCCACAAAGAGCCGCGGCGCGGCCCCGAAGCTGTTCCAGCGAAGCCCGACGGTCTCGAGCGCCGACTTGGTGGCACCGTAAAAAGTAAGCGGCCGAGGAAGATCGGTCTCGCGGACTGGCTGGCCGAGGAATGGCAACTCTCCCATCGATGAGGTGGACGAGAAGCAAAGCATTCTCGGTACCTGATGGCGCGCAGCGATTTCGAGCAGGCGGACTGGCGCCAGAAGGTTGACATCGAATATTGCCGACGGCTGCTCGCGCTCGCGCGCTGCGCCCGAGGTGATTGCAGCGCCCGCGATGACCGCATCGGGTGCACCGCCCTCAAACAGGGCTTCCAGCGCTGCGAGGTCGCGTACATCCCCGCGTCGGTCGTCCAGTTCTCCCGGAAGCACGGCGAACTCCGCGGCTGCAAGCGCAGGAATACCGTCAAAGGAGAGCGCTCGCACCCGCCAGCCGCGCCGCAGGAAAACTTCCACGAGATTGAGGCCAATAAAGCCGCTCGCGCCGGTGATGACCACTGTCTTTTTCATGATGAGTGCTTCCTTGTCGCCCGTCAGATGGCCCGACCGCTGCGGTGTCCCTCGAATACAGCTTCGAGCGCGTTTCTTGGCGCCACGCAGTCGCCTGCCATGCTGAAGGCGATACCCGCTTCGGCCAGGCCCGCTTCCAACCCGGCATTCGACCTGGGCGGAACCACCGCGATCAGTTGATCGATCCCGTCAATCACCTCATGCTCGCCGCATGAGGTGTCCTCAAGGCGGAGATGTCCCGCCGACAATCCCAGCGGTCGACGAAGCGTCCGGATTCGAATCCCGCGCTCTCGCCAGCGGGCAAAGGTGGTGGTCGTGCTGTAGACGGTGGTGCGCCAAAGCGCGCCTGCGGCGGGTGAAAGCAGCGTGACGCGCGCGCCGCACGCTGCAAGGTGTTCAACCAGGCCGAGTGCACCCCAGTCACCGGTTTCGTCGTATACGGCTACGCTTTCGCCCGCGGCCGCGAGGCACGCGCCCGCATCGAGCGTCAGCGCCTCATGGCCGTCTGGCAGCCGATAGGAAACAGGGTATGCACCGGTGGCAAGCACCACATGGTCGGGACGCTCCGCAGCAATGGCGTTGATGGTGGATTCGCTCTCCAGCTCAACCACCACGCCCAGCCGTTCAAGCCGCCTGCGCGCAAAGGCAAGCCACAGTCCGAAATCCTCACGCAAGCGAAGCCCCGCAGCGAGCGCGAGGCGCCCGCCGAGTGCGCCCGATCGTTCGCGAAGCGTGACCCGGTGACCACGCTCGGCCGCGGTGGCGGCCGCCTCCAGACCCGCGGGGCCACCGCCCACCACCAGTACCGACTTCGGCTCGCGTGCCTGATCGCGCACCAGACGGGGCCAGACTGCCTCGCGACCGGCTCGTGGATTGACGAGGCAGGTGAGCGCAATGTTGCGTTCCAGATTCTGCGCACAGCCCTGATTGCACCCAATACAGGGCTGCACTTCATCGCTGCGACCACTGCGCCATTTCGCCACCAGGTCGGGCTCTGCCACATGCGCACGCGCGAGCCCAATCATGTCGGCGCCACCGGACTCGAGCATCGACTGGGCATCCTCAAGTGTTCGATACTTGCAGACGGTGAGGATTGCCACCGGGTTGGCCGAACCGGAAGCCGCCTGCCTGATCCGCCCAGGAAGCTTGCGAAACGGCGCAGGATCGATCGCCATGTCCGCCATTTGGGTGCCGAGCGATCGGCTCATGTGATAAGCAGAGTGACTCACATGAATGAAATCAAGCTGGACCTGAGGTGCTGCGAGCTCGATGATCCGGCTTGACTCCTCTAGCGTGAGCCCGTCTTCGTGATATTCCTCCGCGCTGATTCGAACCCCTAGACAGACGCCCGGGCCCAGCGCCTCCCGAAGGCGCGTTGCGACTTCAAGCGGAAATCGCAACCGGTTCTCGGTCGTGCCGCCATAGTCATCCTCGCGCTTGTTGGACAACGGCGAGAGGAACTGCTGGAGCAGATGGCCATGTCCCCAATGGAGCTCGATGCCATCAGCGCCCGCTTCCAGCATGTTTTCGGCGGTTCGCAGATGCGCATCAACGACCTGCTGCATGTCGCGACGGTTCATCTGCCTGGGCGGATATGAAGCAAGCGACCAGCGAATCGGTGATGCGCCCCAGGACACGGTGCGCTCATACTCGCCCTCGATCTGCCGCCCCATGTGGCAGATCTGGGCAATGAACGCCGCCCCGCCCTCGTGCACCGCATCAACCACCGGGCGAAATGCGTTGACCGATTCATCCAGGTAACCGCACACGCCCTGAGGCCGTCCGAGCGTGTTTTCCATCACCCGGATCGCCTCAAAAATGATGAGCGCCACGCCGCCCGCTGCACGCTCGCGGTGATAGGCGACATGGCGCGCGCTCGGCAAATGATCTGCGCCAAAATTGGTGGTGTGCGCAGGCATGAAAATGCGGTTACGCAGACTGATGCCATTGATCTCGAAGGGTTCGAACGCTGGCGAGGCGACCGCAGAGGGTGGGGGTGAACGCATGGGGGCTTTCCAGGGAGGGGCGGACGAGGGTAGGCGGGCCATCGTCGATTTGTCAATTTCATACGAAGCCTTTACGGTATCGGCCGTTCCCACCTCATGAGTGATCCGTCATGACCGATGCTGAAGCCGCTGTCGTTGCCTGCGATCCGTCCCGCCGAGCTGAAGGGCTGGAGGCGGCTGCGCGTGCGATCGATTTTCTCCGCACGACCGAGGCTCGCGACATGGCCGAGGCAAGACGCCGCATCGGCCCGGGCTTTGCGCCGCGATTCCCGCGCGGGCGCAACTACGACAGCCTGGACACGTGGCTCGCCGCCTCGCGCCAGGCCTACAAATTCATGGGTAAGAAATTCGCCCGGATCGATGTCGCCTTCACCGGCCCGGCTACTGCGGTGGTGTATTGCTATGGCACCTTGCACGGCGAGTATCTGGATGGCCGGGTCGTGGACGGTGTTCGCTTCATCGACCGATTCGAGATTCGAAACGGGCTGATCTGCGAGCAGGACGTGTGGAACGATCTGGTCTAACGCGCCGATGCCAAGAACACTCGAACCCATCTCGCCATCCGAGCTCGCAAGCCTCACCGCCTGGACGCTGGCCGATGACGGTCGGTCGCTCTCGCGTCGACTGGAATTTGCCGATTTCCCGGAAGCTTTTGCCTTCATGACTCGGGTGGCGCTGCGCGCCGAGCAACTGGATCATCACCCCGACTGGCGCAATGTCTGGCGCCGCGTCGACATCTCCCTCAGCACACACGACGCCGGCGGGCTCACCCGTCTTGATCTCGAGCTTGCCCGGTTCATCGACCGGATCGCCCCCCCGTCCAATACTTGAAGGCCTTCACCGCCATGACTGTCACCACCGACTCGTTCCTGCCTGCCGGCCTCAACATCGACCGCTACTCAGCCAGGCATATCGGCTGGGAGGTGAACGGCAAGGTGGCCACCATCACGCTCAATCGGCCCGAGCGCAAGAATCCCCTCACCTTCGATTCATACGCCGAGTTGCGCGACCTTTTCCGTGCGCTCGCCTACTCAAAAACCATCAAGTCGGTCGTGATCACCGGCGCCGGCGGCAACTTTTGCTCCGGTGGCGATGTGCACGACATCATCGGCCCGCTGGTCGAACTCCAGCGCGCCGACGACATGGGCGGCCTTCTCTCGTTTACACGCATGACGGGCGATGTGGTGAAAGCCATGCGCGCAGCGCCGCAAACCATCGTTGCTGCAGTCGACGGCATCTGCGCCGGCGCGGGCGCCATTCTCGCCATGGCGGCTGATCTTCGTCTGGGTACGGCGACGAGCAAGGTCGCGTTTCTGTTCGTGCGGGTCGGGCTCGCGGGCGCCGACATGGGCGCCTGCAACATTCTCCCGCGCATCGTTGGCTCGGGGCGCGCAGCGGAGCTGCTCTTTACCGGTCGTTCAATGGATGGCGCCGAGGCCGAGCGCTGGGGTTTCTATAACCGGCTGTGCGATCCCGCGGCCCTGCTTGCCGATGCCCAGGCGCTCGCGGCTTCACTTGCCGCGGGCCCCACCTTCGCCCATGCCATGACCAAGCGCTGCATCCACCAGGAGTGGAATATGGGCATCGATGAAGCCATTGAGGCCGAAGCGCAGGCCCAGGCCATCTGCATGCAGACCCGGGATTTTGAACGCGCCTATACCGCGTTCGTGAACCGGGGCAAACCGGTGTTCGAGGGCGATTGACTCAGGCAGACAAGCCCGCCATGGCCTGGCGCGAGATGATCACCCGCTGAACCTCGCTCGCACCTTCATAGATGCGCAGCGCGCGGATATCCCGATAAAGCTCCTCGGCCTTGTTGCCGCGGGTCACACCCAGCCCGCCGAATATCTGGACCGCCTCATCGATCACGCGCTGCGCCGCCTCGGTGGCATGGAGCTTGGCCATCGATGATTCGCGCGTGACGCGACGCTTCTGCACATCGCGCGTCCAGGCGGAACGATAGACCAGCAGCGCACTGGCATCGACATCAAGCGCCATGTCGGCGATCTTGCCCTGAATCAGCTGCTGCTCGATCAGCGCGCGCCCCATCACCATGCGGGTGGCAGCACGACGCATTGCATCATCGAGCGCCCGCCTGGCAAAGCCGAGCGCGGCCGCGCCCACGGTGGTTCGGAAGACATCGAGCGTGGCCATGGCAATCTTGAAGCCCTCGCCGGGCTGGCCCAGCAAGCGATCCGCGGGTACGAAACAACCGTCGAAGCGGATGGTGGCGACCGGGTGAGGCGAGATCATTTCAAGGCGCTCTTCGATGATGAATCCAGGCGTTTCGGCATCGACCACAAACGCCGAGAGGCCCTTCGCGCCCGGTGCCTCGCCGGTGCGCGCAAACACCACGTAATGATCTGCAATACCACCGTTGGAAATCCAGGTCTTGACCCCGTCAAGGCGCCAGCCTCCGGGCACCGCGGTGGCGAGCGTGCTCATGGCGGCCACGTCTGACCCCGCATCGGGTTCAGACAGCGCAAAGGCCGCGATACGCTCGCCAGACCGCACACCCGGCAGCACCTTGTCGCGCAACGCCTGGTCGGCAAAGAGCGTGATGGGCCCGGTGCCCAGCCCCTGCATGGCAAACATCACCTCGATCAGGCCCGAGCGCCGCGCGAGAATTTCCCGGGCAAGGCAGATCGTGCGCACATCAAGGCCCGCTGCCCCCGCCCGCGGCACTACGGGCTCGAGCAACCCGCTTGCGCCCAGGTCGCGAACAATGCTGCGGCAGAGCGCATCGAGCGCTTCGCCCTCACAGTGCACGGGCTCGGGCCGGGCCGCCACCCATGCCTCCAGGTGCGCGGCAAATTCTCGGTGACGAGGCTCAAAGAACGGCCATTCCAGAAATGTGGTGTCCGACATCGGCAGGGTTCCAATCTTGGCACGCGGGCGCTCGCCCGCAAGGGGTGGCACGCGGACGCAGGCCCGCGAGGAAAGCGGTGAACTCAGGTGACAGCGAGCGCCTTTTCTATGGCGGCAACGAGCTCGCGTGATTCGGGCGCAACCCGACTTGGATAATGTGACACCGGCTGCCCCGCCCGACTGACGAGATACTTGTGGAAATTCCAGCGGGGCGCCTGACCGGTGATCCGCGCCAGCTCGGCGTGAAGCGGATTGGCTAACGCGCCAGTGACCGACGTTTTCGCGAACATGGGAAAGCGTACGCCATAGGTGTTGAAACACACCTCGCCGATTTGCTGGCTGGTGCCGGGCTCCTGCTGGCCGAAGTCGTTGGATGGAAAGCCGAGAATGACCAGACCGCGCGACGCATAACGGCCGTGCAGTCTCTCCAGGCCCTCATACTGCGGCGTAAAGCCACACTGACTGGCGGTATTGACCACCAGGAGCACTTTGCCGGCGAACCCGCACAAGGACACCGGCGCATCGTCCTGGAGCCGCGGAAACACATGATTCAAGAGCGACGGGCAGGCACCCGACGCACCGGCGCCACCGGCAGCCGCGGAGCCAGAGGCCGCCACCACGCGGGATACGCCCCCCGCAACGCCCAGGGCTGCTGCACGCAACAACACCGGTGCGACCAGCGCAATGCCTGAGTGCAGCGCGCGACGCCGACCGGAGTCAGACGGCCCGGTTGCTCGTGGAAAAAATGGTGTCGGGAAGACTTGCATGACTTTCGAACGCTAAAATTGATCGAATGAAACTCTACATCACCGCCGGTTCCCCCTATGCCCGGATGGCCCGCATGATGGTCATCGAAAAGGGACTGCAGTCGCGTGTGAGCGATCATCTCGCCCAGACTCGGGTGGCCGACAGCCCCTATTACCCGATCAGCGTCTCCGGACGCGTCCCTTACCTCATATGCGAAGACGGCGAGGGTCTGGAGGGGTCGGTCGCCATCTGTGACTATCTCGACAGCCTGGCGGGTGCGCCAATACTCGCGCGTCCTGCACCCTCTGAAGCCCTTGCGGTCGCGCGGCTCGACGGACGCGCCGCCTCCCTGCTGGACGGTCTGGCAGTCTGGTACCGCGAACTGGTGCGGCCTGCCGAGGAACGCTCGCCGACCGTCATCCAGCATGAGCATGCCCGCGCCGAGCGCCTGCTGTCCTGGTGGGAGACTCAGATCGGACATCGCTGGATGCACGGCCCCTTCAATCACGCTCAGCTCACGCTGGGGTGCGCCCTCGCGTTCGCGCTCAAGATTCGCGGCTTCGAGTGGCGCCCCGATCGACCCGCGCTTGCCGCGTGGTTCGAGACGTTCAGCCGTCGGCCCTCATTCGCGGCCACCGAGCCGCCTGCATCCAGGAAACAGGCCCCGGAGGCGCTGAAATGAACACAGTTTCACGGCGACACCTGCTGATCGCGGCCGCCGCCGCCACCTTGGCGGCTCCCTCTTCGGCGCAGACCTTCCCCTCGCGTCCCGTTCGCCTGGTCGTTCCCTACCCCCCGGGTGGCCCGCTGGATCTGGCGGCGCGTGCACTTGCCGAGGCCATGCGTGACTCACTGGGTACGGTCATTGTCGAGAATCGCAGCGGAGCAGGCGGCAACGTGGGCGCCGACCATGTTGCGAAATCACCGGCCGACGGCTATTCGCTCCTGATCGGTGCGGTCGCCACGCATGCCATCAACCCCTCGCTCTATCCGCGCATGCCGTATGACGCCGAGCGCGACTTCGCACCCATCTCGCTGATCGCGGTCGTCCCCAATGTGCTGGTGCTGAACGAGGCGTTCGCGCAGCGTGAATCAATCCGCACGGTCGACGACTTTGTCGCAGTTCTCAGGCGCCGGCCCGGCGCGTTTCAATTCGCATCGGGCGGCAACGGCAGCGCAGGACACCTCGCGGGCGAGCTCTTCAAACAGCAGACGCAGACCTTCGCGGTGCACATCCCATACCGAGGCGCGGGGCCCGCGCAGCTTGCCCTGATGTCAGGCGAAGTGCAGTTCATGTTCGACAACCTGGCCTCGGCCGCCCCGCGCATCCGTGAAGGCCGGATTCTGCCGCTTGGGCTCACCACCGTCTCGCGTACGCCCGCCATGCCCGAGCTGGCACCACTTTCCGAGTTGTCACCGCGCGAACTCAAAGGATTTGATATCAGCACCTGGTATGGTCTGTTTGCACCCGCTGGCACGCCGCGGCCCATCATCGACCGTATTCGCGGGGCACTGCTCGAAGCCATGAAGAGCGAGCGCTTCACGCAGACCATGCGCACCCAGGCCGCCGCCGCCGCTCCTACCACGCCCGAAGCCTTTGCCCAGCTGATTCGGAACGAGGCGGCCAAATACAAGGAACTGGTGGCGCGATCGGGCGCCACCATCGACTGAACCGGCAGCGTCCGGGTGCGTTTTGAGGAGATCTTCGTGATTCACGTCGTCGCTGTCATCACCACCAAACCGGGCCTGCGCGATACCGTGCTCCTGGCCTTTCGCGCCAACGTGCCCGCCGTCCTCGCTGAAGATGGCTGCATTGAATACGGCGCGGTCGTCGACCCTCTGGAGGCGCCCGCGTTTCACACGCCGATCGGCCCCGACACCTTTATGGTGATCGAGAAATGGGCCTCACGCGAGGCGCTGGAGGCCCACGCCAAAAGCGCCCACATGGCGGCCTACGCCGGCCGCACTCGCGAGCACATCGCCCAGCGTCTGGTCCACGTGCTGAGCGGAATTTGACCGCCACGCTCCGCGCTAAAAAATGGCAAGGGCGCTATTTTTCAGGTCGGTCACCAGCATGTAGCCAGGCGCGTGGGTGATGCAGAATTCAGGCCGGGCCGCGGCGATGACGGCCTGGGGTGTCACGCCGCAGGCCCAGAACACCGGAAGTTCATCCTCGCGGATCTCGATCGGGTCGCCATAGTCGGGACGGGCGATATCGTTGATGCCAATCAGCCCGGGCAGACCCAGATGCACCGGCGCACCGTGTACCGACGGAAACCGAGAGGTGATCTGCACTGCGCGAATGGCATCCGCCGGACGCAGGGGGCGCATGGACACCACCATCGGACCATGAAAAACGCCTGCCGGCCGGGTCGGGATCGAGGTGCGATACATCGGCACGTTCGAACCGCAATCGATATGCCGCATGGGCAGACCCGCTTCAACCAGCGCTTCCTCGAACGAAAAGGAGCATCCGAGCACGAAGCTCACCAGGTCATCGCGCCAGAACTCGCGAACATCGGCAACCTCGGCCACCAGCTCCCCGTGCCGCCAGACCCGGTATCGGGGCAGATCGGTTCGGATATCCAGGTCGTCACCGAGCGCGGGTAGCCTGGGATCACCTGGCGCGGACGTGGCAAGCACCGGGCAGGGGCGCGGATTCTGCTGGCAAAAGCGCAAAAAATCATGGGCGAGTGCAGCCGGAAGGATGGCAAGGTTCCCCTGCACATAACCGGGGGCCATGCCTGCTGTGGGTCGGCTGCACTCACCGCGGCGAACCGCAAGCCTCGCCTCGCGTCCGGAGGCAAACACCTGGACCGAGGCCATTCCTGATTCGGCATTCATTGTGTATCTCCAGCAGGCAGATCGGCGGATGCCATCAATTTGAACCGGGATGGTACTTCATGGACCGTTCCAAGCGCCGCATTCGCGTCCCGGGCCTTCCGTGCGAATTCTGTAGAGTGCTGGGCATCCTGCTACCCACCGGAAGCCGACACGATGAGTATTCGAGGCAAGGCCCACATCATTGGTGCGTATGAGCACCCCACCCGGCTCGCGCCGGACAAGAGCGTGGCTCAACTGCACATGGAGTGCGCTCTCGGCGCGGTCCGCGACGCCGGGCTCACACTGGGCGATGTTGACGGCTACTTCTGCGCGGGCGATGCGCCCGGGCTGGGCGCGCTCAGCATGATCGAATACATGGGCATTCGTCCGCGCCATATCGACACCACCGAAACCGGTGGCTCGTCCTACCTGATTCACGTCTCGCACGCGGCCCAGGCCATCGCTGCGGGACATTGCAACGTCGCCCTGATCACGCTCGCCGGACGTCCACGGTCCGAGGCGTCCAGCGGCCTTCAGCCGCGAAATTTTGGCGCGAACATTCCCGACCAGCCGTTTGAAGCGCCTTTTGGCCCGCTCACCATCAACAGCTATGCCCTGGTGGCCGCTCGCCACATGCACGAGTTCGGGACAACCGCCGAGCAACTCGCCTGGATCAAGGTGGCCGCATCGCATCATGCCCAGCACAATCCGCACGCCATGCTTCGCCAGGTCCTTACCGTTGACGAGGTGCTCGCTTCGCCCATGGTATCGGACCCGATCCGCCGCATGGATTGCTGTGTGGTGTCTGACGGAGGCGGTGCCCTGATCGTCGCCCGACCTGAAATCGCGCGCACGCTCAAGCGTCCGCTGGTGCAGATCCGGGGCGCCGGCGAATTCGTGAAGGGACTGAATGGCGGCCGCGTCGACCTCAGCTACTCGGGGGCCCGGCACTCGGGCGCCGCAGCCTTCGCCGAGGCTGGCCTCACACCCGCCGATATTCAGTATGTTTCCATCTACGACAGCTTCACCATCACCGTGCTGATGCAGCTCGAGGATCTGGGGTTCTGCGAGAAGGGTCAGGGCGGCCGGTTTGTCTCCGACGGCAACCTGATCGCCGGTAGCGGACGCCTGCCGTTCAATACCGACGGGGGTGGCCTCTGCAGCAACCATCCCGCGAACCGCGGTGGCATCACCAAGGTGATTGAAGCGGTGCGCCAGCTGCGCGGCGAGGCACAACCAGCGGTTCAGGTGCCGGGGTGCACGTTCGCGCTCGCCCAGGGCACCGGCGGCCAGCTCGGTGCCCGCCACGGTAGCTCAACACTGATTCTCGAGAGGGTTTGAACATGGCCACGCCATACCAGGATCGCAAGCTGCCCGCCCCGGTCATCTACCCCGAGAACCAGCCCTTCTGGGACGCCGCGGGTCGCGGCGAGTTGCTGATTCCCCACTGCGCGGCTTGCGGCCCTTACTGGTATCCACGCCCTTACTGCCCGCATTGCGGTAGCGACCAGACCGAGCTGAAACGCTCAGCCGGGCGCGGCGTGGTGTATTCGCTCAGCATCACACGCCGCGCTGGCCCCATCGCCTACGCCATCGCGTACGTCACGCTGGACGAAGGTGTCACCATCATGACCAACCTTGCCGACTGCGACCTGGACTCGGTTCGAATCGGTGATCGGGTTGAAGTCGTGTTCAAGCCCACTGACGGCGGGCCGCAGGTGCCAATGTTCCGGCCCGTTGGCTGACCCGTTCGCGACACCGGGCAGCGCTGCGGCTGCCCGCCCCAGCCGCTAGCTTCGGCTGCACTGAACCGATTGCACCGTCATGGGCAAGGGGCCGCGTATCGCCTGAACCGCCACCCGCACCTTGGTGCCGGGCGGCTCGCTCGCGAGTTGCGCGCACGAGCTTGAAAGTGCGGTCCGACCCAGCAAGGTACCCCGGAGGTTCCAGTTGCCGGATGCGATCTGCGCGAGCCTCGCAGCGGGGATGTCCTCGCTGATCTGCACCTCGGACCGCTCGCTGCTGCCCGACAGTCTGGGTGGCGCCTTCACCTGCCAGCCCGACTCGCCTTTTTCGAGTTCGACACGCGCGAACTGCTGCGTGGATATCGCACCACGGAACTCGGCAGGAACGCTGATGCGGTTGCCCTGAATCTCGATCTCCGACCCATCGGCACTGACGCGAGACACCTCGCCGCCCAGCACTGTGCTTGCGACATTGGCAGGGGGCGCGAGCCTGGCAGAAATCGAACGATCGGCCTGCATCACCGCACCGGGTAGCCCACCGGGTGGCGGGGCCCACACCCGAAGAACCTGATTCAGTGCCGAGTCAGAGAGCGCCGCCGCACTTCCCAGGTCAACCTCGCGGCCGCTCGCAGCGTTCAACCGCACCACGCTGCCATCGAGCTTGCTCACCACACCGCTCAGCAGGACCTTAGGCTGCGGATTGATCACCTCGATCCTTGAGGCGAGCAAGGTGTAGGTGCTGGTGGC
>Ga0078894_10002478_pt1 | contig 14000 bp, 12 predicted proteins | sample LauGreSu1BDMLBSD_2_FD_67506 | JGI IMG/M metagenome (GOLD analysis project Ga0078894, IMG submission 67506) | Freshwater lake microbial communities from Lake Michigan, USA - Su13.BD.MLB.SD (version 4) (version 4) | ecosystem: Environmental > Aquatic > Freshwater > Lake | place: Lake Michigan...
GAGGCAATAGTTCCAACATAGGCTTCTGTAGTCATATTAAATTTTTGATTGAATGCGCCGGTGTTGTTACCGTTAACGTAAGCAAAGAGGTACTCACCAGTTGGTCCAGTAGATTGAATTGTTGATGCATCACCAACAGCTGTGCCTGAGTTCATGCTGTTGTTTTTAGTCATGGTGGTGTTATTACGCATGTTAAAACAAGAAGTAGAGGTAAAAGCACCAACGCCCTGAGTACCAGTACCGTTGGTACCAAACACATATGCTGTATTTTTAGTCTGTGCGCCCTTGGTGTAGTTAGCTGCTTCTTGAAGAAGGTCGCCAAGGTTTGTGCAGGTGTCTGTAGTTTGGTTTAAAACGTTGACATTACGCCATGCCACGCCGTCTTTGTACCCCGCTGCTACATAGCCAGTAGTAATAACTTGACGTGTAAGAAATGGAAGTATTCCACCAGACTTTTTACGAGCAGAGAAAACTCCGTTAACTGATCTTTGGCTGCTAAATAGAGGCATTAGTCACTCCAAGTTCCTGCACCAGATGATGCTCCTGCGATAGCTGATCCAGGCGAGGATCCAGTTCCAGACTGTGTTCCGCGATACCATTGTCCTGAAGGTAGAAGCGTTCCAGATTCAGTCGCATAGGTATACTTTCCAGAGTCGTTTACTTGCCCTGCTCCAGTATATGTGCCTAAAGTAACTCCGATGGCTTGACCAGTAAAGTAGTTCTCTTCCCCAGAGTTAGCTACTGGCTTTGCGCCTTGCACAGAAGTAGTGTTATTTACGTAGTTATACCTACGCATAGTAAATCCGCCATTGTAGCTACCTTCGTTTCCAGCCCAACCATATCCCGTTTTACCAGGTACCCCCTTTTGGTTACCAAAAGTAGATAAGGATATTCCAGGGTTAGTTTCAGTTACGGTAGCAAAATTAAATTTTCTTTGGCCGTCGGCTGCTGTGGAAGCTGTGGTGTCTGCCCAAAATATAGCGTCTGTTTCATTCCAATAACAAGAGACTCCAGAACCTCCTGCTGATAAGCCTGTGCTAATAGACGTAGTCCACGTATCGGTAGTCATATCAAGCCTGTTCATGTTTGCTGTATTGGTTTGTACCCAAGCAAGAGTTCCAGTACCTTGAAGATCATACTGAACAGCTGCTTCAGGATCGTTCATAGTAGCTGGTGCGGTTTGCGTAGTTACCATCGCGTAAGTTTTATGGTTCCATTTATTTACGCCACCAGAGGCCGCCATGCCAGCAGACCCAGTTCCTGAAGAACCAATTGTGTAACTGTAGGTACGGTTCATTGAACCACCAATGTACCCGCCTGCGTGAGTAAGAAGGTTTCCTCGACCAGTGGTTGTTTCAGACGCAAAGTCAAACGAGTTAACGTTTTGCCATGCAACAGAGTCTTTGTAGCCGCCAGCAACAAACCCCGTTGTAATAACTTGACGAGTCAAGTAGGGCAAAACACCGCCCGCCTTCTTACGGGCGCTAAACACCCCGTTAACGGAGCGCTGGCTGCTAAACAATGGCATTTAGTGCTCCTTAGAAGTTAACTGATGCGTTACCCAACGCTGTCCAAGCATCGCCTCGACGGATAAGAGTGAAGTTGAAGATATCAATCTTTCCAGAAGATGATGTTGGAGTAGGTGATGTTCCACCAAACCACTTAATTGTAGCGGAGGATCCGTTAACGTTTAGTGTTGATGGGATATATCCAGTTGCACCTTGAGTTACAAAACCTGTAATTGAGAAGGTACGACCGTTGGTTGTTGGGGCGTTTGTAATGCTCCAAGTCATTGCTCCAGAAGGGGTCGATGTAATCCAGAAGATGTTACCTAGGCTGTAGTTCATAGCGGCTACGTTTGTAGACAACGCTACATCTACTACGTCTTCCGACATTTCTTGAACCTTTAGGTTACCGGCAATAGTTACGTCACCTGTAAAGGTTGAGTTGCCAGTTACATCAAGAGTTCCACCGACAGTTGCGTTGTTAACTCGAGCACTTGCGTACTCAAGACCAGCTTGCGCAAAGTCCACTGTTGTTGTTGGCTTAGTTACTGCCTTAGTAAATGCCTTAAAGACACCGTCGGATGCGTCACGAACAAAGCCTGCAAACTCACGACGAGCCGCTACAGAGGTTCCACCGACTGGTGATACAGCTGCAGAAGTTACGTTAGAGGCTGTCTTAGCATATGTAAATGTAGTTGATGTAGGAACCGCAATAATTGAGTAGGTTCCGTTGAAGGTTGCATCTACGCTAGAAACTACTACTACGTCACCAGCACGGTATGTATGTGCAGTTCCTGTAGTTAAAGTTGCTACGTTAGATGTAAGAGCCTTGTTAGTTACTGTGTTAGTAATCGCAGAAACTGTTGTAGCGTACTCAACAACTAGACCCTCATCAAGAAGATCTGACTGGTTACCAGCACCAGAGAAGATCATAGGCTCACCAACAGATAGGTTGTTGGTTGTTACAGTAGTTCCAGAACCACCAAATGAGATAGTACCAACGATAGCTACGTTACCTGCGATGTTTAGGTTACCTTGAATACCAACGCCTCCGACTACAGTTAGCGCACCAGTTGTTGCGCTTGTAGATTCGGTAGCAATTTCAATGTGTACGTTCTCATCAGGGGTAATAGACATCTGCTCGTTGTTTGAGGATAGACCGCCGGCTGCAAAAACAATTTTGTTTTCTGATCCTGTGTCTCCTGTTGCAAGAACTAGGTTACCGTTACCTGTAGTTCCTATAGGAGCAGTCATAAAGATGTAGCCATCGTTAGGCCCAGTGATTGTAAACTCTGGGTCAGCAAATGTTGAAGATGTAATACCCATATCAATGTATCCAGAGAAGTCTGTTCCATTATCAGGGTAGGCAATAAAGTCTGAGGACGAGTCTGTACTTGCGCTTGTGTTATGAACAATTAATTGAGCATAATCATCAGCTTCAATTGTAAACACTGACATTGGGTTAGTAAAGCCAGTTACTGCGCTTACTTGCTTGCCAGAACCAGAGGCTGCTGTTGAGGCTACGTTAGTTCCTACGTTAGCATACGTAAAGGTAGTTGCTGTAGGAGTATCAATAATTTCTACTTCGCCGTCAAATGTTGCGTCACCAATATCTACTATAACAAATTGAAACGGAGAAAAATTGTGCGCCGCAGAAGTAGTAATTGTGGCCACGTCAGAGGTACGAGCCTTAAATGCAGTTGCCTTTACGTTAGAGCCAATATCCTCAGCGATTGCTTTCGCGTCATCTCCTACGAAAATCAACGACCCTGTGTCAACCTCTAGACTTCCTTCGGTGCGAACATCTCCTGTTGTGTCCGCAACAGTAAATTTGTTTGTGTCGACAGCAATTCCGCCGTTAGCAGTTAACAATCCTGTAAGAGTTGTAGAGCCCGCTACTGAAAGATTTCCGCCGTTAACAATATGGCCTACTACTGTTCCAGTTCCAGCTGGTGATACAGCAGCAGATGCTGAGTTTGCAGCAGAGGTAGCAAAACTAAAAGTTGTGTCTGTTACCGCAGTAAGGATGTTACTGCCATCCCAACCAGCACCTACTCCAGCTACAGCAACAAGGTCACCAATGTCAAAGTAATGCTTTTCAGAGGTAGTTACGGTTGCTGTGTTAGAAGCAATTACTTTGTTAGTAATAGATACTGCACGGCCGCTTACTTCAACGCTTCCCTTAGCAAGTACGTCGCCACCAACAGTGATGTCTGAGCGGGTTGCAAGAGTGGTTAGAGTGGCTGCATCTGTCCAAGATGTGGCAGTTCCATTCGTTGTAAGAAGATATGTGCCCTTATTAGTTTGATCTGGAAACGCACCGTCAACAAAAAGATTCCAATAAGTAATATCTGTTGGAGCATTTCCAGTTGTGCGAAGAATACAAATATACGCAGAACCGCCGTAGCTAACTACGTCTCCTGCTTGATAAGTTGTAGAGCCTGAATATTCGCCTTCGTATTGAATGCCATCTACAATTGTTGTCCAGTATGTTGCGTTAGGCGGACGGTTTCCTGTTGAATCTGCAATACAAATGTAGCCTTTAGCACCTTCACTTACAAGGTCGCCAATTTTATATGCGGTTGCGTTGTTATAGGCGCCTTTAAAATCAATACCTTCAAGCATCAAATCCCAGTGGGTTGTTGCCGTTGGAAGGTTTCCTGATGCTTCTAGCGTGTTCTTGTATACGTAGAGGTTACCGCCGTAGCGAACCACATCGTTAAGTTCGTACGCAGTTGCGCCAGAGTAGTCACCCTTAAAGACAAATCTAAGTTTGCCTAGGTCAATAATCTGTGCCATTAATTTACCTCCATTAGTAGATGGTCTCCAGACCAAGAGAGCTTAAGTAAGCTCGTAGTCCAGATCCAAACTTTGTAGTCATTATCTCTTAAAATATCAGTCTTCGGTAGGTCAACTACAGTTCCGTCGCTAGAATCAATCTTTGTGATGGTGAGGCGCCCAGTAGTTGGGTTAAGTTTCCATCCGTAGAAGGTCTTGTCACCAATCTCTTCAATAGAAGGGAACCCACCAAGAGCGCCAGCAAGAGGTAGTGTATCTCGAGAATCGTATCCAATTACTGTGACCCCAGTGAGGTCGCTTGGGTTTGCATAACCTGGCATTTTCTCTCCTATACCGTCGCTACTTGATCAATACCTTGGATGTAGAACGCAAGACCCTCTGAGCCCGCAACTTTCACTACATCTGTAGGGTTTACGCCAAATCTAAAAGTTTCATACACATTGAACCCAGATACTGGTAGAGAGTAGGCAATGATTCCGTAATCATCTGTATCGGTAACTCCAGCAGGAACTACATACACATACACAATTGCGTCCGTTGAGTGGGTGTTCGCCGCTATCACAGATACTAGGTAGTTATCATCGGCTGTAAATAGCGTAGTTCCGCTAGAGCCAAAAGCCACCTCTGTTGCTAGCTTAGTTATACCGCGACGTTCAATTGCTGCCATTTAGAATCCTAACCACCATGTCGTTGCCAAGTCAGCGCTTCCTGCTGTACCCAATCCTGCTGGGCCAGTTGGACCTATCAAACCTTGCGGTCCAGTTGGGCCAGTTGCGCCAGCTATACCTGCTGTACCCGCAGGACCTGTTGGTCCGGCTGGTGCCGCTCCAACCTCAACCCAATAGTTGTCATAATAGATGAAAGCCTTACCAGTTTCTGCGTCAAACCAGGCATCACCTGGCAAAGGAGATGTAGGCAGAGTTGAATACGCAAAATTACCTATCGATCCAGTAGGACCCGTTGGACCAGTATTACCAGTTGCTCCAGTTGCTCCAGTTGCTCCGACTGGACCTGTAGGTCCAACAACTCCTGTACTAACAACGATAAGCAAAATGTCGTGACCATCAGCAAAGTTTGTAGTACCAGTTCCAGCTGATGCGATAAGGGTTACAGGAAAAGAAACGTACGAGTTATTAACAACTGTAGGCGTTGAGGATATAGTCCACTTTTGATAGTTTGTTGAATTGTTTTCATCTTGAACAATGAGGACGTCATCTGTTTTTAAGATGGATAAGAAAACATCAATATCTAAATTGTCACGTGTAAGGTGGCTTACAATAATCGTGGTGGAGTTTCTTTGAGTTGAGTTATTCCATCTTAGTTGTCCATTAGCGGGCGTACCGCCAACAGTAGTTTCAGCGTTGTACTTATATAAAGTTGAAGACTGACCAGGCTCACCTTGAGGACCTGTAGGTCCAGTTGGACCAGCAACAGTTGAATCAAGACCACTTGCTCCAGTAGGACCAGTAGGACCAGTTAAACCTGTGGATCCGGTGGGACCAGTTGGTCCAGTGTCTCCCACAGCTCCGGTAGGTCCAACTTCGCCAGTCGCTCCCGTTGGTCCTGTATTTCCTGTAAGACCCGTAGGTCCAGTCGCTCCCGTTGCACCTGTTGCTCCTTGCGGTCCTTGAATACTTCCAACGTTGTCCCATTCGGAATTAATCTCATCCCAAACATAAAGATCACCAGCAACTAAATAGCCATCGCCTGAATTGCCAGATGGGTGTGCTGCTTGAAGCGCACCTAAAGTTGCGTATGAACCAAGAATAGTTACGCTCGTACCAGCAGCGCCTGTAGCTCCTGTTGGACCTGTAGGACCAACAACATTTGATGCAGCTCCTGTTGGACCTGTAGGACCCGTTACACCTTGCGGACCTGTAGGTCCAGCAATAGTAGAAGCAGCGCCTGTCGGCCCTGTTGGTCCAGTATCACCAGTTAATCCTTGTGGTCCAGTAGCACCAGTCTGTCCTGTTAATCCTTGCGGACCTGTTGCACCAGTTTCTCCAGTTGCACCAGTGGCACCAGTTGCACCAATAGATCCTGTTGCACCTGTTTCACCCTGCGGTCCAGTAGGTCCAATACCACCAGTAGCACCTGTTGCTCCAGTTGCGCCAGTAGCGCCAGTAGCACCAGTTGCGCCTATAGATCCTGTTGCTCCAATGGCGCCAGTCGCGCCTGTAGGACCCGTAGGACCTGTTACAGAGTCACCTTGAGCACCAGTCGCACCTGTTGGACCAATAGGCCCGACAGGACCTCTAGTGCCCGTAGGGCCTGTAGGACCCGCAGGTCCTGTTGCTCCAAAACTTCCAGATGTACCAGCAGGACCTGTGGCTCCAGTAGCGCCAGTTGGTCCCGTAGCTCCTACAGCTCCAGATGGACCAGTCGGTCCTTGAACTCCTTGCGAACCACCAAGTACAGTAACAACTACTGGGTCTTGGGGCGTGATAATAATTTCATCGGCCATATTACTGAGTTACTTCTTCACTTAGGAATACTTGACCACGGATGTAGGTTTGCTGAAATTCTGGATCACTAAGAGATGTTGCTTGAAGATCCCAGAAAGCGCGACGAGGAATGTAACGGCTCTTACTCTTAGGCAAAGATAGACGTAACTTCTTTGTAGTTGAGTTTTCTACCGTAATAACAAACGATGCCCAGATAGAAGGTGAGTTAGGGAAGGTTCTAATCTGCGCTTTAAATACTAGATCAGCAAAGTTTGTATTATCTGGGAAGTCAAAGATTGCATACCAAGAATCTCCTTGGTTAAGAATAATGTCGTAAGTTCCAATGTTTACCGCAACTGGTGATCGTCCATTTAGGTCGTTAGTAATATATACACGCTCTGGACGGCGTGCGTCATCAATTTCTTGAGGAACATATACAGGAACAAGCTTGTTAGTAATACGAGAGACGCGACGAAGCGTGCCCATCTCAATCTTCCAAAGACCAATGTTAAGCGCTGATGAGAGTTGCTTGTACTGTTCCCAGCGTTGCTGGATCATGTTAGTAAGCTGTGAGTAGCGCTGGTCACGAGGGATTGTTACCCCGTCTGGCGCCATAATATTAATATCAAATGCCGCGTCTGTCGATAGAGTCCATAGGGCTTCAATAGTCGACAAAATAACAAGCGGGTATTCTTCAACGATAGGAAGTTTGGCAATTGTTACTGCGCTTCCGTAGCTATCGGTGCGGTTATAGGTATGCTGACCTACAGCAGTCAACACAAACTTTTCCATATCCTCATCAGTAAAGTATCGGTAGTTAGTACCAGAAACTGTGATGGCGGCATTAAGAGCCGGTGCTGTAGCAAAATGAATTACGCCGTGTTGCTCTTCTACGGTATAGCCGACAGGCTGAGCGATAGGGGTGCCGTTGACCCTTACAACGAGGGTGCTGGGATTGACTGGGCGTACCTTAAGATCGAAGTCTTTCTTGGCGCCAGTTCCAGTTAAAGAGACGCTAAATTCCTTTGGAAGGTCTCCCAATTCCATACGAACTCTAGAGACAAGGTCTGAAAGAACGGCCACTCTTGCTCCTTAAATATAAACGCACGTTGGGGTTAATAATCCCACGCACTAGTAATAAAAGTCCTTATAAACGAAACAGCGGGCCCGAAGACCCGCCGCCACGTTAAAGATCAGTTTTAGATAACTCCAGCTAGATAACCTTTTTCTTTAAGGTGCTGAGCAACGTGCTTGGTAACCTGATACTTCTGACCAGCCTTGAAGGAATAGTTGTTTCCTGAACCAAGTGTCATGTTCTCAATGTCTGAAACCACACGAATTTCTACGGTTTCACCATCTTGCTTACCTACAGTTGTTACCTTGTCGACAACTACTGTTGGGCGATTAGGTACTGTTGCATCGATTACTTCTGTTTCTAACTTGATCTGTGCTTCTGCTGTTGCTAGCGACATTTCATTTGCTCGCTCTTGCATTGCTTCTGCGTTAGCCGCTGCGAGAGCATCTCGCTTACGACCCGTGACGTCTGTTGGTGCTTTTCCTGCCATTTGTATCCTCCGAAGTTTTGAATGTGAATTTATAGAAGGGGGGTTTTTAGGCCCCCCTCCCCTCTGCTATTAAGTTTTTTTAAATCTTTTTGAACTTAGTTGGTTTCTGCAAGAACAACAGACTGATCTGTAATAAGACCAAGACCGAAGATTGAGTACCAAGCAAGAGCGTGCTCACGACCGAAGTCCAAGATACCGCCATCACGAAGTTCAACAGGAAGTGAGATTGCGTGACCGAATGCGTTATCTCCAATGAAGATTGCGCTGTAGCGATCTGCAGCTCCGTTACCTGTCTTTGTTGCTGGAGTGATGTATCCACCACCAGCTGTGATTGTTGGTGTTACTGCTGTGTCAGTTGTGTAGTTAGCACCTGCACCGCCAGCGACCTTTTCAACCTGTGTTGTTTCGATGAATACTGTGTCGTATAGACGACCAATTTCACCTAGCATGAAGTTACCTGGAGCAGCGTACTTTGTTACTTCGATGAACTCTGGGTTGTCACGAAGCTTACGGCTCTGGTGTGGGTGAACGAAAGCAACATATGTCTCACCAAGGCGAGGGATGTTCTTTGTCGCTAGTGATTCAACAGCATCCTTGACGGTATGTGGTGTCAAGTAGAAGTTGCCAGTCATGCCTGCACGTGTTGTGGCTGTTGTGCCATCTGCGTACCAGCTGTTAACTGCTGTTAGGGCTGAGCGATCTTCACCGTAGATGGTTGAAGATGCAGCCATGAGTGTGTCGCGTGAAAGGTTATCTAGGTAGATAGCCATGTTACGACCAAGAAGACGTGAGGCTGAAGCCATTACGTCATCGAATGAAGCGTTCAATAGAAGCTCAGAAACAGCAAGAGCATAACCATGCTCAGTTACTGTGATTGAGAACTGTTGCGCTGTAAGTGCGTTAGTCTGCATACGGACACCTTCAACAAGCGCTGAAGCGAATCCGAGGTTGTTGTAACGCATGAAGTTAATCTGAAGACCAGGTGCAACACCTAGTTCTGTCTTCTTTACTGCAAACTGCTCAAAGCGAAGAATTGGCAGAGCCTGGAAAAGGATTTCCTTTGACCAGATCTGTTGGATCGCCTGAGTTAGTTGTGTGTTAGTGCCGCTGTAAGCGGTTGGGGACGCAGCGAGGTTGCCGGTACCCGTGATTCCAGATGCCATTAGCTATAGCTCCTTAGTTGGATTTGGGATTATGGGTTACTAGCCGAGCATGCCCTGTGATACGCCACGAGCCGTTGGGCTCATAAGCTTATCTCGGTATTGTGCGTATTCTTGAACAGACATTGCAGCAATTTCTGCTGCGGTGAAGTTACGTTGCGACGAATTGTTTTCCAGTGGTCCGGCTGGAGGCAAGGTTGCCCTTGTCCCCGTCATATCTCGACGTGCGGTTTGCATTGCCTGCTGCGCCGATTCGAGAATTCTGTTTGAGCGCTCTTTCAATCCTTCAATGCTTGCTTCGATTTCTTCACGAGTATTACCCGCTAGAAGATCAACAAGCTCTGGCATGATTGTTTCGCGTTCTTGTTCTAACCGCTGTGCGCGGTAGTTCTGAAGGTCTGTAAACGTACGTTCTTGCTCCAGTAGGGCAAAGGCTCGTTCACGTTCTTGACGTTCACGCTCCAACTGCTCCTGCCATTCGGCCTCTTTAACTTTTAGCAGTTCACGAACTTCAAGTTCTGACTCTGCTTGTTCTTTGGCTTTTGCTGCTTCAGCGGCTTCAATACTTGCAGCCTCTGATGCTTTACGAGCGGCTTCTTCTTCTCGTTCTCTCTTGATTGAGTTAAGTTCTTCCTTTAGATTTTCAATCTGTGGGTAGAGCTTTTCTTTTTCTTGTGAACGAACTTTTGCTAAATCTTCTTCTGTGTAGAACTTACTCTTCACATCATCTGATACAGCGGTAGTAGCAGTAGGTGCGTCAACACCAGACAGCGTTACTACTGGGACAGTTGCTGAGTCAGTTGCAAATGCATCTGCTACAGCAGTTTCTAAACCTTCTGACATTTTGATTCCTTTACATCCTAGGGGTCGTTTTACGAATGAGCCGAAGCCCTTAACACATATGACCAAACATTTTTAAGCAGTATCAATTTTTCTAGTATTTAGTAAAAAATACTGCCTAAACTGATTATTTTTCGTATTCTTCCGGTACACGTCTCTGAGGGAGTTGTGTGCCGTAAGCTTCTGTTACCAAGCGGGTTCTTATATCTTGTTCACCTGCCGCGAGCGCTGCCGTAGCCTGATCAACGATTGGAGTAGCGGCGCTTGGTTGACCGCCTTGTGGTGCTCCAGTTACAGGATCCATAATTGGCTGACCTGGGGCTCCATCTGGACCCATAGTCATGCCAGTAAGTTTCATAATCTCTCCAGCAATCTCATTCTTGAGCATCTGTAGAGCGCCATCAGCCTTAGCGTCATCCATAAGTTCTTGACGAATTTCTTGAATTTTTTCAGCTGGGAACTCTTCTCCAAGCGCTCGCAAGGCTCCCTCTTTAGACTCAAGGCCCATAGAAAGCATTGTTTGCACTTCATTGAGAGCAATCAATTTATCTAACGGTAGAGGTTGAGGGAAATGCACATAAGACAGGTATGTAAGTGGGTCGTTTGGATCTAGTTGCTGTACCTGACCGGGCTTAATTGGAGTATTAAATTGAGGGTTCCAAGTAAAGGTTTCTGGCTCTTTAATAGCAAGGTTTAAAAGGATAAGTTCATTGATGCGCTCTAACCCATGTGCGTACTGAATAATTTTCTGGTGATAGCGGTTCATCAAAGGTTGGAACATAATTGAAAGCGCTACACCTGAGGTATTTGATACAGGCATTGCTTGCCCTAGAGCGGTCTCAGGGACACCAACCATTTCGTGCATTGACTTCTTAAGTAGTTCCATGAATTCCATGGCACCCTTTAGTCCTTGTGAGCCACCCTCAAGATTTTCGACTCGAGCCTCTTTTGGTAGTCCACCCCATACTTTATTGGCTCCCTTTTCAAGTTGGGAAGCTTTCGCGCCAATGATAACCGTGACTGGCGCAGCGTGGTAATTAACAATGTCGGCAATATCAGTAGCAGTCTCGTTGTAAGTGCGATTAATACTAATAATGTCATTGCAATCGCTGAGACCCCAAGGACTACCGCTAACGCGAACATTTGGAATATGAATAACGGGAATAGTGCCAAGCGGATTAGGGCGAGAGTCAATAAGTTCGTCATTGATGTATTCCTCGATGATGTCATCGGTTAGGATTTCTGTGTAAGTAAATACTTGACGTGTGCCTTCAAGCGATGTGCCCCAAAAACGATACTTGAGCTTAAAGCGAATGAGACGCTCACGGTCGTGAGGGTGAAACTCTGGAAAACAGAAAGATGAATTAAGAGGAAGAACGCGAACACGACCAGGGTGTATGCGACCAGCGGGATCCTTGTACTCCTCTTCGTAAGCAATTTTAATGAAGCAATCGCCGGATACCGATCCTTGCTGACCGATTTCCCAAAGGACGGTTGCTTTGTTGTTATCGACTTCCCAAACTCTTTCAAGTAGGTCAGGAACGATGGCTTCTGTTTCTTTTGGAGAGCGGAATTGAACGCCTTTTCCAAAAGTGAAGTTGATAATGAAGTCTGTGAATGCACGGTAATAGTTTAGCGCTATTTGGCTTTCGCCCGTTTGACGGCGGTATGAGTAATGATGACCAAGATACATAGCCCAGTTAAGGGAATAGCGGTTGAGGCGAGGACCGTGTACTTCAAACTCTTCGTCTGCTAGTTCTACTAAACCAAGCGGAGAAATAGAGATAGTTAAATCGCTTGACGCCGCCCTATAACTGGGTGGTGAAAAGTCAATTGAACTCACTTTTACTCCCTATCTAAAATGTTAAGACGCTTATCGTAGCAGTGCCAGTATTAACTTGGATTTCTACTTGCGTGCTTCGCCCTTGATAAGGCCCTTACCTACAGGTTTGGTGACTTTCTTCATTACCTTATCTTTATCTTTTTCTTTCTTTTCCTCTACTAGATCCCTGTTACGTGGATCAATATCTTTTTTAGAGGTTACGTACTTGCCACCCATTTGTGCATATTTAGTGTGAATCCAGTGACCTTTAGATGGTGATTCTTTTGAGAATCGAGCTGAGGCTTGAACTCTAACCATGTTGTAAAGGCGTGGATTAGCGGGGATCTGTTTAGGACCTTCTTGAACCGCTTTACCTTGGATATATGCCATTGGTAATCCTTTTTAGAAAAGCCCCACCAGTCCCATTGCTAGGACGGTGGGGATCTACTTCTTTGTTAGTCGCGGACTACTGCTGGGTTAGCAGCTTGCTGATGTGCTCCGTCGCGGTAAACCTCTTCGAAAACATTTGAACCGTGGTCAGCAAATCCACCCTTTGAAAACTCTGTAAGGTGTGAAGGTGCTTCTACCCATGAAGCAGAACCTACGTGAGCACGCTCACGCATTGTCTCTTCTGCGGTCTTTGTGAAGACGTTAGCATTGCGATTAGGACGACCAGCTGCAGGCTGATAAGCCTGTGACGCTCCCTTAGAAAATTCTTGTGGGACGTCTGTATCAGTTGCGATACCTTCTTCGAAACGAAGTGGACCGCGTTGTCCTGGAAGTGCTGAAGCAACCTTGCGGTCGTAAACAGTACCTGGACGCTCTGGGAACTTAGGTGATGGTGCAATTGTCATTATGACTCCTTATATAAGGTTGAGGCCTCGGTTTAAAGTATCCATTATTACGAGAAAGTTCTCATAGTAAAGTCGAACTTATCTGCCATAGAATGGGGATGAAGACATCTCCACCTGTGGCAGGGTTAGATCCATAGTCAGGGCGCAGGCAATCGCTAGAGAGTCTGCATAATCATCGTGAGCATGGGCTTCTTCTGGGGCGTGTGCCAAAAAGTTAGGGCCTTGAAACTTGGTTTCTAGGTCTGTCATTTGTTGGTAAAAACGCTTCCAAGAACGAAGTCTACGGGTTTTTGCGTGCGCTGGCCACCCAACCATGCGTCGATCAATAAGAGCCTTAAGGTGTTTCCAGCGTTTTGATTGCTCTTGAGAACTACTTCCTACAGAGTGAACCTCAGCCCTAGGTAACAAAAGTTTAAGGCGTTGAGCAACTGCGTCACCCACACCATTAGCATCTACACCAACTGCTAGTACGTCATAGTTACTTAGGAAGTTAACAATCTGGAAGTATTGGTCTTCCCAGTCATCCCCTTGGATTTCCATCCAGTTTAGGATTCTGTGGTCAAAGTAGCCAAACTCATCGGGCCTATCCCAATCAACCCATACAACAGTTACAACAGTTGAGTCTAGTTTTCGTGCTGGGTCAATTCCCACAACGACTGGCGTACGGTGCCATGCTTTAACGGTTTCCTGTGATGTATCTCCGAGCTCGTCCATGATCGCCGATGTAACGAACATACCTCTTTCAAGCAACCACTTGCAGTTGTACGACATCTGGAACTCATCGGAGTCTTCGCCAATGCGGAGTGTTTCCTTTTTAATAAATTTGCCATAGTTTGTGTTGACCTTTGATACGTCACGCCAGTCCCACTCAAAGTGATTTTGACGAGAAGAGCGGGCGGTCTGCCTGCGCTTGTTTAATTGTATTGATTTATAGAAATTATTTTTGTGTGTAGTAGGAGTGCCAGTCTTCACCATGGTTCCTGAATAGTACGCAAGCATAGGAGAGATTGA
>Ga0078894_10002479_pt1 | contig 13989 bp, 16 predicted proteins | sample LauGreSu1BDMLBSD_2_FD_67506 | JGI IMG/M metagenome (GOLD analysis project Ga0078894, IMG submission 67506) | Freshwater lake microbial communities from Lake Michigan, USA - Su13.BD.MLB.SD (version 4) (version 4) | ecosystem: Environmental > Aquatic > Freshwater > Lake | place: Lake Michigan...
ATGGAAATCTCTAAGTAAATATTCTCCTAAAGTTGTAGTCACTGAATATAATCCTACTTATGCTCCTGAAGTAAGCTTAACCATAGAATATAATAGGGATCACAGATTTAATTCAGATAACTACTATGGTGCAACCCCTGGTGCATTTAACAAATTAGCAGAAGAAAAAGGTTATGTTTTAGTTGGATTTACTCCCAGCTTGAACTTATTTTATTGTAAAAAAGAATTTGCTAGTCATTTTAGAGAATTAGAAATAAACGAAGTTAGCAGTGGTGTGGGATGGCCAAGAAGCTCGAGATCTATGATTAATTATTAAAAAAAATATAATAAGTTATGAAAGTATTTATAGACGTTGGATGTCATTTAGGTTATTATTCTTTTATATGGGTAAAAGATCCTAATAATATTATATACGCATTTGAACCAATTCCTGATTTTTATGAAAAATTAAAAGAAAAGGAAAAAGAGTATCCAAATTTTAAGGTTTTTAATTATGCAATATGTCAAGAAGATGGTGAATCTATATTCAATATTAATAGTAATCTTGCTGCATGTTCTTTAAAAGATTTTACAGAGGGATATACTGCTATTAAAACTGTAAAAAAAATAAAAGTAAAGACAAAAAGACTAGACACTTTTTGCGAAGAAATTGGGATAAAAAAAATACATCTTTTAAAATCTGATGCTCAGGGATCAGATCTTGATGTAGTAAAAAGCATGGGAGATAAAATTATTAGTTGTGAAAAATTATTAATCGAAGCTTTTATTACAGATGAAAAAAATTCAGTATACGAGAATGAGGTTAAAAGAAATTCACTTGTAGATTTCTTAAGTGAGAAAGGTTTTACTATGGAAAGCGAATCGATAGATGGTGATTATTCAGATATAATTTTTAAAAATAATAATTAAAAAATTAAAGAAAACAATTAGAAATTAGATCACTTCTTTTCAGTAAACCATCTATATAAAGATCCTCACATTCTTTACTTATTAAGTTTTTATTTAAGATCTTAAAAATTTTTATAATATCTTCTTTTTTTATCTTATTTATCTCTCTCAGTATTATATCATCTTTTACATCTTTTATAGTTTTAAAATGTATAAATTTTAAATTATCTATTTTTAGAGAATATGTATGTTCAGGAACAGACCAAGTTCCTATTAAATCAAAATCTATTGGAATAATCTCTTTTTTTTCTAAATCTATTATTAAATTGCTATCTCCGTAACAGTCCAATCTACCCAACCAAAAATCTATCCAATATAACCAAGAAGGGAATAATTTTTTGTTGTAATTTTTTTCATTAGCTCTTGATATTCTAGAATGACTTTTTATGTAATCTATAAAACATATACTGTTTTTTATTTTTATTTCTTTTGAATCCAGAAGTAAAATAGTTTCTCTGGTAGATAGAGACCTTTTTGGTATATTGTTTTTTATATTGTATTTATTAAGAATTAAATCTGCTATCTCATAATAAAAGCATTCATTAAAATTATAGAAATTATTATATATGCCTTCGTGATTTTTTATTATAAAAATTTTACTACATTCTAGACACTCTACATGTTTGGTTAATTCAGAAAGAATAGAGATTGATTTTAATCTTGTATGATAGCAGACATTTTTTTTAAATATTGATCTATTTTCTCTTGATCTTATAAAAAGCTCTCTCGTAATTTTTACCATTCATATTTTCTTTTATAATCGATATTTTTTCAGCTTTAAATACTTCGCTTGATAAATACTCTTCCGACAAATGCGCATCTGCACCTGTTTCTAAATAAACAGTTTTTACATATTTTAAATCCTCCCAAATTTTTTTATATTTAATGTATTGAAGAATAGCAAAACAAAATACGGTATCGAAGCTTTCTTTCTTTATTTCTTCTGGTAATCCCTCATTGAGATCGTGTTTATAATGTTTAAAATCTACATCAATATTGCCTTTTTTAAATTCTAATATAAAATCGTTTATAATTGATGATTGAATTTCTTCTTTTTCTATAGATGTGACTGATTTAGCTCCTTTATCTAAAGCCCATATAGATTCAGATCCTGTAGATGCTCCAAGATCTAGTATTTTTTTGTCCTTTATATCTTCTATATCTATAAATTTTCTTTTTTCCGCTATTCTTATTCCTTTTGAAAGAGTCTCGTCTTTATATTCAAAAGATTGGTAGAAATTAAAACCTTTATTTTTTTCTAAAACCTTTATTATTTGATCTCTCATTTTTTGAAATTTATTCTATATATCAAGTTATAATAATTATAAAAATATAGTAATGGACTATAAATCACTGATAGAAAAAGAAATAGAAGCAATAAGAAGAATTCCCACACAAAGGATTATTGATATTGTTGCTGCAATATCTAGAAATATGCACGACAGAACTAGAGTCATAACTTCTGGTATGGGGAAAGCAGGACATATAGCTCATAATTTTGCTATGACCCTTAGCTCTACAGGTACACCTTCTTTTTTCTTACATCCTTCAGAAGCACAACATGGTGATCTTGGAATAGTATGTCCTGGAGATATTATAGTTATTTTTAGTAATTCTGGTAAGACCAGAGAAATACAAGAGCTCATAGACCTTATACATAATCTAGGAAGCGGCAATTTAATATTTGCAATAGTTGGTAAAGGTAATGAAAATATATCTCTTAAATGCGCTGATTATATTGAATTCGGTGAGGTTGAAGAAATATGTCCATTAGGATTAACCCCTACAACATCTACAACAGTTATGTCTGTGATATGTGATCTTATAGTTGTTGGGTTAATGAAACAAAACACGTTTACTAGATTAGAATATAGTAAAAGACACCATGGGGGATATCTCGGAGAAAAATCTAAACAATAAATTACTAATAGCAGGGCCTTGTGTTATTGAAACAGATACACTCTGTATTCAAATAGCAAAAGAGGTTAAAAGAGTTGCTGAACTCTATGGATTTCGTCCTGTTTTTAAAGCAAGCTTTGATAAAGCTAATCGTACATCAAAAACAGGATTCAGAGGAGTTGGAATTGAAAGGGGATTAGAAATACTTTCTTTAGTAAAAAAAGAACTAAACATAGATATCATAACGGATGTACATGATATTACTCAAGTTAAAAAAGTAGCAGAAGTAGTTGACTTTCTACAGGTCCCAGCATTTCTTTGTAGACAAACAGATCTTATTGAGGAGTGTGCTAAAACAGGATTACCAACTTTAGTTAAAAAGGGACAATTCTTATCTCCTGAAAGCTGTAAATTTATAGAGGAAAAATTTTACGGAGCTTGGGGAACTCAATTATTAATAGGGGAAAGAGGAACGACATTTGGATATAATGATTTAGTTGTTGACGCAACTTCTATAAAAAGAATAAAAGACTCTTGTCCTAATTCTTTGGTAATAATGGACTGCACACACAGTTTACAGATACCAAATAATTCTTCAGGAAAAACCAAAGGAAGAGGTGAAATGATAGAAACTATTATTAGATTTGCAGCGTCTTCTAAATCTGATGGACTTTTTATAGAGGTTCATCCTGATCCTAAAAAATCTCCTTCCGATTCTGAAAACATGCTGGAATTAGATCAATTAGAAAATGTAATCAGAAAGGCAAGAAAAATTTATGACTGTGAATAAAAAATTAGATGTTATAATAATAAGCTATGCTAAGGATGAATATTGTGAATCTATAACTAGGAGTTGTTTAGAATCACTAATCCAATCTGAAGATGATTCACAAGACATATTTAATATAATAGTTGTTGAATCTGCTAAAGGTGTTAAATGGGAAAGTTTAGGAACTAATGTAAAAACATTAGAAGCACCACTTCCTTATGGATATCATAAGTTTCTTAATTATGGAAGAAAGCATGGTGATTCTGAATGGGTAGCACTTTGTAATAATGATTTACATTTTACCAAACATTGGTTTACTAGAATAATTGATGCACACGAATCTAATCCAGAGGTTATTTCTTTTTCACCTATCTGTCCAATGACACAAACAATTTATGGTATAAATCCACATACAGGAAATCTACCTGGGTATGAAATAAGAAAACAAATATCAGGATGGTGTATAGTTCATAAAAGAGAAATATACAATTTAATAGGGGATTTAGACGAGAGATTTTATCACTGGTTTTGTGATAATGATTATTCTATGGAATTATGGACTAAAGGAATTAAGCATCTTTTAGTTACTGATTCTATAGTTATACATCATGATAAAAACATAGGAAAGACAACAGAAAAAGTTATAGAAACAAATGAAGAGATGTACAGATTAACTAGTGGATCTACTCCTATATTTAAAGAAAAATGGAAAAACTACATACAATGACAAGACATGAAATAATAAACAAAATCATTCAATCAAATGGATTCAATGATTACCTAGAAATAGGAGTTAGAAACGGAGAATGCTTTAAAGAAATTAAATGTGCAAACAAGATAGGTGTAGATCCTAATCCAATAAGCAACGACACAACACATAAAATGACTTCTGATGAGTTTTTTGAAACCTGGGATTCATCAAAGAAATTCGACGTTATTTTTATCGACGGATTACATTTAGAAGAACAGGTTGATGTTGATATTCAAAACTCTTTAAATTTCTTGAATGAAGGAGGTTACGTAGTACTTCACGACTGCAATCCTCCAACTTCATATCATGCTGCAGAACAACCAGTTTTTACTGCGCCTGCTAACGGTAATTGGAACGGTACTGTTTATAAGTCTATTATTAAAGTTAGACTATATAGAAGTGATTTAGTTTTAGAAACTGTAGATTCTGATTGGGGTGTAGGGATTTTAAGAAAAGGAGGATCTAAAACATTAGATGTTTTTCCAGCTGAGGCTATGACATGGGATTGGTTTTCAAACAACAGAAAAGAAGTACTTAATTTAATTACACCTGAAGAATTTATTAGTAAGTACTAATATTTTTTATGAATAGAGGAAATTATTATAAAATTATCAATATAAATTAGAAAGGATTTTTGTGAAAATAGATTATGGTAAAAAAATAGTAGCAAATCGGCCATCTGGAAAATCCAGAATTGAAATATCTAGACATCCTAATTCTATAATGGATAATATATTAATCGTAAACAGAATAGGAAAAGAAAAAGAATCTTCTTGGATGATAGAAAAGGATTTAGAAACCTGGTTAAACTATTTAAAAGCCGAAGGATTCACCAAGACAAAAATAGTTCAAGATGTGGAAACTTCTAAGAAAAATATTAAGAAAAAAAGATAAAATGGAAAATCTGCAAGAGATAGATCTGGAAATGCTCGATAAAGAGTTAAAACCGTTTTTTTATAAATGGACCAAAGGTGATAACAACGGACAAGTATGTGAGTACGAAAGTTTATTTAAAGATCCAGCTTCTGGTATAATCTGGATTAATTTTAAAGGTGGAACTAGAATAAACTACAACGTCATGTCTGAATATATGATCGAGATAGATCCTATTCCTCAGAACAATTCTACGAATCAACTTCAACCAATAACAAAAGCACAAAATAGCAGAATACCAGTTCAGGATCAATTTCCTGTAAAAAATGTTATGCTTGCTGATAATAGAGACTCTAAAGTTATTGATGAAAACCCTATAGTTTCTTTGCTACAAAAACAAAAACCTAATTGGGTAGAAGTTGGAATAAAACTGAAATTAAATTTACCTACTAAAAACCTTTATAATGTTTTAACCTCTTCTTTCGAAGATGCAGAAAACGAGATTATAGAATTTGTGGTCAATGACCTCGACTTAGAAATAATCAAAGAAAGTTTGAGGATAAATATAAAAGAAATATATAAAGGTAATCATGCAAATATTCGAAAACCAGGAACAGATCTCAATAAAGAAGAACAAGAGGATTGAAGTCTTAGAGATAAACGAACACTTATTTATTAAGCAAATATATCCGGGTGTTATAATAATGCCCTATACATTAGACGATGAAGGTAATCCATCAAAGATTGGTATTATAAACGAGGTATTGGAGCAAAGACCTGGTGGAATGGCTAAGACATTAATAACTGGAACACCTGATGAAGACGACGATAATATTTTTCAAACTGCCATAAGAGAATTAAAAGAGGAATCTGGTTTCAAAGTACCTGATATTAAGAGATGGAAATTTTTAGGAACCCTTTATACATCTAAACTAGTACTTAACTCTAATCCCTGCTTTTCTGTAAACATAACTTCTATTGTTGCAGAAGAAAAAACTACAGACGGATCTACAGAAGAAAAAGATTCTAAATTTGAACTTATAAGTATAGAAGAAGCTTTATCCTTAGAAGATTCCTTAATCAGTACTCTTTTTATAAAAACATTTAAAGATATTTTCATTAAAAAAGAAAACAATGAACAACCAACTACCTAATAGAAGAGAAAGAAGAAAAGCTGCAAAAGTAGCAGGTCTTTTTGGTAAAAAAGAAAGTAACAAACAAAAGGAAGAGAGAAGACAAAGATCTCTAGTTACTGGAAATTTAATAAGACTTAGAAATTTAACAGAGCAAAGAAACAGAAACAAATCCCCTGAATAATCTGTGAACCTTAAATATATTATAGTAAATAAATCAGAAAAAATAAAGTCTCCTGAATTTGAGGGGATAGAAATACATCAGATAGATGTGAATTCCTGGTTTAAGAGTAACAGCCTTAATCCTTCAGAAATGAACGAAATAAGACAGTTTATATTCGAAGAATGGATCATAAAAAAAATACAAAGTACTAAAAATAAAATACTTCCTGGGGCTCATGTAGTTATAATTTATGATAATCCGAGCCCATCTTTTATATCATTTCTGGAACAAAAAATATCCTTAATTTTTGAATGTGAATCATGTGAGTTAATTTTGATTAACTAAAATTATATAGGGTATATAGTATCATGGCAACACCAGAAACAGATAGTATAGGTAAACAAGTAGATGGATCATCGTCTGGAAATTCTAGTAATTTAGCAGATCCTGATATTCAAAGATTTGCAAGCGGACTTTACCAATTTGATTCAGATAAAATCTATGGAACTTTTGAGAGAAGTGAATTAGCAGCACTCCCAAAAAGTTTATTTTATGATGGGGCAACAGCTCGTGAAACATACAATGGGCTTTTTGCTTATTATGTTTTGGGTAAAAATAGTCAGGGGGGAAGAGCTAGATATCACATTTCTGAAAAAACAGCAGAATTAAGTAAAATAACTCCTAATTATTCTAGAAATCCCACAGCAAAACAAATAATAGAAACAGTAGCAGGTCCTACTCAATCCGGAATTCCTGCTTTTCTAGATCCTGCAAGTCCTTTTAGAGGACAAATTTATAGTGTTAAGGATTTCATATTTTGTAAGCATTATGGAATAATGCCAAACAATAGAATGCTTACACTTAGAAGATTTGCCTATCCAACATTAGATTCTTTAAGAGTAATACCAAACAAACCAAGGGATTTTGGTATCTCAGAAGATGGTAAGAAAGCAGAATTGCAACAGTCTTCTGCAGAAGGAATAGGACTTATAAGGGATTTTAAAGGTGAATTAAACACAGCTCTTCCTGTTTCTCAAGCTGTAACATTTTTTGGAGGTGATACAGGAAATAATCTTTCTAGTATTTTAGGTATAAATACAGGTCTTAATTTTAGTTACCAAAAACAAGATCCTGTAAAAAATGAACAAACAGGAGATCCTGGCCTTATGAATTCCCCTTTTGGAGACTTAATCAAATCTTTTATAACAACAGGAAAATCTGATCTTAATACAGAAGCAATCAGTAATTTAATAGGAACATTAGCTGCACCAGAAAAAAATGAAAGAGCATTAAAAAGGTTATTATTAAATAATGCTCTTGCTCAAGACGGGCCACTTTCTAAAAAGATTTTTGTTAATGTTAATACAGTTGACCAAATAATGACAAGACAGCAGGGATTTGCAGGAGGGACTGAATCGTTTACTTTAACTTTTGATTATAACCTAACCTCTGCTGGAGAGGTAAATTCTAAACTACTCTTTTTAGATTTAATGACTAATCTTCTTTCTTTAGGGTCTGATTATGGACAATTTCTTTCTCCTGAATTAAGATTAGAGCAGACTAACGTTGGTTTAGGATTTCCAGGAGGTGCTTCTGGTTATATTAAATCTATAGTAAATCCAATACAATACATAAGAGATCAGGTTTCTGGAATTCTTTCTAGTCAAACAGTAAATAAATTAAATTCAGCAGAAGGGGGATTAAGTAAGGATATACAAGAAATAACATCTGAATTAAAAGCTTTCGTCCAAGATCCTGATAAAAATCCAATACAAGAGGGAAGTAAATTTTATAAATCTATAGCAGTAATGATGAGTGATATTTTTCTTAAAAAAATATATTATCAACCATTAATGCTTTCAGGTTATCCAACAGGTGAATGGCATCTAGTAGTGGGAAATCCGTTAAATCCTATAGCAATGATGGGAAATTTAGTTTGCACTAATGTGAAAATAACATTTAATGATGAATTAGGTCCTGATGATTTTCCTACTGAAATGAAAGCAGTTTTTACTCTTTTTCCAGGAAGACAGAGACATAGAGGGGATTGGGAATCTATTTTTAATAGAGGTAACGGTAGATTATACTTAGGCCAGTTAACAGAAAGTAGTGAAACGGTAAATGCTTGGAGAACATCAAGTGGATATGCACCTAATGATTTCCCTGAAGATGGTACAGATATTTACAAAGTAACAACTCAAGGGGCAGCTCAAGGAAGTTAATTAAAATAAAATATGTTAGCAATAGATGTAATAGAGTCAAAGGGTTTTAGATTAGATCAAAAAACCAAAAGCCAGGTCTTAGATCTTGTTACTGTTTCTTGGAATACTAGAGATATAAATTATCAGTTAAGATCTATAGCTTTTGTCACAAGTGAAACTGAAATGAGACCAGATCTTGTTTCTCTTCTTTATCAGAACGATCAAAGTAGAGTGGGATCTTTATTAAAATTAAATAATATTTCAAATCCTCTTTCTGTTAAGATGGGTGAAATATTAGCAGTACCTACAGATGAAATGACTAATAATTTATTTCAAAGTGGTAAAAATATAACAAACCAAAAACAAAAAGCAAGATCTTTTAGAAAAGAATTACAAGAAAAAATATCTCAGGTTTCTCAAGAGCGATTAAATTATCTTAATTCTAAAAATATTTCAAATCTTGCACAAACACCGCTTCCACCAAATCTTTTACAAGAAGGACAACAACAGATCCTTGTTGAGGATGGAAAACTTTTATTTGGTCCTGATATAGGACAATGTAAAACAAAAGCAAAAAAGAGTGTTTCTGTTACTGACATAAAAACAAAGCTTGCTCAGAAAAACATTTTTAGAAGATAATGGCAAATTTTAATTTAAGAAAATCCATATTACAATACAGAAATCCTGATATAGTTCTGGATGAACTTTCTATTGTTGATACAGGATCTCAGAAGGGAGATCTACAAAAAAATGATAGAGAAGGAAATAACATCCAGAAGAAATATACAGGGATGGCTGAGCCACTAATTAAAATAAACAATGTTGTAGTTTCTGGTCTTAGTTATTTTAAATTGGATTTATCTGGATTCAAACCTAAATTAATTTTTAAATTTAGTACGATAGACGAAAGATTTATATACACATCATTTCCAAAGGATGGAGATATAATTTCTCTTTATATAAGAGCTTACGGGGAAATGTTTAAGCCAATTAGAATGGATTTTATAATAACTGAAGTAATTTCACCTTTTTCTTATAGTGCAAGTGTTGAAAATGATAAAACAAATCTTGATGCAGGATCTGGTAAATATCAAACATATACTATATTTGGCGAGGTAAGAGTTCCTAAGCTTTATAAACATGTGAGTAAATCATTCAAGGGAAACAGTACAGATGCTTTAATAAAGATATCAGAAGATCTTGGACTTGGCTATGCTTCTAATGAAGCTAAAACAAAAGATGAAATGACATGGATTTCACCTAATGCAGATTATGAGACATTAATAAAAAATATAGTAAATAGTTCTTGGTTAAGTGAAGAAGATTATTTTGATTGCTGGATAGATCAATATTATAATATAAATCTAGTTAATCTTAGAAAACAATTTGATGAACAAAATCAAACAATAGAAACGATGAGAATGGCTTATGGTGTTGATGAAACACCTGATATGTCAGCAGGAACAGAACCACGCGAAGTTGAATTTCCTATAGTTCTAACAAATGCAACAAATTATGCTAAATCCCCTTTGTATATTAGATCTATGTCTATAGAACATAATGCAGGACAAATTAATAACGATCTAGGATATTTTCAGAGAGTTCAGTTTTATGATTCTAAATTGAATTCAGACAAGCCTAAAAACAAATATGTTGAATATAATATAGAATCTGTTACAAATAAAACTGTAGGTTCAAGGGACACTTTAAACAAAGGAAGATTAGGAGAAAGTATCTACAAGGAAGAGATTAAAAAAACTTACGTTGGAACTATGTATTTTGAAAATGTACATGAGAATTTTCATCAGGCACAGATACAAAATATATTTAATCGTAACGATAGTTATAAATTAATACTAAAAGTTAAGACAAGAGCATGGATGCCTTGGCTTTACAGGGGAAAATCAATTCCAGTTAATATAATACAAGAGGGTAGCACCACTGCTTCTAGTGATTCTAAATATTCTGCAAAAGGTGGTGAAAAATCTTCTCTTGCACCTCCTGCTGAAAAAAGAGTACCGAATGCTTTTCTTTCTGGTGATTATGTTATATTAGGAATAAACATAGAATTTAATTTAACAGATAGATTACATCAGGTTTTAATACTCGGTAAAAAACAATGGGTACTTAATCCAGGTATTGCTTCAGATCCGTCAACAGTAGATCCTACAAGTGATGAGGGAGACTTTAATGATCTCACTCAAAACACATCCTCTATAACACAAAAGGATGCTGGTGTTTTAAATAATAGTGTGTTTTAATTAACTAAAAGAAATGGCAGATTTTTCAGATTTTACATCAGGCATAAAAAGTAATCTAACCCCAGATGGGAAAGGAATATTGAATAGAAAGATAGATTTTCAGAGAGAAAAATTTCTGAAAGGAGTTTCCACTACAAAGCACGGTAAAAAGGAAGATCCTACTTACATCTATTTTAAATTTGTGTTTGATTTTGGAGATACTGGAATTATAGATCCCACAACATTTTTGCCACCTTCTCCTTTATTTAGATCAACACCAAATCTTAGTGGAAGAGAGCAAGACAAGCTTATTGAAAGAACTTCTGAGAAAAATAAAAGAAATAGCGACAATCTAGCTCCGGGACAGGATGCCGGTAATAATGATGCCATTAGAGAAGTAACAGAGGCAGCAGCAGGAACTTTTTACACAACTGACGATTTCTTCTATACATCAAAATCTAAAATAGCAGGCGCACAAGGTAAATTGTTTTATAACATAAATGGATCTGGAGTTGCTTACATGGGAGCTCAGCAATTTTTAGCACAGAGATCTGCTAAAAGACAACAAATGCTTCAGGCTTTTAAGAATGGAATAAACTTTATAAATAAAGAATGCCCTTATTATTTTCAAAGTTTAAGCGGATTAGATAATTTATTAAAAGTAGATATAAAAAATTATCATAAAGCAGGAGGTGCACCAAAAAGAACAGGAACTTTAACTATAGATTGTTTAGAGTCTATTGATATGAGAGTTTTCTCTTTAGCTGAACTTTACAGAAAAGCAGTATATGACTACACTTATCACAGAATAATGGTTCCTGAAAATTTAAGAAAATTTAGGATGTGGTTAGTAATAACAGAATTAAGAAATATCCAGCTCACCTATGGTGTTAATGATTTATTAAATCCTTTCACTATTCCTTCAGTATCACAGGCAGCAAATTTTTTAGATAGCTTTAATTCGCAAACAGGATTATTAGATAAAGTTCAAGGAATTTATGATAAGTCAACAAAGGAAACACCAGATGCTTCTACTATTGGAACATACTCTATGGGTCCTTACACTTTCATATATCAATTTGATCAGTGTGAATTTGATTTCGATAGTACATTTCCTTCCTATGGAACGATTGATGCTAAAGGTGGACAAGCAGTAAATACTTCATTTAAGATACATGTAGGAAGAGTTCAAGATTATAAAATACAGTTTAATCAACTTGCTGATGTTCTTAAAAAGGATAACAATATACAGCAAATGGTTCTTGCAGATGTGTGGGGTTCACCTGGGTCTAGTTATGTTAATTATGATTATGTTAGTACACAGGGTATAGAGAGTGTTACTTTTTCTGATAAACCTAATCCTGGTGAATATTTTGCTAAGCTTGCTTCTGATTTCGTAACGAATACTGCAGCAGATTTAAAGAATCAAGGTGTTTCAATATTACAAGGTGCACTACTAGGAAACATATATGGACTTGGTGGGGTAAACGCACAGCAAGCTGCTTCAAGTGCTCAATCTTTAGTTAGTACAATAAAGGGTGGGGTTCCTAATCCTTTTGCTAAAAACGATCCACAATCAAATGGATATGGTGGACCTAATGAAAGACAATATCCTAGAATAAATGAGGATCTTTATCCAAACTCTGCTGGATCTAACGGAGGAAGTCTTGGTAACGTTTTACCTGGTACTGGACAACCAGGTGGATCTATAAACACTGATGTTTACAATAATAATCCAGGAAAAGATTTGGGATTACCAGACAGACAATATCCAATAAATAATTCTGACGAATACAATAACGTTCCAGGAGCAGATTTAGGTGCTCCTGATAGAGTTTATCCAATTCCAGGAGGTGATCAATATACAGATAATCCAGGAGCAGATTTAGGATTACCTGATAGACAATATCCAGTAAATAATTCAGATGAATACAATAACGTTCCTGGTTCAGATTTAGGTGTTCCTAGTAGAGTTTATACAGTTCCTGGAGGTGATCAATATCCTGATAATCCAGGAGCAGATTTAGGATTACCTGGTAGACAATATCCAGCAAATAATTCTGATGAATATAATAATGTACCAGGTTCTGATTTAGGAGTTCCTGATAGAGTTTATACAGTTCCTGGAGGTGATCAATATCCTAATAATCCAGGATCAGACTTAGGACTTCCTAATAGACAATATGCTCCTTCAGAGGGAGACGAATACGAAAACGTACCAGGATCTGATTTAGGAGTTAATGGTAGAATATATCCAGCTCCTGGAGGTGATCAATATCCTAACAATCCGGGTTCAGATCTAGGATTACCTAATAGACAATATGCTCCTTCAGAGGGAGACGAATACGAAAACGTACCAGGGCAAGATCTTGGTGTTGGAGATAGGATTTATAAACAACCAGAAGGGGATCAATATAAAAATACTCCAGGATCTGATTTAGGATTGCCAGATAGACAATATCCTGCGGCAGGTGGAGATGAATATGAAAACGTTCCAGGAAGAGATTTAGGACCAAGAGGCAGAGTTTATGATTTTAAGAATGAAGACAAATATCAAAACACACCCGGTCCAGATTTAGGACTACCTTCTAGACAATATGAAAACTCTAATGGAGATGAATATAAAAATGCTCCAGGATCTGATTTAGGACCAAAAGGAAGAGTTTACGAATCTGTTAACGAGGATTTATATAAAAATACTCCAGGATCTGATTTAGGATTGCCAGATAGACAATATTCTAGTAATAATACTGACGAGTATGATCCTTCTTTAATTCAACCTAATACAAATTTAGGAAGAATATATCAAAGTAATAAATCAAATAATTTGGACAGTTAAAAGAAACATATATAATTATAATTATATAAAACTAGATGACTTTAATAAATAGAAATAAACTAGCAAGCAGTAACACAGAAATTACACATTATCTGGGTGTTGTTGTAGATAATAAAGATCCAGAATTCAAAGGAAGAGCTAAAGTTAAAGTTTTTGGTGTTTTTGATGACCTT
>Ga0078894_10002481_pt1 | contig 13986 bp, 8 predicted proteins | sample LauGreSu1BDMLBSD_2_FD_67506 | JGI IMG/M metagenome (GOLD analysis project Ga0078894, IMG submission 67506) | Freshwater lake microbial communities from Lake Michigan, USA - Su13.BD.MLB.SD (version 4) (version 4) | ecosystem: Environmental > Aquatic > Freshwater > Lake | place: Lake Michigan, USA...
GTCTTTGCTTTATCAAGCATAGGATCAAAACATCTAGCATAACAATCACTTCCCATCGTTATGGGTTGAGTAGGTATTTGGTTTCTTTGAGAAGCATTAATTTGATTCAAAGTTGTAATACCGTTGAATAGAAACGGTATTGTAGCATCTAGATTTGCGGTTGGGGGGATATTCAATCGATCAGTGTGATGATGTGCACTATACGATGGCAAGATGCCACGATAAGTAAACGGATCGTTTGTTTTAGCTTCAATAGGAGGAAGATTACCTAGTTCTTCGGTAAATGGTTTGTATGTGCTTTGATTTACATAGAAGGCACTATCAACCAACATATCACTTGACTTGATACCCGAGGTTGGAATGCTTGTTAGGAAATCTCTTGATCTTGCAACATTCCTAAAACCATTCTCGTCATTTTCTTTGAGAGTCTGTGGATTAAAAAGAGTGCCCCTCAACACATTGATGAACATCTTGTTAGATGCCTCATTGTAGGGGGTATAGAAAGATTTGTTGTTGTTTAGATTCAATAAACTACTAGTCAGTATCTTATCACGATATGGTCTACTAAGTTCACCAACCTTTGACCACTTTCTACTATCCCCAAAATCTCTAAGTATTTTGTTGTATTTGTACAACCAATCTAATGTTAGGGTATAGTAAGTATCAAATATCATTCGTTTGGGGGTGATTGGAATTCTCCGATCAATCTTGATGTTGATCGCTCGCCCATCACCATTTGACACTGTGAAATTATTGTTATTGTTTAAGGCACTCCAAAATGTATTCAATTTATTTTTGTTTGTTTCAGAGCAACCATTTTGAATACCTATATCAAAGAATCCTACACTATTCTTTTCTGATTTTGCAAGTAAGACAACATTTGAATTTGTAGAATACCCTAATGCATAATCGATGGGGTAGTCTTTTTGTATTGCTTGACCATTTTGATTTGTAGAATTGTAAAATGTGGGAGGCAGTCTTACATCCATAAATTTAGCATTGTCATCTGCTACTAGATTGATAGCATCCACTCTAACATTGTTGCTAGATTCAGATAATATCTTAAAATTCTTTTCAAAAATGTTGATTGCAAAATCACCACCATAAGTTGAATTTTTATCAAGTGTCTGTTCGTTATCAATCGCAACCAATTTAGTTTGGATTGAATTAGATGTAGTTCCTACCATTTCCTCTATATTTGATTGATTGGTCATTGGAAATGTAACTTGATTGATGTAGCGATGAAATACAGTCGCTCTTTTGATTTTATCTTTTGTTAATTCATCAAAATTCGTTTGACTGTTGATTGTATCAACCATCTTAGTTACATCGCCAATGGTAAACCAAGCAAGCATAGAAGGGTTTTCATATGTTTTGACATAAGGGTATAGTGTTGTACAGACATCGCCCTTTATGTTTACTTGTATGTTTTCAGCCAAAGGAGAAGTTTCTAGTGGTCTTGTAATATGATTATCTGTATAGAGGGCATATCTCACATTCAAACAATTGTCTGAATCATTTAGCTTATATGTATCTATACTAGGTGATTGGTAGAGAAAATGCTGTGACAAAGCCCATACATTTTCAAATTTAGGTGTTGTGGATTCTATCTGTTCTTTGGTTGGTGTGTAGTATTTACCTGTTTCCCACAAATCAGTATTTGTTTCTTTCTTTGTATTGAAAGTAAGCATAGCTTCTTTCCAACGAGTAACATCACCACCATCAAGTGAACTTGTTGCAACAATCCCCCCATCAAAATCAAATAAGTTCTTGCCTAAATTCAGTATCTTGTTATCTAGTGGATTATAGGCACTATTCCTTAGTTTGCTTGGTAATTCAAAGCAAGTGCTGGTGATACTCTCGGGGATGGCAGACCCCATGTTTTTACGAATGTCTATACTTTGATTGATCAAACCATTCAATGTTTGGATGACACCATAAAGCTCGGTTGTTTGGTTGATTGTTTTTGGAACAAGTCTTTTCTCAATATATCTATTACCAATCGTCTCATTATCAAATATTTTAGCAGTCGCCGATTGTCCTATAAGGCTTCTATTTACTTTTGTGTTTCCCACCACTTGTAGTCTAAGTGATTGTATTTTACTCACATTAGCATAAAAGTTTTCTTTTGTGAATGGTTGGGTTGGATCTTGTAAATCGATTGGATTTTGTCTTGCATATCGCTCCAAAAGGAAATTCAAATTACCCTCTCTTGCCACTTGATTGTTGAGTAAACCATTACTACTAATCTGTGGTTTACAAGCATCTAGAGATGTTTGTTTTGAGGTCATCACCCTACTGTAAGGCGATGTCATAAAATTGAATGTTTCGTCTTGTGATGTTAAAAACATGTCTTGAAAAACTACCAATTTAAAAAGTTTTTTCTGAGCGAGTATTTGATTAATAGTCTTTCCTTTAATCTTTTCTTGGATTTGCAAAGCCGGTCTTGAATGTATTTCAAATGCAATCTTCTTTAGATCAGCCATTGATATGTTTTTTGGAGAAGACATGTCTGTTCTCTTTCATGCTAAGTGTTGTAGTGATGGAAGCCTCTTACTTGGCTAACCATCTTCTTTGATTTAGGACCTGCCACAGGATCAAGAACCACTCTCTTGCCTGATCGCTCTTCAACGACTGTTAGAAACACATGTGAGTGATCTCGCCCATCAAAAGAAACCGTTGTAAAGGCAGTGTCATTACCAACAGACATTAAAACAGATCTAAGTAATGAGTTCAAATATAGTGCAATATCATCACAATCAGCAGCTTTGTTTTGTAGAACTAGTTCAGGGTGTTGGATGTATTCAGCCCCTGCGGGGTCTCTTGTATATCTAATCGTTCTACAAGTATCATAATACAAGGCAGCGATTTCCGACATATAATCTTTAGGTTGTATCTCTCTAATCACACTCTCAGCATATTGTCTAATCTTAGGAGATACTTGTCCTTCCTTTGACAATTCAATCATATGTTTGATTGTATGTTGTGTTCCTAAATATGTTCTTGTATTGATTGACATATTACGAACATCTTTTACTTGTTCATTCAATTTTTGCATGGAATGTTCTCCTTATTTTTATTTTGTTTTTGTTTAATTGTATTGAAAACAAATAAAAAAGAAAAACATATTTTTCAAAAAAAGGTTTTTAGTTTGAATGGTTTTTGGATTTTTACGATATGTTGGTATATTGAATATTATTTACTTTTGTTGGATGATGATACATTTACATTTGCATAATTAGACATTGCAATTGCATTGTTCTCTTCATCATAAAGTTGGATTTGTTTACCATCTAGATCAAACATTGGCACTGCCTTGCCACTCTCATCATATTGTTGAAGGGGATTACCATATTGGTTATAAGCAAGAATCGCCTTACCATCTTCATCATATTTTTGTAAAGGCTGACCATATTGATTTCTATCACCTTTGTTTTGGTTGAGTAAGTAATAAGCTAAACCACCTGATGCAACAACAGCTAATCCAACTAACCACCATTTTGTGGAACTAGAGGTTGAAGGTGCCTTGCCTGTAAGAGCCACTTGTTTACCCTCATCATCAATTGCAGATTTTGAAGAACCACCTGCTTTTGCATTTTTTTCCTTAGCCTCTGCAATTTCTCTTTTAATTCTTTCAATCTCTGCATCAGTATCATCACTTGGTAAGTCCTCTTCACTTGTTGCAACTGCTCTTGTGGGACCATCATCAGGAAATGGGAGTTTTTTCTCTTCGCCATCTTTGGGGGGTATTGCACTTGGTTGTAAGTGTTTCAACAAATCAGGATTTGTGGTTAGAATACTTTGTAGATTTGGAGTAGCTTTAATACCAGGGAATGTTGGTAGATTCCAATTCATTCCCTGACCTATCCAAAATGGGGTTGGTTGTTTTGCAGTCGCTTGTTGTGATTGCTGTCTTGAACGAAGTTCTCTAATACGATCCAAACAGTCTTTATAGGCTGGATTGTTTTCTGAACCAGGTGCCAAGAGGAGTGCATCTGCAATCGTTGAACAGACTAATGCTGTTGATTCATAAGGCACTTCATTTTCATTAGGAGTCATCTTAGCCTTGTCAAGTGATACCCATGAAAGAGCACTTGTAATTTTTTTAGCTAAATCAGCACCCGCAGTTGCGATTGGGGATGCATTGAATGAAACTCTTTTGAAATTTGAGTTTACCATTGCCTCTAGTTGTTGCATGGTTCTTTTGCCTAGAATACCATCACGATTTGCACCTTGAGCTGTACTAGCACCTGAAATTGCATCATTCATGCTTATGTCAGGATTTGCAACAGTGGGATTGGATACTCCTAATTCTGAGAATTCAGCATAGTGTTGGAATTTGTAGATATCTTTTGATAAATTTGGATCGCTTGAGCCATTATAGGTACTAACAACTTTCCAATCTTCATAAGTATTTTTACCTTTAGATGCAAACTTACTGTTCACACCTGCTAGATCACTTGTCCAAACAAGACGACCTAAGCTATTTTGAACTTGTTGTTTTTGCTTTCCCATTAGTCTTTCATAACCACCTTTGTTACAGTGTATATCTGCACATACATGAACAAACACATAAAAAACCTTTGCAGATCTTGGCATACTTGCCCAACTCTTTAGACTCAAGGTTTTATCTTTCTCAATGATTTCAGGTACAAAAACCATACCTTGTTTGTTCATTGAACCATCAGGACCATCCACAATCTTTTCAGCTATATTCACTAGCTGTTGTTTTTCAGTACCACACAAGCATCTCATATGTATCTCCAATGTTGACAAAAAATGTTTTTTGATTCTATTGTCACAATTATCAATTTAAAATGCTAGTGTTTTTTTTCAAAAAATATGATGAACAACAAAACTTCTATTTTTAATTTGAAACCTACATTCTATTCTGTTATCTTTCAAAAACACTTTGCTTGAAGTGGCATTTTGTCTGTTGACTAAGATTTAAACGAGGCGATATATATGTTGTCAGATTTCGTGTTTGTTTCAAAGTATGCAAAATACAATGAAAAGTTGAATAGAAGAGAAACATTTGAAGAAACCATTGATCGTGTAATGGATATGCATGAAAAAAAGGTTGCGGGTCGAATCCCTAAACAAGAACTTGATACCCTTAGAGATATGTTAAAACAAAAGAAGATCGTTGGTTCTCAAAGAGCTTTACAATTTGGGGGAGAAGCTATTGAGGAAAAGAATTGGCGTATTTTTAACTGTGTAAGTTCTTTTGTTGATAGAATTCGCTATTTTGCAGAAGACTTTTATCTCTTGCTTTTGGGTTCAGGTACAGGCATGAATGTTTGTGATGTTCATGTAAACAAGTTGCCTAAACTTGTGGATAAGATTGAAAAGACTGAGATCTTTGTGATCCCTGATAGTATTGAAGGATGGGCAATGGCAGTTGATCGTTTGCTTAATGCTTACTATGGTAACAATCCTCTCCCTCTCTTTGACTCATCTCAAATTAGACCTAAGGGTGCTAAACTAAGACATGGTGGCAAGGCACCTGGTCCTGATGATCTTATGCAAACCCTCACTTTGATCAATCGCATTCTCAACAAAGCACTTGGCAGGAAACTAACTCCTTTGGAATGTGTTGATATCTCTATGCATCTTGCATCTTGCACTCGTGCAGGGGGCATTCGTAGAGCTAGTAAGATTGTATTCTTTGATGCCACAAATGAAGATATCTTGAATTGTAAAACAGGGTCTTGGTATGTTGAAAACTCCCAACGATCATGTGCAAATTTTAGTGCTGTGATTTTACCAAGCACACCCAAAGAACTATATGATACCATCGCTCAAAGAACTAAAGAGTGGGGGGAGCCAGGTGTTGTATTCTTTGAACATGAAGATTTTTGTTTGAATCCATGTGCCGAGGCTTCTATGTGTCCCCAACTCATTACCGACCCAAATGGTAAGGTGGTTAGAGAATATACCCTTGATATGCTTAGAAACAAACAAACTTATATCGTCAAAGGATATAAGTATGAAAGTGGTTGGCAAGCATGTAATCTCACATCCATCAATGGTGCTCTAATTAACAACTTTGAGGATTTTGCAAAGGCTACATACTACGCCACACTACTTGGAACTCTTCAAGCACTCTACACCAATCATGGGTATCTCACAGAGGTTTCCCAAAAGATTGTTGAACGAGAGAACTTGCTAGGGGTGTCTATCACAGGTATGATGATGAACAAAGACATCTTACTTGATGCCAATTACCAAAAACAATGTGCCTTACTTGCAGTTGAAGTAAATCATAAGTTTTCAAAAATGCTTGGTATCAACCAATCATCTAGAATCACCCTAATCAAACCTGAGGGAACTATTTCTTTGGTATTGGAATCTACAAGTGGCATTCACCCAGCCCATGCTCAAAAATATATTAGACATGTTGTTTGTAAGACCAATGAACCCCCATATATTCATTTTAACAAACAAAACCCACAAGCATGTTTTGATAAATACAATCCCACAGTCGATCCGAACAATCTTGCAGCTAAAGATCAAAAGGTAATTGCATTTCCCATTGAATTTCCCAATGCCTTATATTCATATGATCTAACAGCTATTGAGATGTTGAAATATGCAAAGATCACACAGGATAATTGGATTAAATATGGAACAGCCCTTCCAAACTCTTGTGAAAAACTAAAACACAATGTTTCAGTAACAGTGTCTGTGAATGAAGATGAGTGGAAGGATGTTTTTGATTTCCTTTGGGAACATCGTGATAGCTTTACAGGTGTCTCTATGTTGCCTAGATTTGGCGACTATGCTTACAAACAAGCACCATTTGTTAGAGTATATGAGTTGAATGAAATTGCCGAAGATGATCCTTATAGGAAAGAAAAAATTGAGATGTATCACTTGTGGTATAACTTACGAGAAACCATGAAGAAGGTGGATTACATCGATTTAATTGAATATGAAGATGAAACATCCTTTATGGCAGAAGTAGCTTGTGCAGGTGGCAAGTGTGAGGTAACCTTCTAATATTAAATAAATACACAATCATAATTATATAAAAAACAAAAAATCTTTGAAATGTTGATGTTCTTTTGAAAAAATATATTTATTATTTTTAAAGGAATGTAATATATGGCAACTCAAGTATTCACCAATGGTATGTTTAAGACAACAATTAGTGGCAATCAAATTCTAATAGAAGCTACATCAGGCTCCACAATTCAAAGTACATCCACAGATAGATTGGGGTATACTACAACCTATGGTAGCACTGCCCTTTGGCAGAACCCCATTTGGTTTAAGTTTTACAAACCAAATGCCGAATCCCCAAGCCTTGGCACTCTTCGTTCCTTTACAACAAGAACAATCGATGGACCAACTTACACATCAACAATGGTGGGTAATATGCTAGCCTTGTTGTTCTCAAGCTACTACAACACCTCTGAGGCAGATCAAATTAAAGTAGATGTTCCACAGACTGTTCCAATTTTTGAAAGACTAAGCAATACATCACCCACAACCGCTTGGTCTACATCAGCGAGCTTGACAACAATACCTGGGTCGGATGTAGTATTCAATGATTATGGTGTGGGATACACAGGCATGAGACCTATTGTTAACTCTTCCACATTCAATCTTGGTCGCTTTTGTTATGAAGCCCATATTACAAATGTAGACCCTCTTGCAAATCCATCGCTTTATCCTGCTAAGTATAGATACCTTATGAAAGCGATCAATCTGTCAGATGTGAACAACGACAACTCAGGAGTTTTGATTTATACTAATCTTTTTGATGAATCTTTTACACCAAGTGGTATGTTGCATTATTTACAATTTTTAGCTTTGTGGCCTATCTTAAGTTTTTACCTTCTAACAAATGTCAACAATGCTAGTTTCACCCAAAGGCGACCTTTGGCAATCATAGGTTCATCACTAGACTCCAACTTTCTCCAAAAAGGTGGTGGGTATTTTAGTCGTTCAACTAGACGAAATACAACGAATGGGTGGTGGGGTAATGCTATCATTTCATTCCCCAATCAGTTCACAATCACAAGAGAAGCTACAAATTATACAACACCTATCATCCCATTTCTAGCAGGTTATAATGAGTATTTACTTATGAGGAATATGCAAAATATTTATGCAGTTACCACCTTGCCATTCTCAAATGCGATTCCTTGCATATGGACGGGGGATGAACCAAATGACAATATGTCTCTCAACAACCCAAAATCATTCGTTCGTATCATTATGTTCTATACAGCACTTGTGGAACGCTATGGCTTTGCAACAGCTAGTGGTTATATTGCAACAACCGAGTCTAACATTGTAGCTTTGCATGGTCTGACAAATATTGCCGAATACTATCAAGGGTGTGTAAATGCATTTCCAAGCCAAAGTTACTATGGGTATTTCTTTAGATATGCTAAATCCATTGCTTATAGCACATCTACAGTTTTTGATACATTTGTAGCCCCCTACATGGATGCATCTTGGGTATCGACTATTAACAGTTTGGTGCTTTTAGGTTTAAGTAATTATTCAGATACAGTTAGATTATTCATAGGACCAACAGGTATTACTAGCACTTACTACACATCAGATACATTTTTCCCTTATAGTACGGCAATGTCTGCTTCCCAAGAGACAGCACTTACAACTTACACATATCCATGAGTATGATTTTTGTCTGATTTCTTAAAAAATAATTGTTTTTTATTTTGAACCAAAATTTGTCTTTTCGGTGTATGCTAAATTTCTTGAACTACCATCATGATCATAAGCAAGCATTTCAGCTTCAAATACTAGTTTTATTTGTTCAGTGAGTTTATGAAAAGGAAGCCCTCCAGCATGAGGGTAGTTTGTAGCAAGTATCTCAATAGTTATGTATTTCCTACTCTCTTTCGCTTGTGCTGCCTTATAGTCTTTTTCTAGAATAGATACATATATATGTTTATTCTTAAACAACCAAGCCTTCAATAGATAATTACTTTTACCTGCATTATCGGTTACATTCGACAAAGCAAACAAATGTCCATTTTCATGTATTGTATCCAATGTTTCAAGCAGTTCCGTTTCATTGTTTCTACCCCAACCGCCTCCATAACTAATTTCAGAAGCTAAATATGGTGGATCGGCATAAAACAGTTTCCTATCTTTCTCATCTCTAAAAGGTTTCAACAATTGTTGTATTTTGCTTGCTTGACCAATACTAGAATCATTTATAACTTCAATAGAAGGGATGTAAGTTTTGTCAAGCATTGATAAGTTTTCTCTTTTCTTAGCAAATGCATCTTTTAGAGACTGAGGCCCCTTTTTGTACAAGCGAGTTGTTGGATATCTGTTTATCGAGGTATCAAGATCACGTCCTATTCTATTCTTTGACATGTACGAATTTTGTAATTCGTATGTTGGACAGTCTTTTTTAAATGATTGGTATGTGGCTTTAAAGAAGCGATATGCTACCACTAAGAATGAACATTTTTGAGATGATCTAAACCCATCCCCTCCTGCATAAATTGAATACCCTCCTCCTGCTCTTTGTCTGATATCGCTGTTCGTTTTACGATAACGATACATTACAAAGTACATTAGATTATAGTAAGCCCTATCAATAATACTAAGATGTTGATTTGAATTATTCTGTGTTGCAATTTCATAATTATAGAAATCACTCGCTAATGCTTGCAGTTTTTGATTACGCATTGCTCTATATGTCGCTTGAGCATTAGGTGTCAAAGCATTGTATGCCTTGTCACTAAGAATACCAACATCTAGTTGGTAAGTATCAATAATTTTTTTCACTAGGTAAAAACATATCTCAGGGTGTATCATTTTCATTGTAGAGTGCACATTCGCCATAGCACTTGTATATTCAAACATATACACTTTTTGGTTGGTATCATATCTGTTCCCATTTCCGATGAATTTCTCACCTTTTACTATGTTGATTGAAACCACACCACTACCACCAAACATGTCAACAAAGGTTGGTTGGAAATCAAAACGCGGAAATAGCTGAAGGATAATATCAGCCTTATTTCCTGAATACACAAAGGGGGATGTAAGTATTGAGTGTGCATTCTGTTCCATTCCAATTGCTCGCATTAGATTTGGAAACCTATATATTGATCGAGGTTTGCTTCCAAAATTGAAGACTATATCCTTGGGGTTTGCATGTAATCTTTCATGAACATTCGATTCTTGACCTTCTTCAAAATCAATTGCCCCAATGTCTAAATCCCCTCTAATGATCAACAAATCGATGATGTCACAATAATACAATGGTAACATATCAAGATATTCATGCCCAAATACTGCTAGTGCTTTGAAGAAAGTGATAGCTTCTTCAAAACTTAGTTCATCACTTTCAAATGCCTCTGCCATAGCTAAAACATGTTCTAGCTTGATTTCATTTTTAATCATAATCACTCCTTATTTTGTTTGATTATTTTTTTTATATTTTAATAAATATGTTTTTATAAGTCTATTTTTTTCATCAAGGCTTTAGATTTTCTAATGCCTTTCTCATCTTTGTGTTTACTGTATAGTGGTTTTCTCTAGGTATTGGTCTCAAACCCCAAATATGTTGAACATCAACCAAAATATGTTCTAGCCACTCGGAAACCTAAATCATCTCCCCAAGTCTCACCTTTTTTGTAGGCCAAAGAAGCGGTTTTTAAATCATCAATTTCTTCATCTGATGCTCCCCCACCATGTACGAATCTTAGATTTTTTGTTGGTATGGATTCATAACGATCCCAACACCACTCGCTAACACCACCCGTCATATCATAGAACCCCCAAGCATTTGGCTTTTTGACTTTGATTGATTCACTAACAATCTCATCTTCACTATCCCTATTGAACACTGCGAATTTGTCAACTAATTCAGGATCATTGGTGCCTGACCATCTGTTCATTGATCCTGCTTTGGCAGCATATTCCCACTCTTTGAGTGTTGGGAGTCTAAAGCCGTTCGTTCCATTAATCAGTGATACACTAGCAGATGTAATTGATTTTTTTTTGTCTTGTTTTTCAATGGATATGTTATAGCACCTTTCAAAACCAAATCTATCACTCAATTTGTTACAAAAAGCGATCGCATCATACCAAGTTATTCTTCGCATTGCTAACAAGCTTCTTGATTTGCTTTGTTGATCGATACTTGTACTTGGATCAAAATTCATTATGTCAACAAACAAACTCTGTGTTATCTCTGTTTCACTCAAGAGAAATGGTTGTTCTATGCTTGTGAGTAGTGGTGGATTATCACCTGATGTGCTTTCAGAATTGGCATAACCTTCCATGAAAAACAAGCCTTTGGGGCACAGAATCATACTAAGTAGATTGTAATTGTCTACTGCCACAACATCTTTAATCACAACATCTTTTCTAGTTTTCTTTGTGCTTTTGGTTAGACTACTTGTTGCTCTTTTGATTAGACCATTCGATATCACCCTACTAGAGTTAATTCTGTATTTTGTTTGGATTGTTCGTATGTTAGGTTTTATTTTAAATAGCCCACTAGATAGATATCGTTGTCTAAATACCTCATCTCTTGCATGCTGTACTGTTAGATTCATTTTGAAAACCTTTGTTAGTTTGTATTTTTTCAAAATTAAGTTTAACATCTTTTTTATAACATTCAAAACAATATTAAAATTATTTTTTTTTATTTTACTACTAAACATGATTACATAAGCCTAAGTAAATCAATCGAATACTGTTGCAGCGATACGGAAACCAATCGTTTCAGACCTGCTAGATTTTTCGAATCTGCCTCTCGTATAAGTACACACCTCGTTGGCCTTAGAACCATATCTTCCCCCACGAATGATATGAAAATCTTCATAATCTCCATAATCTTCATATCTATCCCAACACCACTCCGTAATATTACCTGACATATCATAAAACCCCCATTTGTTTGGTCTTCTACCTTTGACAGGATGAGGTTGTATTTTATTGTTGATCTTAGAATTTTCCCTAAACCATGCAAATTCTCCCAATGTATGAGGGTCATTAGTACCTGCCCATTGATCATCAGTTCCCGCTTTAGCAGCATACTCCCACTCTGTTTCTAAAGGTAATCTAAATCCATTTGCTTGAGGATTGATTGTCACAATTGCATCTCTGATGTTGTCTCCAAAAATCCCTTCTCCATCAATAAAATCTATATTTGAAATGTTGTAGTATGGACTTTTACCCAATATTTCACTTAACTTGTTACAAAACATCACTGCATCATACCATGTTATATTCTCGACAGGTCTCTGCCTTGAAACAACTATCCCCATATCATAAAGAGCATCAGTGTACCAGCTTGGTTCGAATCCCATCACCTCTAAGAAGAGTTCTTGAGTTACTTCTGTCTCTCCAAGTAAGAACGGCCTGTCAATTGATACTCTTCGTCTAGGATTGTTTTCTTTTGGATCGCTAGACCCCATTGTGAATTTCCCCTTCGGACAGCTAATCATTCTGAATACTATCTTTTTTACCACGAACGATATTTTCTTCTTCTCTATGCAAGGCTTTAGATTCTCTCTAGTGGTGCTTAATCTCATCTTGGAGTGTGTCGATTGAATAGATTGGTAAGAAGATTCACTGTTAGAGTAGGCTTTTGTAACTTTTGGATTTACTATGTATTGGCTTGTTAGATTCATTTATCACCACTTCCTTTGTTTTGTTATATATTAAACTAATCCAAAATTAAAATAAAACAAAAGATAAAGCAAATTGAAAGAACTAATCTTTTTTGAGTCAGTTATCAAGGAGGCTCAGCAGTTCAATTGAATAGAGATGCTGAAACACGAAAGCCGAGGATGCGGTTGCGATAGTCGGGCGAGTGGGTGAAGCGAACAGCAGATCGTAAAATCGAGGCATCGTCATACCAATAACCACCACGAACAGCACGATGGACCGAAGAACTTTCATAATGTTCATCCCAACACCATTCACAGACATTCCCACTCATGTCATAAAATCCCCATTCATTTGGTCTTTTGCATTTGATGGGGTGTGTGCCAAGATGTGGTTGGTGTATTTTGTTGATGATTGTAGAATTGTCTATGAACCAAGCCACTTCCCCCACTTTGTTTTTATCATTAGTGCCTGCCCATTGATTATTAGTTCCCGCTTTAGCAGCATACTCCCACTCTTCTTCAAATGGCAATCTAAATCCATTTGAATGTGGATTGATTGTTACAATTGCGTCTTTTATGTTTTCTGATTCTGCGGCTTGTCCATATGTTTCATTTATAATGTTGTAATATGGCTTTTTACCCATGATTTCACTTAACTTGTTACAAAACATCACTGCATCATACCATGTTACATTCTCGACAGGTCTTTTGTTTGAATTTTGATATCCTTCTCCTTGATAGCTACTTGGATTGAATCCCATCACTTTTTCAAAGAGCTCTTGAGTTACTTCTGTCTCGCCTAATAAAAATGGCTTGTTGATTGATACTGTTTTTTTAGGATTTCTATATTCTTCGATATCAGACCCCTTCGTGAATATACCTCTTGGACAACGAATCATTTTGAATGTTATGTCTTCCAATCTAAATATTTTGTACTTCTTTTTGTCATTCAAAATTTGTCTATCTTCTCCCAATCTTAACTTGGCACTTGAAGGATGAATGGCTTTGTAGGACGCTAGACTTGTGAGATAGGCATCCACACTCTTTGGATTTACTATGTATTGATTTGTTAGATTCATGTTTTGAAAAAAACCTTTCATTTTATTTATAATTGTTTTAAATTGTATTTATGTTTAGTTTGAAAGTCAAAGGAGTATGTATGAAATTCTTTCAGAAAGCATTTCTAATTATATTTGTAACATCCATTTGCACATTAGTTGCACAAGCCCCAAGATACCCAAACCACCATGAAATTATAGCATGTTCTAAGTGGTGTAAACTTTCTAATGATGAAAAAAAAGAAAGGGCAGATTCTAAATTAGTTGAGATATGTGGGGATTGTTCAAATGATTGTTTCAAAAATCCT
>Ga0078894_10002482_pt1 | contig 13983 bp, 12 predicted proteins | sample LauGreSu1BDMLBSD_2_FD_67506 | JGI IMG/M metagenome (GOLD analysis project Ga0078894, IMG submission 67506) | Freshwater lake microbial communities from Lake Michigan, USA - Su13.BD.MLB.SD (version 4) (version 4) | ecosystem: Environmental > Aquatic > Freshwater > Lake | place: Lake Michigan...
TTACTATATATTATTAATATAATCTATATTCTTTTAGAACTTTATTAATATTTATAATTAGCTGTTTTTTCTCTAAATTATAAGGACGAATAGATTCCAAACAATCTTCTAATGTCTTCCATTCTAACTTTGATACCTCTGTTTGTTGATAATTTTTTAACATGTCATTATTATTTTCTGAATAAGCTAAAAAATATTTATGTTTATAAGATTTATGATTTGAACCTATAAATACTTCTTCAAACGGCATCATATTTTCAACAATTCTAATATCTCTCTTTAATAATCCAGTTTCTTCTTCAAATTCTCTTAGCGCGCATTCTAAATCTTTTTCTAGATAATTACGACGACCTTTAGGAAATTCCCATTCTGTCTCTTTCCATTGTGTTGTTGCCCCGTCAATTAATAAATCTAGTGTAATTATGTCTTCACTGTTTTGAATATACATACCTGATTTTAATATTTCAAACTTTTTTTGGCTAGATAATTCTTCGCCTTTATATTGAGTGCCAATATTGGTTTCGCCCCACATGTTTTTCCATAATGTTTCAAAAGTGTTATTTTTGATTTGTTCTCTTTCTTGAATAGACATTTCATTAAATAAATTCTGTAAATGTTCTATATTGTTTTGCACATATTTACCTCTTATGAAATCAATATATCCAAAACTATTTTTACGACGAAGCATTAAATATTCTATTCCGTTTGTTGAAGAACGAAATAAAATGATACCATAACTGGTAATTGGCAGTTTACATTGGTGAAATAAATGGCCTTGTTTGCCACAATTGTTACATACATTATTTTTGCTCATTTTTTTTGTCTATATGTTTAAGGAGAGTTGTTTTTATGTTGTTTTAATTTAAATGCCTGCATCTATAAATCATTTTCGTTTAGATCCGAATGTTTGGGGGCCACATTTTTGGTTTTTTCTTCATACATTAGCCATGTCATATCCCCATCATCCTAGTAGTGTTACAAAAAAGAAGTATTATGAGTTAATTAACAATTTACCGTTATTTATTCCTATGGAAAGTATTGGAAAAGATTTTAGTCAATTGTTGGATGAATATCCGATTACGGCTTATTTAGATAATCGCGAATCGTTAATTAAATGGATGCATTTTATTCATAATAAAATCAATGAGAAACTTGAAAAACCTAAGATCACAATTAATGAATTTTATTTGAAGTATTATGAAGAATATAAACCCAAAGATATTAAGTTAAAGGAATATTACCGATGGAAAGAAAAAATTATATATACTTTGGTGATTATGGGAGCATCAGGTCTAATTGTTTATTTATACAATAAATAATATTGATTAATTATATATGAGTAAAACTATTAAAATTAAACATAACAAAAATAAAATAGGAAATAAAAGAAAAAATACGTATAAAGTTAAAAGTAAATCTGGTAAAAAGGGCAAGCAGTTTACTAGAAAAGTTGGAGGAAAAAGAAAAGGTAGCAAAAAAAAGGAGTCAAGAAAATGCTTATCGTAGAAAAAAAGATAAACAAAATAAAATAAATAATGCTGAAAAAGATATTCCTTCCAATCAAGCCGAAATGGGAGACTCAAGTTATTTAAATGATACAACAAGTGCCCGATTGTTTACACCTGAAGAAGGTAATAATGATAATAATCAACGAATACATTCAGAAGGACCAAATAAACCAGTTATACCATCGAGAAACCCAGTTCCTAAAAATATTCCTAGAGAAACCGGTTTTGAAGATCATCCTTTGGATGACGGTGCTGAAGAAGATATACCTTCCAATGAAGCCGAAATGGGAGACTCAAGTTATTTAAAAGATAAAACAAAAGATCCATTGTTTTATCAAGGAGAAAATGATGCTGGTGAAACAGATAATAAGTTCAGACCGGATTCGGAAGAACATGTTATCCCAGTGGCAGCCACTGCAAAACCTATTCCTCAGAGAATTCCTAGACAAACTGTAACTAATGACCCGCTACAAAGCAAAAATAATACTGATGACAGTGCAGTTTCAGACATAACCATGTATTCCATGCATACGGTTGATTCTGGTGATGGTAATAATAGCAGAGATGACACAATAAAAAAAAAAAACAATCAACTTTTACAAGACCATGGAGATGTAGTAAATATTGACAAAGATCAAAATAATTCATCTATACCAATAAGCGGTTCTTCTAAACCAATGACTGCATCTAAACCAGTAACTTCACAATTAGTAGCAGCGAAGTCTCCTGATAATTCTACAATAATTAATGGTACTTTGGGCAAAGCTCAAAATACTGATGATAGTATTTGGAGTTTCACCCCAAGCGCATCATTGGGTAGTGAATTAAATACAGTTTCATCTGAAAATGATACACCTAGAGATTTGGAGGAGGAATTAGGAGACGAACAATTGTTAGCAAAAACAGATAATAAGTCACCTTTAGCATCACTATATCCCCCGAATAATCCTTATGAGCCACAACGTGGTTTATATCCTGATATTTATACAAGGCCGACAGCTAGAGCTTCTAATACTAATACTAATAGAGCTACTCCTCTACATATAGATACTTCTACAAATATAGATAGAAATACAGGCAGAGGTATTACATCTAGAAATAGCAGCACAGTTAGACCTACAATTCAAAGCAGAGATACCCCTATAAAACCTACAATTCAAAGCACAGTTAGACCTACAATTCAAAGCACAGTTAGACCTACAATTCAAAGCAGAGATACCCCTATAAAACCTAAACCATTACTTATAGATCAAGATATAGATAGAAATACAGAATTTAAACCAACAACTCATTTTACATCTATAGATATTGGAAACGACAGTCCTATCAATACACCTACTAAAATGGATACAAATGAACTAGATAGAATTCATGTGGCAGCAGGTATTAATCCTGTTGCAGAAAGTATTAAACAACCCGAACCAACAGAAACCCCTATCAGTCAATGTGATATGAGTTCATCATTAAATACTCTATTTGATAAGGGAACTGGTATATATTTAAATATATTGAACAAAATGGCTGAAGATGAGAAAGATCCAATTAAAATACAACAAATAAATGAATTAATCGATAATTTAAAGAGTGTTAGTTCTGACATGAATGATACTTTAAAGTCATTTATAGAGAAACTAAAAACAATTTATCCAGAATGTGATTATAACTCTAGTCCATCAAACACAAAAATAGAAAACATATTAAAAGTTGATGCTGGAACTGCAATAGGATCTGCACTAATGGCAATTATGTTATTAGGAGGGAAAAAGAAGAAAACAAGAGGAAAAAAATATAGAGTTTCAAAAAAGAAATCAAGACGTTCAACTAAAAAATAACAATACAAAAAATATATTAATTTTTATATCATGAATATATAAGAATTAATGAATAAAAATAAAAATAAATTAATAAAGGGTGGTAAAATAATTGCATCTGGAGGATTTGGGTGTATTTTTAATCCTGCGTTACAATGTATAAATGATCATGAACAAAGGGATAACGACTATGATCAAAGTGATAATGACGGTATAATGGATACAAAAAACATCAGTAAATTAATGTCTGCAAAGCATGCAAAAGACGAATATCAACAAATACAACAGTTTAAATCTATTTTACATGCAATTCCAAATTATCAAGATTATTTTTTGTTAAGCAATATTACATTATGTAAACCTAGACCATTAACAAATGAAGATCTAATAAACTATGATAAGAAGTGTAAGGCACTAACAAAAAAAAACATAAAATCAAAAAATGTAAATCAATCATTAGACCAACTTTTAGCGATTAATATGCCAAATGGAGGAATAAATGTAGAATCATATATTAAAACATCTTTTGTTAGTAGTAACCTTTTAAAATTAAATAATTCTCTTATCAATTTATTAGTCAATGGAATTGTTCCAATGAATGCATTACATGTATACCATTGTGATATAAAGGATGCAAATGTGTTAGTTCAAAATACAAATGGCACTTTTAAAAGTCGATTAATTGATTGGGGGTTATCTATTATCTTAAAAGGAGGGCGTGCCAATGGTATTCCTAAAAAAATATACAGAAGACCTTTTCAATTTAATGTTCCTTTCTCATCTGTTCTATTTAATAAAGATTTTTTAACAAAATATAATATATTCTTAAATTTACATGCTAATCCAGATTACTTTCAAATTCGTGAATTTGTAATAAATTATATCTTTATTTGGAATGAGATTAGAGGACCTGGCCATCTAGACGCAATTAATGATATTATTCGGAAACTAACCATTAAAGATTTAACGTCTATTAAACAAAAAAACATAAAAGAACATTTAATTGAATATGATTTTACTTATTATTATATTGTGGAATATTTATCAAAAATTCTAGAAAAATACACTGTAAATGGTAATATAGATATGATTTCGTATATAAATAATGTGTTTTTTAAAAATATCGATATTTGGGGATTTGTGATGATCTATATAGCTATGTTCGAACATCTATATGACAATTTTAACACTTTAAATGAGTATCAAATGCAATTTATTTTAAAAATCAAATATATCATTATTCATTTTTTATTTGAAAGTCCTACAGAACCAATATCTGTAACTGAATTGGTAAAAGAACTAACCAGTTTAAATAGCATTATTGCAAAACTGGAAATAAATCATGCATCTACCCGATTAGCATATTTAAAGGCAAATAGAGTTTCTCTAGATACAATATCTTATCAAAATATAAGGAGGACAAAACATACTAAAAGAAACAAAAATAATAAGAATAATAGAAATTATAGAAATAAAACGGTCAAGAATAAAAAATAAACTAACAAAATTTTACTTTATTCAAAGATTATATTGTAATAATATATGAGGTTAGAATTATGGATATTAGTTATTGCAGGGTTCTTAATATATAACGCATATCATGATGGAAAATATACAAAAATGATTTTTGCATATAAAAAATATTATAAAATGATTATAATAGGATTTTTAGCTATTTGTTTTTACCTGTTAATAAAACGTAACCCATCGCAAACAAAGAACTTATTATTATATACTAACAATATGATAAAGTATATGCCAATTGATAAAAGTTCCATGGATTTAATAACACCTATTTTCGATTTATCAACAAAACAAAAAAGTTTTATGGAGAATTATAATTCCTCATTAAATCCCAATCACGAATACAATCCAATGTTACAGCAAAGAAATTTATTGGCTTCAAACAACCATATAAAACCAGTAAAACGCTCCGTAAGTGAAACAAAAAAGAAATATGTGGCTTCAATGCAGGATTGGAAATGTGGTCAATGTCATAGCAAATTGTCCCATACATTTGAGATTGATCATAAGATAAGATTAGAACATGGAGGAGGAAATGATACGACAAATTTAGTTGCACTTTGTCGTGAATGTCATGGAGAAAAAACCGCTATGGAAAATATGTAAAGAAAGTATACTAAAAAGTATACTAAAAGTATACAATATTAATATTATATAATATTAATATGGGTGTATTAACTTTAGAACAAGTATTAAAATCTTATAATATTTTGATCCTATTACTATTTTTATTTATTATTTTACTAATAGTATTATTTTTGTTAAATCCGAATGGTTTTAATAAATCATTTGGCACTGAAGCATTTATAACTGGTCCAATACTATTATTGTTATCATTTTTAATAAAGGATTTCATAACATTTAAAAATAATCCATTAAATTCCCTATTAGGCAAACTCTCCATAAGTAGTAAACCCTGGTTTCCTTATGCAGTCATGGCTTTGATCGCAGCTATTGGAATTGGTGGGTTTTTTGCAATATTAGCAGTTGGTGGCATTTTTTCAGATAAACCTCCTGAAAACAATACTGCAATGATATTGAATTTTGTTATAGTTATTTTGTTTTTATTAATAGGATATTTCGTTTATAGTAGAAGTAAGGAAAATGACGATACGAATTTGAGTAAACTACCAAAAGTTATTCAAGATTTATTCGCATTAAGAACCAGATATACAATCATGTTTGTATGTTTTATTGTTTTTATGACAATATTGTATTTTGTAAATCCTGGAGGTTACATGACAGCCTATGGCACTCCTGTTATGTTTTTCACTATGTTTGTAGGAATTATCATGATTACAATGATTACCGTATACCAATACTACATGGCTAATCCATCCAAAGCCAATATGTTTCAAGATAGTCCAGGATTTACAACATATTTTTTAAAGGGAGCCTATATTCTTGGTGCACTAGGACTATCAGCAGGATTAATTTATGGTGCACTAAATTTAATGGGTCTATTTAATCAAGATGCAACCCAGCCCGACTCATGGGGTAAAATTATTTTTAATTTACTGCTGTTTTGTCTAATGTTAGCGATTATTTACAAGTTGGCAAATGCTGGTGGGTTTTTAGATCAAAATCCATATTATCGATTAATTCTGAATACGATTTTATATATTCCCTGTTTATTAATTGGACTTGTTAGTTTTTTAGGAAAATCGTTAGGTCTAATGGAAGGAGTTAATAAGCCAACCGCGTTTGAGTTTAAAATGTTAGCAATAAGTTTACTTTTAATTGGTGGTTACTTCTTGTGGATGTTTATTTTAAAACCATTTTTAACAACAAAATATTTAAAACAAGGTGGTCAACAATTAATTAATCAACCTATACCAACGGATATTTTAACCAATGTAACATCCTATCAATCATTAAGTGAAATAGATAAAATGAATTCGCAGTATATAGCCAATGCTATGGCTTACCAAGCGACGCCTTCTACCGTCACGTTTAATTATGAATATGCTTTATCGTTTTGGTTTTATATTGATTCATTCCCTCCTAGCACAAGTGCAAGTTATATGAAAGTAGTGCCTATTTTATCTTATGGTGAAAATCCCACAGTAAAATACAACTCTGCTGATAATACATTATATATAACAGTAAAACAAATGGTAGAAGGTAAGCCAGTCATTGAGTATATTAAAGAACAAGAATTGCAAATAAATGAACAAACAGCAAATAAATGGAAAACAACACAAGAAAAGATACAGGATACCATTGCAAATATAAAGACAATGCCATTTGGAAATGATGTAGATGCAGAAGGACATAGAATTATTTATAAACATCCAAATGTATTGCTTCAAAAATGGAACAATATTGTTTTAAATAATAATGGAGGAACTTTAGATGTTTTTTATAATGGTCAATTAGTAAAATCTGCTATAGAAGTTGTTCCCTATATGAAATTAGATATGTTAACAGTGGGTTCCGAAAATGGTATTAGTGGAAATATATCAAATCTAATATATTTTAGTGAACCATTAGATATTATTACAATAAATACATTATATAATTCTTTAAAGGATAAAAATCCTCCCTCCATTCCAGAAAATGATAAAAAGTTAATTCCTTTACCAAATAAATAAAATAGAAAATTTCTAAGTGTATAATATAATGGAAGTCAAAAATATATTATTAACAGTAATTATCATTGTATTATTGTATGTATTAATTGGATATATCAGTAAAGATGCCACTACTTTATCAGGAATAACATCTGCTCAAACTATGCAAAAAATTGAGGCTACTAGTTTAGCATCTTCATCGTCTTCAGGAGGAACTAGTAATTTTTCATATTCTATTTGGTTTTTTATTGATGACTGGAATTACAGATATGGTGAACCCAAAGTTATTTTTGGACGTATGACTAGTGGTCAATCTGATAAAGAACCATGCCCATCTGTTGTTTTAGGACCTGTGCAAAATAATATTATTGTTTCTTTAGCAGTTTATCCTGGTTTAGACGAACAACCAGAAGATGGCTCTAATTTTATAGTTCATAATTGCGCAATTGCCAATGTGCCTATTCAACGTTGGACAAATTTATTTGTTAGTGTTTATGGTCGCGCGTTGGATATTTACTTAGATGGAAAATTAGTTCGCACATGTGTATTACCGGGAGTTGCTAAAATAGATGCAAATGCTCCCGTTTATGTAACGCCTATGGGTGGATTTTCTGGTTGGACCGCGAGATTTCAATATTGGCCCGAATCATCCGATCCACAAAAAGCATGGAATGTGTATAAGGCAGGGTATGGTGCAAGTTTCTTGGGTAATCTATTTGGAAAGTATACAATTAAAGTTTCATTGATGGAAGGTGATACAGAAGACTCAAGTTTTACTATTTAATTTAGTTAATAAATAAAATATAAGCATAATTTTATAAAAATATAAGCATAATAGTTAAAAGTAAATGCAAATGAAAAAGTAAAAATATTATACTTTTTTTAAAAGTATAATATATAAGATGAGTAATAATAATATAGGTTCTGGTTCTGGTTCAGGTTCCTCTCCATTTAATCAATTTCAAACAAATACGAGTGAAAGTAGTATAACCGATTTTTTAAATTCAAATAGTGTTATAGCAAAAATCGCCTTTCTTTTGTTAGTATTATTTGTTTTTGTAATATTGCTACGTTTAGGAATTTATATTTTAGGATTATTTTTAGCCCCTAGTGACACACCCAAACTTATAAATGGAATGGTTGATGCAAAACAATTAATTGTTATTCCTCAAGATCCATCCTCAGAAGGCGCCATAACCATTTCACGTTCTGTAAACGCAAATGAAGGTATTGAATTTACATGGTCAGTATGGATTTATATAGATGATTTGACATATGGATCAGGAAAATACAAATGTATATTTTATAAAGGTAACGATTTCACAAAGCAATCGAATGCTGCAGATCAACCTCAAGGTCTAAATTTTCCAAATAATGCTCCAGGTCTTTATATTGCACCAAATACAAATGATTTGGTTATTTTTATGAATACATTTAATGTGATTAATGAAGAAATTACTGTAAATGACATACCCCTTAATAAATGGATCAATGTTATTATTCGTTGTGAAAACAATACATTGGATATTTATATTAACGGAACCATTGTAAAAAGTCATCACTTACATGGAGTTCCAAAACAAAACTATGGAGATGTTTATGTTTCACCAAATGGCGGGTTTGCTGGTTATACTTCGAACTTGTGGTATTATAATTATGCTCTAGGAACCACTGCAATTTCTAAATTAGTAAGTGAAGGACCCAATACTAAAATGACAGGATCTAATGGGTTAAATCTAAAAAATCCGGATTATTTATCTTTGAGATGGTTCTTTTACGGTTCACAAGTTTGATCTTAATGGTATTGGTAATGTTTTATAACCATTTTTATATAATTCTTCAGATAAGTTCCGTTTAATCAATGATATATCATTTAATGATGCATATATATCCATACAATCAACAACAATAAAATGTTGATCTTGATCGTAACGAAGACTTATGAATACCTTAAACCATATTTCTCCTGGTTCTAGATGTTTTCTTTTTATAATTGGTTCTTTCCCGTATGTAATTTTCCATACATGTTTATCAATATATTCATAATTTAACCCAATACTTTTCATGGATTTACCTAGAACTTTTATAAAGTCTTCTGAAAAACAAGGTGCTAGACCAAATAATGGTCGATGTGAACTAGGTTGAAAATTGCTTTTATAAAATCCATTAGGTAGCAACTCTTCTGACTTAGTGCTAAGAACAAATAACAACATTCGGTCGTCTTGTGTTAATTCTGGTTGTAACCATTTGATCGAAGTGTCTGAAATAAGAGTAATTTTTGGTTTTTGAGAAGTCATTCTAATAATTATTATATATTTTTATATAACAATTACTAAAATTCAATTTAAATTTTAAAATACAATCTAGTTTTAAAAAAGTATGGAATATATATATGTCTTGTTCCAATAATAATTGTTATTTACCAATACCTCCTAGAGAATGGTCAAGAGTTCAAAATAGATGTTCTTTAGAAACGACGGATACTAACAATTCATTAGTAAGAGTGCCTTATTCTAATTTAATTGTTCCCGGATCACAAATAGCCTATTATTTAGCAATGCAAAATAAAGGAAATATTTTGCAATACAAAGCCAATAGCAGTAATATTACTCAAGCACAAAAGTATTCAAAAATAGCGAAAGGTCAGTGGGTAAATAGAAATACAACATGGGCAACACAATCTACTCGAGGATATACTAATCCAAACACAACAAGTCTTAAACGCTTTGGTAATATTGTAAATATTGCAATTGATCCAATTACTGGACAAAATCTAGGTCCGACTACATTACCAGTAACATGTCCTAAGCCAATAAATCCGTTTAATCCATATATACCAATTAACGGTGGAGGTGGAAGTGTTGTTGAACCTCCTATCCCCCCACCTGTTCCACCGACACCCGGAAGCGACGTGACCCCGCCGATTATACCTGTTACACCGGTGGAACCAATAGTCATCCAAGATGGCGGATCACTTGTTTGCTCTATTCAAGAAAATATTTGCACAGGGTTAATAAAGAGCACTTTATCGCAACAATTATGTAATTTAACAACCGATTCAGATGTCCCAGGACCAATACAAGAACTATGCTGGAATGATGGAAACCCTACTTGGTATCCTAGACAGCGTTATACTATGACTAACAGTGCAAACAAATGGCCTACCAACTCTGGATATAATAACGTTATTCCGGACGGACCTCCAGCCACTCTTTTTAGTGCTATTCCTTTAAATCCACCAACTATTGTATCAGTAACATTTTTACGTAACGTGGTTACATTGACATGGATACCTGATAACGCATGTTTACCAACAGCTTATTATGATATTTTTGAAAATGATTTTTTAGTTAAAAGGGTGCCTGCAAACATATTTTCTGTTCAGTTATTTGTTACCAATTGTAATACCTATAATTATTTTATTGTTGCATCAAACGGTTCTGTTTCTTCTGTTCCATCGAATACTGTTAGTATAAATATTGCTTATGTAGAACCACCTATCGATTTAAGTTATATAGTAATTAGTAATATAAATAATGAAATACAGTTGAATTGGAATGATCCTTTTGTCCCATGTATAACAATTAGTTATTATAAAATATATCAATCTGGTCCAACTAGTCAAGTTTATACATCAACTACAAATAGTAAAAATATAATTATACCTCAATGTAATACATTTACTTTTTATGTAACTGCAATAGATATAAATGGAGAAGAGTCGCTTCCTAGTAATTCAATTGAAGCGATTATTTATTATGTAAATCCTCCTACTAATTTACAATATACAACTACTGGTTCTGGACAAATTAATTTATCCTGGACTGCGTCTCTAGTAACTTGTGCTCTAATTGATTACTATATTATTTATCAAGACGGCGTAAACATTACTACTATTCCTTTCCCAGATATTGATTTGACAATTAGTGGTTTAACCAATTGTTCTATCTATAATTATTATATTATTGCTGTTGATATAAATGGACAACAATCTGATCCAAGCAATTCCCTAAATGCTACTGTTTTATGGGTAAATCCGCCAACTAATTTCAGCTATACAACTACTGGATCTGGACAAATTTTGTTATCATGGAATGCGCCTAATCCAAATTGTGTGCCACCTCTTTCATATACTATTGTTGAGGGATCTAACAGTTATTCTATATCGGATACAACTTATTCTATTTCTATTTCTGGATTAACAAATTGTTCCAGTTATACATATGTTATTAATTCTGTAGATGCATTGAATAATGAAAGCACTGATATAAGCCTAATTGTTATACCTTATTGGCCTAATCCAACGGTGCTATCTGGTATACAAGATCCAACTGATTATACAGCAATAATCTTAAATTGGACTAATCCTAGTCAATGTGTAACAATAGATTTTTGGAATGTATATCAAAACGGCTCCTTTTTACAAACGTATAATAGTAATGTATTTACAGCAACAATTCATGGTTTAGTTCCAACTGATACTGATACGTTTTATGTTACAGCATCCAGTGGTTTAGCAGAATCTGACCCATCCAATACAGTCACTGCTACATTCGCTCCTCCTGATCCACCTACAAATGTAACGGCCTCTGCATCATCGCCTAGTTCAGCAACCGTTTCATGGACAGAACCAGTGCCACAAAATCCACTAATTACATATACTGTTTATTATTCAACTTCCAGTACAGGGCCATGGACTACAGCTCAAACTGATATACATTATGGAACTGCTTCAACTAGTGTAACTGGTTTGTCTTCAGGAACAACCTATTATTTTGCAGTGGCATCCATAAATATATATGATATTTCGTCAACTTTAGCAATATCTCCGTCAGTAACATTGCCATATGCTATATCAGTTACTGCGTCTGGATATAATTCTACACTTTCTAATTTTTCAACGAATTCAAACCAAGGAGCAATTGTATTTACAGATCAGGGAACATTTAATTTTTCCTATTTATATTCAGGCACTATAAACATAATTTGTATTGGTCCTGGAGGTAATGGTCTTTATGGAGGTAATAATGCCGGTGGTGCGTTTGGCGGTGGAGGAGGAGGTGGAGGTGGAGGTGGAGCGGGTAATTTGACTAGTCTTGGTAATAGTATTGTAGGTATAACATTTACAGCTACACCTGGCTCACCAGGCATTCAAGATGATAATACAGGAACAAATACAACAGTTACATATAGCTCTACGACAATTACTGCTTCAAAAGGAAATAATGGAACTCACGGTGGAGATGCCAGTTTAATAAGTTACGGCGGTTCAGGAGTTGGTGGATCAGGTAACGGCAATGGAGGAAATGGAGATGGTGGAGCGGGAGGTGGGGGGCAAGATGGTGGAGCGGGATCCCCTGATACGTATACATTTACAGTTAATAGTGTGGCTTATAATATTTATTTTGGAGGTGGAGGGGGTGGTGGAAAATGCAGTCAAAGTGGATATTATAGTGGTGGAACAAAATGCGGTGGACAAGGTGGTGCAGGGCCAAATAGTGGTGGGCCAAATAGAACTGGTGCTGGGGGTGATTATAACATAAGTGCTGCAAATAATATTCAAGTAGGTGGCGGTGGTGGTGGTGGAAGTGGTCAAGAAGGTGGCGGTGGTTCACAATATAATGGTGGATCAGGTTCTAAAGGAATAGTAGTAGTATATTGGTCCATCTAGACCATTTGTTATAAAAATAATTAAATAATGTATATAATTTTATGTAATTATTTTGGGTTTACATTTATGCTCTTAAATTTGGGTTCATACAAATTTCTTGACTAGGGAATACATCTCCGCTCATACAAACATCATTTACACCTACTTCGGAACAGGTTCTAACGCCCAAGTCTTCACCAATGAAACACCAACCAGCCTTACCAGTGGCTGCACTAGTATCATATGGTTGAATACCACCACCTATTTGATTTGAGTTTTGTGATGAACTTTGCGATGCGTTGGATAATGCTTTTTCTAATGTATTTTCTTGATATTGTTCCAAAGTAGCTTCGGCTTCATACTTTACTCCTTGTTGAGAAGATGATGCCATTTGACCTTGAGGTGCAGTAGTAGAAGAAGAAGTATTAGTAGATATACCAACAGAGGTTCCTGAAGTAGGCATAGGCATCGCACCATTTTGCACTCCTTGTTCTACTGTATTAAGGGCATTTACACTTGTATTTGCAACTGCATTTACTCCTGCAGTGGTTCCAGTAGCAGTTGTTTGAATTGTTTGCTTGGTGGTTTCGATGGTAGCATAGCCAAATAATTTTAAAATAGGACCAAAAATTGTTTCAAAAATATTCGCAGTTACTTGAGTGCCTTTTGCTAAATATGCAAAAATATTAATTCCGATCAATGCTAGCAATAAAACAACAATAATCCATGTTTGCCAAGTAATACTAGCAAAATAGTTCATAATGGATGAAGAGCTGGATGAAGAACTTGATGAAGAACTTGACGATAAACTCGACGATAAACCTGATGAAGAACTAGAAGTAAATGGTGTTGTTAGTTCTTGTAATGTTGGCAAATCTTCAGAAAGTAAAGACGTAACTGATTTAATCCCATTATTC
>Ga0078894_10002484_pt1 | contig 13981 bp, 14 predicted proteins | sample LauGreSu1BDMLBSD_2_FD_67506 | JGI IMG/M metagenome (GOLD analysis project Ga0078894, IMG submission 67506) | Freshwater lake microbial communities from Lake Michigan, USA - Su13.BD.MLB.SD (version 4) (version 4) | ecosystem: Environmental > Aquatic > Freshwater > Lake | place: Lake Michigan...
AACCATGGCGTGATTGAAGGTCCGCGCATGGTGGTCGGAGGCTACGCCCTGATGACTTCGGTAGGCGGGGCCGCTGGCCGGCTCATGCCCGATCATGGCACCATGGCCTATGCCCGCTTGGTGCGCGGCAAGGACGAGTTGGTGGCCGAGGTGCGCCGGCAGGTCAAGATCGGCTGCGACTGGATCAAGGTGCATGTGACGGGCTCGCTCAGCCACCGCCGCAGTGAGGGCGAGTTGGTGACCTTCACCATGGAAGAGTTGCGCACCATTTGCGATATCGCGCATGACTACGGCGTGCCGGTGGCTGGCCATTGCCGCAGCGCCAAGTCCATCATCATGTCGCTGGAGGCGGGCTTTGACCAGATCATTCACGGCACCTTCATGGACGACGCGGCACTTGATGCGATGGTCAAGCACGGCGCCTTGCTGGTGCCGGCGCTGACCTTCCAGGCCAATCTGATGGAATTTGGTGGCGCCATCCATGCCAGCCCGGGTTTGCAGGAGGTCTTTCGCAAGGAGATCGAGCAAAGCGCCGAAATGTTCAACAAGGCCTACAAGGCTGGCGTGCCCATGCTGTGCGGCACCGAATCGGGCTTTTCCGTCACCCCCTACGGCGATTGGCATTACCGCGAGATGGAGGTCTATGTACGCCACCTGGGCTTGACGCCTCTGGAGGCGATACGCTGCTGCACCGAATACGGCTCGCATGTGCTGCGCATGAAGGACAAGGTGGGCACGCTGCAGGCTGGGCGCCTGGCCGACCTCTTGGTGATCAACGGTGATCCGTCCAAGGACGTGACTGTGATCGGCCAAAAAGACAAGCTTGAGGGCGTGATGCTGGGCGGGCGCTGGATTGATCTGCAGCGCCAGGAACCCGAGCGGCGGCCCATGCCGGAATGGCGTTGCCACGACTTCGGCGAGATCCTGACCAAGGACATCGTTAACGCCGCCCGCCAGGGGAAGCACTGATGACCGCCGGCAAGCTGGCCCTGGTGACAGGAGCCGGTGGCGGCATAGGCCGGGCGATTGCGCGACTGGCGCTGGCGCAAGGCTGGCGGGTGGTGTTGATCGATGTACAGCACGAAGCTTTGGCGCGCACGGCCACTGAGCTGGGCGGCGCCGAGCATCAGGTGTGTGACATTACCGACGAAGCGCAGGTGGCCGCCCTGGTCGATGGCCTGGACGCGGTACCCCAGCTGCTGGTCAACAACGCCGGCGTGGTCAAGTTCTCTTATTTGCTGGACATGAGCGTGGCCGATTTTCGGCGGGTGATCGACATCGACCTGACCGGCGCTTTCATCATGTCGCAGGCGGTGGCGCGGCGCATGCGCGAGCACGGCGGCAGCATCGTCAATATCTCCTCGATTGGCGGCATCACGCCCAGCCTGGGCACCAACGCCTACGCCCCCGGCAAGGCGGGGCTGGCCAAGCTCAGCGAATTGATGGCGCTAGAGTGGGGCGGCTACGGCATCCGGGTCAATACCGTCTCACCGGGGTTTATCGACGGGGGTATGAGCACCCCGGTTTATGCCGACCCCAAAACCCGCGCTGTCCGCTCGCAGGCCGTGCCGCTCAAGCGCCTGGGCAGCGAGGACGACATCGCTCAAGCGGTGATGTTTTTGGCCAGCGATGCAGCCGGCTACATCAGCGGTCATAACCTGGTGGTCGATGGCGCCATTACCCACAGCGTCCTGTCCCAGGTGCCGCGTGCTTGAGGCCCTGGGCCGCTATGGGCGCCGGGAGTCGCTATGACCGGGTGCATGCAAGGAGATGGTCATGAGTACAAGTGTTGAAGGCAGGTCCATCCTGATCACGGGCGGAGGTTCGGGCATCGGCGAAGGCGCCGCGCGCTACCTGGCCAGTCGGGGGGCGCGGGTGACCATCAGTGGTCGCCGTGCCGATCGCATCCGGGAGGTGGCGCAATCGATAGGCCCGCTGTGCAACTGGATCGAGGGCGATGTCTGCTTGGCCTCCGATCGCCAGCGCATGCTCGAGGCCGCCCTGGCCCATGGCCAAGGCACGCTGTTCGGCTTGATCAACAACGCAGGCATCACCCACCACAGCGGCTTGGCCGGTCTGGATGAGGCCGGTCTTGCGCGGGTGATGGCCACCAATGTGCATGCGCCGCTGTTCTTAACGCAGTTGGCGCTGGAGGATCTGGCGCGCAGCCAGGGTTCGGTGATCTTCATCGGCTCGGTCCATACCCGGCTGGCGCTGCCGGGCAGGTTGGCTTATGCCGCGTCCAAGGGCGCGATCGTCAATGCCTCGCGGGTGCTGGCGGCCGAACTGGGCGCGCGCAAGGTGCGTGTCAACTGTGTGATTCCGGGCGCGGTGGCCACCGAGATCAACGCGGCGGTGACCGGCCAGGATCCGCAGGAGGCCAAGGCGTTTTTCCGCAACCTGGCCCATCTGCACCCCATAGGCCGCATCGGTGAGCCCGAGGATATTGCTCAGGCCATGGAGTATTTGCTGCTGGCCGACTGGACGACGGGTGCGGTACTTGACGTCGATGGTGGCATGGGCCTGGGCTATACCAAGCTCTGAAATTTTTTAGCGCTGCTATCAGGTAGAAAACACATGGATCGAGCGAGCGGCGCGGGAAAACGGTTGGCCCCGTCGTCAGGTCTCGATGCACTTGCCCAAGCCAGCGTGCCCCGCAGCCTTGCGCGGGCGAAGGTTTTTGCCGAACAACAGGAGCCTGCTTGACCATGCCCAGGACCCTCAAAGCCCAGGCTGTGGCCGATGAGCCCGCCCCGCAGAACGAATACATGAAGTCGTTGCGCACCGGCTTGCGGGTGCTGCTGGAGTTTGAAGCCGGTCCGCGCGACTTGGGCGTGACCGAATTGGCCAAACGCTGCGGCCTGTCCAAGAGCCAGGTGGCCAAGATTTTGAGCGCCCTGGTCGACAGCGGCCTGGTGGCGCAAGACCCCCAGACCCGCACCTACCATGTCAGCCAGCGCAGTTATCTGCTGGGCTCGCGCTTTACCACCCATGATCCGCTGTGTCAGGCGGCCACCCCGGTCATGCGTGAGTTGCTCAACCGCACCGGCCACAGCGTGCGGCTGTCGATTCCGCATGGCGAGCAGTCGCTGTATCTGATTGGTCTGGAGGGGCCCTATTTCATCGACACCGGCTGGCATTCGGGCAACTGCGTGCCCATAGGCGCCTCATCGGCCGGCCGGGTGATGATGGCTTTCATGGCGCCGGCTGAACGCGAGCGCTTATTGGCCTTGCCGGTGCCGCCGCTGACCAGTGATACGGTGTGTGATCACAGCCAGATCGCGTCCATGGTCACGCAGGCGCGCGAGAGCGGCTATGCGGTGCAGCGCAATGAAACCACCATCGGCTTGGGAGTGATTTCGGTGCCTTTGTTCAAGGCGGACCAGCAAATCGTGGGTGCCTTGGGCATCGCCTTCCCGGCTCATTTTCTGCAGGCCAGTGAAGAGGGCCCTTTGATCACGGCGCTGCATGATGCGGCGCGTTCGATCTCCCAGCGGCTTGGCTGTGCGGTGTATCCGGTTCGCACGCTGCCGCAGGGCCTGCATGCTGCGCCTGCCAAGGCGCTGCGCTGACGCTCAGAAGGCCAAAAAGGCCAAAAAGGCCAAAAGGCCAAAAGGCCAAAAGGCCAAAAGGCCAAAAGGCCAAAAGGCCAAAAGGCCAGTAGGCCGCCACATCAGTGACGGCCTTCTGGCCTTCTGCCACCCCGCCGCCCGGGGTGGGTTCTAGGCTCAGGGGGCCAGTTCGAATTTGCCGGCCTTGACCTGCATCACGCGCATGCCCGAGAAGGGAATGCGCTCGGCGTTCATCGAATACCTGCCCTGGCCGATGACCACCGGCACGTCCTTGGTGCGGCCGAGCGCGGCGCGCACGCTGTCGCGGCTTGGGTTGGCGCCAGCATTCTTGATGGCATTGGCCATGATGCGCATGCCGCCATAGCCCACAGCAGCCCAGTTGTCGGCATCGGCCTTGTGCTTGGCCTTGAAGCTTTCGGCAAAGGCACGGCTGAAGTCGTCGGTACCGCCGGGCACCCAGTCGCCGATGAAGTACACGCCCTCGACCGCCTTGCCGCCGCGATCGACCAACTGGCTGGATGAGAATGCGTTGTGACCCAGCACCCGGGTTTTGGGGTCCAGGCCGGCATTGCGCAGCTGGATGATGATGTTGGCCGCCTGCGGTGCGGTGGCCGAGATGAAAACGCAGTCAGGGTTGGCGTTGACCACCTTGGTGGCCAGGGCCGAGAAGTCGGAGTCGCTGCCTTTGATGGCCTCCACCGAGCCGACCCTGGCGCCACGCTGCTTGATGACGTTCTCGAACACCCGCTGCATGGACAAATAGATTTCAACGTCGTGCAGGCCGATCACGGTGCAGTTCTTGACCGCCAGTTTTTCGATCGCGTAATTGGCGATAAAGGGCATGGTCACATCGCCAGGCTGGGTCAGGATGTGCGACCAGGGGCCAGCCTTGAGCACGTCCATGGAGTTGGAGGTGGCCAGCAGCGGAATCTTCAAGTCATTGGCTGCGGCAGCACCTGCCACCGCCACCGCACCGCTGGTCGGGCCCATGATGGCCAGCACCGTGGGGTCGGCTGCATAGCGCTTGATCAGCGACAGGGTCTGATTGCGGTCGGTCGCGTCGTCAGCGATTTCCACCTTGATGGTGTTGCCGGCGCCCAGTTCCTGCTTGCGGTTGATCTCTTCGGCCGCCAGCACTGCGCCGTCGCGCATGGGCGCGCCGATGAAGGCCGCGCCGCCGGTCAGCGACTGCAGCACCACCACTTTGTATTCAGCGGCCTGGCTGATGGCCGCGCCGGTCAGGGCCAGGCCGGCTGCGACCAGGCGCGCCAGCTTGCCCAGGCTAGGCCGCTGGACGGCCAGTACTTTGCGGGATGTCGGTGTCATGGATGTCTCCTCTGGTTAAACGAAAAGGGGCGGGGAATTTGGCGGGCGGGCTGCCATTTAGCCCTGGCCGGAGCCCAGGTAGTGCTCGATGATGGCGGGATCATTTTGCAGCACGCTGCTAGCCCCTTGCTGCACGATCGCGCCGCGTTCGAGTACATAGGCGCGCTGCGTGCTGGCCAGCGCGCGGTGGGCGTTTTGTTCGACCAGGACGATGGTCATGCCTTCGCTGTGCAACTGGGTCAGTGCCTGGAACACCTGCTGGGTCAGCAGCGGTGACAGGCCCAGGCTGGGTTCATCGAGCAGCAGCACCCGGGGGCTGCCCATCAGGGCCCGGCCTATGGCCAGCATCTGCTGCTGGCCGCCCGAGAGGGTGCCGGCCAACTGCGCCATGCGTTCGGCCAAAATCGGAAAGAGGGCGAGCACCTTGTCGAGCTCATAAAAGGCCGCTCGCGGCCCTCGCGCCAATGCACCCAGTTGCAGGTTCTCGCGCACGGTCATGTCGGCCAGTACCTGCCGGCCCTCCGGGACCTGCAGCAGGCCGGCTCGGGCCACCTGGTGGGCAGACCAGCCGGTGATGTCCTGCCCGTCAAACAAAATCTGGCCGCTGCCGGCAGGCACGATGGCGCTCAGGCAGTTCAGCAAGGTGGACTTGCCGGCCCCGTTGGCGCCGATGATGGCCACCATCTCGCCCTCGGCCACGCTCAGGCTCACGCCCTTGAGGGCCTGTATGCCCCTGTAGCCCGCCTTGAGGTCCTTGACGTCGAGCATGCATCAGCCTCCGAGGTAGGCCGCTACCACGGCTGGATCGCGCATCACCTCTTGCGGGCTGCCGTGGGCGATGAGGCGGCCGCCGTCGAGCACATGAACCTGGCTGCACAGCTCGGCGACAAAACGGGTGTTGTGCTCGATCACCAGCACCGCCATGCCTTCGCGGGCGAGCTGTGCAAAGATCTGTCCCAGTGAGCGTGCTTCGACATCGTTCATGCCGGCCACCGGTTCATCGAGCAGCAAGACCTGGGGCGCGCTGGCCACCGCACGGGCCATCTCGACCCGCCTCTGGTAGCCGTAGGCCAAGCCCCCGGCAGGCACCTGCTCATACTCGGCCAGGCCAAAGCGCGCCAGCAGCGCTCGGCCTTGCTCGCGCAGCTCGCGGGTTTCGCGCCGCGAGGAAGGCAGGCCCAGCAAGCTGGCGTACAGGGGGCTGCGCTCGTGGCGGTAAAAGCCGATCACCACGTTGTCCAGCACCGAAGCCTCGGGCAACAGTCGGATGTTTTGGAAGGTGCGGGCCACGCCGCAGCGTGCCACCTCGTCGGCGGTCAGCTTGATCAGCGACTTTCCATCGAGTGTGATGTCGCCGTCGCCGACGGCCAGCACGCCGGCGATCAAATTGACCAGCGTGCTTTTGCCTGAACCATTGGGCCCGATCAGGCCGGTGACCTGACCGGAGGCCACCTTCAGGCTGACGCCGTCGACCGCCTTGACGCCGCCGAAGTGGCGCTTGACCTCGCGCAGTTCAAGCACCGTCATGCTCGCCCTCCTGGGGGCTGGGTGGCCATGGGCGCCAGGGCCCGGGCGCGGCGATGCTGCAGCCAGGCCAGGAAGGTGTCGGCCAGGCCCTGTGGGGTCAGCACCACCACAATCATCAAGATGACGCCGACCACGATCTGGCGGTATTCGGCCAGCGGCCGAGCGACCTCGGGCAGCAAGATCATGATGGCCGAACCCAAAATAGGCCCGAGCAAGGAGCGCCGACCACCGAGCACGATGGCCGCCAGCGTGGTGACCATATAGCCAAAGCCGTATTGGTTGGGCTCGACGTTGTAGGCGTACATGCTTTGCAGCGCGCCAAACAAGCCGCCGATCAGGCCGCTGCTGATAAAGGCCAGCGTGTGCTCGCGCCTTGAAGAAACGCCCAGGCTGGCCGCCACATATTCGTCCTGGCGCAGCGCGTCAAAGCCGCGGCCTATGCGCGATATGGATTGGGCGTGCAGCAAATAAATCACCACCAGCACCGCGATCAGCAGCTCGGTCGTGCCCACATGCTTAGGAATGTTGTTAAAGCCCACCGCGCCGCCGGTGATCGGTTCGGCATACAGGGCCAGCGCCACCATCAGTTCGACCAGGGCCAGCGTGGCGATGGCCTGGTAGACCCCACGCAGTCGGGCCAGGGGCAGCGAGACCAGGTAGGACGCCAGCCCTCCGATCAGCGTCCCCAGGCCCACGCCTGCTGCCACCGGCAGGCCCGCCTTGACCACCAGATAGGCACAGCCATAAGCACCCAGGCAGGAAAATGCGGCCGAGGCCAGCGAGAACACCCCTGCACGCAGCACCACCTGCTGACTGTAGGCAAAGCCCAGGGTTAGCAAAAAGAAGTCGAAGACAGGCTGATTGGCCCGCAGAAATTCCATCATTGCCGACCGACTCCTGCGGGGGCCAGGCCACCGCCGAATAAACCGTTGGGCTTGAAGATCAGCACCACGAACAAAGTCGCAAAAATCAGGATGTCGGCCATGCCCGGCGGCAGGTAAGCGGCGGCCATGGCCTGGGCTATCCCGAGCAGCAAGCTGGCCACCACCGCACCGGCCAAATTACCCAGGCCACCGAGCACCACCACCACGAAGGCCTTGAGCATGTAAGGCTCGCCCATCATGAACTGGATGGAGTTGAAGGACAGCGCGATCATGACGCCGGCGATCGCTGCCATCGCGCCGGCGATGAAGAAGGTGATGGAAAACACCGAGCGACTGTTGATGCCCAGCAGCGCCGAGGCGCGAGGATTAATGGCCACCGCACGCACCTGACGGCCAAAGCTGGTGCGCTGCAGAAAATAGGCCAAGAGCGCCACCAGCACCACCACCAGCAGCGCGATGGTGATTTGCAGCAGCGAAATGCGCAGCCCCAGGCCGCGAAAGAACTCCACGGGAAAGGTGCCGAAAGGAAAGCTCAGCACCTTGGTGTCCGAGGCTTTTTGCGCCAGGCTGGTGAGCACCTGGCCGGCGCCGATGGAGATCACCATGGCGCCAAATTCGGCGTCGGCATGGCTGTATTTGCGCAGCAACTGAAAGCCAAAGCGGTCGAGCAGCACCGACACGCAGCCGCAGGAGACCATGGCAATCAGCAGCGCCAGGCCCAGTGGCAGTCCGCCGATCACGCCGTAATAGGCAATGAAGGCGCCCGACATGAAGATGGCGCCATGGGCCAGGTTGAGCACCTTCTGAACGCCGAAGATCAGATTGAAGCCCAGCGCGAACAGGGCGTAGATCGCGCCGGAGATCAGTCCGTTGAGAATTTGTTGGGTCAGCATCAACGGGCGCGCATACGCACAGAAATCTGCCTTTGCAATCCTGCGCTTTGGCCGGGGGCACAAGCAGAAGGAGAGGGCGGAATCTTAAGTTTCTTCAATGGAAACATCATGTCCGACTAAAAGTTTCCGTTTCTTTTAAACGGAACTTGGTTTCCGAAGAATGTATGCTGAGCTGTTGGCCGACTCCATGAGGGTTTTCCCCGCCGGAAGGGTTTATGCGGAGGGTGTGCCGGGGTGTGCGAGCTTCTTCGCGCCGGAGCGCCTGCCCCAGAGCGCGATGCTGCCTTGCTTACAAGGCGTTGAGCGGAATCTTCACATAGGCCGTGCCATTGGCTTCCTTGGGCGGCATCTGGCCAGCGCGGATGTTGATCTGCACGGCCGGCAGGATCAGCACTGGCATCTCCAGGGTGGCGTCGCGGGCGGTACGCATCTGCACGAACTGCTCCTGGCTGATGCCGTCGTGCACATGAATATTGCCCGCCCTTTGGTCGGCCACGCTGGACTCGAAGGCCACCGGACGTCCGTTCGGCGGATAGTCGTGGCACATGAAAAGGCGCGTCTGCGGCGGCAGGCTCAGCAGCTTGCGGGTCGAGGCATAGAGTGTCTTGGCATCGCCACCCGGGAAGTCGCAGCGGGCGGTGCCCACGTCGGGCATGAACAGGGTGTCGCCCACAAACACGGCATCACCAAACTGGTAGGCCACACAGGCCGGCGTGTGGCCAGGCACGCCCAGCACTGTGCCCGTGAGTTCACCCACCTTCAGGCTCTGGCCGTCAGCCAGCAGTTGGTCGAACTGTGAGCCGTCGGGCTCGAACTGCGGCTCGAGGTTGAAGATGCCCTTGAACACTTTTTGTACGGTGGTGATCTGCTGGCCGATGCCAATCTGGCCACCCAGGTGCTGCTTGAGATAGGGCGCGGCGCTGAGGTGGTCGGCGTGGGCGTGGGTCTCCAGGATCCACTGCACCTGCAAGCGGTGCTCGCGCACATAGGCGATCACGCGGTCGGCCGAGGTGGTGCGGGTGCGGCCCGACTTGGGGTCGTAATCCAGCACCGAGTCGATGATGGCGCAGGCGCTGCCCGGTCCGGTGTGAACCACATAGGTGACCGTCCAGGTACCCGGGTCAAACAGGCCATGAACTTCGGGGTGGCTGGGGGAGGGGGTGATGACGGTCATGAAAGCTCCTTCAATTAAGTTTTCGATAGTCTATTGACATACAAAATATTTGTCAATAGAATATCTTCCATCGAACTGAACAGATGGTGTTGGTATGAGTGAAGCCCTCTTCGAATTGAGCGATATGCGGCAGGCTGCGGGACAGGCCTGCAGCTTGATGAAGGTCTTGGCCAATCCCGACCGGCTGATGATCCTGTGCCAGCTATCCCAAGGTGAGAAGCGGGTCGGTGAGCTGGAAGAGTTGCTGGGGATCGTGCAGCCGACCTTGTCGCAGCAACTGACGGTTTTGCGCGAGGAGGAGCTGGTCAGTGCCCGCCGGGAGGGCAAGAACATTTATTACAAGCTGACGAGCCCACAAGCGCTGGCCCTGATCGAAATCCTGTATCAACAATTCTGCAACCCGGGTCCTCAGGCCCATTAAAGCTCCACAAGAGGGAATTCCATGACCATAGACTGGACACACTTCACGCCCTGGGCCTCGTTGGCCGGTGGCCTTTTGCTCGGCTTGGCCTCGGCCCTGTTCATCCTGCTCAACGGACGCATTTTGGGCATCAGCGGCATCCTGGGGGGGCTGCTCAAGCGCCAGCCTGGCGACGTCGGTTGGCGCATGGCCTTTGTTTTGGGGATGCTGGCCGCGCCCTTGACCCTGGGCCTGATTGCCCCGGCTGGGCTTGTCAGCGCGCCGCGCATTGAGGCAAGCTACTTGCTGGTGGTGGTTGCTGGGCTCTTGGTGGGCTATGGCACCCGCATGGGCTCGGGCTGCACCAGCGGCCACGGCGTGTGCGGCCTGTCGCGCCTATCGCCCCGCTCCATGGTGGCGACGGCGAGCTTCATGGCTGCCGGCTTTGTCATCGTCTACTTGATGCGTCACTTGTTCTGAAGGAGTAAGCCATGAGTCGCAACACCACGCCACAGCGCATCAGTGAGTTCGCAGTCGGCCTGCTTTTTGGCTGGGGTCTGATGATCGCTGGCATGACCGACCCGGGCAAGGTCATCGGCTTCCTTGACCTGGCTGGCGCCTGGGACCCTTCGCTGGCCCTGGTGATGGGCGGCGCGATTGCCGTCGGCTTTTTCGCCTTCGGCCTGGCCAAAAAGCGCACCCGCAATTTCCTCGGCGGTGCCTTGACTCTGCCAAGCTCGCGGCATATCGACAGGCCTTTGGTGCTGGGCTCGCTGCTGTTCGGCGCGGGCTGGGGGCTGGCCGGGTTTTGTCCTGGCCCGGCGATTGTGAGCATGGCCAGTGGCCAGCCCAAGGCCTTGGTCTTCGTGCTCGCCATGCTGGCCGGCATGATTGCTTTCGACTTCTTCGACCGCCTGGGCCGCAGTGCGCCCGCACCGGTTTGAGTTCGCCAAGCACAGACTTTGTATGTCCATTCAATCCATCAGCCCTGACTTTGCCGTGGCCGGCCAAATTTCTGCCGGCGATTTGCCGGCCATTGCGAAGGCCGGCTTTAAGTCGATTATTTGCAACCGTCCAGACGGCGAGGGTGGAGCTGCCCAGCCTGCTTTTGCCTCGGTGGAGCAGGCAGCGCAGTCTCAGGGTCTGCAGGCCCGCTATCTGCCGGTGATTTCTGGGCAGATGACAGCCGAACAGGTCGCTGCGATGGCGCAATTGTTGGCCGAGCTGCCGGCACCTGTGCTGGCTTATTGCCGCAGCGGCGCACGCTCTGCGGCACTTTGGCAGTCGGCGCTCAATCAGCGCTGAGGCGTGCATATCAAAGAAAGTAGCCAGCATGTCAGCGCCGAGCCGAACTGTCGTCCCCTTCCTGCCGATTCTCACTTGGGGACGGGCTTACGACCGCGCCACATTGAGCAGCGATCTGGTGGCAGCGCTCATCGTCACCATCATGCTGATTCCGCAAAGCTTGGCCTATGCTTCGCTGGCTGGCTTGCCGCCCGAGGTGGGCTTGTATGCCAGCATTGCGCCCTTGCTGCTGTATGCGGTGTTCGGCACCAGCCGGGTGTTGGCGGTGGGGCCGGTGGCCGTGGTGTCCTTGATGACGGCCACCGCCATCGGCGAGCATGCAGCCGCAGGCTCGCCCGAATACTGGGCGGTTGCCATCACCCTGGCCTTTATCAGCGGCGCGATGCTCTTGCTCATGGGGCTCTTGCGCCTGGGGTTCCTGGCCAGCTTTCTGAGCCATCCGGTGATATCGGGCTTTATCACTGCATCGGCGGTGTTGATTGCTGCCGGGCAGCTTAAAGTGATTCTGGGTCTGAAGGTCGATGCTCACAACGCTCTTGAGCTGATCTGGGGCCTGCTGCAGGGTTTGGGGCGGACCCACCTCATCACGGCGCTGCTGGGCCTGGGTACGGTCGGGTTTTTATTCTGGGCGCGGCGTGGCCTCAAGCCCTTGCTGCTCAGCCTGGGTATGGGCGCCCGACTGGCCGATATCGCGGCCCGGGCAGGCCCGGTGGCCGGGATTGCTGTGACGGCTTGGGTGACTTGGTTTTTCCAGTTGCACGAGCAGGGCGTGAAAATCGTCGGCGTGGTGCCGCAGGGGCTGCCGCCCTTGACCTGGCCATCCTTCGACCTGTCGCTCTGGAAGGAACTGGCGGTGCCGGCGCTCTTGATCAGCGTGGTCGGCTTCGTCGAGTCGGTGTCCGTAGGGCAGACGCTGGCGGCCAAGCGGCGACAACGCATAGAGCCAGACCGTGAGTTGGTGGCGCTCGGTGCCAGCAACCTCGGTGCGGCCCTGAGCGGCGGCTTTCCGGTCACCGGCGGTTTTGCCCGCTCGGTGGTCAATTTCGATGCGGGCGCTCAGACGCCGGCTGCCGGGGTATTTACCGCGATCGGCATCTTGCTGGCAGCGCTGCTTCTGACACCGGCCCTGTATTTTGTGCCCCAGGCCACGCTGGCCGCGACCATCGTGGTGGCAGTTCTTTCATTGGTTGATCTGGGCATGTTCAAGCGCACCTGGGTGTATTCCAAGGCCGATTTCGCGGCGGTGATGGCGACCTTGGTGTTCACGCTCACCATGGGGGTGGAGTCGGGGCTGGTGGCCGGCGTGCTGCTGTCGCTGGCCTTGTTTCTGTTCAAGACCAGCCGGCCGCATATTGCCGAGGTAGGCTTGGTGCCGGGTACCGAGCACTTTCGCAATGTGCTCAGGCATCAGGTGCTGGTGAGCCCCAAGCTGCTGAGCCTGCGGGTCGATGAAAGCTTGTACTTTGCCAACGCCCGAGCGCTGGAAGACCGGATCAATGAAGCGGTGGCCGATCGGCCGCAGTTGCAGCATGTGGTGCTGCAGTGCTCGGCCATCAATGACATCGACGCCAGCGCGCTCGAAAGCCTGGAATCGATCGATCACAGGCTCAGGGAGGCCGGCATCGCGCTGCACTTCAGTGAGGTCAAGGGGCCGGTGATGGACAGGCTGCGCGGCACTGAGTTTCTGGCCCAGCTGCGCGGCAAGGTTTTCCTCAGCCACTTCCAGGCCATCGCCGAACTCGCCCCCGATTTGCCGAGGGGCGCCACGCAGCCTGCATGTGCTGCTTGATCCACACGCTCACACCAAGGACAACCCGCCATGAGCCATAGCCACTTTCCTACAGATCGCCATCCTTCACTCGGACGGCTCGGGCCAACCTATGCCGCTTTGGCGGTCTTGCTGGCTGGCTTTGCGCTGCCGGGCTCGGCCCAGGCGCAACCGGCGATTTTCAAGGACGCGGACCTGAACCTGGGCGCCAAGCTGATCGCTGAGAACAAGTGCTCCGAGTGTCATATCCGGCGTGTCGGCGGAGACGGCTCTGCGATTTTTCGGCCTGCCGGCCGTATCAACAGCCCGGGCGCTCTGCGCGGCATGGTTGAGCAGTGCAACACCGAGCTCAGACTTTCGCTTTTTCCCGAGGAGGTTGAGGCCATGGCAGCGGTGCTCAATCGGGATCACTACAAGTTCAAGTGATGGACAAGTCGTGATGGACAAGTCGAAGGTCAGGGTATGTCCTAGGCCCGAGTGGAGATCTTTCCTTACCCGGGCTAAGGAACTTGGCCTACCATACATATCAGTCTATTCGAATATAAAGAAATGATAAGCAGGGGAGGCGCTTTGCAGCGGCCTGCACAACAAGGAGACCTTCAGTGACTCAGCAACAGCATCAGGCGTCCGGTCGGCTTATCAAGGCGCCGGAGAGTTTTCTGGACGCCGACGGGGTTCGCACCGTGTGGACCCAGGCCAAGGAGGGCCGGCGCCACTTCATCCGCAGTGCCTTTGTGGCCGCGGCCGCTGCGGCAGCAGCGCCCATGGCCAGGGCGCAGGGCAACCCGGTGCCCAGCGAGGGCGGAGATCCGAACATCCTGAACCTGCCTGCCCACACCACTGGCCTGGGTCAGGGCGTGGCCACCGACGGTTATGGCAAGCCCTCGCAGTACGAGGTCAATGTGCAGCGCAGGCAGAGTCCGGGCCTGACCCAGACCACACAGGCCTCGGTCTCGTTTGCGCCGCTGCAGTCGCTGTTTGGCATCATCACGCCCAGTGGCCTGCATTTCGAGCGCCATCACCAGGGCTGGTGGGACGTCGACCCGTCCAAGCATCGCCTGATGATCAATGGCCTGGTCAAGACGCCCATGGTCTTGACCATGGACGAGGTCATGCGTTTGCCCTCGGTGTC